>OJAU01000002.1_pt1 | contig 354765 bp, 365 predicted proteins | sample 1589791 | NCBI WGS metagenome assembly OJAU01 (sample SAMN05416849, study PRJEB24817) | seawater metagenome | isolation source: Sea water | place: Canada:Atlantic | collected 2013-07 | reverse complement strand
CTCACCTCTTACCATTCCGAACAGAGTAGTTAAGCCCGTTTGCGCCGATGGTACTACACCGTGGGAGAGTAGGTCGCCGCCTTCTTATAAGGCCCCTCATCATATCGATGGGGGGCTTTTTTTATGCACATACTTTTTTGAAATATATCAACTTTGTTTTAATTCTTTTTATTTTTGGGAGCGCTATGAGAATACAGACTGAAAAAGAAGAACGGTTAAATGTGCTGACACACGCAATGGGCTTTCTGCTAAGCTTAGTTGGGTTTGCACTTCTTTTTATTTTTCATACTTACGAAAGCTGGCAGGGTATCGTGGGAATTTCTCTCTATGGATTTTCTTTAGCAGCTCTTTATTTTGCTTCAACAATATATCATTATGAAAAGGAAACTAATAGAAAGTATTTATATAGAAAACTAGACCATATAAGTATCTATTTATTAATCGCCGGAACATATTCTCCAGTGGTTTTAATTGTGTTAGCAGATAGTTTGGGATGGGTTTTATTTTGGGTTGTCTGGTCTATTGCCCTTGTAGGTACTATCTTAAAAATATTCTTTACTGGAAAATTTGAACTATTTTCTACCCTTTTGTATTTGGCAATGGGCTGGTTAATTGTATTTGACTTTTCAGCTTTAAAAAATGCTGTAGATGAAACAGGTTTATTGTTACTAATGGGAGGTGGAGCTGCATATACAATTGGGATTGTATTTTATTTATTAGATAAAATAAAATACAGTCATGTAATTTGGCATGTTTTTGTTTTGACAGGAAGTATCTTACACTACTTATTCATCTTTTTAAGAGTGATTTAGAGAAAATATGCTAATAGAATTGCAAGAACTACAGCCACCATTTTGGATAGATCAAACTTATGATTACTTGAACTTTCAAAAAGAATAGTGGTTGAAACATGCAAAAATATCCCAATAACCACAGCTGTAATTTCAGTATGATAGGTATTAATAAAACTACTGTTTTCAGAAATAAAACTACCGATAGGGGTCATTAAAGCAAAAAGAAACAAAAACAAAACTGTAATGGTCCTGCTGTAGCCTGCTTTAATAAAAAAGAAGGATAGAATTATAGCAACAGGTATTTTGTGAATGATAACACCGATTAACAGATTGTTTTCTTCGGAAATAGGAAATCCTTCCAACAGTGCATGGATTGATAAACTAATAAATAATAACCAGGGAAATTTTTGCTTTGCTTCATGAATATGTACGTGTCCATGTTCTGCTCCTTTAGAGAAAAATTCTAAGAATATTTGAAGCAGAATCCCTACCATTATAAATATACCAATGGATTTTGAGGGAGTTTCAAATACTTCAGGTAAGAGCTCAAAAACAGTTATAGCTAATAAAAAGGCACCACTAAAAGCAAGATATAATGAAATTTGCTTTATTTTTTTTGTTTTAAAAAAAAGAGCGATACCATAACCTAATGCTACAGCTAAAAAAAGTAGTAGATAATTCATCATTGAAAAATAAGGATTAATCGTTCAGATTTATTTTTTTCAAATGTATTTAAATGGTAGTCACCAAAACAGTTGATTAGCTTAACTCCAGCTTCAAAAAAATAATTTTTAAAATCCTTTAATGTTAGTGCTTTTACTCGTTCGGTATAAAAATATCTTTCGTTTTCATGTGTAAAACGGATGTCCTTAAAAATATATCCATCTTCAAGATAACGATGTATGTAGAAGTCAATTCCTTCAACGGTCTTAACTTCAGTAGGTACTAAATTATTTATAACATATTCTGTGTTTAAAAAATCAATAACACCATACCCATTAGGCTTTAGTTCTTCTTTTATCGATTTTATAGTTCGAAGGTTATCATTCTCTTTTTCAAAATAACCAAAACTAGTAAACAAATTAAAGACTGCATCAAACTTTTTAGGGTAAGGTAGACACATATCATGTACTTCAAAATGAAGGTTTTCACGTTCAAACTGCTTAGCATATTCAATACTTGAGACAGAAAGGTCCACTCCAGTTACATCATACCCTATTTCATTTAGGTATTTAGCATGACGGCCTTTTCCACAAGCGAGGTCTAATATTTTTGAATTTTCAGAAAGGTTTAAAAAAGAAGTAAGCTTTTTCATAAAAAAACCGGCTTCTTCATAGTCGCGATCTTTATATAGAATGTGATAAAATGGTGTGTCAAACCAGGATGTGTACCAAGTATCTGTTTCTTTTTGCATGAAGTTCGTTTTGCCCTGCAAAAATACTGTAATTTTGTATCAAATTGTAACATACATTATGGAAAGTAATTTTAAAATGGTTGCCAAAACCTTATATGGTTTAGAAGATTTATTAGCTAAAGAACTCCGTCAATTAGGAGCTTCTGGAATTGAAAAAGGAACACGAAATGTTGCTTTTGAAGGGGATACCGGATTTATGTACAAAGCCAATTTATGTTGCCGAACAGCCATTAAAATTTTAAAACCTATTACTGCTTTTAATGTGTTTACTGAAGAAGACTTATATAAAGGCATCTATAAAATAAAATGGGAGGATTATATGGATGCAGACGGTAGCCTTGCTGTCGACGCTACAGTATTTTCTAAACAATTTACACATTCTCAATATGTAGCTTTGAAGACCAAAGACGCCATTGTAGATCGTTTTAGGGATAAAGAAGGGGTTAGGCCCGATGTAGATTTAGATCATCCCACCTTACGCATTAATGTGCATATAGACCGAAATATATGCACAGTCTCATTAGATAGTAGTGGACAATCACTACATAAACGAGGTTATAAAACAGCAACTGGTCTAGCACCGATAAATGAAGTTTTAGCTGCAGGAATTATTATGTTATCGGGTTGGGAAGGGCAATGTAACTTTATGGATCCTATGTGTGGAAGTGGTACTATATTAGCCGAAGCAGCCATGATAGCTTGCAATATCCCACCAAATTTGAATCGTGATGAATTTGGTTTTGAAACTTGGCCTGATTTTGATGTAGATTTATTTGAAATAATTGAAAACGCGGCCCTTAAAAAAATAAAAGACTTCCATTTTAAAATTTACGGCTCAGATAAAGATGGTTATACTTTAAATAAGGCGAAAGAAAACATTCACAATGCCAACCTTCAAGACTTTATAGAACTACAACAGCAAGATTTTTTTAAAAGTGAAAAACCGGTCGATAAAACTATGTACTTAATTTTTAACCCACCTTATGATGAACGTTTATCGGTAGAAGATATTGATGTTTTTTACAAACAGATTGGTGATACTTTAAAACAAAGCTACCCTGGAACACAAGCTTGGATGATAACAAGCAACATGGAAGCGCTCAAAAATGTTGGTCTAAAAGCTTCAAAGAAAATAAAATTGTATAATGGTAAATTAGAAAGCCGTTTAGTCCGTTACGAAATGTACGAGGGAAGCCGAAAAAAAAGTAAACAGTAAATAATATACAATAAGCTGTTCGACACCCATTGATTATCAGCCGTCATACAGTATCTTACATCTCTATTTTTTTAAGCTCTTTGTAATTTTTCGTTAACCTTCTCAGTAAAATACCGTAGACAACTCGGTAAAACAATATGATCAAGCCTATAAAAAGGAGACCAATTACAAATTGTGCTATAAAAAAGACGGACGCAAAGCTTTCTTGAGAAATATTAGAAAAACCTTCATATTTTTCACTCATTAACTGGAACAAATGATCTTTGTTTAAGTAGTAATAAATATTGATAGCCAACATAATCAAGGCGTTTGCCCCAACATTATATATAACAAAATACTTAACCGTTTTTCTGGTTTTTAAAATATTTTTCATCAGTTCTTTAACTGAATCAGTAATCTGAATATTACGATGATTTTTATAGAACAAATAAATAAAGACTCCAAACACCAAATAATTAATTACATTAATTGCAATTAATACGTTGTGAAGCCCCATGGCATCATTAATTTGGTTGCTTATTTTAAAGTTTTCACTAATATTAGGAATAACTAAGGCTAAAAACGTCCAAAGGACAATTTCGGCTATGCTTATGTAGAAAATCCACTTCACTATGGAAGAAGACTTTTTAAGCAACATTTGGTATATGTCGCTATAGGAAAGCTTAGGAAGTTCCTGTTCCCTGCTTTGCCAATCTTTTTTTAATAATTCTAATTCGTCCATCTTTAATCTCCTATGGATTTAATATGTTGCGTAATTTCCCTTTTATTCGGTTCATTTTTACCCTTGCGTTCACTTCGGTAATACCTAATGTTTCAGAAATTTCTTTATAATTTTTATCTTCTAAATACAAAAACACCAATGCTTTATCAATATCATTCAGTGTTTTTACAGCGCTGTACATTAACTTCAGTTGTTCCTCAATGGTATCGTCATACGGCTCTGCTTTTATTTTAAAACTAACGCTTTCAAAGCTGGCCGTATCAATTCTACGTTTCTTTTTTCGATATAGAGTAATAGCAGTGTTTAGTGCCACCCGGTACATCCAGGTACTAAACTTTGAATCCCCACGAAACTTAGGAAATGCCTTCCATAACTGTATAGTAATCTCCTGGAACAAATCGTTATGAGCATCTTGGTCATTGGTATACAACCTGCATATTTTATGCACGATGTTTTGATTTTCCTCCAGCTGGGTTACAAAACTATGTTCAAGTTCTTTCGTCAATGAGGTAATGTTAGTTGCTCCATTAGTAGTCTATGAAACAAGATTGTTACAATAATCACAAAAAATACTGTTTTTTATGTAAGGCTTCTAAACAAATAGTAACTTTATGGTAGAACAAAAAGCTATGAATATACCAGAAACCGCAAAAACCCGTATAGTTGTCATTGGCGGTGGATTTGCGGGAATTAACTTCATTAAAAAGATAAAGAATGAGAATGTACAAATTGTACTTTTCGATAAAAATAACTACCACACCTTTCAACCCTTATTATATCAAGTTTCCACTTCTGGTTTAGAACCTGACTCTATTGCATACCCACTTCGTAAAATTTTCAGGAAAAATAAAAATTTTCATTTTCGCTTAGCTGAAGTAGAATATATAGATAAAGAAAAAAAGAAAATTGAAACGTCTATAGGAAATTTAACCTACGATTATTTGGTAATTGCCACGGGCACAAAAACAAATTATTTCGGAAATCAAAACATTGAAAAGAACAGTATGCCCATGAAAACGGTTCCGCAGGCATTAAATATTCGAAGTTTAATGCTTCAGAATATTGAAAAGGCTGATATGACCGAAGATCCTGAAGAGCGAAAACGACTTTTAAATTTTGTTATAGCAGGAGCTGGACCAACTGGAGTAGAGCTAGCAGGGGCATTAGCCGAATTTAAAAACGGTATTCTTGAAGATGATTACACCGAAATGAATCAAGCCGAAATGCAAGTCCATTTATTAGAGGGGATGGATCGTGTATTGCCTCCTATGAGTGAAAAAGCCTCAAAGATGGCACAAAAATCTTTAGAACGGTTAGGTGTACATGTGCACCTAAATACAATGATTGAAGATTATGATGGAAAAATAGTAACCACAAAAGGCGATACAAGCTTTGAAACCGAAGCTTTTATCTGGGCTGCTGGTGTTACCGGAAACCCAATAAAGGGAATAGACGGTAGATCATTAATGGAAAAAATAAACCGATATTATGTAAATGAATACAGTAAAGTAGAAGGCACAGATGTTATTTTTGCCTTGGGAGATATTGCTTTAATGGAAACGGAAGCATACCCTAAAGGACACCCACAAGTGGCTCAACCTGCTATTCAGCAAGGAAAACATTTGGGTGAAAACTTTAAGCGTTTGCTTAAAAACAAACCATTAGAGCCTTTTGAATATTTTGATAAAGGTACCATGGCAACTGTGGGGCGCAACAAGGCCGTTGTTGATATTAAAAAAATGCATTTTGGTGGTTTTATTGCCTGGTTTATATGGATGTTTATTCACCTTTGGTTTTTGGTGGGTTTCCGCAACCGTGTTATTACTTTTTTTAATTGGACGTACAGTTACATTAGTTACGATCGTGCGGCGAGGCTAATTATAAGACCTTTTAGAAAAGATATTTAATTAATTTGTTTTAACTGGTATTGGTCCGCCGTGAGTAACATATTGACCCCCAATCTCGTCAATATTAACATTCAATTCATCATCGCTGTCAATACTGTTTATATTTACTTTTAGTTCGTCGTAAGTGTCAACACTTTTAATATTGACGTCCAGTTCATCATACGTAGCAATATCTACAATTCGAACATCTAATGTGTTGTTCTCACTAATAGGGACTAATTTGTAATCTGAAGATGTTTCAACATTGCCTTTTGAAGCATATGCCTTTGGAATAATCTCGAATTCTTTAACCACATTAATAGTAAGGCAAATTGCAATGATGGTCAAAATGGTTTTGGTGTAAAAATCGGTTTTCATAATTAACTGTTTTAATAGGTTCTATTTCAGAAAAATCAAAATGTGTTCCAAAAGATAACAAATACTAAAAATAAGGGCTGTTTTTAGTATTTTAGCTAAAAATTGATTGCGATGATTTCAGAAAAACAATTCAAAAAAGAAATAAACTTAATAATTACCAATGCTATTCGGGAAGATGTAGGCGATGGCGACCATAGTTCGCTTGCGTGCATTTCTGAAGAGGCAACGGGTAAAGCCAAGCTTCTAGTTAAAGATGATGGCATCATTGCGGGTGTAGATTTTGCTCGACAAGTTTTTGAATTTGTAGATGCCGGTTTGAAGATAGATATTAAAATTGAGGATGGAAGCCAAGTAAAAAAGGGTGATGTTTGTTTTTATGTTTCAGGATTATCACAATCCATTTTAAAATCTGAACGGTTGGTGTTGAACGCTATGCAACGAATGAGTGCTATTGCAACAAAAACCCAGAAGTATGTAGAATTATTGGAAGGCACTAAAACTCAAATTTTAGATACTCGTAAAACCACACCTGGTATTCGAGCTTTGGAAAAATGGGCAGTGAAAATTGGTGGTGGGGAAAATCATCGTTTTGCGTTGTATGATATGATTATGCTTAAAGACAATCACATAGATTTTTGTGGAGGGATTACAAAGGCTATTCAAAAAACGAAAGATTATCTTAAACAAAACAGCTTGGACCTTAAAATAATTGTTGAAGCACGCAGTTTAGAAGAAATTGAAGAAATTCTACAAAACGAGGGGGTATACCGAATATTAATTGATAACTTTAATTATGAGGATACTAAAAAAGCAGTAAAAATGATAGGGAATACGTGTCTTACCGAATCAAGTGGTGGTATTACATTGGAAACCGCTCGAAAATATGCTGAATGTGGTGTAGATTTTATAAGCAGTGGTGCATTAACGCATTCTGTTTATAATATGGACTTAAGCTTAAAAGCAGTTTAATGGCCGAAGATGATGCGTTTAACATAGAAAAACTACCCGTAATTCGGGATTTGGTTAAGCTGAGTAAGCAGATTAAAATTCCGGGTACTAATGGACTTTCCTTGTATCATTTAATGGAAATCTACGGCACCGGAATTATAAAAGGTACCTTTTCGTCCCGAGCCAGTTCTATTGCATATAGTTTTTTTATTGCCATCTTTCCCTTTTTATTGTTTATATTAAACCTAATTCCGTATTTAGATTTTATCGATGGGTTTTTAAACCGGTTTTTAATTTTTATTGAAAACTTATTACCACCGCAAACAGCCGACCTTTTTTACCCGGTAATTGCAGATATTGCTGTTAACCCTCGTGGTGGATTGCTCTCTTTCTCTATAATTTTAGCGTTGTTTTTATCAGCCAATGGGGTAAATGCTATTTTCAGTGCTTTTGAATACTCTTTTCACGTTACTATGAACCGTAGCTTCTTTAGGCAATATGCTGTAGCTTTTGGGGTTGCTATTTTATTGGCATTGTTATTGTTAACTACAGTAGGAGTGATTTTATATGGTGAATACCTTATAGATGAATTAGTAGGAAAAGCATATATAGAAAATCAAGTAAACCTGATTTCAATTTTACAACTAGTTGTTTTTGTCATTATGGTCTATACAATTATTTCTATTTTATACTTTTTTGGAACTAAACAAGGTAAAGAATCTAGATTTTTCTCTTTTGGAGCATTGTTAACTACAATTTTATTTTTGGTAACTACCTATTTATTTGGTATTTACATTAACAACTTTTCAAATTATAACGAATTATATGGATCACTTGGGGCACTTTTAATAATGTTGTTCTATATTTGGATAAACTCAAACCTATTATTATTGGGTTTTGAATTAAACGTATCCCTTCAATTATTAAGAGATAAAAACAAGAATGTAAACACTAATACTTAAAAAAATGAAGAAATTATTTTTAACAATGACCTTAGTAGCGATTACTGCTCTTACAGCTGTAGCGCAAGATGTAACCGGAAAATGGAAAACCATAGATGACGAAACCGGCGAAGAAAAATCCATTGTAGAGATTTATAAAGACAATGGTAAAGTTTACGGTAAAGTTGTAGAAATACTTAACCCAGCAAAAAAAGACGCTACATGCGTAGATTGCCCGGGAGCAGATAAAGACAAGCCTATTTTAGGGTTAGTTATTATAAAAGGACTTGAAAAAGATGGAGATGAATACAATGATGGGAAAATACTAGACCCTAACAGTGGTAAAGTGTACAAATGTTACATAGAACTTGAAAGCCAAGATAAATTAAAAGTACGCGGTTACATTGGTTTTTCTTTACTAGGAAGAACACAATATTGGCATAGAGTAAAATAATTTATTTGTTTAAAATAGTATCTTTAGGCTGCTCATATTTGAGCGGCCTAATTTTTTTCTGAAAACTGTATTTGTGTATTACATAGACGTTATTCTTCCTATTCCCTTAAAGCAAAAGTTTACCTATCAGGTTAACAATGATGAAGCTGCCTTTCTTAAACAAGGAATGCGTGTAGCTGTTCCGTTTGGTAAATCTAAGGTCTATACTGCAATTGTTTACCAAGTTCATCAAACAGCACCTTCAGGCTATGAAACTAAAGAAATTGATCATATTTTAGATGAAGAACCTGTAATTACCAAAACCCAAATAAAACATTGGGAATGGATGGCTTCCTATTATATGTGTACATTGGGTGAAGTAATTCGGGCAGCTTTACCTAGTGCTTTTTTATTAGAAAGTGAAACGATTATTTCTTTATCAAAAAATGAAATTTCTGAAGAAGAATTAACCGATGAAGAGTTTCTGGTTTTTGAAGCATTACAACATCAATCCTCACTTCATATCAATGATGTACGTTCGGTTTTGGATAAAAAAAATGTTGTGGCGGTTCTTGAGAAATTACTTCAGAAAAACATAATACAAGTTCAAGAAGAAGTCTATGAACAGTATAAACCGAAATTGAAACGGTATGTGAAAATCACTTCAAATTATGCTTCCGAAGAAAACTTAAAAACACTTTTAGAAACCTTATCAAGAGCACCAAAACAAAAAGAAGTTTTAATGAATTTGTTTATGCTAACGGCTCAAACAAATAAACCTATTAGCGTAAAACAACTTCAAAAACAAAGTGAGACTTCTTCATCTGTAATTAAATCGTTGATTGATAAGGAAATTCTGGAGGAATACTACATTAAAAAAGATCGAGTTGAATATTCAGGTGGGGAAGCTTCAGATATAAAAACTTTAAATGAAGCGCAGCAAGTTGCGTTTTCAGAAATAAAAGAAACTTTCAAAACAAAAGATGTCACACTATTGCATGGCGTTACTTCTAGCGGAAAAACAGAAATTTATGTACGGCTTATTTCCGAAGTGATTAAAAGCGGAAAACAAGTGTTATATATGCTTCCTGAAATTGCATTAACCACACAATTAATTACGAGACTGCAAAATTACTTTGGCTCGAAAGTATCAGTATATCATTCAAAATACTCAGTTAATGAACGGGTAGAAGTGTGGAATAACGTCTTACAAGCAAAGCAAAAAGCACAGATTGTAATTGGCGCACGGTCTTCACTGTTCATGCCCTTTTCTAATTTAGGGTTGATATTAGTCGATGAAGAACACGAGCCATCTTTTAAGCAATATAATCCTGCACCTCGTTATCAAGCAAGAGATGCAGCCGTAGTTTTGGCAAACCTTCATAAAGCTAAAACATTGATGGGTTCCGCTACACCTTCTTTGGAAAGCTATTATAATGCATCTAATGATAAATATGGGTTGGTAAACTTAAAAACTCGTTTTGGCAATGTTTTAATGCCCGAGATTGAACTAGTAGATATAAAGGAAAAAACTAGGAAAAAAAGAATGAAAGGCCATTTTAGTGATCGCCTTTTAGAAGAAATGAATGAGGTTTTAGAACTTGGCGAACAAGTGATATTGTTTCAAAACAGGCGAGGCTTTTCGCCCATCGTAGAGTGTACTACCTGTGGTGTTTCACCACAATGCCCTAATTGTGATGTAAGTTTAACGTATCATCAATATAAAAACGAGTTGCGATGCCATTACTGCGGATATCATATGGCAATGCAACTTTCCTGTATGGCTTGTGGAAGTGAAACGCTAGATACGAAAGGTTTCGGTACCGAGCAGATTGAAACCGAATTAAAGGCGCTGTTTCCTAAACATTCCATCGCTAGGATGGATCAAGATACCACTCGCGGAAAAAATGCCTACGCAAAATTGATTGATAAATTAGAAAATGAAGAAATTGATGTATTGGTAGGAACCCAGATGTTGGCAAAAGGATTAGACTTCCGAAACATTAGTTTAGTAGGTGTAATGAATGCTGATAACCTTTTGAACTTCCCAGATTTTAGAGCACACGAGCGCAGTTTTCAGTTATTGCAACAAGTTTCGGGTAGGGCAGGCCGTACTAGTAAAAGAGGTAAGGTTTTAATTCAAAGTTACAATCCGTACCATCAAATTTTACAGCAAGTAAGTACAAATGATTATAAAAGTATGTACGAACAGCAGTTGGAAGATCGATATCAATACAAATACCCGCCATATTATCGAACGATAAAAATCACTTGTAAAGATCGTAACCTTCAAAAAATGCAAAAGGCTGCCAAATGGTTTGGGCAAGCATTAGAAAATAAATTGGGTGAGCAAGTGTTAGGACCAGAGCCACCACCTGTAAGTAGGATTAGAAATTTTTATATAAGTAATATTCTAATTAAAATCCCGAAGAAACAATCGTTGGAAAAAACAAAACAATATATAAATAGAGTACAGCAGAGTTTTAATTCCATTAAGGAATTTTCCAGCGTTCGGTTAACAATAGATGTGGATAATTATTAAGATTTCATAGAAGCTGAAAGTGCTTCAACTAAATCAGACTTTCTATTTCGGCTAAGAGGAAGTTGTTGGTTGTCAAGCTCGATTACCTTACTGTTATAGCGTTCTACCTTGTCTAGGTTTACAATGTACGATTTATGTATGCGCATAAAACGATCATCTGGTAATAATGCTTCAAAAGCTTTCATAGTAGATAGTACCACTAAAGCATCGTGTTCTGTAACAAGCTTTACATAATCACCTAATGCTTCTATATAACGTAATTCATTAAGGAATACCTTACGTTTTTTAAGGTTACTTTTTACGAAAATAAAATCTTCATCATCAAAACCATCATCGTTTTTAAGCTTGTAATTGGTAATTGCCTTATGTACTGCATTTAAAAACCGCTCTTTAGAAATAGGCTTTCGTAAATAATCTATCGCATCATAATCAAAAGCTTTAAAAGCGTACTTTGTTTTACCGGTAACGAAAATAATTTGTGGCTTTTTGGTAAGATCATCTAATAAATCGAAACCAGAAAGAATAGGCATTTCAATATCTAAAAAGATAAGGTCAATATCGGTAGTAGCTAGTCCCATTTTTGCTTCAATAGCATTGTTATACTCAGCTACAAGGTCTAATGAAGGGTGGTTTTCTATTAGTTTTACTATAGAAAGGCGTTGTAATGTAGAGTCATCTACAATGACACATTTTAATATTGGCTTGTCCACAAGGTAAAAGTTAGATAGTTTAGTACAACAATTATACTCAAAATATCGATGAAAGGCAAGTTTTTTTAACTTTTGTCGTAAATAAATGAGGTTTATCTTACGGGGTAAGAATTTTCTTATTTATGTTTTTTGTATTGTTTTAAAAAAGATGTTTGAAAATTATAAATAAAACATTATTTTTGCACGCTCTTGGCAAGAGGCTAAGAGTTAATATTATTAATTTTATTCGATTTTTATGAATCATTACGAAACTGTTTTCATCTTAAATCCCGTTTTATCTGAAGAGCAGATAAAGGAAACAGTAAAGAAATACGAAGATATTCTTGTTTCTAAAGGTGCTAAGATGATATCCAAAGAAGATTGGGGGCTTAAAAAATTAGCCTACGCAATCCAACACAAAAAAAGTGGTTTTTACCATTTATTTGAATTCACTGCACCTGGCGAATCAATAAACGCTATGGAAGTAGAGTTTAGAAGGGACGAACGTATTATGCGTTACCTTACCGTTAAACTTGACAAGCACGCAATTGCTTGGGCAGAGAAAAGACGTAACCGAAACAATAAACAAAAAGCAAAAGCATAAGGTATGGCATCGATTCAAGAACAAGCAAAAGGAAAAAAAGACGGAGAGATCAGATACCTGACCCCGCTTAATATAGAAACTACAAAAGCTAAGAAGTACTGTCGTTTTCAACGATCTGGAATTAAGTACATAGATTATAAAGATCCAGACTTTTTATTAAGCTTTGTAAACGAACAAGGTAAATTGTTACCTCGCAGATTAACAGGAACATCATTAAAGTACCAACGTAAAGTTGCCGTAGCTGTAAAAAGAGCTCGTCACCTAGCGTTGATGCCATATGTAACCGATTTATACAAATAAAAACCAGATAGTATTATGGAACTTATATTAAAACAAGACGTTGACAATCTGGGATTTACAGATGATGTTGTATCTGTAAAAAACGGATATGGTAGAAATTACTTAATTCCTCACGGATACGCTACATTGGCTACTCCTTCTGCTAAAAAAGCACTAGAGGAAAAGTTAAAGCAGCAAGCTTACAAAGAGCGTAAAGTTATTGAAGAAGCTCAAAAAGAAGCTGATAAACTTGGTGAAATTTTAGAGTTGAAAATCACTGCTAAAACTGGTGAAAAGGATAAATTGTTTGGTTCTGTTACCAATGCAAACCTTGCTGAAGCTTTAGAAAAAGAAAATGTATCTATTGATAAAAAGTACATTTCTATTGCCGGTGGTGCTATTAAGCGTACTGGACAATACGAAGCTACAATCCGTTTCCACAGAGATGTGATCGAAACGTTCACGTTTGACGTAGTAGCAGAAAACCAGTAATTTTTATACTGAAATAATATAGAAAAGCCTTCTTCATTTATTTGAAGAAGGTTTTCTTTTTAAATTGAAGTTGTTCCTGTCTACCGAACAGACAGGTCGAAATGACGATATTAAAATTTATTCACAATGAAATACGCACGACTTACAAAAGAGCAATTTGAAGAACTGCACACCGAGTTTATTAACTTTTTGGCAACACAGTCTATTACTGCTGATGAATGGAAGGATATAAAAATAAATAAACCCAACATAGCTGAAGAAGAACTTGATATATTTAGTGACTTGGTATGGGAAGGAGTATTGCAAAAAGCGGAGTATTTAGAAAATATGGCGCCACAGCAAATGTTCCTTTTTAAAATTGAAGCAGAGCAAATGAAGCTTATCTCGGTAAAAGTGATGGACAAAACTAAAAACATTACTACAGCTGAAGGGTACGCTTGGTTACAAGAAAACTTTATGACCGATGATGTTGAGTTTTACACTGCTAACAAACAATTTTCAAACGACAGGAGTGGTGATATTTTTAAATTGATAGAGAAAGGCGCCATCATTACAAAAGGAGAGTTGTATCGCTTTTTTGAAGATATTTTAGATAAAATATCATAATTTTTTAAGTAATGGTGACTGAGTGATTCCAATGGTAACCGGAATTGTATCGAAGTTTCTATTAACCACTAACTGCCTACTCATACCGTAAACTTTCAATAGGATCTAATTTTGCTGCTTTAGTTGCTGGGTATGAACCTGCTATTACAGCTACTAAGAAGGTAATTATAGTGGCCCACATTATAGCTGTCCAAGGTAATGAAAAATCAAAGTCGAATGCTTTGGCAAATACAAAACCGGTAAGGACACCTAAAAGAATACCAAGAACACTCCCAAATTGGCCAATAACAATCGTTTCCATAAAAAACTGGGTAGAAATAGTGGATCGCTTTGCGCCTAAGGCTTTTCTAACACCAATTTCCCGTGTTCGTTCGGTTACTGAAACCAACATAATATTCATTAGGGCTATAGAAGAACCTAAAATAGTAATGATACTTATAATCCAGGCTGCAGTTCGCATTATAAAGCCTAGTTCAGCTATTTGATTAATTAAATCATCACTTCGAAGAATACCAAAATTATTTTCCTCTACAGGGTTTAAACCTCTAATATTTCTGAAAGTAATAATAGCTTCATCTTGTGCGCTCTGCATAATTTCCTTGTCATCCACCCGAATACTTATGTTGTAATTAATATTCGCTTGTGTAAAAATACCACGTGCCACTTGTATAGGGATTAATACCTTGAGATCTTGATTGTTTCCGAAAGTTGAACCTTTGGACTCTAAAATTCCTATCACCTTAAATTTTACACCGCGAATGCTTACGGTTTTGTTTAACGGGTTTTCACCTTCAAATAAATTTTTCAAGAAATCAGACCCTAATAAACATACTTTATTGTTATTCTGAATATCAAAAAACGTAAAATTTCTACCTTGATCTACTTCTGTACCGGTATTTAATAGATAATGCTCATTAACGCCGTACACCTGTACTTCAGGATCGGTCTTCTCACTTTCATATTTTACTTCTGCAGCTCCAGTGCCTCTAAATGAAACAGCAGTTTGCGTTAAAGGATGATTATACTTGTCTTCAAATTCCCGAACATCATTGTAGCTAATTATTGGGTTTATCTTTTTCCGTTCCCCACCACGCTGACTTTGCACTTCCAATTCATAGCGTTGCACATTAAACGTATTGGCTCCCATGGAAGCAAAATTATCTGAAATAGTGTTTTCAAGCACCTTAACAGCGCTTAGAATACCTACCAAAGCCCAAATACCAATGGCAATAATAACAACGGTAAGAATGGTCCGTAGCAGTTGACTTTTAATAGAATCCAACGCAATTCGGACATTTTCGCGAAACAATGAAAACATAGTTACAAATTAAGGTTACCCATTAGACTAATAACAGTCGTTAAAGTTACAAGTTAGCTAATAATTTAAGATATTTGCAACTCGAAATTATAAATTGAACCTTACATTTTAAACCATACAACGTGGCTCAAAAACCATCTATACCCAAAGGAACTCGCGATTTTTCACCTGCTGAAGTAGTAAAGCGCAACTATATTATGAATACGATAAAAAGTTGTTTCACTACCTATGGTTTTCAACCTATTGAAACACCCTCGTTTGAAAATAGCGATACGCTAATGGGAAAATATGGTGATGAAGGTGATCGTTTGATTTTTAAAATTTTGAATAGTGGTGATTTTCTTCGGAAAGTGGACGATACATTATATTCTGAAAAAGATAGTGGTAAATTAACCCCTAAAATTTCAGAAAAAGCGCTGCGATATGATCTTACAGTTCCATTTGCTCGTTACGTAGTACAACACCAAAACGAAATTGATTTTCCGTTTAAACGCTATCAAATTCAGCCGGTTTGGCGAGCGGATAGACCCCAAAAAGGACGTTTTAGAGAGTTTTTTCAATGTGATGCCGATGTTGTGGGAAGTAAATCGCTGTGGCAAGAGGTGGAATTTGTACAACTTTATGATGCTGTGTTCAACAAATTGAACTTGGATGGAGTTACTATTAAAATGAACAACCGTAAAGTATTGAGCGGTATTGCGGAAGTTATTGGAGAAGCTGATAAATTGATTGATTTTACAGTAGCCTTAGACAAGTTAGACAAAATAGGGGAGGATGGTGTTAAAAAAGAAATGCTCGAAAAAGGTATTTCTGAAGACGCTATTAAAAAAATTCAACCATTATTTTCAGTAGATATTAGTGTTTCAGAAAAAATGGATATGCTTTATGAGTTATTAAAAAATTCAGAAGTAGGAATTAAAGGCCTTAATGAAATTAATTTTATTTTAAATAGCGTAGATATCTTAGGCTTACAAACCGCAACCCTGGAAATTGATGTAACCTTAGCTCGCGGCTTAAACTACTACACGGGAGCTATTTTTGAAGTCGCTGCCCCCGAACAAGTAAAGATGGGAAGCATTGGCGGCGGTGGTCGTTATGATGACTTAACTGGTATTTTCGGACTCAAGAATATGAGCGGGGTAGGTATTTCGTTTGGACTGGATCGAATCTACTTAGTGTTAGAAGAGTTAGGTTTATTTCCTGAAACGGTTTCTGCCAACACCAAAGTATTGTTTATCAATTTTGGTGAAGAAGAAGCACTATATGCTATGAAAGCTATTTCAAAGCTTCGTAAAGAAGGAATTACTGCCGAATTATACCCAGATGCTACAAAAATGGGAAAACAAATGGGCTACGCCGATAAGCGCAATATACCCTATACCGTTTTGGCTGGCGGAAACGAAATGCAAGCAGAAACGTATACACTCAAACATATGAAAAGCGGAGACCAAGACTCGGTTTCATTTACGGAGTTACGGGCTAAGTTGATGTAAAATAACTTGTCAACTTTTGATAACCCAGAAATTAAAGCAAATGAAAAAGAAAACTAAAATCACCTTTTTATTTGTGGTCTTGGGAATTATTGTAATAGCTTTAATTGGATACAGGTATTGGTATAGTAAAGAGGCCTTGAGCGCCTTAAAACACCAACCTGATGTAGCACTTATAAAACAAACAGAAAAAAACGTTTCAGTAATACCGACACCTGAATTTCCATATAGTTATGCTTTAATGCAAGAAGGAGTTATACAGCATTTAGACAGAAACTATACGTATGATGTAATCCCCGATGCATTGGAAGGAGGTGTTTTATTTCAAGGTATACACAGGCCCCCTAAAGGAACTAGCTTAAAAATCCAAGCTAATGAAGCCATAGAAGTATATTTCTTCTTTCACTATAAAGTTGATGGAGGGTATTCAGAAATATTTCCAAATTTAGATGGTTGGAAAAAGCTTAACATTGCCCCTCAGTACGATATTCATAACGGTGACCATGGTTTAAAGATGATTATGTATAAAAAGGTATTAAAAAAAGGTTCTTATGTTATTCCACCTACAACAAAAGATAAGGCTTGTTTTAGTATTGTTTTTAAAAACCGGTAATAAAAGTATACTAAGTAGCTCTTAATTATATAAAAATACACCTTAACCGTTATAATTTAAACTCCGCCCAAAGCGGATAGTGGTCTGACATCATAAAGGAAAGGCGTTGTTTTGTCAAATTTCTATTGGTTAAAGCGGTAGGAAGAAAATCAAAATGACCGCCAGTTTTAAATTGTAAACTTAAATTTGGCACGTGTTGGTTATCCATAAACCAAGCTATTTGATCATAATATTTGGTTTCATTGAAGATTGATCGTGTAACTATTTCGTTTTGTAGAGCAGGGGGAACGTACAACCCTTCTTCTAAAAAAGTTTTGTTTAATAAATCCCCACGTTCATCAATATTAAAATCACCAAGTGTTATTAAGTTTTGGTGATACGCATTTATATCACCGGCCCAATCAGCAAGCCATTTAGCAATCCATTTAAGTTCGGAAATTCGATCGCTGGATTTTTTACCATACTTTATATGAAGTGTAACCAAGATAAACGTTTGGTCACAAGATTTAAAACTTACGGCATAAGGCGTTCGTACAAATTGATTTTCTAAAGCATTGTTGTCTATTCCACTGGACCATTCTTTTGGCACGACCAATTCACAGGCCAATCCGGAAAGATTTACCCTTCGGGTGTCAAAAATATATGCCATCCGTTCTCCATTTCCAGCACTGCCTTTTGTAACATCTGTTAATATGAGAGACCAGTTGTTTCCTAACAGTTTTAAAGTATCCCGCAACGCACGAATATTGCTCTTTACCTCTTGTATGGCAATCACATCAAACCGGCTTATAATTTCGGCTATACAAACAATACTTTGTAAATCTCTTTTGGGTGAATCATCACCATTAGACATCCATTTTCGGGTAAGGTCTCCAAAAGCTCTAATATTCCAAGTGGCTATCAAGAGGTTTCTGTCCAATGCCTTTGCAGGTATTTTTGTTGACAAATCGGCGCGCAATAATGCAAGATTATCCGAAACTGAAGCGGGTAAAGCATCTAAAATAGAATCCATAACAAAGAATTATAGGTTATGGGGAGTCATTAAAGATACTTAATTTTTCTTTTGTTATAATAGTTAGCTTTAGCTCTTTTTTATTAAACGTATTATTTACGTAAAATACTGCTGTACAGTCTTGTAAGGAATATCTTCAAAATTAGAAACCACCACATCAGCTTTTGAATAATCTTGATTTTTAGAGTGTAAACTATCATAACCTACACAAAAAATGCCTGCACCTTTTGCAGCGGCTATTCCGTTGGTGGAATCTTCAATTACCATACATTCATCCTTGGCATGTCCCGATGCCTCTGCCGCTTTTATAAAAATTTCAGGATGTGGTTTAGAAGCTTTTAAATCGGCGCCACTTAATTTAGCCGTAAAGTATTGATTTAAATCAAATCGCTCGAAAATACGATTGATATTTGGCATCGAAGCGGAGGAAGCTAAAACCAACGTAAGACCATTATTATAATAATCTTTAATTAAGGGCAGTACACCGTCTAAAAGATCAAGACTACTATCAGTAGCAAATAAATGCTTGAAATGCTTGCGTTTGGTACTCACTAATGTTTCAGGCGCTTCTGAAAGGGAAAAACGAGAACATAAATCTTTACAGATATTAATGGTAGATTGGCCGGTATAGGCTTCGTACATTTCTTCGGAAACATCAATGTTCATATCCTTGAACATACTAAAATAGGCTTTTTTGTGTAAGGGTTCTGTATTAACAATTACCCCATCCATATCGAACAAAACAGCTTTAAGCATAACAATTATTTTTGTGCGAAGATATATATTTTACAAGGAGTATATTTTTTCAGAAACATAAAATTATCTTTATTTTTTTACATTTTCTGAAACATTTCCGGAAGAAGTATTTAAAAAGAATTTACTAAAACAGATAGAAGATATTTTATATTTCCTTAATTTTAAGGTAAGTATAATTGAAATTAATTAAGTATGAATACCTCGCAACGACTGGAAAATGCACTTGCAAAGCTATATACGGCTTTTCATGATGGTTCATTAAATCCTGAATGTTGTATAAGTTGCGCTGTAGGAAACATTTGTGATAATACAGACACTTGGAAGCATTTTAGTGACTTTCATGGATCGGTACAGCTAAATTATGTGGGTTTGGTACACCAACGCTTAGGTCGTTCGGTAAATGGCTACACACCCCAAGAGTTAATAGAAGTAGAAGCTGCTTTTTTAAAAGGGTGTGGTTTTTCTGTTCCGTTACGTCAAAATAGTGAAAAACCTAAGAATCCTACTTCTAAAGAAACCCTTTTTAAAGGTCTTTGCGCCGTTGTTGAATATTTATGTATGCTCGATGGAATTGAAAACGTGATGGATTACACTCAAGTTTTTAAGGCTGAATTTGAACCAGAAATAGAAGTTAAAATATAGGTAATTTGTCGATTTTGGATTAATAGGGCTATTTATAAAAACCCCATGTATTGATAAAGTAATTTTAAAACCAAAAATTAATTTAATTTTTGGTTTTTTTCAATGGTTATTGTTTCTATATTTGCACTCGCAAAATACGGCGAGGTAGCTCAGGTGGTTAGAGCGTCGGATTCATAACCCGGAGGTCAGGGGTTCAAGTCCCCTTCTCGCTACAAAACAAAAAGCGGTCAGTTTTTTTCTGACCGCTTTTTTTGTTTCTTATACTTGTTTTAAGTTGTATGCATTTTCCTCTTTTAATTTAATAAGATAAACTTCTATTTAAAGGCGTAGCAACTTAAATGTTTTAATGGTTTGATTATCAATTTGTAATTAGATTTTCAATAAGTGTTTATTAATTATTTTTAATAAATTTTAAAAAGAAAAAAATCACCCCCTTTCTTTCCAATATTAGAATTAATCTATTATATTGGGCTCTAACTAACAAAAAACTATGGACGATAAGATAAAATACGAGATGGAATTTCCTATACAGGTTTCACCATCTCTACTGTACCAATATATTTCTACTCCTTCAGGAATGAGTGAGTGGTATGCCGATAACGTAAATTCCCGTGGCGAATTTTTCACCTTTATTTGGGAAGGAAGTGAAGAAAAGGCCAAACTGCTTGGAAAGAAAAGTGGGGAACGTATAAAGTTCCGTTGGGTAGACGATGAGGATACCGATTACTATTTTGAACTTCGTATCCAGGTAGATGAAATAACCAAAGACGTTTCCTTGATGATTACAGATTATGCCGAAGAAGATGAAGTTGATGAAGGGAAAATGTTATGGGATAATATGGTTTCAGATTTAAAACAGATATTAGGTTCTAAGTAACAGTTCCGCTTAATTTATAATATCTTTGCGCCGCACTATTTTGAAAACCTCAGAATAAAAGCGGCTTTTTTTATGATCAATTTTAACGGAACACTACAAGAAACTAATACCACTATCTTACCAGATAACCGCGGGCTCAATTATGGCGACGCCGTGTTTGAAACGCTTCGGGTTTCTGGGGGTAAAATTTACTTTTGGGAAGATCATTATTTTCGGCTCATGGCTTCTATGCGTATTTTGCGTATGGAAATACCTATGAGCTTTACGCCAGAATATCTCGAGGAACAGGTTATAAAGACGATAACATCTTCAGAAAATAAAAATGGTGCCTTTCGGGCGAAAATTTTAGTCTGGCGTAAAACAGGAGGGAAGTATTCCCCAACGACTAATGATGTTGAGTTTTTAATTACTTCAGAAAAGTTAGCAGAACCATTTTATACTCTGAACGATTCTTTTTATGAAATTGAATTGTTTAAAGACCACTATATAAATTCTGGATTGCTTTCCACTTTAAAAACAAATAATAAAGTGCTGAATGTTTTAGGGAGCGTCTATGCTCAAGAAAACGATTATGCCAATTGTTTGTTACTGAATGAAAAAAAACAAGTAGTCGAGGCTTTAAACGGAAATATTTTTTTAGTAAAAGGGTACAAAATAAAAACGCCACCAATTACAGACGGTTGTTTAAATGGTGTTCTTAGAAAACAGATTATCAAAATTTTAGGCCAGATGCCCGATTATGTTTTAGAAGAGGAATCTGTTTCCCCTTTTGAACTTCAAAAAGCTGACGAAATTTTTATAACCAATGTTATTGTGGGAATACAGCCAGTATCAAAATACCGTAAAAAAGAGTATGACCGTGAAGTGGCTAAAGAATTGTTGGCAAAACTGAATGTAAAAGCCCGCTTGGGTTAATTATAAGTAGGGTTTTCTGGTGAGTTAGACCAAATAAGGTAATCGCCACCAAACTCAATCATTTTTTCTTTCCAGAAATTAGCGTAGGGTTTTCCTATTATCTCGTTTTTGTAATCATTGGGAGCAACAACCCAACTATTTAGTTGCAGTTCTTGGTCAAGCTGAGTACTTTCCCAACCAGAATAACCTAGGAAGAACCGTATTTGTGATTCATCTATTTTATTTTGAAGCAACAACTCCATCACTGAATTAAAATCCCCGCCCCAATATATACCGCTGGATATTTCAATACTTTCCGGAATTAAATCTGGTATTCTATGGATGAAGTATAGGTTATCCTGCTCAACAGGTCCGCCATTATAAACTGGAAGTGTTGAATCTATTTCAGAAATAAAGTCCTTTAAAGTATATTCGAGAGGTTTATTCAATATAAAACCAACAGACCCTTCTTCGTTATGTTCAGCTAACAAAACGACAGACCTGTTAAAAGAAACATCACCAATAATAGAAGGTTCAGCTACTAATAACAATCCTTTGGCTGGTTTATGAGTAGTCATGCGGTTAGTTTTGCAAACTAAATCTAAACATTAATTTTTGAATATCCAACACTTAAGGGCGATTGTTGTGTAAAATAGGGTCATAAAAAAACCCCGCCAATAGGCAGGGTATGTTTTAAGTAGGCAATTTCTTGCTTAGTTTACAGCACTCTGTAAATCTGATCCTGCTTTAAACTTAACAACGTTTTTAGCAGCGATTTTAATTGTTTTACCTGTTTGTGGGTTTCTACCTTCACGGGCAGCTCTTCTAGATACTGACCAAGAACCGAATCCTACTAAAGATACTCTGTTTCCTTTTTTAAGCGCTCCCTCTACGTTTTCAAGGAAAGACTCTAATGCTTTTTTAGCAGCTGCTTTTGTAATTCCGGCATCTTCTGCCATTGCGTCGATTAAATCTGATTTGTTCATAGTTTAAATTTTAAAATTAGATTGTTGGTTAAACTTTATTTAATTGCTCTACAAATTTAAACGGATTATCGGTTCATGCAAGGAATAGCGCACTAAATCGGGGTATTTGTTAATAACTTTGGGTGTTTGTTAACAACCAAAGGTGGTTTTTTGTAGATTTTAACAAAATCAGTAATGACAAGGGGTTACACAAGTTTAGCATCTTTCGCAAAAGAAAAACCATTTAAAAGCGAAGCAATATCCATTTTCCGTTTTCCAGGCAGTTGCAATACCTTAATATATATATACCCGTTTTTTGTAGCTACTTTCATACTTTTTTTATCTGTAGTTACAGTTCCAGGTTTTTCTGAATGTGCAATCACTTCTTTGGTTGCTGAATATATTTTTACCTTTAATGTTTCACTTTCATTTTCAAGTTTGCTCCAAGCAACTGGGTAGGGGGAAAGCCCTCTAATAAAGGCATCGATAGCTTCAACAGTGTCATTCCAATTTATCCGTGTGTTTTCTGAACTGAGCTTAGGGGCATCTTTTACCGTTACCTCTTGAATTTGAGGAATAGGCTCAGCATTGGCTGTTTCAATTTCAGTAACTGTTTTTACTACCAACTCGCTACCTACATCCATTAATTTATCGTGTAAAGAGCCAGCTGTATCTTGTTCTGTAATCGCAACTTCTTCTTTTAAAATAATCGCTCCGGTATCAATTTTTTCATCTATAAAAAAGGTAGTAACTCCAGTTTTCTCTTCTTGATTTATAATTGCCCAATTTATAGGTGCTGCACCGCGATATTGGGGAAGGAGGGAAGCGTGTAAATTAAATGTACCATATTCGGGTAAAGACCAAATTACTTTGGGCAACATACGAAAAGCAACAACAATTTGTAAGTTGGCTTTTAGCTCTTTTAATTCAGTTAAAAAAGCATCATTCTTTAAATTAGTAGGTTGTAAAACGGGAAGATTTTTTGAGACAGCAAATTCTTTAACAGCAGATGGTCTTAACTTTCTTCCTCTACCGGCTGGTCTATCTGGAGCTGTTATAACCCCAGCAATGTTTTTTTTCTCTTCTAGTAGTTTTTTTAAAATCCCAACAGCAAAATCGGGCGTGCCCATAAAAACAATCCGTAAATCTCTCATGAATGTATATAATATTGGTTTTTTGTATTTAGCTTTATCTTTCCATTATCCAGCAACAAGCGCAATACGTGAACAATTTTTTCTTTTGTAAAAGTACTTTTTTCTGAAAGCTCTCGAGCATCCATTTCACTTTCTTCTAACAGTTGTAATATTTTTTCTGAAATGTGCTTCAATTCATTTTTGCTAGCTGTATTTTTTTGAGTAGCACACACAGAGCAAATTCCACAAGATTGTGCCTCTTCATCACCAAAATACCTAGCTAATTGTACACTTCGGCAAACTTTATTGTTTTCAGTATAACTTAATACTGAAGCTACTTGTCTCTTCTTTCTTTCGTTAAGATTCTCTACTTCTTTAGCAATGACGTTAATGGTTTTATCATCTTCCCGAGGCTTTAAAAAAGTAATGGTGGCATCGGTAATTTTCAACAATAAATCAATCACTTCATCACGTTCCATTTTTTGTAATGCTGAAATAATAGTAGTAACCGATTGCCCGGTTTTTTTTGAAATAACATCTAAATTGATTCCTGTGGGCATTTCAAAAACACCACCATATAATCTGAGAATCGTTTTTCCTATAACAGAAACAGTAACATCACTTGAAAAATAGTCCAATACTTTTTCTGAAGGCCATAAAAACTGAACAGTAGATTTACGACCAAACTCTTTTGATAACTGTATAACGGCCAACCTATCTAAGGAATTCAATGCATTGTAGGTGAGGAGGGTGTTTAAGCTGTAAGCTTCGCAAAACTCAGTAAAACTAAAACTGAATTGTTCAAACTCACCTTCTCCATATGATATTTGAAAGTAGTTGTTCAGTTTTCGGTAGATATTTTTTAGGTTTTTAGGCGTAGGCAAGGCTCCTACAAATTGCTTTTTTACCAAAGTTTTATCGTATTCATTGTATAATAAAACTGCTTGTGCATAATTGCCATCACGACCTGCACGACCAGCTTCTTGAAAGTAACTTTCCAAACTTTCAGGTAGTTGAATGTGAATGACAAACCGAACGTTGGGGTGGTCAATGCCCATTCCAAAAGCGTTAGTGGCAACCATTGTAGGAATGCTTCCCGCTTGCCATTGTGCTAAACGGTCGTCTTTTTCTTTTTTTGAAATTCCCCCGTGGTAAAAAGTACTAGTAAAACCCAAGTGGTTAAGATGGTTACTAGTTTCAACAGCGCTTTTACGACTTCTCACATATATAATGGCAGATCCTGTATTGTTTTTTAAAAGCTGCTCTATGTGGTATAATTTATCATCAACTTGACGTACTTGATATGCCAAATTAGGGCGAACAAACGAATTTTTAAAAACCGCTGGCAGTTCTAAGTTTAATTCCTTGATTGTATCTTCTAGCACTTCGGGTGTAGCTGTGGCAGTCAATGCAATGATGGGAGCTAAAGGCCTGAGTTCCCTTAAAACCGGAATGTTTTTATAAGCTGGCCGAAAATCGTTGCCCCATTGCGAAATACAATGCGCTTCATCCACGGCTATTAAACTTACATTTAATTGTCTAATCGTGTTTTGAACTAATTCTTGCTGTAACCTTTCTGGTGATAAGTAAAGAAACTTATAGTTTCCGTAGAGAATATTATCCATGCTGGTTTGCAAGTCTGAAAAAGAAATCCCTCCAGAAATATGCATGGCTTTAATGCCACGCTCTTTTAAAGCATTTACTTGATCTGCCATTAAAGCGATTAATGGCGAAATAACAATACATGTACCCTCTTTTAGCAATCCTGGAATTTGAAAACACATCGACTTTCCCCCACCAGTAGGTAGCAGAGCAACGGTGTCTTTATCGTTTAATACCGAAGTGATAATATCTTCCTGCATCGGTTTAAACGAAGAAAAACCCCAGTAGTTTTCAAGGATTTGAAGTGGTGTTTTCAAATAAATTATTTCAAGTTTTCAAGTATATATGCAATTCGTTCTTCAACAGAACCTATTGGAACCAATTGTACTTTATATCCATAGTTTTTGTAGCTTTTGAAAAGTGCGTCATGAATTTTTTCAGCTTCTTCAAAACTTTCATACCGTTCATTGTCTTGTTTGTATATTTTTTTCCAAGGCGGTAATAAAAAAACAGCATCGTATTGGTTCTCTATACAACTATTGGTGAAAGTTTCAGAATATGTTGTTTTAAAATAATCCATATACGCTGTTACATCTGGCAATCCACGGTCGTAAAACAGATACTCTTGTTGGTGTTCTTTAGCTTCTTTAAATTGCCGTAAACGGCCATCCAACAGTCGTTTGCTAAATAATATTGGGTCTGTTAAAAACAGTTGTTCTATCCCTTCTTTTTGGGCTTTTTTAATTACTTGTCGGGATACCTCATGTAAGCAGGTGTACCCCTTTTTTTCAAGGTCGTTTATCAAGGTCGTTTTCCCAGTTCCTGGCCCCCCGGTAATAACGATTCGTTTTGTTTTCAAGCGGTATAATTTTTGTACAAAATAAGCAAATATTTATTGATATTGAAAAGTGTATCTTTGTGTAAAAGAAATAGAAAAAATTAATGAAAAACGATAAAAAAACAACTGATTTCTATAACCGTTTACGTGAGCAGTTAACAGAAGACACCTCTTGGCCTTCGGAATATTTATACAAATTTATTGTCCCTTCAAGTTCAGAAAAAATTGCTGAAATTGAAGCTGTTTTCAATGGCACCGATGCTGTAATAAACACCCGTGATTCTTCAAAGGGAACTTATACAAGTGTGTCAATTAAAGTAACTATGGATTCCCCCGATGCCGTAATAGAGAAATATTTACAAGTTTCTGAAGTGGAAGGTGTCATTTCGCTATAATTTTAGTATTTTGCAATCATAATTACTTCAAGAAGAATACTTCCTTAAATTTTTAATTTTGTTAGATAATATAGAATACAATACAGAACGCTCGCATTTAATTATACCTGAATACGGACGCCATATGCAAAAGATGGTTGAACACGCCGTCTCAATAGAAGACCGTGAAGAGCGTAATAAAGTTGCAAAAAGCATTATCGCTGTTATGGGTAACTTAAACCCGCATTTACGCGATGTGCCCGATTTTCAACATAAACTTTGGGATCAATTGATTATTATGTCCGATTTTAAATTGGACGTTGACTCACCGTTTCCAAAACCCTCCCGTGAAGAACTATCAGAACCGCCACAACCGCTTCCATATCCTCAAAACCATCCAAAATACAGGTTTTATGGAAATAACATAAAGCGTATGATCGATGTGGCCAATAGCTGGGAAGAAGGCGATAAAAAAGAAGGATTGATTCTTAACATTGCCAACCATATGAAAAAATGCTTCCTTAACTGGAACAAAGATACTGTTGATGATGAAGTAATTTTTAACCACCTTTTTGAACTTTCTGGTGGAAAAATAAACCTTAAAAATAGTGATGAGGATCTTTCAGAAGCGAAAAACCTCTTGAAGAACAAGAAAAGGTATAACAGCAGTAATAAAAAATCACACAAAAACAGCCGTGGTAGAAAGCGGTACTAACCTCTATTAATCAGTATTAATGGGAACTTTTCAAATTGAAGGCGGACATAAACTGAAAGGTGATATTCGCCCACAAGGCGCTAAAAATGAAGCCTTACAAATACTTTGCGCTGTATTATTAACCCCTGAAGAAGTGATAATTGATAACATTCCAGATATTCGGGATGTCAATAAATTAATTACTATCCTTGGAAACCTTGGAGTGAAAACCCAAAAATTGGCAAAGGGGAAATTTGCATTTAAAGCAGATGATCTAAAACTTGAATATTTAGAATCTGAACTTTTTAAACAGGAAGGAAGTTCATTACGGGGTTCTATCATGATTGTGGGGCCATTATTGGCACGTTTCGGTAAGGGGTATATTCCACGACCTGGAGGTGACAAAATAGGGCGTAGGCGATTAGACACCCATTTTGAAGGGTTTATAAAGCTAGGTGCTAAATTCCGATATAATAAAGAAGAACGTTTTTATGGTGTAGACGCTCCAGACGGTTTAACAGGAACATATATGTTGTTGGACCAGGCTTCTGTAACAGGAACAGCAAATATTGTTATGGCAGCTGTCTTGGCAAAAGGAACAACAACCGTCTACAATGCAGCTTGCGAACCATACTTACAGCAGCTTTGTAAGATGTTGAACAGCATGGGAGCTAAAATAAAAGGCGTAGGGTCAAACCTATTAACCATTGAAGGAGTTGAAAGTTTAGGAGGTTGCACTCACCGTATTTTACCCGATATGATTGAAATAGGCAGTTGGATTGGTCTTGCTGCAATGACGCAAAGTGAAATTACCATTAAAGATGTAAGCTGGGGCAATTTGGGATTAATACCTGATACCTTTAGAAAATTAGGAATTACACTTGAAAAGCAAGGTGACGATATCCATATTCCTGCACAAAAAGAGTATGAAATTCAAGGTTATATAGATGGATCTATTTTAACTGTAGCAGATGCTCCTTGGCCAGGTTTTACGCCAGACTTACTTAGTATTGTTTTAGTAGTATGTACGCAAGCAAAAGGGAGTGTGTTGATACATCAAAAAATGTTTGAAAGTCGTTTGTTCTTTGTCGATAAGTTAATCGATATGGGTGCAAAAATAATATTGTGCGATCCACACCGAGCAACTGTTATAGGGCATAATTTTACCTCGACACTTAAAGCCACTACGATGGTTTCACCAGATATACGTGCAGGGATTTCCCTATTGATTGCAGCACTTTCTGCTAAAGGAACATCGACTATTCATAATATTGAACAAATAGACCGTGGTTACGAAAATATAGATGAGCGCTTACGAAGAATAGGCGCGAAGATTACAAGAATAGAGTAATTATAAGAAACTATTAAATAAAAAAAGCCGCGAAATAATCGCGGCTTTTTTTAGTATTATTTGTTTCGGTTTTTGTTAACCTCGTCTTGTAGTTTACGTCGTAACTTTTGTTCTCGTTCTAGGGACTTTTGACGGTTGGTTTCGAGTTCCATTTCAGTCTCTGCCAATTTTAATTGAGAATTTTTAGTGACTTTATGGCTGTTTTTAAATTTATAGAATAAAAATGCCAAACCAACCAACAATAATACAATTATGGACCACATAATGGTATTGTAGGTAGATTTCTGGGTAAGAATCCCTAAAATTTCAATACCATTTTCTTTTTCTTTTGAAACAGAAAGATCCTCTTTTGTGGTTTTTAATTGACTTGTTAACGAATCAATTTGTTTTGCTTTTTGATCAATTTCAGTTTTTGAACTAGCAATTTTACTTTCCAACTCAGAAACAGAATCTAAGATATTTTTGCGTAATTGATTAATCTGGTATTTTTTAATCACCTTGTATTCTTGGTAATTGTTAGATTCGTCAACTACATCTTTAAACTGCCCTTCAATACTATTATCCTTTGGCTGAGCTTGGGGATTTTCTTGGCCAAAAAGAATGACGGTAACTAAAAGTAAGGGAAGTAGGGCTACTAATTTTTTCTTCATAGTAATTTTGTTCGGTTTGTTTGTTATTTAACACCGCAAGAGTAGAAAAATTGTTTTAAATAACCCAAATTTTGTAGGTAATTAAAATTTATTTAACAACGTGCTCTTTTTTATTGTAACAAAAATTGAGTGCACCCGATGGGCATTTTCGAATTTGCCGTATAACTTGTTCGGTGTCAGCACCATCTAAATTTATCCAAGGAATTACTGAAGTTCTAAAAACTTCAGAAAGTTCTTTGGCACATTTTTCAGCATGAATGCATTTTTCGGGTTTAAAAGTCACTGTAATTTCACCGTTGGTGAATTCATTGGTTAGCGTTTCCATAAGCATTGATTTGGGGGTTATGTAAACTGTTTATAGTCAGAATGTTCGATAAATATATATAAAAAATCGATAAAGTGTATGTTTTGTGGAATATTCTTACAATAAAATTTAGGAAACAGCTTTTTTGTAAGTGTTTAGAGCACGTTCTCGAGCCTCTTTATGATCGACCATTTTTTCTGGATATTCATTTGTATCATATTCTTCAACCCATTCTTTAATGTACTTTTTGTTTTTATCAAATTTATCAATTTGGGTTGTGGGATTAAAAATTCTAAAGTATGGAGCGGCATCTACACCGCTTCCGGTAGCCCATTGCCAATTGCCAACATTACTGGCTAGTTCATAATCCAATAGCTTTTCAGCAAAATAGGCTTCACCCCAACGCCAGTCGATTAATAGGTGCTTACAAAGAAAACTAGCAACGACCATTCGCACTCGGTTGTGCATATATCCAGTTAGGTTTAATTGTCGCATGCCTGCATCGACTATGGGATAACCGGTCTTTCCTTGCTTCCAAAGGTTAAACTCTTTTTTATTATTGCGCCATTCTACGCGGTCATATTTTTTTCTGAAAGCCGTATCAACTGTTTTAGGAAAGTGCCATAAAATTTGCATAAAGAACTCTCTCCAAATTAACTCTTGCCAAAAGGTTTCATTTTTTTCAGTAATTGCTTTTTTCATCATTTTACGAATGCTCACCGTTCCAAAACGTAAATGTGGGCCTAAATGCGATGTTGCATCCTGAGCCGGGAAGTTTCGTTTTTTTTCATATTGTTGAATGGTGGTGGGTGTTACATCGTACTCAGGGATTTTAATAGCAGATTTTTCAAATCCCATATCACTTAAGGTTACATTGGGTAAACGAGAATGTTTTACCAGGTTCTTTAAATGCTCGTTAGTATAATATATTTTTAAATCTTTTTCAGCATTAAAGGTTTTTTTCCAAAGTTTCATATAAGGCGTGTATACCACATACGGATCCCCATCATCTTTAACAATCTCATCTTTTTCAAATATAACTTGGTCTTTGTAGGTGTAGAGCCCTATTTCTTTTTCTGAAAGAAATTGTTTTATTTCACCATCGCGTTTGGTTGCGTATGGTTCATAATCGTGATTAGTAATAACGTTTTGAATGTTATACTCTGAAGTTATCTTTTTAAATACATCGATTGGTTTTCCATGATATATAGCAATACTGCTGTCATGTTTTTGAAGTTCATCACGCATTTTTTGAAGCTGCTCAAAAATAAACGTAACGCGTGCATCATCTTTTGGTAATTCGTCTAAAATTTCAGTGTCAAAAATAAAAACAGACAAGACAGCATGTTTACCATGCAGGGCCTTATAAAACCCAATATTGTCGTCAAGGCGTAAATCTCTTCTGAACCAAAATACGTTCAATTTATCTTGCATTATAATTTGTTATTTGCTTATTTCTCCGAAAATCTCGATGAGTTTTTTTCTTCGGTATTCAAAAATTTCATTTAGTTTGGGTTTCACTAAAAAAGGATGGACCATTTGACCAATAAACCCTAATGGTAGTTTGTAGTGAACAATATCTTCCATCTCTACGCCACCATCAATTTCTTTTATAAAATGTTTGTGGTGCCAAAGTGAATAGGGGCCAAAACGTTGTTCGTCTACAAAATAGTCATTGTCTTTAACGTGTGTAATTTCGGTAACCCATTTGGTTTTAATGCCCATGACGGGAGTAACTACATATTCGATTATTTGTCCAGAATACATAGCTCTATCGCTTCCTGATACAATGCTGAAGCCCATATAATCTGGAGTAATGACCTTCAGGTTTTCAGGTGCTGAAAGAAAATCCCAGGCTTCTTTTTTTGATATAGGTAACTGTTGTTTAGTGTGTAGTTGGTAAACTTTCATACAAGCTCTTGGCAGAAACTATCTTCGTTTATAAGATAGTTTTCTGTTCATTCTTATGAGCCTGTAAATTTCAGTTTTAACTGCATTTTTTCTCTTTCGAGAACTCCATAAATTTTTGATAAATGATAGCATGGCGTTTTTGTTTTAAAAATACGACTGTTTTATGAAATATAAAATACTTTAAACAAAACTTAACAGTTTGTTCATAAACTATTTAGATGCTGTTTTGGCAATGTTTATGAATGTTTACCCTTTATTTAATTTATTCATTTTAAGTTTTTATTAACTATAAAAAACAGGCTAAGTTGTACATTAGTAATCAAATAAAAACCTAAAAATACCAACTCATGAAAAACGTATTACTATTTGTTTGTGCCGCATTGCTTTCCTTTGGAATGTATGCACAAATTGAAACTCCACAACCAAGCCCTTCTCAGAAAATTGAACAGACAGTGGGACTAACCGATATTACTTTAGAATATTCCCGTCCAGCTATGCGTGAAAGGACTATTTTTGGCGGACTTGTTCCTTACGGAAAAATGTGGCGTACAGGAGCCAATAAAAACACGACAATTACTTTTAATAAACCAGTTATGGTAGACGGTACTGAACTTAAACCAGGTTCGTACGCTATTTATACAAAACCTAATAAAGAAAATTGGGAGGTTTATTTTTATAGTGATGCTAATAATTGGGGAACCCCTCAAAAGTGGGATGAAAGTAAAGTAGCTGTAAAAACTACGGCTGAAGTTTTTTCTATGCCTATGGATATTGAATCATTTACAATGACTTTTGATGATGTAGCACACGACTCTGCAAATCTTGGAATGCTTTGGGAAAATACCTATGTAGGGGTACCTATTAAAGTAATGACAGATAAAGAAGTTTCTGCTTCAATTGACCGTGTTATGAACGGCCCAAGCGCTAATGATTACTATGCTTCAGCAGTGTATTATTTAGAGGCTGATAAAGATATAAACCAAGCTAAAACTTGGATTGATAAGGCTATTAATATGGCGAAAGAACCAGCTTTCTGGCAGTATAGACAACAATCGTTAATCTACGCAAAAGCGGGTGATAAAGAAGGTGCTATTAAAGCTGCTAAAAAATCAAAAGAACTTGCTAAGAAAGCAGGTAATGATGATTATATAGCTTTAAACGAAAAATCATTAAAAGAGTGGGGGGCTATGTAAGCTTTCTCACATATTTGACATTAAGACGCTCTCATTTTGAGGGCGTTTTTTTATTTTGAAACATGAGTTTGTAAGAGCCCAATATTTAGTTGATACTTTATCAATTACTCTATCTTTTATGAGAACTTACAAAAGTAAAATAGACAGTCGTCTTTAAATACCTTAAATATTTTTCTACTCTGAATTAGGAAGGTTTTAAACCTTTAGCGAACCCCGAAAACCTCTAGAAGCATAATAAGATTGTGCTCCATTATGATAAATAAAAATAGTATCGTAGCGATAATCACCAAATATAGCACCGCCGAGTTCTCTTATTTCTGTTGGGGTTTTAATCCAACTTGATGTTTTAGTGTCGAAAGGGCCAAATTTCTGTAACGCTCTATATTGTTTTTCTGTTAAAAGGTCAATGCCTATGGCAGCAGCCATATCTATTGCGTTGTTTTTTGGTTTAAACTTTTTTCTTGATTCTAAACCTTCTCGATCATAGCAAACACTCCTGCGACCTTTTGGACTTTCTGGTGAACAATCATAAAAGATATACTCTTCATTATCAACACCAACTACATCGGGTTCTCCACCGGTTCTTTCCATTTCGTGTAGTGCCCAAAGTTTTTTAGGCTTCGCCTCTAACTTTGCTTGTATGTTAGCCCATTCAAGGTTTTTATGGCGTTGCCTATTTTCTTCAAAACGGGTTTTTAAAACTTCAAATAATTCATTTCGTTGTTCTGGGGATAGTTCTTTTGGGTTTTCGTTTGCCATGATGTTATTAAATTGGTTCTGCTATAATTTATTCATTAAAACTCTTTCAATTTAACTGAATTATCTATTAAATATAATGATTCTTTTCGAAGAGCACCGTTTGCTAATATGTGATGTCCCTCCTTACTATAAATCTAATTTATCTATAAAGTGTATAGCTGTATACAAGAGTTGTATAAAAAATATACAGTTTGATGTGTATATACCCTGAAAATCGTCTTAAAAGCCTTTAAAATGGCGTTGGCATATGTATTGCTACACTATTGATGATTATTAAAAACATTACATAAAACACAATTACGCATAGATGAATCTAAAAAACGCTACTTCAGAAAGTAATAAATCTACCAGTGGAACTAAATCAAGTTCCATTTTTCGTGCTTCCTCTATATCCCCAGAAAAGGCTACCAAAACATGGAATATACTTGTTTTGGTCAATACCTTTTTGCTCCTTGCCGGAGGCGCCTTTTTGGTATATCAAATGCAAAATGACTTTGCTCAGTTCAGAATGGAACGACTTAATAGTACTTGGGGACTTATTTTCTTCGCCGTAGCTACATCACTGTTTATTTATAAAGCAGGATTCTTTATTTATCAACTCTACCTATACTTTAGGTATAAGCCAGTTACATCGGTTACCGATGATGAACTACCTACCGTAACTGTTATTGTCCCTGCTTATAACGAAGGTAAACAAGTATGGGCCACATTGAAAAGTTTGGCAAAAAGCGACTATCCTGTAGAAAAGATTCAGTTATTGGCTATAGACGATGGTAGTAAAGATGATACATGGTACTGGATGCAAGAAGCAAAAAAACAATTGGGCGACCGAGTAGCCATTTACCAACAACCTGAGAACAAAGGAAAGCGTCACGCTTTGTATAGAGGTTTTAATATAGGTAGTGGAGAAGTATTTGTAACAGTAGACAGTGACTCTGTTGTAAATGCCGATACATTACGAAATTTAGTAAGTCCTTTTATCACCAACGAAAACTGTGGTGCAGTAGCAGGGAATATACGTGTACTTAATAACAGCAAAGCACTATTACCTAAAATGTTGAATGTAAGTTTTACATTAAGTTTTGAGTTTGTACGTTCTGCTGAAAGTAAACTTAACTCTGTATTATGTACACCTGGAGCTTTAGCTGCTTATCGCAGAAAGGCTGTATTTGCTTGCTTACCAGAATGGATTAATCAAACCTTTATGGGGAAACCATCTGATATTGGCGAAGACCGAGCTATGACCAATATGATACTTAAACAAGGTTATCACGTATTGTTTCAGCGGAATGCGTATGCTTATACTAACGTTCCGGAAAAATATAAAGGGTTGTATAAAATGTTTATACGATGGGGTAGAAGTAACGTTCGTGAAAACATTGCAATGGCAAAGTATGTGTTTACTGACTTTAGGGAAGGTTCTAAAGCAGGGTCAAGGCTATTGTTTTTTAGCCAAGCGACTAAACTGATAATGTGCTACCCGTTTTTACTATTTATGTTGTACTTTATTATGGTGCACCCAGTATTGTTTATTAGTTCGACACTACTTAGTATTTTGGTATTATCAAGCTTTCAAGCAATCTTTTATGGCAAGCGGTATAATTTTTCTGAATCCTTCTGGGCATACACTTATAGTATTTTATATACGTTCAGTTTATTCTGGATTACACCTTATGCAATCGCCACAGCAAGTAGAAGTGGATGGCTTACCCGAGAGTTGCCGCAGCAAAGCTAGATTAAGGTTAGCAAGTGTTGGTGGAAAAAAAGCATCAACACTTGCTGATATTACTCTTTTGGGGGATTGATTATAATATTTCTTTGACCAATCCAATTGCCCTTATCGTCTTTGGTTAATTCGATTATATTTGAGAAGCCACCTGTCCGATCTAGTTTTGAGACCATTTCATCAGTTATAATTTTGTCATTGGCAAACCAAGTTGAATTTATCCAATATTCATTAAAGTTTTCTCCCATTAAAGTCATATGGATGTGTGCTGGTTCTGAACGGTTTGGGTAAGGTGCAGGTTTTATGGTATGAAACCTATACTTTCCATCACTATTGGTTTTTGTCCACCCTCGTAAATATCCGTGCCGTACTCCATTTCCTTTTTCATCTCCTTTCTTTTCATATAATCCATTATTATTGGTGTGGTACGCATAGATTATCACGTCTTTTGCAGGAGTTGTTCCATCAGTTTGGTAGACAGTACCTTCTAAAACTAATCGTTCTCCTTTTACGTCTTTACCGGCAATGGTTGTTTCCCAATTTGTATTTTCAGGCGCTTCATTAGCTCCACACCATTCGCAATCGGGTATTTCTTTAATTGCCAGGTTTGGCTTAGTTGAAGGATTCTTTACTTCGATTGTTAAAAATGTAACAAGTGTACTGTCTTTGGTTTGCTTTAAATCCGCTAGAAAATGCTGGTCACTTCCTGAAATAAAGCTATTGCCCATTTGTCCCGTATACTGTTTAAAGTGTATATCGTAAGCTTCAGGTTGCGCGTTTTCTATAGTTGTATGAATATGTCTGTTATCAGCTGAACTCCCATAATCGCCTGGCAAGATGGTTTGAACAAACAGTTGTCCTTTTTCATTTGTAAATGCTGAACCACGTAGGCGAGCGGTTGATTCATCACTTGGGTTAGAAGGTTCATATTCACCATTTGAAGAAGTGTGATACAAATCTACCTTTTGATCAATTAAAGGTCTATTATTTTCTTTTGATACGAGCGTAAGGCACAACCATAGTTTCTGGCCAATCTCGCTTTCATTACTTATTTGAACTTGATTTTCAGCATCAAAATCTTTGAATTCCTGTAATGTTTCGAGCTCAGTTTTGTCTAAAGCCAAGACGGTTCTGTCTATGGAACATTGAACAAAGAGCATACTTGTAAATAGTAGGACAAGGAAAGGTTTCATATTTATTTTATTTCTAAGAACTGCAAGTAATTTCTACCAAAAATATGGCAAGATCAACTGTTGTTGACTTTACTAATAGAAGTTAATAAAAGATAATAATTACTAATGTCTGCTTATTTTACCATCTAATTTAGTAAATAAAAACCAAATAGAAAGTCTTCAGGTTCTATGTAAATATTTAAAGTTCAATTACTTAATACAGGTAGTATTATGAATCTTTTCTATTTCTTTAATATTTCGACAATTCTATTATTGATGATTTCTGACAAATTCCAGTTGTATAGTTTAGGGTCGGTTGTGCTATAAAATTCAACAACAACAGCATCAAGGTCTTTATAATAGGTTGCGAAACTTTGGTAGCCTGGAACCCAACCGGCATGTTCATACTTGTAAATAGAGGAATATATATCTTGTTCACCTTCTTCAAACAATGAGCCATCATTTAAGGCTCTTATAAATATACCTACATCTTCTGCGGTGGCCAGCATACCGTGGTCATCTGTTTTTAAATCTAAAGGATGACCTACGTGATAACCACTCATCACATTATCTATATTCACTTCTTGTAGCGAACCAAAGGTATGTTCTAGCTGTAATGGTTTGAGTATTCTTTCTTTTATGAATTGGAAGTTCTCATACCCCAGTTCATTATCCATTATTTTATTGATCAACAAGTAGTTTGTGTTGCAATATTCATAATCTTCCCCAGGCTCAAAGTTAGCCGGTTTGTCCAAAATTAGGGAAAGGCTTTCCTCATAGGTGGCTGTTGGGTTTCCCCAAAAGTTCGGGGTGTCTGTAAAATTAGGAATGCCACTTCTATGTTGTACGAGCATTCGCAATGTGATTTCATTCGCATTTTCAATCCTTCCTACAAGTTCTGGTAAGTATTCAGCAAGGGTTTTATCTAACGAAAGACGCCCATCGTGCACCAATTTGGTGACCGCCACCGCATCATAAAGCTTGTTAATGCTAGCCAATTTAAAGAAAGCATGGGGGTTAGCAGGAACTTTAGCTTCCCGATTGTGCCAACCAGAAGCAAGATACCGAGGGGGGCTGCCAGCTTGGTCTATATATACAATCATGCCGTCAAATCCATGACCAATGGCCTCATCTAACTGTTCTTGAACGGTATCTGGTAGTGGTAAAATCCAAGCTTTTACAAGAATCCATGGCACGAAAAATAAAGAGCCTATACTTGCAAGTATTAATACTACTTTGAGTATTCGTTTTGTTTGTTTCTTTTTCATTTTTTTTTCAGAGTAGGCGTGTACACATATTTATAAATAGTTAGCCCCTTTAATGTTATTCTCTGTCTTCTGATAAAGGTGAAATCATAATGTGAGCCCTATGTGTTCCAGGGTTCATTATCCAAGGATGGTTTGAACCTATAGGTTTTTCAGGGAGCCCAGTAGATTGTGCTGTAGCAAATGGCAAATAAACTACATAGCGGTAATTGGCTCCTTTCACTTTAGAGGTTTCGGGGTCGTACAGTTCATCAGGTCCAAAGTAGATGTGTAGGGCAGACCCTTGTTTTCCCATATCCAGCTTGCCCGATTTTGCCTCTTCTTCTCTAATATCAAAGATTTCTGTTGCTGTCTTTCCTTCGGCTTTTAATTCTCGACCTCTTGCCATAAATGGCTCCAGATCTTTGTGGTAACAAGCTGCACTAAACCCAGGTTTTTGAGGGTTATCCGCAAGAACTATAAATTCGTTATTTCCTTCTTTGAGTGTTACAAATTCGCCAGCCATATTATAACCTATAACTTTACAACTATCTCGGCTTGCTTTTGGGGCAGCCATTAATGCTGTTGCAATTAAAGCTTCGTCAGTGTCAATGGCAACTAATTGGTTGTTGGTAGTATTTGATGTGCTATCTGCCACAGTTTCTTTTACAGATGATTCCGCCGTAGTATTTTCGTTTTTGTTTGAAGTATTACAGGAAATAAAAACTCCTACCAAAGCGATTGTAGCTATAATTTGTTTCATTTTAATGTGAGTTATGTTGTTTATACAACTAATTTAACAAATTAAACTGAACTTGCCTGCCTATTGTCAGATAGAAAATCTGAGAGAGTGTTTTTGTAACTAGCAAAGTGCCAAGTAATTAATTTTACACGGTGTTGGCTATACGTTGTTTGTTTAGGGTGTATTTTAGTTGGATTTATTGTTATAGACCTTTCCATCTTTCATTATGAATACAACGTTTTCTATTGTAGGGATAAAATCATTCATAATATCTCCTTTTACAGCTATAATATCCGCTTTTGCATTAGCTTTTATATGGCCAACTTCATTTTCTTTCCCTAAATGAAATGCTGAAATATAGGTACTAGATTGTAATATATTTAAAGGCTTCATTCCTGCTTCTAGATAATATCTAAACATATCTTTGGACGATTTTCCTCGGGTTACTTTTATATCCGTATAATTATCAGAACCGGCCACTATAGGAACTCCTTTTTCAATTGCTCTAGTAAGTCTTTTTTCCATTTTATCAGCATAGCCATCAATCCAACCTAACTCATTCTCGTTATAACCAGCGAGTTTTGCATAAGTATGCATATATGATTTACTATTTTCTGTAGGTACAAGAAAAATTCGCTTCTCTGCCATTTTAACTAAAGTGCTATCTGCTAGATTAAACCCATGTTCAATGCCATCTACACCAGCTTCAATTGCGTTCCACGCTGACTGATTTGTTACGGAATGAGCTGTGACTTTTAAATTATATGAGTGAGCGGTTTTTACAATAGACTTTATTTCATCTATTGTTAAATATGTTTTATTGGGAATATTATCAGCGCAAATTTTAATTACATCTACATTTTGATTAACGTGTTCACGCACAGCATTTTTTGCATCTTCCGGACTTGTTATTATTCTATATTCTAAATCTATTATATTTTGGTGTTCAGGAAGTACTCCATAAACTTGTCCACCATTTGCTGCCAGAATTGGCCCAGAAGCAAATATACGAGGACCCTCTATTGTTCCTTCGTTAATAGCATCCCTTAAGGCAACGTCAAGATATAAACCAGAATTTCCAAGATCTTTAATACTTGTTATTCCTTCAGCTAAATAACTTTTGGCTCTTTTAGCACCGCGAAGCGTTCTCAAAGCATCACTTTCCATTGTCAGCGATTGAATGCTATGTTCAGCAAAATCTTCGTTAGCTTCTTGAGAAAATAGTACGTGTGTATGGGCATCAATTAAGCCAGGAAGAACCGTATAATCAGTTAAATCTATTGCTTCGCTATTTTTAGGTAGCGATTGAAATTCACCAATAGAGATAATCTTTGTCCCTCGAATGTGTATAAGCTTGTTTTTTTGTAGCATATTATTTTTGCTATCATATAAAACCCCAGCTTTTATATACGTGTCTTTTTGTTGTCCTATCAATTTTGCTTGAGAGGAAATAACTAGTATGATTAAAAATATAAGCGTTCTGTACATATTTTTTTGTTTAAATGGGTGCCAACATAATTATGTATGCTTGTGTTGCGTGTGTAAGTATCTACCAGACAATTAATTTTACACGGTATTGCTGCACGTTCTTCTCATGTATTCAATAATTCTTCCTTTCTAAAAACTACCATACGCTTTATGAGTTCTTTTGGTAGCGGTTTATTAAATTGAAACTTTACAGTTCCCTTGCCCAATTCAAAGTTTTTCAACTCATCTGCAAAGTGTTCTACAGTTGTTTGATAAGGATAAAAGCTAACATATTTTGCATATGCTACAATCATTAATTGTTGTTCAGGTTTTGTTCCTGGTATAAGAGTAAAAGAAGGAACTTTATAGTTTGGGATTTCCACGCTTTCAGGAACAGCTTCTTTTATCAAAATTCTTAGTTCGTGTAAAATTACTTTTGCTTCTTCCGTTTGATTGTCGATATAATCGTCAACTGTCTTGAAGTTTGGCATTGCTCCTTTTTTTCCCATTTCTTTCGAGGTTTTAAATAAGCTTGTGTTTTCACTATAATTCTCAACTATTCGTTTGATTGTACTAGCGGTTTAAATCCACCATAGACCATTCTGTTGGCATCAAAAATTAACTTTTCAGGATTGGTTAATGGTGCGACTATTTCAGCCATTCTTGGATCTTCGGGAACTTTTTTATTGGCTAAATCACGTATCTCTTTGGAAGGAAAAACAACCCAACCAAATACAATTTCCTCATCTTCTTTAACATTTACGGTGTCTATAAAAGACTTCGTCCCTTCTAAGGACAAATCATCACCAACAAATTCGAAGTAAGCAATTGCACCATACTCTTTCCAAATATCAGCTACTTTTTCAGCCACCTTTTTGTATTCGTCTATATAAGTTCGAGGGACTGGATGAACAAAGCCATCGATGTAGTTTGTCATACTTTTTTCTTTAATGTTCAATGTTAGGTTTTTATATTGTTGTGGCACGTTTTTATTTTGTTTTACAATCCAGTTTGTTGGTTAAAATTCAGTTTTTAGATATCCTCAACTACAAAAATCGAATTGTTGTTCAAGTCATAGAAACCAAACTCATTTGTATTCCAATCTGTATTCATTCGTAATTTTTCAGGTTTTATAGTACCCCTTTCCACAAACTCTTTAAAAATCGGTTCTAAGTTCTTTACAAATATTTTGATGACTGAACCTCCAAGCAATGGGTCGTCTTCTGTGTCTGCGTGCCATTGCAAGTGAATAAAAAGATTTTCTCTTCTTAAAACAGCGTACATTTCATCTTTATGAATCAACTGAAATCCCACATATTTTTCATACCATTCAACATCCCTATCAATATTTTGGCTTGGCATTACAGGTGAAATTTCTAATAATTCAGTTTCCATAATAGTCAATTTTCAAATGAGCTACAACGTGTTTCAACAACTAAATTAGCAATTACAAACCAAATAGAAAACCCTTAGGGGTTTTCGTAAGTAAGCCTGTACTAACATGAATTATATACGGTGTTGGCAAGTTTATTATAGATAATTGAAGAATAGTTCAATACAAACACCAAGGATAACACTTACTATAGCTGCCAAAAGAGATAAACGTTTTAACTTAAATGTGTTTGCAAATGCTAGCCAAAGACATAACAGAGCACAAATCGATAAAATTATTGTTCCGTATAAAGGTACTATGCTATTGAAAAGACCTATTTGATTGAAAAGAGGGTCTAGCAAAGCAGTAAACCCAAAAAGAGCTAAAGTAAAATTAGTCTTTTTATGCCCTATAAATAGGTAATAACTTGCAATCAATAGTTCAATACTTATGGCCAACGGACCAAATTGGTTATAGTATTCTCTTTTAAAATATGCCTCAAATCCTTGAGGAAATTCAATCTTTACTATAAAGGCAACACTTAAAGCAGCCCCAATAATTAAAAGCAATATTGAAATAATTTTTCTTTTTTTCATGAGACCTTTCTAAATGTTTGCCAACACTCGCATAAAACCGTTAGATACGGCTATACCTTGTTGTGCTTTCGTTATTTTTTATTCAATTGCTACAAATAAATATATAAGAAGGTTCTGGGACATACTACATTATGCTAATTATTTATTTCCTTTTCAATGAGTGCCGTGATCTTTTTACCTTTTACTTCTAAGCTATCATACACTGAAAAATACTTTTCATCGGCAACACGTTGCATAACACCAAGCATTTTGGAATTACGATAAATGTGTTTTAAAGCAAGACGTATATCCTGTTCAGATAATTCTTTTTGTGTTTGGATATCATTTAAAAATTTAAATACTCTTGAAACATTCTCATAATCATCATAGTATAAGGCAGATTCCATGTTTTCGATAAAATTATTCATACTTGTCTCGCTTTCATGGATTTCTTCATAAAAAGAATAATAGTTTAAAATAGCGTCTTCAATCTTTGAGCCTTGTAAATTAGCCAGGAAACCAGAATTTTTTAAGGCATCAAATCCAGTTTTATTAACATTTAAGTACTTTTCTCCCAGTATTGGCGCAACTCTCATCAATAACTGTAATGACATAGAATCCTTATAAACACATTGCATGTAATCTTGAGCAGCTAGATTATGCCGTATCCTAAGGTTTTTTATGTTTGAAATTTCAGTTTTATCAGATTCTATGTTTTTACTTATACTAATTAAATACCCGTGTAGCTGCCTTTTATTTTTTCTGTTTTCATTCCAATTATTAATAGATAAGGCAATCAAAATCCCAATAACTACAAGTATAATTTCACCTATTGCATATTTTAGATACTTTCCGGTTTTCCCTTCCGAAAGTAGGTTTTGCCTAATTTTCCTAAAGAATTTTATCATGGGCTATCGGTTGGTCAAATGATGAAGCATAGCTATTGTAGTGCAATGTTTTTTTATTCCTTTTTCAGTTCGTTATAGTCGTTCAAAAACTCGGGTTCACGTTCCTGTAGTGACGGTTTATTGTCACTTATTAGTTTGTCAAGTTCCATTAGAAGTTCATTTTCTTTTTTCCAGAATTCTTTGTCACTGGTCAAAACCGATTTCAATAAATCTCCTTCATAAAAGTCGCCTTCTGCAAAAATGTTGTCTTTTAGAGTCTCAAATGCTAATGGAATCAAATATTTTAGTCCGATGTTTTGACCAATCATTATTCTCAAGTCTTCAGTTTCAAAGTCATTAAGAGGCTTCTTTCTTAATTGATGACAAGTCTTTATTAAATTAGTGTTGTAAGTCGGTTCGTCCCAAGAGTCTTTTTCTAAATTTTCTAATGTTTTAGACTTCCAGTTATTCTCATATTTCAATTTGGTCTGAGTCAATGTCGGTTAGTTTTATTCAAATATTGCCCAACGGCCTTGTGTAACAATCAGTTGTGGGTTTAAAGATACTTAATTTTGTTAAAGCACAGACCGTAGCAATTTCAGAGTGGATTTAGCCTGTCCTGAGCAAAGCGAACTGGTGCAAGCAAATTGCGGTTATAGATTGTTGTGGTGCGTTTTTATCAGTGCTGTTTTGGTTTTAATACATCAATAAAAATCACTTTAAATTTATCGCCATCATTTGTATAAATCATCTCAGAAATTCCATTTATAATAGCGGGATTTTTCCTTGCTGAATTATAGAATTTTGTATCCATTAATTCAAAAGTGTCATCGTCATATTGAAGAAAAACACTTGTAATCACGCTATTTTCTACCAATACTTTTCCTGAGACACATCTAGAAGATTCATCTTCGAAAAATGATATAAAGACATTTCGATGCATATCATCTAATACAGGAAACGCCCCCCGAGTATCAAATGAATTCTGCAACCTAGTGTAACAATCTTGTGCGTTGGTAGCCGAAGTAACTACACTTAAAACCATAATGATATAAAATTTCTTCATTTATTTTGATTTTTATAAGATGAAATTCTCTTTTTGTTTTAATGCACCACAGCGTGTTTGTATAAGATTAGTTGCGTGGTTTAGGTACTAAAGTTAGCAATTAATTTTATACGGTGTTAGCCACAGGTTTTTGCTTTAGGAAAAATCAGGACTATAGATTTCGTGTTTGAAATCAGAGTTTCGTGTTATGAATTCAATAGTAGAAATCGCGTTCTCTTCCCTTCGAAGCGTTATAATTTTATTTTTGATAGTATGTTTTTTATTCAGTAGATAAATTTCAAAAGTGTTGAATGATGTTGAAAACTCGGGGTTAGCTATACTCATATATGCACCTCTTTCTCTTCTTTTGAATTTGAGTAATGAAACAGCGGAAACATTTAGAGTTGTAATTGGATCTTTTAAAATCAACTTTCCCCAGGAAAAATATCCAACGTTAATTCCTTGATTATCTATTACCAGTCCTTTTTTCATAACGAAAACCGAAACAGCAAGAAATAAACTGGTTATAAAGGCAAGAACTGCAATAATCCGAATCAGACCATCAGATTCAAATGCAACGGCAAATGTCAGACAGAGTCCCATCAAAAAAAATAGATAGAAATAAAATTTCACATTTCCATTGAATGCACTTTCTAAGATTAAAGTTTTTTGGTCAGTTTTCAACTTATGGCTAACGTATTTGTATAAGATTATTTACGTGTTCAAGCACTAAAGCTAGCAAATAAATCACAGATAGAAAGTCCGCGAGGACTTTCGTAAGTAATATATAACTAGCAATGAATTATACACGTTGTTGGCCTTTCGTTATTTTTTATTTAGAGCTTCAATTCTTTCTTTATAGTAATCGTCACCACTTAATTCATAGGCCTTGTTTAAGTATTTTAAGGCATTCTCTTTATCGTTTTGAGATTCAAAATACTCAGCCATCGAATCATAAGCATTTGCACTTGTTGAATTATACTTAATATTCATTTCAAAAAACATGAAGGCCTTCTCAGGTTGTCCCATTTGCATATTCATGTAGCCATAGCCATTTAACATTTCGTCTATCATTGGTGCAGTAGGAACACCAAAATGTTCGGTATAAATTTGTTCCTGCACCTTCAATAGCGAAACCAATTCTTCTATAGAGGTTTCTGGGTTATTATATTTTTGAGGTGATTTAAACTGATACCATTCAAAAAGAAAAATCAGCCCATCTCTTATTGATGGTAAGGGAACTGTACCATGTAAATCTTCATTATAAACTTTCCATGAAAAATTTAATCCATTCTGTTTTTGAGATTTAGTATAATTTGAAAACTCAATGATTGAACGCGCAAACAAAGTAAATTCTGAAGAGTCATCCATAATATTCTCCATGTTTATTTCTTCATTCCACATATGTAGCTGCTCTGCAGCTAAAGACACAAAGAGGGACTTTCCTTCATAACTTTCTGTACTCAGTTTTTGTTTTGCCTGCTTCAATAATTTTTGGTCATCCCAATCCAAACTTGGATCTATGGCTATATAGTTTTGAAAGAGATGTTTATGATTAACCAACATATTTATAGTAAACAATCCGGCATAAGAATGTCCAATTAATGTACGATAGTTCATGGTTGGATACTTACTATCAATATATGGGATGAGTTCCTTCTCCATAAATTTAGTAAAGGTTTCTGCACCTCCAGTTTCACTGTCCATTGCACTACCGCGTCTCATTTTTATCTGCGAAGTAGTTAAATCTCTTGTTCGGTTGCTGCGATTAGAAACCCCAACAAGTATCATATGTGGTAGGTAATGCCCCCAATAATTACCATAAACAGCTTCCAAAGTGCTTTCTAGTGAAAATCCATCCAGTAGATAAATTACGGCATATTTTTCATCATTATCTGGCTGAAAATTATCTGGTAATCTTACCCAAAAGTCACGGCTTTCACTTAAAGTTTTAGAAAATATGGAATCCACTATTCGATTTTGAAATTGCTCTGTTTGGGACACAGTTGTTTGTGCAATTGCATGTTGATTTACCATTAAAATCGATCCGATAAGTACTAATAAGTAGATATAATATTTCATTAATTTCTTTTGAATTTAAATATAACTAAATACATACGTTAAACTAAAAATTTATATTGGTATTAGTTGTTCATAATGAAGGCTAACGGTTTTGTATATGAAAAGTACGCCTTTTTTAGCAGACGTAGTTTTCAGTTGCAACGTTTTGTTATAAAGTGGCGAGAACTCAAATATAACGAAAGCTGGCGTATTTTTTATATACGTTGTTATGTGCATACTGGATTCAATAGTATTGCTTTTTTTGAAAATTGTCCATGCGTTAGTAATAAACATCCATTCCATAGTCTTTTGTTTCGTCTCAAATTTGCACTGTAACAAATAAACAAGAAACGATGAAAACTAAAGTTCCATTAAAATTAGCATTCCTAGTTTTTCTACTAGGATTTACAATTCAAACATTTTCAAAATCTAAAAACACAAACATTATGAACAGTACAAAAAAAGAAACTATCGGATTATTAGTAATTATGAAAGCAAAAACAGGAAAAGAACAAGACGTCAAAAACTTCTTACTTGGTGGATTAGCATTAGTAAATCAAGAACCTCAAACAGTATCTTGGTTTGCCTTTCAAATAGATAATAATACTTTTGGTATTTATGATACTTTTGAAGTAGAAGAAGGAAGACAAGCACATTTAACAGGCGAAGTTGCGAAGGCATTATTAGCAAATGCAGGTGATTTATTAGAGAACTTTGATCCTAGCACAGATATTCAAGCAGTAGATGTATTAGCATTTAATCATAAATCCGGCTTGCAAAACAAGGGTTTGCTTGTTATTATGAAATCTAAAGAAGCAAAGACAACAGATGTTGAAAACTTCCTTAATGTCGGTAAACAATTAGTTGGTGACGAGCCAAAAACTTTATCTTGGTATGCTATAAAAATAGATGCTACTACATATGCAATCTTTGATACTTTTGCAGATGATTCTGGTAGAGATACACATTTAACAGGGAAAGTTGCAGCAGCACTTATGGAAAATGCGCCTGTTCTTTTAGATGGTTTTGAAGCATCAGCAATTCAAAAAATAGACATCATAGCTTCGAAATAATTGTTATCTTTAGAAAGGAGTGTAACAAACACTCCTTTCTTTTTAATACGTAACATTAAAGAAGAAATAGACTCTTATGGCTCAAATTATTATTGATAAGCAAAATGGTGAACTGGCATTTAGACTAGAAAGGTTTGAAAATCTTAATCAATTTGACCATTTACAGCGAAAAAATTATTATTCTATTATTTTACTAAAAGGAAACAATTACAAGTTAAATGTAGATGTTTCTAATTATGAATTACAAGGCAACCAAATGATTTGCTTGTCACCTTATCAACCATTTATGATTTCTTCTGAAGAGTCTTGTTCAGGCTGGTTATTAAATTTTCACCCTGACTTTTTTTGCACATATCGACATCAAAATGAAATTGAAACAGAGGGCATTCTTTTTAACAACTTTCATGGATTACCACATTTTAAAATTTCTGAAGAAGCGTTGTTTTTTAACCTTATAGATCAAATTTCAAAAGAAATGGATAGAGATTCTATTGCTCAGCATGAGGTTCTTGTGGCTTTTTTAAAGGTGTTTTTAATAGAAGCTGTGAGACAAAAAAAACAATCCAATAAAGATATAGTGCCAAAATTTTCTGATGGTCAATCTGAAATATTGCAAAATTTAGTAGATTCTATTGAGAAGAATTATTCTGAGTTACACTCTCCGAAAGATTATGCAGATGTTTTATGTGTTAGCACTAAAACATTGGCTGGAATTGTGAAAAAATATTTACAGCAAACACCTAGTTCGTTAATTTCTAATAGAATTATTATAGAGGCTAAACGCGAACTATATTTAACCTCAAAACCTTTGAAACAAATCGCAGCTAATCTTGGGTATGACGATGAATTTTATTTTAGTAGGTTTTTCAAGAAGAAAGTAGGTGTTTCTCCCGATAATTATAGAAAGACAGTAGGTCTTGCTAAACTAGAAAAATTATGATTGTCAGTATGTCTTAAGTTGCACATAACGGTTTCGGCTATGAGTAGTTGCGTGCTTTAGCACTTAACTTTGCAAGTACACACCAAGTTGGAAATTCCGCAGGAATTTCCAAAGTAGGCGAGAACAAGCAATTACTTATAGCCATTGTTACCTGCAGTATTTATTGTTTGGTTTAACTTTCTTTTTCATAATAGTCACATAAATCGGAAACGATACATTCTTCACATTTAGGTTTTCTTGATTTGCAGACGTTCATTCCGTGCTGTATTAGCCACTCGTGAGCGTGTTTTTTATATTTTTTTGGTGTAAGTCTGTTTATTTCGTCAGCGGTATGTTCGTTGGTTTTAGTGTCCACTATTCCAAGTCGGTTCAAAACTCTGTGTACGTGTGTGTCAACTGCAATAGTGTCTCCACCAAAATTGAAGTTCATTAAAATGTCCGCGCATTTCCGGCCAACTCCTTGTAGTTCCAAAAGTTCTTTTTCTGTTCGTGGTACTTCTCCGTTGTGATTGTCTATTAACTGTTGGCACATTTCTTTTAAATGTTTTGTCTTTCGATTATAATGTGCCACAGGTTTAATCAACTCGGTAAGTTCGTCATCTGACAAATCCAATATTTCTTTTGGTGTTGTAGCATTATCATATAGGGCATTGCACGCTCGGATTACCCGTTTTGTGTGGGTCATTGTTGAAAGCATTACAGAGACCAAACTTTTAAAATCCGTACTGTTGAGTCCGTTTTTTTCCCATTCATTATCGTTTTCGGCAAATATTTCGTACTCGTTGCTTAATTTCTCGTAAACTTTTTCAATTTTCTTTTTCGCCATTTTTTCTATTATGTTTTTTGTGTTGTCATATTGCAGGTAACGGCTCGGTATATGATTTGTTGCGAGTCTCAAGCATCTAATTTAGCAAATAAAAACCGAATTGAGAAACTGCGATAATATTCCAGAGTAGGCGAGAAGCAGCAATAAATTATATACATTGTTGGCTAAGGTTTTTTATTTTTCTGCGTTCCATTCAGACGTAAAGCTTACGTACTGCTTGTAATTCGTGCGTTATTTTCATTTTACACTTAAATATCAAAAAAAAAATCTCCGCATTACTATTCCGCATTTTTATTCTGATCGTTTAGCCGTAACGTTTAGCGATTCTGATATTCAGCCAAAAGTTGATTGTTTCAAAATTTTCGATGAAATTAAATGAAGTTGGGTAAGCCTAAATTCGAGCGTAAGATTCCGCAAGAATAAATAATTCCGGCGTAATACTTTTCAAGTTTCAGATTCAAATTTCAGTTTAGTTTTTTGAGGCAGACTATTACAGAATTTCGTTAAATCCGTAGAATTGTAAGTGAGGACCAAAATCTTTGCCAACTAGTTTATATGAACACCTTTTATGCCCTTATCAACCTTATTGGGCATGCTATGAGCAGGTTTTATGCTTTTAAGTTATTCTTATTTTAAATAATCAAGGGGGGAGTATCTTTCAAATATAGGTAAAAATCCTAAATCACAAAATTAGGTGCTTGTATGCTGTATTGTTTTTTGGGGTTTTGCTTAGGTTTGGTTCGAGACTGGCTCGATATTCCTTCGAGGTTTCTTCGAGAAACACCTGCTTTTACGGGCAATGGTCGAAGTATTCTCGAAGAAAACTCGGATGAAACTAGGGGAGTGCACCTTGCTTTTTTTGGGTACACGCTTGTTTTTTAAGGGAATACGTTTTATATTTCGGGGCTCCCCTTTTTATAACTTAACCAAATTCTACTTGTTATGGCAACATTCAATAATGGTATTTTAGGTGGTTTTTCCGGTACGGTGGGTGCTGTGGTAGGTACTACGTGGCGCGGTGTCCCAGTGATGCGAAGCAAACCAAAAAAGTCGACCAAGAAGCCGAGCCCTGCACAACTGCGCAACCGACTAAAGTTTAAAATGATGTACGCTTTTATGCTACCGATAAAAGCTTTTTTAAACGAAAGCTTTGACCAACCCGAAGAAAAGAAAAGCCGTTTCGATCTCGCGAAGTCGTACTTTTTAAAGGAGGCCATGATTCCCACGGCCGATAGTTTTATAATTGATTATCCAAAAGTGCTTATTAGCAAAGGCCCCATACGCGGGTTGGTGGATGCATCTATCACGGCGCAAGCGGATCAAAAAGCATTGTTGCAATGGACAGACAATAGCGCACTGGGCTTGGCATATGCTAAGGATGTACTATCGGCTATTGCCTATGTGCCCGCTACGCAAGACTTTATTTTCTTTGAAGCCGCCGCTCAACGACATATGGGGGAAGTGGTGTTACAATTCCCCGAAGAACTGCACGATCTTACGCTAGAGGTGTGGGCAACGTTTAAAAATAAAGAATCGAAACAGTACTCCACCAGTGACTATCTAGGTAGTATAACGGTTGTATAACACAATAAACTTATTTGCGTACTACTGAAAGTTGAAATATTAAAAACAGTTACTTGTTTTCCTGTTGCCATTCTTGGTATTGGGTGTCTAAAAACTGCTGTCCGTCTTCTTTATATTCCTTTGTAAAGACGGTAAAGTGATCGCCGGGGTAATAGTCAATCTCAATAGTAGATTCTAGTTTTTTCATTTCATCATCAAACAGGTGCACTGCTTTGTGTAGGTGAAAGTTATCATGTTCGCCTATGGAAATGCGAATGTCGTTATTTACTGCATCCTTATAGGTTTCCCAGTTAGTACGTATTTGATACGACAGGTCGTAGCGTTTAAAAAGGGGCAGGGCCTCTTTGTTGATGTTTCCGGTTTCGGCATCTACCAGGCGGATGATCTCTCCATCGGCATCGCGACTGCTAAAAACCGCATCGAACGAATGGATCTGGTCGCCCCTGTATACTACGTGTTCTACTTGGTACATATCTTTGGCTGCAATAATGGGATAGCCGCCGCCCATGGTGATATCGGCCAATAGGTTTCCGTTGGGATCGTAGTATAGGTTGTCAACTTCATAAATATTTTCGCCTTGCCAGTTTCTAAAATCCACTTGGTCGGGTGCACTGGCCCAAGCCCCTGAAAAGGTTTCCGGATAGTTTAACTGAAGCCATAAGGACGTCCAACCTCCGCTACTATGTCCAAACACAAACTTGGCACCATTGGTACGGTATTGTGTTTCTAAAGCTGGGATAAACTCGTTTACCAGGGCATCGCCCCACGGGCCATTGATATCGCTATTGGCGTAAGTGGAATGCCCTTCGGGACTGTTACCATCCAGATAGACCACAATAGCCGGGGTATCGGCCAGATGGGTAAAAGCATATTTTTTAGATCCGGAATGGGTTTTATAATTAGCACCAAAACCAAATACTGAAAACAATACTGGGTAGGTAGCATCAAGGTTTTCGTAATACTCATCTGGTAAACTCACAGCGCCGGCTATGGTAACTTCTTTATCGTGAAACTCGCTTAATACTTCCGATTGTAAGGCAAGTTCTTTTAAGTGCTTGGTTTCTGTAAACGGAATTTCGGGCACTACTTGATCGGCTTGTAGGGTATGGGTCGTATCAAAGTTTTTATCGAAGATTACTTGTTGCGGCTTCGAGTAAAGATTCCCCGGACTCGTACCAATGGCCTGTCCGCCCAAATTACGGTCGAACACTACCTGCACATAATACGTATCGCGCTCAATATTTGAAAGCGTATTAGGGTATGAAATAGCCGAATCGTCAAACATCACCCCTTCGTTAGGTTGTAAGTTGGTTACCTGCACACGGTACACCGGTGGTAACTCTAATGGAACAAAGGCATTTTTCGGGTTTTTGTTTTCTTGCGAAAGATAGAGTAGTACGTTTCCTGTAAAGGGTTCAGAAAGAACATCTTTAGAAAAAGAAACATCAAATTGTTGCGCGTGTACCGATACTGTTAGTAGTATGGCGGTGCAAAAGAGCAGTAGTTTTTTCATAGCAGTTGTGTTGGTTATGGCTATTCGTTTTGTGTTTGTTAGTGGTTGTACTATGTAAGTAATAGTAAAACCTACCCAAAGGTACGATTTTATAAAAAGGGAAATGCAGGTTTTAGGTTAAGAGGAAGGGGTTATTGAAACTCAGCTTTAATGTGTTTTGAGGATAGTTTTTTAATTAGCCAACCAAAAAGAAAGGATAACCCAACAACAATTATAGCCAAAAAGATTGTAACGATGATACCTATTATATCCTTTGGTTCAGTAGATAAAGATAGACTATCCCCTTCAAAAAAGTAAATCCATTGTATAGTTGGGGTGATGATGGTCCATAACATCCAAAAAACAAATAAGCAAATCAAACTGATTCGTGCCCAGTTCTTTCTTTTTAATAAACCTATGGAGCTAATAAATGTATAGAGAATAGCTAGACCAAAAAAACCAACAATAAGCTTTCCGTTAGTAAATATCTTGTCTAGCATATCAGGATCAGAAGGGTTCATAGATTCTGTAAAAGCCGGTATTAGATGAAACATAAGGTTTTGTAGTAACGATATTAATAGCCCGAATCCTGAAATGATAATCAAAATCCAAGAGAGTGTATTAACGAAGGAGGATTTTTTTGGTTGCATAAACTTTTTAAATTACTTTATTTGTTTTAATGATTGGGGCAATTACTATGTTTTAGACTTTTTAAATAAATATTTACTTTAAGATCTGGTTTATTCTTCTTTAATAACCTTATCTGGATTCGGATTAAAGAAAGCCTTGTCCACTTCTTTTTCTTCTATTGATGTAGCTTCAGAAATGGAAGTGAAATAAGGGCGAAATTCATTCTTATTCCAAATACTCACAGCCTTAGCTCGTTCTACATATTCATTCCAAAACCCATCGACATAATCCTCATATAATTTAGGGTTTAATTTATACTTTGGGCTATAGTAATATGTGCCAGAATGAAGTGTGTACCATGCATTAGGATCTGTGTTCTCTGTAGTTAAGGTAACTGATAGACACTGTTCGCCCAACACTTCTTTAGTAGGTTTGGTGTTCTTCTTTACATCAATTAATTTTTCATCACTATTTCCAAATTTCGTTTTTACAATCGTATCAGATTTTTCAAGTTCGGTATAGGTGTATCCTTCATCCAAACGAACGATTATCTTCCTCCAACCATTTTCACCTTTGGTATTGTAAATGGTTGCATAGCGGTCTTCTAGTATATAAGCTGTAAATGAAGTGCCTAAATTACGCTCTAACACTTGTTTTTGAATATTTGGGTGAAGACTTTCATATGACACAGAATAGTGTATAACACCTTCAAAATAGTCTTGTGCGTGAGTGTTTGAAGAATAGAAGAGGATAAACAGTAAAGAAATCTTAACTATATGTTTCATATATAATTTAATTAAGTAGTGGAATATTTTTTAATGGTCTAGTTAGTATAAATGAGAAAAATAAAATGGGCATGCTAGATTGCTTTAAAAACTGTTGTTTTTATTAGTGTTGGTCAATTATGGTCATTAGTTTTTAATGTTTCTAATCTTTTATTAGCTTCTGTGTTACTAATGTTCCATTTTTAAAATGTAAATGAGCAAAGTAAATACCGCTTTGTAGGTTTTTTGTAGAAATAATTATAGGAGAGTAATTTAATTTAACCAATTGACCTAATTCATTAAAAATTTGAATTGAATCTATTTTTTCAGTAGACTTAATACTTAAACTATTTGAAAAAGGATTTGGATAAAGAATACTTATGTGTTTTTTAATATCAGAAGTTCCTAAAATGGTTAAATTTTCATACCAGGCAATTTTAAAATCTTGTTGCGATGTGGAAAGTACGTCAAAGTCCTCATCCTGATCTATGTCTGAGGCAAGCACTGACGTTGGATATAAAATATCTTCTGAAATTAATGAAGGTTTAGCAAAAGTTTGAGAATTGTCTAAATTTTCACACCAAACTATACCAGAATATCCGTCCTCATAGTATGAAGATAAGATATCATTATCGCCATCGTTGTCTAGGTCTTTTACAAAAAGAGTTCTTGGATAAATAACTTCTGTAGTGATTATCATTTGAGGACCAAAAGACCCTTGACCATTCGTGTTTTCATACCAAGCTATTTTGTTATCTGTAACTGATACTGAAATGACATCTAAATCACCATCCATATCCATATCTTCACAAAAAACTTTAATGGGATTAATAACATCAGTAGAAATTATTTTTAGATTGCTAAAATTACCTTGACCATTCAGGTTTTCAAACCAAGCAATATTGTTGCCATCGTAGGAGTGCGAAACTATATCTATATCATTGTCATTATCTATATCTGCAATAAAAGCAAAGATTGGCCAATCTAATGAAGTTGAAATTATACGTTGAGAACTGAAACTACCTAGACCATTTAAATTCTCATACCATACAAGTTTATCATCATTTCTATCAACTACAAGAATATCGTTATCATTGTCATTGTCAAAATCTTCAGAAAGTACTGAAAATGCAGCGTTTAAGTTTTCGTCGATAATAAGTTGTTTCCCGAAATTTCCTTTTCCATCAAGATTCTTATTCCATGCTACTTTGCAAACTCCTGAGAACTCTCCAAGAAAAATAGATACCAGATCTAAATCACCATCTCCATCAAAATCAGATGCTGAAACACTACTGGCAAATTCATCTGAATTTTCTACTATAATCTGTTTGTTTCCATATAACCCTTGTCCATTTAAATTTTCAAACCAAGCTATTTTATTTCCCTGTGAAAGAATATCCAAATCGCCATCACCATCTATATCAACGGTATGAACTTTTGAGCTTTTAACAACATCATTGCCTATAATTTGTTGTGGACCAAACTGTGAATAAGCCTGTGTATAAGAAAAATAAAACGTAATTAAGAATATAAGAGGTTTCATGGTTGATAGTAATACTAAATTATAGGTAAAAAATTATATTCTATCTTAAAAGAAGATGAATCAAGCTAAATATAGGTAAAAAATTTAGGCTTTTAATAACTACTTTTTTTTAACCAACAACTATATATCTATGTATGCTTAAAACAACTCTATTTTTACTTAGTTTTTAATAGCTCTATTTGGTGCTAATCTTTCCTTCTTTTCCAGGTATCACCACTTGCAACAGCATCGCTATTCCCATCACCAGCGCACAGCCTACTAGGTTTAACCATAGATATGGCATTAAGTCAATCCACCAGAAATAAATGATGATTACTTGGGTAATAAGTGCCGCAATAAACGTAGCCCTGCTGTGTACAAACTTAATAAAGAAGGCCAATAGGAAGATACCGAGTACATTTCCGTAGAAAATAGAACCGATGATGTTTACCAATTCTATCAAGTTTTCAAATAAGTTTGCCACGCTGGCTACCCCAATGGCGATGATTCCCCAAAGCAGGGTAAACCACTTAGAAGCGTGCATATAGTGCTTTTCATTCTTTCCTGGGGTGTTGCGTTTGTATAAATCTATTGTGGTGGTAGACCCCAAGGCATTCAATTCTGATGCGGTAGAAGACATCGCTGCACTTAAAATAACAGCCAATAAAAGGCCAATTAACCCTCTGGGCAGGTTATTTAAGATAAAGTGAATAAATACGTAATCTTTATCGTTGGTTTCGGCTTCAGGGTTCGCTTTTTCAATAAGGTCACGCGACTGTTGGCGTAGCTCGTCTTCAGTAATGTTTATAATTTGTATTTCCTCTAAAAGTATCTCTTTTTCCGTAGCATCTTGGGTAGTGGAATAGGTAAGTTGCTTGCTGTTCAATTGTTTGTCCAGACTTTGTTTTTCAGCTTGTAGAGCTTGGTATTCCTCAGCGTATTCAGATTGCATAACATCATTCACCGCTGCTGGGTTAAAATGTAGGGGAGAGGCGTTAAATTGATAAAATACAAATACCATGACTCCAACCAACAGTATAAAGAATTGCATAGGGACTTTTAGAAGTCCGTTCATGATCAATCCCATCTGGCTCTGTTTTAACGACCTACCCGATAAGTACCGTTGCACTTGGCTTTGATCGGTACCAAAGTAGGAGAGCGCCAAGAAGGTACCCCCAATAATACCACTCCAAAAGGTGTAACGGTTATCAAAATCGAATGAAAAATCGAGCACATCCAGTTTTCCGTTGGCACCGGCAATCTCTAAGGCATTGGTAAACGATATATCCAGCGGTAGGTAATTTAGTATTAACAAGAAGGCAATGAACATCCCGGCAAAGATGATGGCCATCTGTTGCTTTTGGGTAACGCTTACAGCCTTGGTACCGCCCGTTACGGTATACATAATCACCAAAACCCCAATACCAATAATAAGATAGTTTAAGTTCCACCCCAATACGGCCGATAAGATAATGGCAGGGGCAAAAATGGTAATCCCAGCCGCTAAACCCCGCTGTATTAAAAAGAGGATGGCAGTTAAGGTACGTGTTTTTAAGTCGAACCTAGTTTCTAGGTATTCATACGCCGTATATACTTTTAGCCGGTGATAGATAGGGATAAACACCAGGCAGATAATAACCATCGCTATGGGCAAACCAAAGTAAAACTGTACAAACCCCATCCCATCGTGAAAGGCCTGTCCCGGTGTAGAGAGAAAGGTTATGGCGCTGGCTTGGGTGGCCATTACACTTAGACCGATGGTCCACCAATTGGCATCGTTACCTCCTTTAAGGTAATCGTTTACATTTCTGTTTTTACGGGTTTTCCATGTACCGTACAGCACAATAAAAACTAGGGTTCCAATAAGGACAATCCAATCGATTTGCTGCATTAGGAAAAGCTTTGCATTAGAAAATAAAACAAAATAATATATACGGTATTAAGGACAATCACAGCTACGTAACTCCATTTCTTTACCGGTTTGTTGGTTGAATCACTCATAATTAATTGCCTAAGGATAATAGATTTGCAAATAAACGGTAAGCACCTGCCACTCCAGCCGGTAATTCCCTAAAGAAACTTAAGCCGGTATAGATGTAATGTCCCTTGCCGTACTCGGCAACTAACAACGAACCTTTGGTCTGGGGAGCATCTTTGTCGTTCATCCCTAAAATAGGGACAAACTTAGGTACCCATTCATCGGGGAAATACAAGCCTCGCTCTTGCACCCAACCTGTAAAGTCGGCTTGGGTAATTTTATTGGGTTCGTTTAGCACTGGATGATCGGGTGCTAAAAAGGTAACAGGACTGTTTTCATCCGTTACCCGATCGCGAGATAGCGATAAGGAATACGGGGCAATGTCTTCGGTTACCATTCGGTGGCTGGTGTTATACTGTACTAACAAGGTCCCTCCTTCTTGTACATATGTATTAAAAGCAGCTTGTTTAAAAGCAAGTTCGGGTACAGTGTTGTATGCCCTAATCCCCACAACCACAGCATCAAACTTTTTAAGGTTATCATAAGTGATGTTTGATGGCGGAATAGTGGTTACTTGGTACCCTATTTGGCGTAAGCTCTCTGGAATGGCATCGCCAGCACCTTCGATGTACCCAATGGATTCCCCTTCCTTTTCAATATCAATACGTACTACTTTTGCTTCGGAAGGAAGCAGTACCCGTTGATAGGGAATGTGCTCATAATCGATTGTAACAAGTTCTTTATCAAAAAATTGATCGCCCATAGATACTAACGGTCTTAGATATCCTTCACTTTGATTTTTAGGAGGGGTTACCGTAAATACGATGGTTTGCTCATCTCCCTTTTTAGCAATATTGAAGGTAGGTTGTGCAGGTTTGACTTCCCAACCGTCAGGATGGTTTAATTGCACCGTTCCATTTGCGTTATCACGCCCTGCTTTTATGGTTACGGGAATGTTTTGCGCATCTTTTGAAGAAAAAATAATGACTTTCTCTGAAATACTGGAAGTAGCTTCTGGTAAGACCTCAAGCGGTTGATATACCTCTCCTTTTACAGGGTCGTTGTATTTATAGACTATATTTCGTTTTACTGAAATCTTTGTATCACTTAACTCTAAATTGAAGATCACCTGTTCGGGTGCTTCGGTTTCTGGTTCGCCTATTAAGTTTTTAGGGGCTTTGTACATCCCTAAGGTTCCTTTTTCATTTAACCAATAAGGACCTGAGTTTGTTTTATTTTCAGAATACAAAGTGGCTTCCAGGCTGTGTTTTTCATTTGGGGCCAAGGTTTTGTTCTCGGCTACAATTGTCTTTCCTGAAGGATAGGTAATAGAGGCTAATTCCATAGGAAAGTCACTACGGTTTATAATCTCAAAATCTGCATTGTATTTTTCACGAGGCCTAATGGAATTGCTCTGGGCGACTGCTTCCACAAAAATACCACCACAGTCGATAATCAACTGTTCCAGTTGTTTTGTTTTTATGGCACGCCAATGGTCGTCTTCAATATTTTTGACCAATTCATACGCTTGTAGCAAGGGACGGAGCATTCTGGATGGATCTTTAAAGTCAAAATTATCTTCCAGTGGATATAAAATACCACCAATGGTTTCACCGCCTTCAATACGCGACCAAGAGGTGTCAATGCCTTCAAACAAGTTATTGTTTCCTTCTTTAAAATCACCTTTTAAGAATTCCAGCCATTCATTTTGGTTTCCGCGGGTACCGGTGCTGCCAAACCCTTGTGACTTATGCATGCTTCGGCTTAAGGAAGCAATCTCTCCGTTAGACAAGCCCAATGAAGGAAAATAGCTTCCAGTCTGTACTTCCACTAAATTAGTTTTGTCTGCTTGTTCAAACTTTTCTTGGCTTCCGTAGAACCACCAGCTGGTATTAAAAAATAAGCGTTTGGGTTGCCAAGTGCCAAAGGTATTGGCTGTTTCAGGGTAGCTGTTGGGGTTGTTTACCAAATCGAACGCCTCTACGCTCAACATAGCTGATGAGGTGTGGTGCCCGTGGGTAGAGCCTGGACTGCGGTGATCGAAACGATTGATAATAACATCGGGCTTAAATTTCCGAATGGCGCGTACCACGTCGCTCAACACTTCGTCTTTGTTCCAAATAGCCAATGTTTCCTCTGGGGTTTTGGAATACCCAAAGTCATTGGCACGTGTAAATAACTGCTGTCCGCCATCGGTACGACGTGCTGCCAATAATTCTTGGGTACGAATCACACCAAGCAACTCGCGAATCTCAGGACCCACTAAGTTTTGTCCCCCGTCACCTCGCGTTAAAGATAGATACGCTGTACGCGCATGCACATCGTTTACCAAATAGGAAATCAACCGAGTGTTTTCATCATCGGGATGTGCTGCAATGTACATAGCCGACCCTAAGAAGTTTAGTTGCTGAAGGTCGTGGTAAATTTCAGAAGCAGTTGGTTTTTGAGGTTGTTGAGCGAAGCAGGCGGTTGCACTGATACTTAACAGAAGCAGTACAGTAAGAAGGTTGCGCATAGTATTTGGTGTGTTTTTTTCTGAAAGAACCAAATATACCAAATTATATAGTGAAAAAAGTAGTGTATTTATAAAGAAGAAAGATCGCTTTGCTGAAAGAAAAAAGAAAATAGATGATATAGTACATTGAGGCGATATACTGTACTGTTTACTTTGTATCATTCCGTTAAAATGATAGAGTTTAAAAGCGATCGAGGCAATTAGTCAGTACCGTGATCTGTAAGGTTTTTGTCATGTTCATCATCTTGAAGTGCCATTTCATGATAATCTTCGGCCTTGATTACCGTCACTCCTTTTTGCAACATCATACTATTGGGGTAGGTGATAAGCTCATTTTCTTTGGTACGCACCATCACGTGAAAGCTTTTAATATCCTCAATCATCCCTTCATACGGAAACTCTTTGTCGTGTATCTTAATATAATCACCTATTTTATAAGGAAAGGTAAAGAACATAATCACTCCGCTGGTAATGTTGCTTAAAATGGACCATTGGGCAAAAAAGCCAACGCCGATTACTGCAAATACAGAAGACATAACCAACCCCAGGTCTTTAATTTCTACACCCCAAATTAGTATTAAGCACAATACGATTAAAAAGATGGCTGATAAATCTACATGTTTCATAATTAATCCTGTGCGGTGCTCCAAACGTTCAAACTTGTTGGCATACCGTTTAATTACCCTAATAGTGAAGTAGCGAAGTACTAAAAACACTAAGATTATAAAAATGGATTTTAGTATTTGAGGAAAATAAAATTCTATATTCATAAACGTATTATTTAAGGCCTAACGTATCACGGAGTCCGGCATCTTGGTTTCTGTTCATATTCCAATAATCATTACGGATACGTTTTATTTTATGGGCAGTGGTTTTTAAGCGCGTACTATCGTTGGGTTGAGTACCATTGGTTTCCTCCCATTTTTCTATCTCATATGGGAAATCACTGTTAAAATAAATAATGAGCTCTCGCTCTAGCATAGGGTAGTGTAGTGAGTACATAGAAAGCGAGTCACCTTGTTTAATATTGGCGTGCGCACGATAGGCTTTTATTTCTTTATGTCGCAACCTGATAGACTCGAATGAAGGGATTACCTCCATATCTCCGGTTGGTAACTCTTCAGGGTTGATCCGTACTAAGTTCCAAAGTTCGTCTTCCAGCCATGTTTTATCGAGGGTTAGCTCTTGGTCTGCTTCCCCTTCAAAATAGGAATGGGAAACGATATTGAAGTCTTTTCGGTTATTCAGTTGCATATATACCTGTCCGCACCATTCTTGCACCGAGTTACTAATCTTTAAGGCGTGTTGAGGTTTTTTAACGGGGTTAAACGTACTCGTCATGATAGAATACGGATAAATACCAGTGGTAAACTTCTTGGTTTTATTCAGCTTTAATACGGAAACATTCTCACCAGACTGCGTATTGGCTTTTACCTGCGCATTGGGCAGGAAGTCTTCGGTAACAAATACGGTGACGGCCATCCCTTGACGGATTTCACCATAGCGTTCTTGCATAAGTTGATAGGAAGTCAATTCTGCTTTACCTGCATACCAATAGTCTTTAAACTGGGCTGGTAATTGACGGTTATCGGCTATAGTATCGGCTTCTTCTGTATTGCTATTAGGAATTAAGTTATGCTCCGATTCCTTACATGAAGGACAAAAAAAAGCAATACCTATAAAAAATATTACTTTGTATAGAACGTATTTGGGTGTTTTGGTCATCGTTTTAATTTGCTATTAAAGATATGGAAAAACAAAAGAATTTTAATTATTTAGCCGTAAGCTCCAATAAGGTTTTATACACTAATCTTGTAGGAAGCCCCATTACGTTAAAGAAAGACCCTTCAATCTTGTCAATACCAATATACCCAATCCATTCCTGAATACCATAAGCACCCGCTTTATCGAAGGGTTGGTAGGTGTCAACATAGTGACTGATTTCTTCTTCTGAAAGTTCTGAAAACCAAACTTGGGTGGTTTCATTAACCGTTTTTTGAAAGTCAGCCCCTGTAAAACAGACCGAAGTAATCACCTCGTGGAATTTGCCGCTTAAATCGGCTAACATTTCTTTAGCGTGTGCGGCATCCCTGGGCTTTTCCATTGCTTTGCCTTCTTTCCAAACGATGGTATCACTGGTAATAAGGATATCAGTTTCAGAAAGCTCTTTAAACTCAGAAGCTTTAAGCTGAGAAAGGTAGTCGGTGATCTCCGTTCCCTTTAACTCTTTAGGGTAGGTTTCAACAACCTTACGTACATCGATGGTAAAGGGAATACCCAATTCTTTAAAAAAGTTTTGCCGTCTTGGCGACCCGGATGCGAGAATGATGTTATGGTTGAATAGTTTTTGTTTCAGCATAATTATTAGAATAAAGAAAATAGAATAGAGAAAAAAGACTAGAAGCTATTGCTTCAGTTTGTTTTGAAAGCCCATCGTCATTTTTTGCTATTCGGTAATTTTATCTTCAAAGAACGATAATTTTTCTTGGGTGATATAATTTTTATGATGTGCTATAAGTAATTGAGTTCCTAATTCAAAAGAAGATCCCAATGCGATATCTAAATAGTGTGAAAAGGTCTTTTCAGTTCTTGCAGAACCTTCAGCAATATTACTGGGAATAGAAATAGAGCATCTGTTTATTTGTGAAGTAAGAGCATATCGTTCATCATTTGGGAACGTTTTAAGGATATCGGAAATCTCCAATGCAATTTCAAGACCTAACTTCCATATTTTTAAGTTTTTGTAATTATGTCTTTTCATAATAATTGGTGTTAAAGGTTCTCTCTCTTTTCTTTCCTCTTTTTTCTCTTTTCTTATATTTCAATTATAAAATTACAAAAGGATACAATAGCATAGCGCACATACCTGTAAGCATAATAATCTTTAAAAGTATGGACAAAAGTGCGTAGTGTTTAGTTTTTTCGGCTTCAAAAGACTTGATGCAAAAGAATAGAAGCGGGGCGACTACTAAAAATAGAAAATATAAAACGGCTGAGGTGTATGCGTATAAAAAAACATACATATAACCAATAACAGAAAGCGTTGTGATAGCCCCTAAAGCAAATACAACTGTAGTTGCACGGCTTCGGCCAATGGCAATGGGCAGGGTGCTTTTACCGCCATTCTTATCACCATTAATGTCCTGTAGGTCTTTTACCAATTCGCGTATAAAGTTTAGAATAAAAGCAAACAGAGCGTACTCTAAGCTTATTTTAAACACTTCCCATTGGGATTCCTGGTTGCTCGGGTTGGTGACTGGAACAAGATCAAAAAGCCCCACGATAATAATACTCATCGCGACCAATACAGACACTAAAATCGTACCTGCAAGCAATATGGTTTTAAGGTACGTGGCATAAAGATATAATAATGCAGCAATACCGATAAAAAGCGTTGCATATATAGGTTTGCCTATAGTATTGGCGAGATAAAACCCAACACCTACACCTAGGGTAGTAAGAATAACGTAAAACGTACTAGCGTTCCTTTCTGAAATAGCTTTCCCTACAATCACTTTTTTCGGTTTGTTGATACGGTCAATATCGGCATCGTAAATATCGTTGATGATGTTGCCCCCAGCAGCAATACTGATCGTTGCAATTACTAATAGAGAAAAATGTAAATCGGATAGCGCAGTGACTGCATTAAAAGGCTCAAAAAGGCTGTATTTAATCAGCACTTGAACCAATGCGATTAACAGTAAGTTTATAGGTCGGGTGAGTTGTAAATACTTCAAAGAAACAAAATCTTTTATTAGGATGACATTCCCCCTTCGAAGGGGGTTAGGGGGATGTTTTAGTTTTCAAATTAAATAAACTGATAGTAGGTAACTTAAAATTATAAAGAAAGTTATTTAATCATATTTGGCACTTGCATTTTCTTTCTTAATCCATTTACCCTGTACTTTAAGTACTTGCTCAATAACATCGCGAACACATCCTTTTCCCCCTTTTTTATGGGATACATATTTTGAAATCGCTTTAATTTCAGGCACAGCATCTTGCGGACAACACGGTAACCCTATTTGTTGCATCACATACAAATCTGGGATATCATCACCCATATAGAGTACGTTTTCGTGTTTAATATCGTATACATCTAAGTATTCGTCCATCGTGTCGGTTTTGTGGTGTGCGCCTAAGTAGATGTCGGTAATACCGAGTCCGCGTAGTCTTGCACGTACGCCTTCGTTGGTTCCGCCACTAATAATACATACATTAAACCCTTTGTCTAATGCCGTTTTTAGCGCAAATCCGTCCTTGGTATGCATGGTACGGTACATTTCGCCTTCGGTAGTGATGCTGATAGAGCCATCGGTAAGGACGCCATCTACATCAAAAATAAAGGTGGTTATTTGGTTAAGGTATTCTTTATAGCTTTTTTCCATGTGTAATTTCCTGTATTTCGACCCAGCTCAATATAAACTTCGACAGGGGTCTCTCTAATTAATAATATGCTTATATACGTTCTTTTTTATGAAATCCAAGAATGCACAGGCTTCGTTTCGTCAAAAATCCATTCTCCATTTACTTTTTTAAATGTTAATATATAACCCCCGCCGCTCATCATCACATACTTCCCTTTGTTTCTTTTGCTCACAATCCAACTATTAGAAAGTCCTATTTTAGCCGTTTCACCTGTTATTTTAATGTTTCCAATAGTCAAATATAGAAAATCGTCAGTTTTGTTGGCAATAGCTTGTAGTTCAGGTTCTGATTTTAAACAAAACTGGACGTCGCCTATTGTACTGGGAATTTCCGAAACAAGTACTTGACTTTCACTAGGCTTTGTCATACCTCCAAAGAACCTAGTATAGGAAACATTGTTTATATAAATTTTATTCTTATCTGAAATAAGTTGGTAATCGGGAATGTCTTTCTTAGAAACTACGGCTCTTTCCAAAATCGCATAGATTAATTGCTTTTTATCTGTATTGGCTTCGTATGTATTGTTTTTGGCACAATTAAAATAATTGCTGTTAGTGTAAAAAGGCCGTCCACAACTTACTATTGAAACTATAAAAATGAAGAATATAATTTTTTTCATTTGCGCTATTTTTCATTCTAAATATTCTTTCTTAATTGCTTCCGTCATTTGCTCATACACTTTTTTATACGGACTATCTTTCAACAAATGTAAATGATTTTCAATTGTTTTTAGGTCATTCCGTTTAGCAGGGCCGGTCTGGGCTTGTGTTGGTGTTAGGCCTTTTATTTTGTTTGCTGTTTCGGCTATTAGGGGTTTCAATAATTCAAAACCTAGATTGCTTTCTTTTAAAATGTCTTCGGAAATGTGATACATGTGATTTACGAAGTTATTTACAAACACTGCGGCAAGGTGAAGTGTCTTCCTATCTTCAGAAGAAACCTCCGTCACATTCTTTGAAATGCTTTCACCTAAGGTTCTAAGTAACTTTAAATCGGTTTCTTCTTCAGCTTCTATACAAATTGGGATTTCAGAAAAATCGACCAAATTGTTTTTGGTGAAGGTTTGCAACGGATAAAATACCCCTTTTTTATTCTTTCCGTCAAGGGCTTGCATAGGCACGCTTCCTGAGGTATGCACCACCAATTTATCATTAAACGGTAAGGTCGCAGAGAAGTCGGTAATCGCATCATCTGGGATGGCGATAATATAAACATCTGCTTCTTTGATTTCTGAAATATTTGAAGTAAACGGAATAGACTTTAGGTTGTTGGGCAACTCAATTGCACTTCTGTTAAACACCTGAACAACTGATGTTTGCGATGTATCATCTAATGCATTGCATAAATTGCTTCCAATGTTGCCAAATCCTAAAATAACTACGTCTAACATACTGCCGAAGGTACTAACTTTTTGGTTTTTTACCGATGTATTTTTCGGTTGATTATTTTAATTTCTTTATCTTCTTCTAGCTTTTTTACAGCCCTAATAACCGTTTCTACCCGAAGCCCAGTTAGGTCTGCTATCTGTTGGCGGGTCAATTCTACTTGATAGTCAGCTGGACTGCCTTCTTTTTGCTTTAAAAAGTTGATTACTGTCAATACACGGTGTTCCGGTGGATAGACGGATATTTCTTTCATTATCATGGCTTTGTAGCTCAACCTGCGTGAGAGTGTGGCTGTCATTTGTAAGTGAATATCAAAGTGATTTTTCAGAAGCGAGAAGAACGATTCTTTTCCCAGTTTGATAATACTCACATCGCTAATGGCCTTCGCCGAAGCAGGATACTTGAAATTACCAAACAGAGGAGGTTCGCCAAAACTTTCGCCATCCCCAAACATACCTTGCACAAACTCTTTTCCGTCCTCGTTGAAGTTGTACATTTTTACGGACCCGTGTTGCACTTGAAAGTAAAATAAAGCACGTTGATTTTCAGAAAAAATCACTTCTTCTGCTGTGTATTCAATCAGTTCTGCTTCGTACTCAAAAAGAATATCTTCATCAATCATAGGTTTATGATTTGGCTCATAAAATAAGAGGGGTTCGCAGGAGTAATTTTGTCTGTGAATTTAAAACCCAAAGTTATGAAAACCATTTCAGAAAAAAGTTTGTTGGCCGAGTTTAAAGAAAACTACTATGCGTACGTCCCGTTGACCATTATTCTTCAAAGCTGTATAGGCTCTATTGCTGCCATGCTCATTTTGGCCCAAGGTACCTCGATGCTTTCATTTGTAGAGTTATTGTTTTGTGTGTCATTATGTATGGGATACAACGCAGCATTGTTGGCTCAAGCTCCATATAAACTTTCATTTAGAATATTAGGGATAAGTTTACTTGTAAATATCTTACTTATCTTTATAAACTTATTGTAATGCATTAAAGTAAGATCAATGGATAAAGCATTAAACCCAAAGAAACTTGTAATTATATTTGGAATACCATTATTCATCATTGGAATGATGGTGCTTCTTGCTAAATCTTCTGTTTTTAGTGCAAACCCCAGTAGTTTATCAATAGGAATTACATTTGACTTATTATTAACTGTCCCATTAATCTATTTCTTACTTATTAGGAAAACAACGATTCCTAAAACAACGGTAATTCCTTTTTTGATTGTTGGAATTGTCATTTGTTCCTTGATCCTTCCTGCTGAAAATCAACAATATCTCAATTTTTTTAAGACTTGGTTGCTTCCAATAGTAGAGCTATTCATTGTATTATTTGTAATCTATAACCTTAGAAAAGGAATAAAACACTATAAAAGAAACAAAAGTGAAACGTTTGACTTTTACATAACTTTAAAGAAAACATGCTATGAAATACTTCCTAAAGCTGTTGTAGTTCCCGTAGTTACTGAAATTGCAGTGTTCTATTACGGATTCATTTATTGGAAGAAAAGAAAATTAAAAAACAATGAATTTTCGTACCACAAAAACAGTGGCACAATACCATTATTAATAGCGGTTATAGGCATTGTGGCAATCGAAACGGTTACAGTTCATATATTATTAGCTAAATGGAGTAATACAGCCGCTTTGATTTTTACTATTTTAAGTGTTTATTCAGGTATACAGATTTTTGGGTTTTTAAAATCCATGTTGAAAAGACCAATAGCAATTGAAAACAATAAACTTTTTCTTCGATATGGCATCATGACCGAGACAACTATCGATTTAAAAAATATAGAGTCGGTTGAGCTTTTATCAAAAGATATTGAGTTTAATAAAGAAACACGGAAATTATCGCCATTTGGAGCATTGGAAAGCCATAATGTAGTAATCCGTTTAAAGGAAGAAAACACATTCACTGGCCTGTATGGAATTAAAAGAAAATATAGAGTTTTGGCTTTATATGTAGAAGATAAAATTGAATTTCAAGACCATATAAATAAAAGCCTTAAAAAGCATTTATAATTCATTAACAAGACCCTGCAGAGGAATTACTATGACAAAAACCGAAATAAAAAATAGAGAAGACGTAAACAAATTGGTAATTACCTTTTATGATTCTGTACGTACCGATGAATTATTGGGACCTATATTTAATTCGGTGATTACCGATTGGGATGAGCATTTGGAGAAATTGACCGATTTTTGGGAAAGCAATCTATTTTTTAAAAAAAAGTATACAGGAAACCCTTTAACGAAACACGTGGAGGTAGATAAGCAGCAAAAAGGCACAATCAATGAAATGCATTTTGGTGTTTGGCTAAATCTATGGTTTCAAACCATTGATAATCTGTTTGTTGGCGAAGCGGCACAATTAGCAAAAAACAGAGCTCGAAATATGGGAACCTTTATTCATCTAAAAATATTTGAAGCCCGAACGGCAAGGGCAGAATAAACTGAAATTCATTAACAGATTTCAGTAGAAAATATGGCTCGAAATACTTATTTTTGCGCCAAAATTCGCTATAATGATCAAAAGAATAGCTTCAGTCCTTTTTTCTACCAGACTTACCGCCGTATTATTTATTGTTTTTGCTGTTGCCATGGGAATTGGCACCTTTTTAGATGCCTCTTCTGAAACGTCACCAACACCGTACAGTCGAGAACTTATCTACAATGCTTGGTGGTTTGAGGCCATTATGGGAGTGTTTGTGATTAACTTTATTGGTAATATGTTCCGATACAAGTTGAACACAAAAAAAATGTGGGCTACTTTAGTGTTACACCTTTCATTTATCTTGATTATTATAGGTGCATTTATTACACGTTATATAGGTTACGAAGGGGTTATTCACATTCGTGAAGGTGAAACCGAAAACACATTACTTTCAGAACACACATATTTAAACACGTTCATCGATGGAGATTCTATCAACGATGGCGTTGCACAGCGCAGAAACTTACGACCTAGAAAACTTCGATTATCAGAGCGATTAGATAATGATTTTACAATTGAAACCGATTACAATAACCAACCGGTAACCATTGAATATAAAGACTTTATTAAAAATGCCAAGGAAGGACTAATTGAGACCGAAGAAGGTAATCAATTTTTAAAGATTGTTGAGGCAGGGGACGGTAATCGCCACGACCACTGGTTGGAGTTTGGAGAGGTAACTATTATACATAATATATTATTTGCAGTCAATGAACCTACTGATGGAGCTATCAATATTACGTATAATGAAGATGGGAGTTATGATATTTCATCCCCTTTTGAAGGCACGTATATGCGTATGGCCGACCAAAAACAAGGAGCGGTAGCAAAAGACAGTGTACAGCCGTTAATGTTACGCTCTTTATACCAAATGGCGGGAATGTCATTTGTAATTCCAGATCCTATGACGAAAGGTCGTCAAGGAGTGGTTAGGGCAGGTAATGACGAAAAAACAAACAAAGATGCCTTAATTGTAGATGTAACCTCAAATGGCGAAACCAAAACCGTAGAGTTGTTAGGTGGAAAAGGAAATGCACCCAACCCAAAATTGGTAGAAGTAGGAGGCTTAAAAGTATATCTTACGTATGGTGCAAAAACCTATGAGTTACCATTCAGTATTACGTTAAACGATTTTATTGCTGATAAATATCCAGGTACCGAAAAAAGCTATAAATCTTTTGAAAGTAAAGTAACGGTAAACAAAGAGGATGGTAGCACGATGGATTATAGAATTTATATGAATCACGTATTAGACCATCGCGGGTATCGCTTTTTCCAATCTGGTTTCGATCCCGACGAAGGCGGAACCATTTTATCGGTAAACCATGATTTCTGGGGAACTTGGGTTACTTATATAGGCTACTTTTTACTTTATTTTGGGCTTATGGCTATTTTGTTTGATAAGAACACGCGCTTTGGAGCATTAGAACGTACACTCAATAAAATCAAAAAGAAAAAAGCCAATATGACCATGTTGGCGTTGTTACTTGTGTCAGTATCAGGCTTTGCACAGCAAGCACCTGAAGCAACTGCTCACATGCACAAAGAAACGTCTGTAAAGCAGCTGGACTCTGTAATTAAAGCCAATGCGGTTAGTAAAGAGCACGCAGCCAAGTTTGCAAGATTAGTTATACAGGATAACGGACGTATGAAGCCCGTTCACACCTTTGCGAGTCAGTTGTTACGTAAAATAAGTAAAGATGATGGGTATCACGGATTGGATGCTAATCAGGTTTTCCTTTCTATGACAGAGTTTCCAAGATTATGGCTAGAAACACCTTTGCTGAAATTAGACTGGCGAAACGATAGTATTAAAAGGGTGATTGGAGTTTCAGAAGAAACAAGTGAAGTTTCTTTAATAGATTTATTTGATGAAAACGGAAACAGTAAAATAGCACCCTACATAGAAGAAGCGACCAGCAAAACAAATCCTAATCAGTTTGAAAAAGACTTCATTAAAATCTATGAAAAAACCTTCTTGTTAAACCGTGCTTTAAGTGGTGGAATATTAAAGATTTTCCCACTTCCGAATGATGAAAACAATAAATGGGTCTCGTATCCAGAACTTCAGGAAGCAAACTTTAAAGGCACTGACTCTGTTGTCACTCAAAGTATACTACCGGTATATTTTAAAACGTTGCAACAAGCAAGGCAAACGGGTGATTATTCACAAGCCGAACAAGTATTGGATGGTATCAATAAATTTCAGCATAAATACGGAAGCGAAGTAATGCCTTCTGATAATAAGATCACTGCTGAAATAGCGTACAACAAAGCAGATATTTTTAATAGACTCTACAAATACTTTTCGTTGATTGGTATTTTAATGTTTGTTTTTATAATCGTTCAGATATTTAGGGAGGGGAAGGTTGTCAATTCTCTTATTAAAATCTGTAAATATATAATTTGGGCGTTCTTTATTTTAATGACTTTTGGTTTAATAGCCAGATGGTACATTAGTGGTCATGCGCCTTGGAGTGATGCCTACGAATCGATTATATACATTGCATGGGCAACTGTGTTCTTTGGACTGGCCTTTGGTAGAAAAAGTGATCTTACCATTGCCTCTACGGCCTTTGTTGCGGCTATTATTTTGTGGGTGGCACACCAAAACTGGTTAGACCCGGCTATTTCTACTTTAGTGCCGGTATTAGATAGCTATTGGCTAATGATACACGTTGCGGTAATTGTAGCAAGTTACGGGCCGTTTACGTTAGGAATGATATTAGGGGCAACCGCCTTGTTGCTAATGATTTTGACCAACAAGAAGAATAAAAAGAAAATGGATATCAACATTAAAGAAATTACAGTAATTACTGAAATGGCTTTAACTGTAGGTTTAGTGATGCTAACCATTGGAAACTTCTTAGGAGGACAATGGGCCAATGAAAGTTGGGGGCGATACTGGGGTTGGGACCCTAAAGAAACCTGGGCGTTGATAAGTATTATGGTCTATGCCTTTGTAATTCACGCACGCTTGGTTCCTGGTTTACGAGGGCGCTGGTTATTTAATGTATTTGCAATTTTCTCATATGCTACTATTATGATGACCTATTTTGGGGTTAACTTTTACCTTACAGGCTTACATTCTTACGCCAGTGGTGATGTTCCGGTAACTCCTAGCTTTATTTATTATGTAATAGCATTCTTTGTATTGCTAAGTGCTGTTTCATATTTCAGTTATAAGAAGCATTATAAAACTAAAAAAGGATAGGTTTTAAAGCCTATCCTTTTCAAAATTTAGTTGGAATTTGGGGAATTAATTGTAGATATAATCTGGTTGATTATCTACCATTCTGTGATCTTCTTTAATTTGTTCTCTAATCTCTAGTTTCTCGTACAGCTCGTTAGTAAGCTCTTCTACATTTGTCTCAGTCATTTTTAGCTTTCTGGCTATCTTAGGGTTTTCGACACCTTCCGAAATGTATTGAAGTAACTTAATTTCTAATCCGTCAAGATCATATTGCATAATTAAGTTTTCAAGATATACATCCTTCATTAGGTTTGTAATATTTTCTCTGTTCATCATTTCTTTTCTTTTTATAAATATTCGCATCTCTGTTTGTCTTAATTCAATTTCTTCCTTAATGGCCTTCATTCTGTATGTTATTCCGTAGGTTAAGAGGAGAACTTCAAGTATAACAGCTGTTTTTATATGGATCGTTTCTGTGTATAGAAAGTCAATACCAAAGCTTTGGAATACAAAAAAGTCTACAGAGAACAATAGCGGGATACAACACGCAATAACATAAAATTTGGCATAATTCTTTTTACTGAAAAGAAGCATTCCAACTATAAAGTAACTCATCATTACCGAATACAAAACTGTATTTGAGATGGATGCTAGTAATTCGTTTTTTGAAACCCACGACGATATAAGAAGCACAAATGAAACTCCTAAAAGTGCAAATGTCAAGCTTTTAAGCCTTGGATAAAATTCTTTGACATTTAAATAGTTATATGAAAACAACGATGCTAAACTAATAGCCGCAAAAAGCAACGTGGATTGTACTAACCACGATTCTAACATTAAGTGAATGCCAGTCAAATTTAATAGACCATCGTTATAAAATAGTACAGCGGCTAAGAGTACAAGAGTACTAGTAAAGTACAGAAAGAGTTTTTCCTCAAAGATAAAATAACACGTGCCATTAAGTAAAAGGAGCATTAAAATAAAGCCATAAAAAAGACCTTGGTAAAACAACGTTTTTGGGTTGTCTGAATATTGAAAAGAATTTGTCAATATTTTTTCTGAAATAGGGCTTAAATTGACAAGAGCTGGCTTACTGAAATTGTAAGAAAATTCTGAAATTACTGAGTTGTCAGTTTTAAATGACTGTCGAGCGTCATTAAAAAACACATCAGAACTTGTACTGGCACCTGTATTTGCGTTAACTGTTTTTTTGTTGTGATCAGTTAAACGTTCTGGAAGTTGGATAGTTTGTGAATCACTTGTCTCTACAAGGGTTGCCTTACTATAAGCAGTCTTTTTTAAGCTACCTGCGCTTACTTGATTTACAAGCAACAGTGGTAAAAAAAGACACAATATAAGGGGGGTAAATTGCTGTCTCATTAAAGTAGGTTTTACATATTTAGGGTAGGGAAATATACGTAAAAAATACATTTAAACTAATTTTTTTGCATTTAATCGATATTTTAACATATAAAAAAAGAGCTGTTCGCAAAAACAGCTCTTTTAAACTTGGAAGTTTTAATGCCTTATTTTTTTCCAACCATATCTTCAGGTTTTACCCACTTGTCAAATTCTTCAGCGGTAAGATATCCTAAGTTGATAGCTTCCTCTTTTAAGGTTGTTCCATTTTGGTGAGCTGTATTTGCTATTTCAGCAGCTTTATAATACCCAATTTTAGTATTAAGCGCTGTAACCAACATTAATGAGTTATTAAGTTGTTTTTGAATAACTTCCATATTGGCTTCAATTCCTTTAGCGCAGTGCTCATCAAAAGAAACACATGCATCACCTAATAATTCGGCAGAGTGTAATAGGTTTGCTGCCATTACTGGTTTAAAAACGTTCAACTCATACTGCCCTTGCATACCACCAACACTTACGGCTACATCGTTACCCATAACTTGTGCGCAAACCATTGTCAATGCTTCACACTGCGTTGGATTTACTTTACCTGGCATAATAGAAGATCCCGGTTCGTTAGCAGGGATTGTTATTTCGCCAATACCGCTACGAGGGCCACTGGCAAGCATTCGAATATCGTTTGCAATTTTATTAAGGGAAACCGCTAGTTGCTTTAAAGATCCGTGTGTTTCTACGAGTGCATCGTGTGCAGCTAATGCTTCAAATTTGTTTTTTGCGGTAATAAAAGGCAGTTCAGTAAATTTAGCAATATAACCCGCAACATTTTCTGCGTAGCCATCTGGTGTATTAAGGCCGGTGCCAACTGCAGTTCCTCCTAATGCTAGTTCAGATAAATGTGGCAATGTGTTTTTCAATGCTTTTAAACCATGTGCCAACTGAGAAGCATACCCGCTAAACTCCTGTCCTAATGTTAGGGGAGTGGCATCCATTAAATGGGTACGCCCTATTTTTACTACGTCTTTGAATTCTTCAGATTTTTTCTGAAGTGTTTTATGTAACTGTTCCACACCCGGTATGGTTACTTCTATAAGTTTTTTATAGGCAGCAATGTGCATTCCGGTAGGGAAGGTGTCGTTAGATGATTGCGATTTGTTTACATCATCATTGGGCTGTAAAGTTTTATCGCCTTCTCCTATTTTATTTCCTGCTATTTGGTGTGCACGATTGGCAATTACCTCGTTCACATTCATATTGCTTTGTGTTCCGCTACCTGTTTGCCAGATTACCAATGGAAATTGATCATCATGTTTTCCAGCTAATATTTCATCACAAACTTGAGCAATCAAATCTCTTTTTTCTTCTGAAAGAACACCAAGTTCGCAATTAGTATATGCAGCTGCTTTTTTTAAATACGCAAAGCCATATACAATTTCAAGTGGCATAGTTGCCGGCTTACCAATTTTAAAGTTATTACGAGAGCGTTCTGTTTGGGCTCCCCACAATTTATCGGCAGGTACTTTTACCTCGCCCATGGTATCTTTTTCTATTCTGTAATCCATAATGGGTTGAAATTTAATTTTTTAAGAAACTACGCAAAGGTAGTTAAAACAAGGGCTTTACTCAAAAATAGGGCGTTAATTATGTGTGAATAAATACGTATATTTTATTGTTATTTTTGAAAAAAACCTACTATCTTTGAACCATTATATAAAACACGCTTTATCATGTTCGAATTTGATCAATATTTAGGCTTTTTAGCATTTCTAACTATTTTAACAATAGGCTTTTGGTTAATGATCTTTTTAATGGCTATCCTTCCATATTGGATTGGTGGCGCTTTATATGAAAACTGGAAATTGAAGCGTGAAGAAAAAAAGAACCAGAAAAACGAAGCTTAATTTCGTTATAAATAAGATAAAAAAAGGAAGCCAAATGGCTTCCTTTTTTTGTGTTGAGTGTTAATTTATTATCCTTCAAAATCACCTTCATCATCGCCATTACCTCCTTGGTCACGGTTGTTACGTTGGCGTTGTTTTTTCTGATTGAACCTATACGTGAACGATAAGTTTACGCTACGTTGTCTCCATTGAAATTCACTTTCACTTATAAAAGAATCAGTAACGGTCAATGAGTTTCTTTTACGAGAGTTTAATAAGTCACTAACGTTTAACCCAATGGTACCATTATCATCCATTATATCTTTACTAAAGGCAAGGTTAATGGATAATATGCCTTCAGATTCTGTTTGTGCATTGTTTCGTGGGCCTCGGTAAAAACCATTTGTCTGCCAATCTATTTTCCAAGGAAGGCTTACTTTAGCGCTTGCACGGGCAAACCAGCTATTGTTTTCGGTTCCATATTCCACACCGTTGAAACTACCGTCGCTTTTAAAAGTAAAGTAGTTAAAGCTACCATTAAGGCGTAACCATTTTGCAGGATTATATAATATACCAGCTTCAAATCCATAGCGCTCATTGGTCGAAAGGTTAATTGGTATTGTACGAACTACGTTTACACCATTTATAACTTGACCTGTTTGTTCTTGAATACGCTCAAACGAATCTGTTTCATATTGATAATAGATAGAAGACGTAAGGGTTAATTTATCCCACCGTTTTAAATACCCTAAATCGAAAGCACTTGCATAGGCTGGATCTAAGTCCGGATTTCCTTGAAACACATTAGTAACACTTGAACGGGAAGGGAACGGATTTATAAACCATCCTCTTGGGCGGTTAATCCTTCTATTATACCCTAGCGTGATATTTTCACGTTCTGCTAATTCATAGATTAAGTTAACAGTAGGGAAGAGGCCTAAGTAGTTTTTGTCAAAGTTGGTGTCAATATCCACGCCTAATGCTTCAGAAAAGGCATCTTCATCTAGGTTTGATTGTATTTTACCTTTAAGTTGTGTGTTTTCTAGTCTTAAACCTAATAGGAAAGAAAACTTACCAAACTTGTTTCCGTATTGTGTATATACTGCGCTAACATTCTCGGTATAATCAAAAATGTTTGATAGCGTGTCATTTCTTACAAAAACCCCATTTTCATTTTCTTGATTTAAGGTGTAATCGGTAACTTCATTTTCGAAATTTCCACGGAAACCGGCTTCAAATTGTGCATTCTCACCAATAGGCAACACATAATCTGCTTGAATTAAATATTCCTTTTGGGTTTCTTTGTTTAAAATATCTTCTGAAGGGAAATCGAAGGCGGATGGCAACAAACGTCTTTCTGTAATAAAAGAACGCTCTTCTTCTTCATCGTTTTCATATTGAAAATCTGCAGTAAGTTTATGGCCTTCATCATTAAAGTCATTCACATAGTTTAAGGAAAGTTGGTAACTTACATCTTCTTCAGTTTCTAGTTCTTCACGAATTGTGGTTTCTTGAAGCGTACCATCACTAAACTTGCGTGCATTATTGGTAGTTAAATCTTCATCGTCACCTAAACGTAGGAATCCACTAGCGGTAATCGAGGAGCGATCTGTTAAAAAATACTCCATTCCCAGATTGGTGTTGAACCCTTTGTTTTCACGTTCGTATTCTCTATCTTCAATTACGCGGTCAAACGTTGGGTCAGTTGTTACTTCTTCGCCTGTTTCTGGATCTGTGAACGTAGTAGGAAAATATTGGTTATTAAAATAAGCATTACCCGGTGCATCGCGATAGCGAACGCTGGTAGTGTTGAAAATATTAAAATCGTCTGTTCTTAGGTTTATATTTCCTGAAACTCCACTGCTCGTTGGTGCACCTATGTTTGTGGTAATAGAACCATTTAGTCCCAGTGTTTTTTCTTTTCTTAAAATAATATTTAGAATTCCGGCAGTACCTTCGGCGTCATATCTGGCAGAAGGCGAAGTAATCACTTCCACACGTTCAATTGCTTCGGCAGGAAGTTGCCGTAAGGCTTCGGTTGAACCAAAACCTGCAATAGCAGACGGTTTTCCGTTTATTAAAATACGTACGTTTTCATTACCTCGTAAGCTAATGGCACCTTCCACATCAACATTTACAGATGGAACGTTATTTAAGGCGTCACTCACAGTTGCACCACTTGTAGTAAGGTCTTTACCTATATTGTATATTTTCTTGTCAAGCCTTACTTGTACTTCAGTAGTTTCAGCACGGATAACAACTTCGTCCAAGCTTTCAGAATCTATTGCTAATGAAACCGTGGGAAGGGTTGTGTTTTTTACTAATCGTTGGTTTGAAACTTCCTTGGTTTTATATGAAATAAATTCATATCTAACGGTATAAAGACCACGAGGAATATTAATGGAGTATACCCCTTCAGTATTTGTAATTCCGCCATTAACAACCTTTCCTTGTGCGTTTTCAAAAGAGACAGTTGCATATTCTAAAGGGATGTTAGTACCTTCTTCAATAATTTTTCCGGTAACGGTAATGGGTTCTGCGTTACGGTTTTGTGCCAATAAAAAAGTACTGCAAAGTAATGCTAGTACAAGAGAGTATAGTTTCATAGTCGGTTTTACGGGGTTTGACTGCGAAAATACGTGTGGGTTTAGTCTGTTTTTCCTAAAATTCTGTTAAATAAAAAAACAGTAGTTATAATATAGATAAAACATTCTCTGGGGGTCTGCCAATACTAGCTTTAGCACCTTTTACCACAATAGGACGTTCTATTAGTTTAGGGTTGTCTAACATCGCATTGATGATTTCTTCTTGAGACAAATCTTTCCCTTTAAAATTATCTTTCCAAATTTGTTCATTTTTCCGAACCAAAGCAATTGGTTTGATATTCAATAACTCAAGGATTCTCTTTAGTTCTTCCTTTGTAGGTGGCTCTTCCAAATATTTTACAATATTTAGGTCTTCATTTTTATCTTCCAATAATTGAAGTGTTTGCCGGGATTTACTACATCTGGGGTTGTGATAAATAGTTGTCATAGTACTTTTATAAATTTAATTCTTCTATTTCTAATGTATAGTCGTGCTGCAAGTCTTCGTGAAGTTCCGTTATTCGTTTTTTCACGAGCGTTAGTTGCCGTTCATATAAATTTGTCAATGTTTTATTTCTTTTTATTGAAGGCCTCAAATCTTTCAACTGTTCACAAAAATACAAAAGCAGTTCTACTTCGGTTTCCTTTTTCTTTGAATACCGAATGTATTTTTTGACCATTCGCAATACTTTCCGAACGGTTTTCTTCATATAGTAATAACTGTTTGTATTTATGGTTGAAAAGCCATCGTCAATTACTTGTTTTACGCTTTCAATATATGCTTCTTCATCGTGTGACTGAAACAATAAATAAGTAAGTAGCTCTTTATTTTCTTTTTTGAATTTAGCCAGACGGAGGCAAAGTTCTTCCAGTTCATCTGAAGAGCGAAACTTTAATTCTTTTTTAAGTTGGGCGACGGTGGCTGGTTTCATATAAGGGAAATATACATATTAAAATTTTGACTGAATTAATAATTAAATAGAAGCTTTACATAGAATTTAGGCTTTATTAATTCTTTTTTAAGATCAACATCATCTAGCATCGAAGTCAATAAAAGCTGTACCGATTTATTTTTATTCGCTTTTTTCACCAAGAAATTGAAAAGCCAAGGGTATTTAAGCAGGTTTTGGAGCGATTTGCTCACCCGAAGTTCCTTCCACATCGCCTGATATATCTTTGTATCATACATTTTGTTGAAACTAGTATCAAACTGTTTTGTTTTAAATGCTTTTTCAATATGTTCAGCGGCAATTCGTCCACTCCGTATGGCATTGCCAATACCTTCACCTGTAAAAGGGTCAATCAAGTTTGCGGCATCACCTAACAACAAAAAACGATCACCGGAAAGCTGTTTCTTTTTAGAACCTAATGGAAGTCCAAACCCTTTAACACTTTCTAATGGTTTTGCGTTTTTAAAACGGTCTTTTAAATTAGGGTGATTTTCAATAAGTTCGGTGAATTTTTCTTTAAGGTTTATGCTTTGTTTGCTTATTTCACTGGAAAGCATTCCCAGTCCCACGTTAGCTTGGTTTCCGGGTAAGGGGAAAACCCAAAAATATCCAGGAAGGATTTCTTTATAAAAGTGAAGTTCAATAAAACCATTGGGGTTCATCCCTTCTACGTTTTTATAGTATTGCCGTAAACCAGCACTGTGATGCTTTTTATCAATTTTGTTATCACTAAGCTTTCTTTTAACAATGGAATTTGCTCCATCTGCACCAATTATTAACTTAGCTTGAAAAGTTGTCTTGTCTGTTTCAACTGTAACAAATTCTTCATTGTACTTTATTTCTGTTGCTTTATGGTTTTCTAAAATAGTAATGTTGGAAAAGCCCTTTATCTGTTCAGCGAAAAAAGCATCGAAATCCAATCGTTTCATAACAAATCCTGCTGCATCTTTATGGTTTTGGCTTGTAAAAGAAATGTCCAAACTTTTATAATTGGGTGAAAAAAAACGGATTCCGTTAGAAGCTTCTTTTGGCTTTAATTTCAGAAAGGTTCCAGCTAAGTTGGTATCCATTCGGTATAATTGATTTACCACATCGGCACTCAAAGCATCCCCGCAAATTTTATCTCTGGGAAAGGTGTCCTTATCTATTATCGCCATAGTAAGCCCACTTTTGGCTAATTGATAGGCACAAGTACAGCCAGCAGGACCGCTGCCTATAATAACAATATCGTATAGCTTAGGTTTTATCATAAATTTTAAAAACTGAAATACAATGTAATGTAGAAAAAAGAAAAGAAGAAGTTTTGCTTAAGTTTTATTATTTGAAAAATAAAGGGTCATTGAAAAACTATCAACACTTTAAAACATCTGACCTATAGTTTTTTGTGGTTCTTATAAGCTAATGTTAATTTTTTAAATTAATATACTTTTTTACAATGGTTAATTATTTACTAAAATTATTGTTACTTTTAATGACTATGAAAAAGAAAAAGTTGAACTTTTTAATACTGTTATTTACGACCTCTTTTTTTGCTATAGCTCAGAGTAATAGTGATGAAAAGTATTATAAGTGGTTTGATTCTACTATTGGTATTGAAAATACAGGGCTATATAATGGAGTGGAATATATTGATGCAGAACAAGCTAAAGGTGAGTTTATAAAATTTTTGTACCGTGGGGATTTTCGCAACGGCACAATAGATTACGACGGTCAAACGTATTATGATATCCCTTTAAAATACGATGTCTTTAACGATAAGCTGGTTATAAAAATTGTTGGAGATAATAGCACTTCTATTTTACAACTATTTACAGAGAAACTTAGCTCTTTTAAAACGAGTGGCCAAAGCTTTACCAAGATTGAAAATACAATAACAGAAAATGACAATGATAAACTGTCTGGGTTTTATGAAATCTTATTTGATTCTTCTGAAATTAAAGTTTACAAAAAACATAGAAAAGGGCAACTAAGGCAGATTAAGAACAAAACCCTTCTTTTTGAATATAAGTCTAAAGACCCTTATTATTTTTTAGAGCACGAGAATAATATGTATTCAGTAAAAAATAAACGGGATTTCATTCAGCTATTCCCTGAATTTAAAAAAGAAATAAATGCATTGGGAGTGGAGGGTTCCGTTAGAAGAAATAATCCGGATGCATATATACTGGCATTTACAAAACAATTAAATATACTACTATCAAAAAAATAACCTATAAAGAGAAGATTAGACTCAGTTTATTTTTTCTGCTATTTTTCTTTTTTCAAGTAGGGTTTTCCCAAGAGGAAACCATTTCGTCCATATCTTTTAATGAGACACCATTAAGTGAGGCTTTTTTGAAAATTGAAAACCAAACGAACTATCGTTTTTTCTATATAGAAGACTGGATTGAAGGGAAAGCAGTTACAGGAAGCTTTAGTGATGTTACTGTAGATGTGATGCTTGAAAATCTACTGGCGGAAACAGTTTTAAACTTTTATATAACTTCAGATAATCGAATAATACTTACACAAAATACCATCGTTTACGACACGCTTCCAGAAGGGTTTTTCCCAAAAAAAGAAGATAGTATTACCGTTGTTGTTGAAAAAGAAGACACCGAACGGTATGATCCTATTTTTTATAATGAAGAACGATCAAAGAAAGCTACACCAACAGAAACAGTACGCATTGGAAAGGAAAAGGCTGAAGATTCCCGAAGACGGTATACATTAAGTGGTTATGTAACCAATTTATTAACCGGAAGACCTATTCCAGACCTTGCCATTGTAGTTCAAGGTGGAAACACGGGTACTACTACTAATGAGGAAGGATTTTATTCTATTCAACTTCGTGCAGGTGTTAATATGCTAGAAACAAAATTGATAGGTATAGAAGATGCGAGAAAACGTGTTATTATTTATAATGACGGAAGGTTGGATATGTCACTCAATGAAGATTATGAGCTGCTCGGCGAAGTATTTTTGGAAAATGAAGCAGATAGCAACGTAAAAAAAACGATTACTGGAGCCGAAACCATAGATGTAAAAGTGATAAAAAATATTCCTTTAGTTTTAGGGGAACGTGATATACTAAAAGTGGCAACTACATTGCCTGGAATTTCCAACGCGGGGGAAGGAGCAACAGGTTATAATGTAAGAGGTGGTAAAGCCGATCAAAACCTAATCCTTTTAGATGAAGGGGTTATTTACAACCCGTCACATTTTTTCGGAATCTTTTCCTCAATCAATCCTTTTACTTCTGGCGAAGTGAACATCTATAAAGGAAGCATTCCAGCCGAGTATGGTGGTAGGCTTTCATCTGTTTTCGATATTTCAACTCGAGATGCCAACACTGAAAAGTTTTCTGGCGAAGGGTCAATTGGTCCTGTTACCGCTAACTTGACATTAGAAACCCCTATTGTTAAAGACAAATCGGCTGTTATGGCTGGAGTAAGGGCGACCTATTCTGATTGGATATTAAACTCACTGGATGAAGAGTCTCTAAAAAATAGCGAAGCATCCTTTTATGATGGTATTATAAAATTTAACCAAAAAATAGGGGAAAATAATGAAATAAAAGCAACAGGTTATTATAGTAAAGATCGATACAGTATAACTTCAGATTCTTTGTTTGCCTATAGCAACCGGCTCATTTCAGCACAATGGAACCATAGGATAAATGAAAACAACAAAGCAAGTTTAATAGTAGCAAATAGCGAATATGCATATGATATAGAATATGATGGGCCTGTTAACGACGATTTTGATTTAGGGTATACTATAAACGAAACACAATTGAAAGTAAAGTTCAATTCAAAACTTAATGAGAAACATACCTTAGATTATGGAGTTTCAGGAAAGCTGTATAATGTGCAACCAGGCGAAATACAACCCAGCCAGAGTAACTCAATAGTAGATCCTATAAAAATTCCAAAGGAAAGAGGGTTGGAGAGTGCTGTTTTTATTTCAGATTTATTTACCGTAAACGAAAAATTAGAGTTTAATGCCGGTATCCGTTATTCAAGTTTTGCAGCGTTAGGGGAAGCCACACAGCGTACATATGTAGAAGGACTTCCTATTAGTGATGCTACGGTTACCGATACATTAAGCTTTGCAAACAACGAAGCTATTGAGACTTATGGAGGTCCAGAAGCACGTGTATCAGCTCGATATTCGTTCAATCCAGAATTTTCTATAAAGGCAAGTTTTAACAATACCATTCAATACATTCATACATTATCAAACAACACTACAGTTTCACCAACTGATACTTGGAAACTTTCAGACTTAAACATAGAACCTCAAAGAGCAAATCAATATGGTTTGGGGCTCTATCATAATTTTGATAATAATATTTACGAGGTAAGCCTTGAAGGATATTATAAAAAATCTAGAAATATATTAGACTTTAAAACAGGTTCTCAACTATTGTTAAACGAAAATGTAGAGACCGAACTACTTCAAGGTGAAGGAAAAGCATATGGAGTTGAGTTTTTAATCAAAAAGACAAAAGGAAGGTTAAATGGTTGGTTTGGATATAGTTACTCACGTTCGTTGCTTAAGTTGGATAGCGAGTTCAGTGAGGAACGAATAAATAATGGAGAATACTTTCCTTCAAACTATGATAAACCTCACGACTTAAGTATTGTTGCCAATTATAAATTGACAGAACGCTTTAGTCTTTCAGCTAATTTTGTTTACCAAACAGGAAGACCGATAACCTATCCAGTTGGTAGTTATGTTCTAGAGAATTCAGAGTTTGTACTCTACAGTGACCGAAATGCCTACAGAATTCCAGATTATTATCGTCTGGACTTGAGTATTAACTTTGAAGGAAACCATAAACTTGAAAAGTTAGCACATAGTTTTTGGAATATTTCAGTTTATAATGTTTTGGGGCGTAGCAACCCTTATTCAGTATTCTTTGTAACTGAAAATGGAGAGGTAAAAGCCTATCAAAGTTCAATCTTTTCAATTCCGGTACCAACCATTACTTATAACTTTAAATTTTAATTAATTATGAAGGTACTATCTAAATATAAAAATTTGAAGTTGAAGAAATACTCAGCTTTATTGTTATTGCTCATTTCTGTTATTCTATATGGATGCATAGAAGAAATAGACTTGGAAACCGAAACGTTTGAAAGCGCCCTAGTGATTGAAGCAACAATTACCGATAAAAATGAGCAGCAAACAATTATGCTAAGTAGAACGTTTCAATTTGAGGAAGATGGCCCTGCTGCTGAAAGTAATGCTCAAGTAACGGTACTTGATGAAACTGGAACCCAATATACATTTGAGGAATCACCAGAAATAGCTGGGAAGTATGTTTCAACATCAGCTTTTGCAGCTCAGCCCAATCGAAATTATCAACTTAAAATAGCCACTGCCAATGGTAGGAATTATGAATCTGAATCCATTCAGTTGCCACAAGGTACACCAATAGAAAACCTATATGCAGAAAAAGCAATAAATAATCAAGGCATTAAAGGGGCTTCGGTTATGTTAGATAGTTACAATCCACAAGGAACATCAAATTACTACCGTTTTGAATATGTAGAGACGTATAAGATAATTTCAAGATTTGCTTCAGATCAAGATTTGGTTGTTGTAAGTGCAAGTCCACCAGTGTTTGATTTAATTCCAAAAACACGTGAAGAAGAAGTGTGTTATGTTACGGTGGCTTCTAACTCTATTTTATTGGCTAATACAAACTCTCTTACTGAAGACAGGTTATCCCGTTATCAGGTGCGTTTTATTGAACGGACAGATCCTATAATTGCACAACGATATAGTATTTTGGTAGAACAGAGTGTAATTTCAAGAGAGGCGTATACCTTTTATGAACTCTTAAAGAGTTTTTCAGGATCTGAAAGTCTTTTTTCACAAATTCAACCTGGGTTTATTGAAGGGAACATAGCGTCACTTGCAAATGAAAACGAGAAAGTTATAGGGATTTTTAATGCTGCCGCTGTTTCCTCTGAAAGAGTATTTTTTAATTATATAGACGTATTTGATGTTGAAGACGGTTCTCCAGGATTGTTTTTAGGAGATAATTGTATTTTGAATAGTCCTGACCCTAGAGCCCTAGTTCCTTTAATACAAAATAATACAGCAAAATTTGTACGACTTGGTACCGTTGAGGGAGGCATGGGACCTTATACAGTAGCCCCTAGGATTTGTGTTGATTGTACTGTTTTTGGAACCAGTGAAGTTCCAGAATTTTGGGTAGAATAAATTAAATTTAATAGATGATCAAGAAACTTACATATATCTTTCTTTTAGTAGCAGTCTTTAATACAGCTATGTTTGCTCAAACAAACGTTACGACTACGTTACATAATACCGAAACCTCCCCGGTCCCTATGGAGCAGGTATTTGTGCATTTAAATTCATCATTGTTTTTTGTTGGCGAGTATGTTTATTACAAAGTATATGTAAACAACCTTAAAACCGAAAAACTTAGTAAGGTTAGTAAAATAGCATATTTTGAACTTATAAATGAAAATAAAAAATCAGTTTTAAAACAAAAGATTCAGTTGGTATCAGGTACTGGTCAAGGTGATTTTTTTATTCCTACTACAATTCCCTCTGGAAATTATAAAGTGGTTTCCTATACTCTTAACATGCTTTCAAAAGCATCTGATAATTACTTTCAACAAGATATTAGCATTATAAACCCATATAGAGGGAATCAAAGTGCAGTAACGAAAAATAAAGCTTCAGAAGAAGATAAAAAACCTAAACGTTTTATAGGAGCTTCAAGTAATGCAAACAATGAGTTGTTGAGCCTTAAAACGGATAAAGAAAAATATTCTAAGCGAAGTCCTGTTTCTATACAAGTAAAACAATTAGGTAATGAGGTGATATCTGGCGATTACTCTATTTCAGTAAGAAAAAATGATACAGTTTCTTATGCCCCAATGTATAGCGCTACAAATTTTAAATCTATTTATAGTAATATAAACTATGATGGTGATGCTACTCAACAACAATTAATCCTTCCAGAGTTGCGGGGTGAATTGATTACAGGGAAGATAGTTGCAAATTCGGACAGTAAAAAATTGGACAACCAACGAATCGCATTGTCTATACCAGAGGAAAACTACATTTTTAAAATATCTAATGTTGATCCAGATGGGAACTTTTATTTTAATATTAATAAGCCTTATTTAAATAATACTGCCTCGTTGCAAGTGATAGGGGATACTAATGCAGTTTTTGATATTCAAGTTGATAAGCAGACACCAATAAGTTTCGAAAATCTGGAGTTTAATAAATTTTACATTACCCCAGAAATGGAAAAAATGATTGTTAAGCGTAGTGTGTATAATCAAGTTGAAAATGGATATTATAGGGTAAAACCAGATACCATTAAAACCATTCCAGCAGACACTTCCATATATAAAAAAAGAAGTACAGTTTATAATTTAGATGAATATACCCGCTTTCCGACCATGCGAGAAACAATGGTAGAAATTGTTAATGATGCATGGATAACCAAAAACAATGGTAAAAATGTTTTTTTCGTCCGAAATAAAGAAAATAGTTTACCTACCAGTCAACCAGCTTTAGTATTAGTAGATGGATTTTTTGTTCAAGATCACGAAGCATTGGTAAATTTTAATTCCAATAAAGTTGAAAGTATAAGCATAGTACAGGATAAGTATTATTATGGCTCACAAACATTTCAGGGCGTTATGCTGGTAGAAACAATTGAGGGTAATTTTTATGAAACCTTGTCAAAGGATTATATTAAAGAAATAGATATACAGCCTGCTCAACGAAAAAAACAATATTTTAAACAAGTTTATGGTAACGGTACTGATGGAGCATCACATATACCTGATTATAGAAGACAACTATTATGGTTGCCGGAACTTAAAATGGACAAAAACACCAAAGAACTTACGCTATACACTTCAGATATACCAGGGACTTTTGAAGTTACTTTACAAGGTTTCACTGAACAAGGGAAACCAGTTTCAGTAAAAGAAACATTTATAGTAGAATAATCACTGTTAAAAAACTCATAACAAGTATGTTATATTAATTTTAATTATTATATTTACTGTATTATATTGGGGTGCTAAAGTTAAAACAGCTGAGAATATACCCATTGAACTTTGCGGGATAATGCCCACTAAAGAAATATGATGGCAAAGAGAACTAAAATGATATCTTCATTTTGTTCTCTTTGTTTTTTTATGTTATTCAGAAAACTTACTCTATATTTTTATTCATCTGCGAACTTATAAACGGTATTCTGGGGGCCAAAAAGTAACCGGTTAAACTTGCAAAAAGAATAGGGATAAAATAGGTAAACCCTGTTAGGGTAGCTAAAAGGATAGTAGTGCTCATCGGCGTCCTCGTTACACAGGCATTAATCGATGCCATACAACAAATAACAGCTAATGATACATCTACAGAAGGAAACACTTGATGTATAATTAACCCTAAAGTAGCACCTACAAAAAACAACGGAATTATAAAACCACCCCGCCATCCCGAAGTCACCGTTACCGAAATTGCTATTATTTTAAATACAAGTATTGCTGTAAGCAATGCAACTGAATATTCATTAAATAATAACTCATTAATCTCATGATGTCCAAAATACCGTGTTATAGGCAGGTAAAAAGCAATTATGCCTAATACGATACCGCCAATAAGTGTTTTTATATATATTGGAATAGATAGCTTTTTAAAAATATTTTTAAAAAATTTAGTACAGAATATAAATAACCACGCTACTATCGCAGCTGCACAAGCAAATAAAACAGCAAATCCAAAGTCGTACGTGGATTCCATTTCATAAGAAGGTAATTCCCAGATGGGACCAAGCCCTAAATGAATAATTAAGGCAAAAACCACATAACTGAAGCAACTTGCAACAAAGGCAGGAATAATGGCTTTATAGTATTCTACAGCGTGCTTATGGTGTAATATTTCCAAAGAGAACAAACTACCTCCTAAAGGAGCACCAAACAAAGCTGTGAATCCAGAGGCCATACCTGCAATACTAAGTGATCGTCTGTCTTCTCCCTTTAATCGGAACACTTTCCCTAACCAAGTGCCGGTAGAACCAGTTACTTGAACCAAAGGCGCCTCTGGGCCTAAACTACCACCAGAAGCTACGCAAAGCAGTGAAGAAAGAATCATCGATGGATTGTTCTTTGGGTCCAGTTTCCCTTTATTAAAGCGAATGTTGTTTACAATTAATTGTATTTCTCCTGGATCACCAATTACATGAATGATAACACCTGCCAGTAACCCGCAAATTGCCATGGCGGGTATTACTTGCCAGCCTTCAAAAAAAGCAATTTTGTGTGTGAGAAACTCTAAAACAATCCAGTAGACACCAGCGATAACACCGCCAAACAAACCTAACAATGCCCATAACAAAAAATTTCGGCTAAACAGAAAAGGATTAAAAGAAATAGGCCTATCTAGTATGTTTACATATTTTACAAGCTTTCTTCTTTTTTTGAGTTTCATAGCTTGGATTGAATTTTATAATAATTACTGCTTATTCAAATTGAAAACTGCTAACTGAATACTGCATACTGAACAATGATTAAAGTTCATCACTCTTTTCTTTCTGTCCAGTCATCATTAAATAAGCTTTTAGAAAATCGTCTAAATCACCATCTAATACAGCATCCGTGTTTCCAGTTTCGTGTCCAGTACGGACATCTTTAATCAATTTATAGGGGTGTAGTACATAGTTTCGTATTTGTGAACCCCATTCTATAGCCATTTTATTGTCTTCTATTTCAGCACGCTGCGCTTGTTGTTTACGTAGTTCAATTTCGTATAATTGCGACTTCAACATTTGCATGGCCTTTTGGCGGTTTTCCAATTGAGAGCGTGTTTCAGAATTATGAATCACAATCCCTGAAGGTTTATGCGTTAAAATAGCTTTGGTTTCCACCTTGTTTACATTTTGTCCACCAGCACCACTACTACGGGCAAAATCCCATGAAATATCCCCAGGGTTTACATCAATCTCAATGGAATCGTCCGCTAACGGATACACATACACACTGGCAAAACTGGTGTGACGCTTAGCGTTGCTGTCAAAAGGGGAGATGCGAACCAATCTGTGCACGCCATTTTCACTTTTTAACCAGCCAAAGGCATATTCACCATCAATTTCTAATGTTACAGTTTTTATCCCTGCAACGTCACCTTCCTGATAATTGAGTTCTTTAATCTTAAACCCATTCTTTTCGGCCCACATTAAGTACATACGCATAAGCATACTGGCCCAATCACAACTTTCGGTACCACCGGCACCAGCCGTTATTTGCAAAACAGCACTTAAATCATCGCCTTCTTCACTTAGCATGTTTTTAAACTCGAGGGCTTCAATTGCTTTGAGGGCTTTATTGTATCGTTTTTCAACATTCTCAGCTTCTCCTTCACCTTCTTTAAAAAACTCGTAAATTACTTCGGCATCTTCGGTAAGGTTTACAGCGTTTTCATAATCTTCTACCCACTTTTTTTTATTCCGAAGTTGACGCATAAACACTTCTGCTTCTTGGGGGTTATCCCAAAAATTTGGGTCGAAGGTTTTTTCCTCGTCATTTTGTATTTCTACTCTTTTTCCGGCTACGTCAAAGATACTGCCTTAGGGCATCTAGGCGATCCTTAAGGTCTTGGAGTTGATCGTTCGTAATCATATAGTGTTCGGTTTGTTTTGTTTAAAATTTCTTTCAGAAAAACAAAAATAGGATTTAACTCGGCAAGCGGAAATTAATTCGACCTATTTTTATAACTTTAAGTCTTACAAACCAAGTAAATCAATTTATCATGAAACTATACATTTTACTAATTGCTGTACTAATTAGTACACTCAGTATTGCGCAAAAAAATACTGAAATGAAGCCGTATTCAATCATTTCTGAAATGACTAAAAACCTAGACGAACAAAATATTAAAAACTACTTTTATACCAATCGGGTTTGTTTAGGTGACACTAGAATTATTAAATTAAACGAAGAAGAAAAATGTTTCACAAATGGAAACTTTAGTGAATACTATCTATTTTGGCAAGAAGACAGCACAACCTATATTACAAAAGCAGATAACTGTGGCCCTTTTATAAAGCTAAAGTTGGGCAACAATGAGTTGTTTGACTTTTTCATGGAAAACAGACAAGCGCTTGAGAATAATTCGGTTAAAGAATATAAAGTGGCTAACCCTGAAAATGATCCTACACAAAGAACAAAAGTATATCCTTGTTCACATGAGTTTTCTTTTACAACGCCAATGGGTACCTTTGGTCAAAAGTTTAAAGAGTTTGATTTAACAAGTGATTCTAAACAAAGTAATCTCAATTACGAGTATAATCAGCAATTAAAATTAGTAGCTCTCGATAAGATGATAGATGAAGTAATTGTTGAAACTGAACCTAAATTAAGAAGAAAATAAAAATATTAATGAAAATTGACCTACGAAGTGACACCGTTACAAAACCTACAAAAGGAATGTTACAAGCCATTATGGAAGCCGAAGTAGGGGACGACGTGTATAAAGAAGACCCAACTGTAAATAAACTAGAACAATACGTAGCCAATCTTTTTGGGATGGGTGAAGCTTTATTTTTCCCAACTGGGAGTATGGCAAATCAGGCTGCTATAAAATTACATACCCAGCCTAGTGAACAGTTAATTTGCGACAAATGGGCGCACGTTTTTAATTACGAAGGTGGTGGCGCTTCTTTTAACAGTGGGGTTTCCTGTAAATTAGTTGATGGTGATCGTGGGATGATTACCGCTGCACAAGTAGAAGAAAATATCAATCCGCCAGATTTTTACCACAGTCCGTTGACTACATTGGTTTGTTTAGAAAACACTACTAATAAAGGGGGAGGAGCGTGTTACGATTTTGATGAAATAAAAAAAATCCGAAAAGTTTGCGATACACATAATTTAGGTTTTCATCTAGACGGTGCTAGATTAATGAATGCCATTGTAGCCAAAAAAGAAAACCCAAAGGACTACGGAAAGGTGTTTGATACCTTGACCATTTGCTTAAGTAAAGGAATGGGAACCCCATTAGGAACCGTCTTGGTGGGTAAGAAAAAATTGATGCAAAATGCCATGCGCGTTCGGAAAGTGTTGGGTGGTGGTATGCGACAGATAGGTTTTATGGCCGCAGCCGGATTATATGCTTTTGAGAATCAAATAGAACGATTAGCAGAAGACCATAAAAAAGCTTCCGAAATTGCAAGTGTGTTATCACAACAACCTTACATAAAAGAAGTAGAACCTACCGAAACCAATATTGTCATCTTTTACTTGAAAGAAGGGTTTTCAGAAGAAAAATTTATGGATGATCTACAAAAACAAAACATTATAATAAGCAATATGGGACAAGGCAAACTACGTATTGTGACTCATCTGGATTATACCGATGTAATGCATGATCGGTTTTTGGATATATTAAAGAACTATAAATAATTAAAAAAGCTCCTAATAAGTATAAGGAGCTTTTTTTTCTTTTTAAGTAAGTAATTAGTTACTCAACTTCTTTCACTTCTGCTCCGGGAGCATTTTTCTTTACAGAATCAATACCGTTGTTCATCCCACTTTCAGCAGAATACATCTGGCTACTGCCGATAATTTGTCCGTTAGTGGACTTTAAATTAAAGTGAAACTTTCCGTTTTTGGCTGTTTTCTTTTCGTAACGCGCATCATCACTGCAATTTTTTTGAATAGATTCAATCCCGTTTTTAGCAGCCGCTTTAGAATTGTACATTTCACTTGATAAAATTACCTGACCATTGCCTGCCTTTAAGTTGAAGTGATACTGATCTCCTTTTTTCTTTAGTTCGAACATGTTTCTTATTTATAGTTAAACTTGTTTTTGAGTATTTAAATATCCGAAAAAAAAACCATACTCTAAAGTCATAAACTGTTTCATTAGAGAATTTTAATCAATGTTTAACATCAGCAACAAAAAAATAAGGCCGTTGGATTTACACCTATAAGTTTTGTAAAAGTGATTAATACCTAAAAGATATTATAAAATTGACCAACATTAATGTTAAAACAAGTACTTAAAATGATAAATCTGTTTCGTTTATTTTTATTTGGCATTAAATGTGCTTATTTTAACTAAAAAGAACAGAAGACTATGAAACGTGTTATTTTAATTGCATTAATTTTTATTACTACAGTTGCAACAGCACAGATGAAGAGTAGTAAATTAAATTGGCATACTAATTTGGAAGAAGCACAGACTCTTTCAAAAGAGCAGGATAAGCCTATATTAATATATTTTACTGGAAGTGATTGGTGTGCACCTTGCAAAAAACTCAAAGAAGACTTTTTTGAAAGCCCCGAGTTTAGACATAAAGCAGAGAAGTTAGTTTTGGTTGTAATAGATTATCCTAGAAGAGTTGATTTACTTAGCCAAGAACAATTAGATTATAATAAAACAGTAATTGCAAAATATAATAAACAACAAACGTTTCCTAAAATAGTAATGCTTAACTCAAAAGGAAAAGAAATGGGCAGAATTTCGGGTTATAGTCCATCTCGTGACACTAGCAAGCATTTTTCCTTTATAAGTGAACATATTTAGTAGTTACATAAATGAAGAAAATAAAAAAGGATAGCTTAAATTAAGCTATCCTTTTTTTATTCAACACTATAAATTATTTAAACATATCCATTCCCGGGATATTTGGCATGCCTTCTTTAGCAACGGCACCAATTTCAGCTTCGTTTACATCGGTTGCTTTTTTAATGGCTTTATTTAAGGTTACTACTAAATAATCCTCTAGTTGCTCTTTATCTTCAAGAAGCGAATCATCTATTTCAACCTTTTTTATCTCCCGGTTGGCGGTCAACGTTATTTTCAACAGGCCATCGCTGCTATTTTCATCTATAAGAACGGTATCTAAACGTTTTTTTGTGGCTTCTACTTTCTGTTGGGCTTCTTTTAATTTACCCATCATATCTCCAAACATATCTTTTTATTTTTAGTTTGGTGCAAATTTACTAATTTGCTTAGTTCTAACTCAACCTTTTAAAGATGAAAAATCTCATAGTTGTTTCCGTAGTATCCCTTATTTTTGCCGTTTCTTGTAAAACAGATAAAACTTCAGAAGAGAATATGGATATAACCCCACCTAAAGCAAATAAAATTGCTAAAAACCTTGAAATCCATGGTGACACCCGTGTTGACAATTACTATTGGCTTAACGATCGTGAAAATGAAGAGGTAATCGATTACTTAGAGCGGGAGAACGAGTATTACGAGAAAATGACGGAGCACACCCAGGCGTTTCAAAAAGATTTATTCGAAGAAATGAAGAGCCGAATCAAGGAAGATGATGAATCGGTTCCCTACTTTTATAACGGTTATTATTATATAACCCGCTTTGAAACCGGAAATGACTATCCAATATATTCCCGTAAAAAAGGCTCGTTGGACGCTGAAGAAGAAATTCTGTTCAACGTAAATGATATGGCCAAAGACCATTCTTATTATAACTTAAGGGGGATTAATGTGAGTCCCGATAATAAATGGGTAGCTTTTGGGGTAGATACCGTAAGTAGAAGGCAATATACGCTTCATGTTAAAAATCTTGAAACCGGTGAAACTTTACCAGAAACTATTGCAAATACCACTGGTGGTTCTACTTGGGCAAATGATAATGAAACGCTGTTTTATACTCGAAAAGATGAACAAACACTTCGTTCTAATGAAATTTTTAGACATAAAAGAGGAACAGAATCCAGTAAAGATGAATTAATTTATACTGAAGAAGACGAAACCTACATTACCTATATATATAAAACAAAATCTGACAAGTACTTAGTTATCGGAAGCAATAGCACGTTGACTTCAGAATATCAAATTTTAGAAGCAGATAACCCGAATGGTAAGTTTAAGGTATTCCAACCCCGTGAAAGAGGCTTGGAATATAACATATCTCATTTCGGAACCGATTTCTACGTATTAACCAATAAAGACGGTGCGACCAACTTTAAGTTGATGAAAACACCTGAAACGAATACACTGAAAGAAAACTGGAAAGATGTTATCGAGCATAGAGAAACTGTGTTGCTAGAAGACATCGATATTTTCAAGGATTATTTAGTGGTAAGCGAACGCAACAACGGCTTAAACAAAATACGTATTATGCGTTGGGACGAAACGGATGATTACTATCTGCCGTTCGATAATGAAACCTATACCGCCTATACCATACAAAACCGCGAGTTTGATACCGATACCTTACGCTATGGGTATAATTCATTGATTACACCTGCTTCAGTAGTAGATTTCAACATGAAAACTCGCGAAAAAACGGTAAAAAAAGAAGTTGAAGTTCTAGGTGGAAAATTTAATAAAGATAATTACGAGTCTAAACGAGTTTGGGCAACGGCAGAAGATGGTACAAAAATCCCGATTTCCATGGTCTACCGTAAAGGAATTAAAAAAGATGGTAGTAATCCATTTCTCTTATATGCTTATGGCTCGTACGGTTCAACCATCGATCCTTATTTTTCAACCGTGCGATTAAGCTTGATGGATCGTGGTTTTGTTTTTGCCATTGCACACATTCGCGGTGGGGAATATTTAGGAAGACAGTGGTACGAAGACGGAAAACTTCTAAAAAAGAAAAACACCTTTACCGATTTTGTAGATGCTTCAAAATATGTGATTGAAGAAGGCTATACTTCCGCAGACCATTTATATGCTTCAGGCGGGTCTGCTGGAGGCTTATTGATGGGTGCAATAGTCAATATGAATCCAGAACTGTATAACGGCGTGATCGCTTCAGTACCGTTTGTAGATGTAGTAACTACGATGTTGGATGACAGTATCCCGCTTACAACGGGCGAATATGACGAATGGGGAAATCCGAATGAGAAAGAATATTACGACTATATAAAATCCTATTCGCCATACGATAATGTTTCAAAACAAGAATATCCTAATTTATTGGTCACAACTGGGCTGCACGATTCTCAAGTACAGTATTGGGAGCCAGCTAAATGGGTTGCAAAACTGAGGGATATGAAGACAGACAATAATAAACTCTTATTACACACCAATATGGATGCTGGGCACGGAGGTGCTTCTGGTAGGTTTGAAGCCTTAAAGGAAGTAGCGATGGATTATGCCTTTATACTGGACTTAGAGAACATTAAAGAGTAATTAAAAAAATTAATGTAACTTTGCCTTGTTTTTTAAATGAAGGTATTATACCTGATTTTTACTAACGAAAACTCCCTTTATGAAAGAAGAAATTCAGGCGCATGATAATGTGTTGCAATTAATAGGAAACACTCCATTAATAAAGCTTAACAACATTACGGCGAACATGAAAGGCAGCTATTTTGCTAAAGTAGAGGCATTTAACCCCGGTCATTCTTCAAAAGATCGAATTGCCCTTTACATTATTGAACAAGCTGAGAAAAAAGGTATTCTTAAACCCGGAAGCACTATTATAGAAACAACCAGTGGAAACACGGGCTTCAGTATTGCTATGGTGAGTATCTTAAAAGGATATAAATGTATTTTGGCAGTAAGCTCAAAATCATCAAAGGACAAAATCGATATGCTACGCACAATGGGTGCAAAGGTTTATGTGTGTCCAGCACACGTACCAGCAGACGATCCGCGTTCATATTACGAAGTAGCAAAACGATTGCATGAAGAAACAGAAGGCTCGGTTTATATTAATCAGTACTTTAATAACTTGAATATTGAAGCACATTACAAAACTACCGGTCCAGAAATTTGGAATCAAACAAAAGGACAGATAACTCATCTTGTAGCTTGTAGTGGTACAGGAGGAACTATTTCTGGTGTAGCTCGTTTTCTGAAAGAACAAAACCCAGATATCAAAGTAATCGGTATTGATGCTTTTGGATCTGTTTTGAAGAAATACCACGAAACCCGTGAATTTGATAAAAACGAAATTTATCCCTATCGAATCGAAGGCTTGGGTAAAAACTTGATCCCATCAGCTACAGACTTTGACTCTATTGATAGCTTTATAAAAGTAACCGATGACGAAAGTGCCCATACAGCTCGTGAGTTAGCGAGAACTGAAGGGATTTTTGCCGGCTATACCAGTGGTGCTGCTATGCAAGGCTTAAAGCAGTTGGACGAAAATGGTGAATTTGGAGAAAACAGCAATATCGTTGTTATTTTTCCAGACCACGGATCACGATATATGAGCAAGATATATAGTGATGAATGGATGGAGCAACAAGGTTTTATGGATACCGAAGTAGAACAAACTGCTTCTGTTCAGGTGGTGAAATAATATTTAAAGAATACACCTTAAATTACTTTAGTTTTTAATTTCTGAATAAGATATACATTACTTGTCAATATCTTCAGGAAAAGAACATTGCTATACTCAGTAATTTATCTATTTTTGCACCCTGTATTGAAACAAAGAAACTTGATGAAAGATTTATTTGATAAGATTTATAAGGATAAAGGCCCGTTAGGGAAATGGGCAGAGCAAGCCGAAGGTTATTTTGTATTTCCAAAACTTGAAGGTCCTATAGGCAATAGAATGCACTTTAATGGGAAAGAAGTAATAACCTGGAGTGTTAATGACTATTTAGGTCTTGCCAACCATCCTGAAGTGCGAAAAGTTGATGCCGAAGCAGGTGCTAAATACGGTTCAGCATATCCAATGGGCGCCCGTATGATGAGCGGTCATACCGATCTTCACGAACAACTACAAAAAGAATTGGCAGCTTTTGTTAATAAAGAAGCCGCATACTTATTGAATTTCGGTTATCAAGGAATGGTTTCTACCATTGATGCTTTGGTTTCAAAAGACGATGTAATTGTGTACGATGTTGATGCACACGCGTGTATTATCGATGGTGTTCGCTTACATTTAGGACAGCGTTTTACCTATAAGCACAACGATATGGAAAGTATCGAGAAAAACTTAAAACGTGCTGAAAAGGTTGCTGAAAAGACTGGAGGAGGAATTCTTCTTATTTCTGAAGGTGTTTTTGGAATGCGAGGGGAACAAGGAAGGCTAAAAGAAATTGCTGCTCTTAAAAAGAAATATACCTTCCGTTTGTTTGTAGACGATGCACACGGATTTGGTACCTTAGGAAAAACAGGTGCTGGAGCAGGAGAAGAGCAAGGAGTTCAAGACGATATTGACGTGTATTTTGCCACCTTTGCAAAATCAATGGCAAGCACTGGTGCTTTTATCGCTGCTGATGACGAAATAATCAATTACTTAAAATATAATTTACGTTCTCAAATGTTTGCAAAATCTTTGCAAATGCAATTGGTGGAGGGTGCTTTAAAACGTTTAGACATGTTACGTACCATGCCAGAGCTTAAAGAAAAACTTTGGGAGAACGTAAACGCATTACAAGGCGGACTTAAAAAACGAGGATTTGATATTGGTACTACACAAAGCTGTGTAACGCCAGTATATTTAAAAGGAAGCATTCCTGAAGCAATGGCTTTGGTAAAAGACTTGCGTGAAAATCACGGAATATTCTGTTCTATAGTGGTTTATCCCGTAATACCTAAAGGATTGATTTTACTTAGAATGATTCCAACTGCATCCCATACAATGGATGATATCAACGAAACATTAGAAGCTTTTTCAGCTATACGTGACCGATTGGAAGATGGAACTTACAAACGTCTTTCTGCTGCTGTTGCACAGGCAATGGGTGAATAATGGAATTCCTGTGAAGACAGGAATCTTGACAAACAAATAGCCTATTAGCATAAAATATAAAAAAACCACTTCAAAGTTGAAGTGGTTTTTTAGTAAATAATAGTTCTTCTTATATATCCTTCCTAAATGTACTTCGTTCTTTATGTTGAACAGGATCGTAATCTTTCCAAAGTAATTGTACGGCGGTGTTTTCTTTTAGTTCAGGGTTAGTTTCTACACGCTCAATCCCTTTAGAGTTGAATAAGTGTTGCATTTCTTCAAAAATAATAGCAGTAACGCCTTTTCCTTGAAGCTCAGGGTCAATTCCTATTAAATAGAAAGCAGCAATATCATTCTTTCTCTGGGCCTGTAAAATATGATACCAGCCAGTAGGGAAGAGACGGCCGTTCGCTTTTTTTAGTGCTTTGCTAAAAGAAGGCATAACTATGGAAAAAGCAATCAGTTTGCCCGTTTCGTCTTTTATACAAGTAATGTAGTCAGGGTGAACAAAACTGAAGTATTTTTCTTTATAATAATCTATTTGATATTGTTGAATAGGAACAAACGTCTGTAAATCGTTATAGGTTTTATTTAGTAAATCGAACATTTTATCAACATACGGTAGTATTTCTTTTTTGTTCTTAAACCGAATAACGGAAAGGTTATACCGCTGTTTTACGATTTTTGAAAACTTAGCTACTTTTTCCTTGATGGATTCTGGGATACTCAATTTATATTCTACCCAAGTGGCTTGTTTTTCAAAGCCCAATTCTTCAAAGTGTTTAGCGTAGTAAGGGTAGTGATACCAGGTTATCATGGTGTTTAACTCTTCAAACCCCATGGTGAGGATTCCAGCTTTTTCCATATTGGAAAAACCAACGGGTCCTTCGGTGTATTCCAAATTATGCTTAGCACCAATTTCATATACTTTTTCAAGCAGTACTTTGGTTATTTCAACATCATCTATAACATCAAACCAACCAAATCGGACTTTCTTCTTGCCTTGTTCGTCTACTTCAAGATTATTGATAATGACTGCTATTCTTCCGGCAATTTTCCCATCCTTATAGGCTAAAAAGTACCATGCATCGGCATTTTTAAAAACAGGGTTCTTTGCTTTATCAAGGGTTTCCATCTCGTCTTTTATAAGTGGTGGAACCCAATATTTACAGTCTTTATACAATTTGAACGGAAAGGTTACAAATTGTTTTAGTTCTTTTTTGTTGGTTACTTTTTTAACTTCAATCATGCGCTTCGTTACAATTGGCTACCGTCTCCATCATCTTCTAAGAGATCTTTTCGTTTGTTTCGTTTGTTTTTTTCTTTCGTTTGTTCCTTGTATTTCTTTCTTTTATCGCGGCCGCTTTTCCCTTTTTCTTCTATAAACTCATCACGATTATGCATATCAAAACGATAAGCAATACCAGCTCTAGCATTCCAAAGGGAAGGGGTGTCTTTAAAGTTTAAGGTGCCAGAAAGGTCAACTTGTAAATCTTTATTTATAAGAACAGCTACACCGCCCCGCAACAATTGATCTGCGTAAAAATCACTTTTTATGCCTTGATTTTCTAAAAAGATAGAAAAATATCGGTTTGTGGCGTGTGTTAGGGTGAGAATATATCCATATTCGGGATTGTCTGTCGTAACTCGGTTAACAATAATGTTGGTTACAAATACAAAGCCTCCAATAAAATTATTTTGTGTAGATACCACAAACTTTGGGCTGATAGATTTTTCAGCTTCAGGTGTAAATGGATTGTCTTCTGTTATGTCAAAGTTTGCACCAGCATATACTGAAATTGCTGGAATTAAATCGGACCACTGTACACGGTTATTGGCTTTCCAACTATATAAATTAGGTCCTTTTGCTTCGCGGTTGCGGTACGGATCGTATAATAAGTATTTTGCACCTAAGGTGTTACTTCTAAAATTTGCAAAATTCCGTTCAAAATCATTTGCACCACGAGTATCGGTTACTTTGTTGGATTGAAAACTACCCATTAAGCTCACTTCAAGCTCTTCTTTTAAAACCCCATACCGAACTGCATAATCGAAAGTAAGTGTGTTAGCTTCAGTAAACAGCAATCGGTGCTCTTCTTTTCCAATACTTAACCCAGATTCAAATTGAAGTACATTGGTCCCCACTGAAAATGCCCCTTGTGAAACCCCGGGTCTGTTAGCGTTGAGCATCTCGGTATATTGTGCCGAAAGAGTAGTTGTTGTTGCAAAAACAATTAGAAATAAGTAAACAATTCGGTTGCTCATCGTTGTTTTGGGTTTGATTCAAAGATATAAGAATTTATCATTTATTTAATAAATTGCTTTCGTCTTTTTATAGGGGTTTATGTATTTTTGAACTCTATGATTACGTTTTTAAAAACGATATTAATTATCCTTTTGGTATTTTTCGGGTTGAAATTTCTAATCCGTTGGGCTACACCGTACTTGATGAAGTATATAGCCAAAAAAGCTGGGCAACGTTTTGAACAAGCTTTTAACGGAACTCAAGGGAGCCCAAATTCAAAAAAAGAAAAAGAAGGAAAAGTAACTATCGATAAAGTGCCACATAGAAAAAAATCACAAAAAACTACTGTTGGTGATTATGTGGATTATGAAGAAATAGATTAATTTCTCCTTACTTGTTTCTTTAGAAAAGAAAATTTATATCCGAACATGTATAGGCAATTGTAGCATATTTTTGTTAATTTTCAAACTTCAAAAAAATTGACAGTTGCTATGAAGCATTCGCTTAAAAGATTTCTACCGCATCTTATTGTTTTCATCCTTTTTATTATTGCTTCGCTGGCCTATTTTAGCCCTGTTTTGCAAGGAAAGACTATTTTCCAAAGTGATATTGCCCAATATCAAGGAATGGCCAAGCAGTTAAAGGATTATCGTGCTGAAACTGGAAATGAAACCTATTGGACTGATGCTGCTTTTGGCGGGATGCCTACCTATCAACTAGGGGCTAAATATCCCCATAATTATATTAAAGATTTAGATCTTGCTATTCGGTTTTTACCGCGCCCAGCAGATTACCTATTTCTATATTTCATAGGGCTTTACATATTATTATTAGTATTAAAAGTTGACTATAAACTTGCTTTTCTAGGAGCGCTGGCTTTTGGTTTTTCAACCTATCTTATTATAATTCTCGGTGTAGGCCATAATGCTAAGGCCCATGCTATTGCATATATGCCGTTGGTATTGAGCGGAATTCTATTGACCTTTCGAGGTAAATTTCTTTATGGTTTTTTATTGACTACTGTTGCCATGGGGCTCGAACTGGTTGCTAATCACTACCAAATGACGTATTACTTACTATTTTTGGTTATTTGCATTGGTATTGCCTATTTGGTCGATGCCTATAAGAAAAAAATGCTTCCTTATTACTTTAAGGCTTTGGGCGTTATGATTGTTGCTGTTTTGATTGCAGTCGGCCTTAATGCTACTAATATAATGGCTACAAAAGAATATGCCGATACTTCCACCCGCGGAAATAGTGAATTAACCATCAACCCAGATGGTTCGCCAAAAGATAATGTAGAAGGTCTTGATTTTGATTACATTACCGAATACAGCTACGGAAAACTGGAAACATTAAACTTGTTTATCCCAAATTTTATGGGAGGTGGCTCTGGTGATCCTTTACCTCAAGACGGCGCAACCAAAGAAGCTTTATTAAAAATGGGTGCCCCAGCCCAACAAGCCAACGAAATTTTGAGTCAATTACCCTCTTATTGGGGTGACCAGCCTATTGTAGCGGCACCAGCTTATATTGGGGCTGTGGTTATCTTTTTGGCTATTCTCGCATTGTTTCTAGTGAAAGGACGTTTAAAATGGTGGGTTACAGCTGCATTTATATTGAGCTTGTTCCTTTCTTGGGGGAAAAACTTTAGCTTTTTAACAGAGTTGTTCATAGAATATGTTCCTTTATATAACAAATTCAGGGCGGTTTCTTCAATACAGGTCATTATAGAATTGATTCTACCAATTCTTGCAGTAATAGGGTTACATCAGTTTTTCAGTGGGTTTGAACGAGAAGAAGAAAAAAAGAAAGCTTTGTTATACAGTGCTGGAATCACAGGTGGAGTAGCCTTACTATTTATTTTATTTAAATCGACACTGTTGGATTTTTCAAACTCATTTTACGATGCAAACATTCGTGAAAGCTTGAGTCTGCCAGTTCTCGATGCGGTTAGAGAAGATCGTGCAGCGATGTTGACTTCAGATGCTATTCGTTCTTTGATTTTTGTGTTGCTGTCTGGTGGAACACTGTGGCTCTTTTTAAAAGGTAAACTGAAAGAAATAACAGTAATTTCAGTGCTTGCCGTTTTAATTGTAATCGATCTTGTAGGTGTGGACAGACGGTATGTGAATAATGACGATTTTGTACAGGCACGAGTAATGGAACAGCCATTTCAGAAAAACGGGGCCGATCTACAAATCTTAAAAGATGACAGTAATTATCGGGTCTACGATGCTACCACAAATGCTTTTAGTAGTGGACGAGCTAGTTACTATCACAATGCATTAGGAGGTTATCATGCTGCCAAACCCGGAAGAATGCAAGACCTTAACGAGTTTTACATTAGCAGAGGTAATATTGGTATGCTAAATATGCTCAACGTTAAATATATAATTACCCAAGGTGAAAATGGGGGGGCGGTCGCACAGCGTAATCCCTATGCAAATGGAAATGCATGGTTTGTTGAAAACGTAATCTTGGCAGATAATGCAAACGATGAATTACTATTGTTAGACAGTTTGGATACCAAGAAAACAGCTGTAATTCATTCAAAATTTAAAGAAGAATTACCTGTTGAAAAGATAACTCGTGATAGCACAGCAACTATTGATTTGGTAAAGCACGAACCACAACATATTGTATATGAAACAGCTACAAAATCACCACAATTGGCTGTTTTTTCTGAAGTCTATTATCCACACGGCTGGAATGCATATATTGACGGAAGACGAACTGATTATTACAGAGCTAACTATGCACTACGAGCGATGACCATTCCAGAGGGCATTCATAAAATCGAATTTAAATTCCAGCCCGATGTTGTAGAGTTTGGGAGTACGCTAAGCTTATTTAGTAGTATTGTATTTGTAATCTTATTGCTAGGTGGAGGCTTTCTCGCTTTTAAATACAACAAAACTGAAAAAGAAAAGGCTTAGATATGAAAAAGGCCTTAATTATAACGTATTATTGGCCTCCAGCAGGTGGACCAGGCGTTCAACGTTGGCTTAACTTTGTAAAATATTTTAAGGAATTCGGAATAGAACCAGTTGTTTATGTGCCGGAAAACCCTCATTACCCTTTAATTGATCCAAGCTTTGAAGCCGATGTGCCCAATGATGTAGAAATTCTGAAACATCCCGTAAACGAACCGTATAAGTTTGCCAAACTACTTTCTAAAAAGAAAACATCGCAAATAAGCAGCGGCATCATTTCTGAAAAAAAACAAGCTAGCTTAGAAAAACTGTTACTTTTTATTCGTGGGAACTTTTTTATTCCAGATGCCCGGATAGGGTGGGTGAAACCATCTGTAAGTATTCTGAAAAAATATCTTTCAGAAAATTCAATCGATACCATAATTACCACTGGGCCACCACACAGCCTTCATTTAATTGGGCTTCAGTTACAAAAAGTAACAAATATTCCTTGGGTAGCTGATTTTAGGGATCCGTGGACCACAATCCATTATCATAAATCGTTACGGCTTACAAAAGCTTCAGAAAAAAAACATAAACAATTGGAAGCTGAAGTTTTAAGAAGTGCTGATTTAATTACCGTAACCAGTCCAACTACCAAAAAAGAATTTCAGGAAATTACTCAAAAACCTATTGAAGTCATTACCAACGGCTATGAAATGAGAGAAAAAATTACACCTAATCTTGACACTAAGTTCTCTATAGCTCACATTGGTTCTTTATTAAGCGAACGCAATCCTACTGTGTTGTGGAATGTACTTTCAGAATTGGTTTTAGAAAATAAAGAATTTACCAACGATTTTCAGTTAACACTCGCAGGTACAATTAGTGAAAGTGTGGTTGATAGTATTAAACAAAACGGTTTGGAAGATAACCTGAAACTATTTGGTTATGTTTCGCACTCAGAAGCTTTGCAGATGCAGCACGACGCTCAAGTTCTTCTACTATTGGAAATTGACCGACCAGAAACAAAAGCTATCATCCCAGGTAAGCTGTTTGAATATTTTGCCGCCGAACGACCTATCGTTGCTTTGGGGCCAAAAGGTAGTGATATTGAACAGTTAATTAGGGAAACGGAAAGCGGTCAGTTTTTTGCCTATTCAGAAAAGGGAAAATTAAAATCTAATATCTTAAAGCTGTATTCAGAATATAAAAAAGGAGAACTAAAGGTTTCATCTAAAAATATTTCAAAATACAGTCGAAAGAACTTAACGAAACATATGGCTGAAACTATAAAAAAGGTTGCCGGATGATAAAAGCGAAACCCCCGCTTAGCTTTCGCTTTACGAGGGTTTCTAACTAACCAACCAAAAACTTTTATTATCCGCGGCCTCTTTGTCTACTATTTTTAGAAGACGATCGGCTGCTTCTACTGTTTCCATTGCTTTTAGATCTTGATACTGAGCTACGTTTTGCAGTAGTCCTTTTTGATGAACCAGAACGGTACGTTTTACTTCTCGTATTGGTTCTTTTATTCTGTGAAACAGCTTTTCTTTTAGTTGCGCTGCTTACGCGATTACTACTTCGCGTGTTAGTGCTTCTAACTTTTCGCGGATTATTATTTTTTGAAATACTACGGGTGTTACGTGTATTACTTCTTTTTATTGATGACCTTGGATTTGTGCTTCGTTTAGCGATTACATTTCGCTTAGACGAACTTTTTCTAACATCCCTAGTGGTCTTACTTCTAACAGCATCTGATCGTTTTGAGTTACTTCTAGAGATAACGTTAGCATCATTTCTTCTAGAAGAAGTTCTTGCCGCTTTACTATTTGTACGGGTATTTGCTCTTTTTGATACAGATGAACGACTATTGTTATTTGTTACATTGCTTCTACGTGGGTTATTAGTCGCATAGGTATTACGCCTGTTTGGGTTGTAATCCCTACGTTTTGCAACACGGCCGTCTTTATAATGTGTGCGACTTCCTGGACGGTAAAAGTTTCTTCTACCATTATTGTAGGCTACACGGTGTCTATTGTTATAATATCTTCTATGCTTTACCCAACTATAACGGTGCGGGTTGTAATATCTTCTATAAGGGTAGTCATAAACTACACAGCTAGAATAATATGGTCTAGCATAATATACGTGCCATGGACGGTATACATATCTTGGGGTCCATAAGTTTATATATCCAGTAACGTGTGAAAAATGACCATAATGGTTATATATTACATGTAATCCTCCTACACGAACAATACGTCTGTCGTTGTAGCGTATTATGGTATTACCCACTTCAACAACACGTCCGTATTCATCATAATAAATAGGGATTTCTTCTACCTGAATTACAGCTCCATAATCATCATACTGAACATAAGCATCATAATTATACCCACTATTAAATGATATATTTACGTTACGTGTATTTACGTTTACATTAACATTACTTCGGTTTGGGCCTAAGTAAACAAAATCAAACTGACCATCCGGAAATACTGAAAACTCAACGTCTCCTTCAATAAACACATACGATTTTCCGTCGTAGCTATAATTTGAAATTTCTTCAGGTGCGCTACTTTTTGCTGTTGCAGCAAAACTTACTAGAAAAATACTGAATAAGAATAAGGTTACTTTTTTCATAATAGAGATTTTAGGTTGTACTTGCTTTTATTTTTTGGTCAGCTCGGTACGCTTATTATGAAACAATCATCGTGCCAAAGTTCATAAACAACTGATTATCAGTGATTATTAAATTGGTAAACCTGATTTTTTTAAGTTTATTTTTAGCGAAGTAAAATTTTTTAAATAAAAAACCCGGCTTCTTTTTATGATAAGAAGCCAGGTTTTAACTAAAAACAAATCGATTAAAAAACTAACTGTTTCTTATTTCATTGCTTTCAATCTTTGTGCTAAAATAGTTTTTAAAAGGCCTTAAATCTTTTCTTTTAAATAGGTAGCTGTAAACGACTTTTTGCTTTTAGCCACTTCTTCAGGAGTGCCTTCTGCTATTATTTCACCCCCTTTTTCACCACCTTCTAGACCGAGGTCGATAATATGGTCCGCACATTTTACCAATTCCATATTATGCTCTACTACAATAACGGTATGTCCTTTTTCCAATAAGGCGTAAAAGGAGGCCAATAATTTTTTAATGTCATGAAAATGAAGTCCCGTAGTAGGTTCATCAAAAATAAAGAGGGCTTTATCTTTTGTCGTTCCTTTAATTAAAAATGACGCTAGTTTAATACGTTGTGCCTCACCACCAGAAAGGGTAGACGAGCTTTGCCCTAGCTGTACATAGCCTAAACCTACATCTTGTAGCGGTTTTAATTTTTTGGTGATTTTTTTCTCTTCGTGTTTTTTAAAGAATGAAATGGCATCATCAACCGTCATGGTTAAAACGTCATCGATATTTTTATCGTTAAATGTAACTTCCAGAATTTCTTTCTTGAAACGTTTTCCATTACAGGTTTCACATTCCAAATGCACATCGGCCATAAATTGCATTTCTATGGTAACTTCGCCATCACCTTTACAGGTTTCACAGCGCCCGCCATCTACATTAAAACTAAAATGCTTGGCTTTATAGTTCCGTATTTTTGAAAGTTTCTGCGAAGCGAATAAATTCCTAATGTCGTCATACGCCTTAATGTACGTTACCGGATTACTTCGGCTAGAACGGCCAATCGGGTTTTGATCAACAAATTCTATGTTTTTTATGTTATTGAAACTTCCTTTTAACTCTGAAAATTGACCAGGTTTTTCACCGTAACCACCAATTTTCCGAAGCAAGGCAGGATATAGAATCTTCTTAACCAAGGTACTTTTACCACTTCCTGAAACACCAGTAACAGCTGTAAAAACTCCCAGCGGAAATTCCGCATCTATATTTTTTAAATTATTTTGCCGCGCACCGATTACTTGAATACTTTCTTTCCAACTGCGGCGTTTTTCAGGAACTTCAATCTCCATGGTGCCATTTAAGTATTTAGCTGTAAGGGAATCAGACTTCAGGATATCTTTAAACGTTCCGGTTGAAACCACTTCGCCACCAAAGGTTCCTGCTTCGGGGCCAATGTCTATAATTTCGTCGGCCGCTTTCATAATATCTTCATCGTGCTCCACCACAATAACGGTGTTACCTAAATCGCGTAAGGATTTTAAAACTTGTATCAACCGTTCGGTATCTTTTGGATGTAGACCAATACTAGGCTCGTCGAGAATATACATGGAGCCGACCAAGCTACTACCCAACGAAGTGGCTAAATTAATTCGTTGCGATTCCCCTCCTGAAAGCGTATTGCTTTTTCGGTTTAGGGTTAGATAGCTCAGCCCGACATCCATTAAAAATTGAAGGCGGTTGTTTATTTCAAGCAACAGCCTTTTGGACACATTCGTGTCGTATTCATTAAGTTTTAATTCTTTAAAAAAGGTGGCTACTTTTTCAAGTGGCAATTCTACTAATTCTTGAATGGCTTTTCCGCCTACCTTTACATAACCTGCTTCTGGACGTAGTCGTTTTCCACCGCAAACATTACATTTAGTTTTACCACGGTAGCGAGAAAGCATGACCCGATTTTGAATTTTATAGCTTTTCGATTCTAGAAAAGAGAAGAAATCGTTTAAACCTTCAAAATATTTATTTCCGTCCCACACCAATTGTTTTTGTTCTTCCGAGAGTTCAAACCAAGGTTTGTGAATGGGAAAATCAAACTTATAAGCATTATTGACCAGTTGGTCACGGTACCAGCTCATGCTATCACCACGCCAAGGGAAAATTGCATTTTCATATATTGACAAGGCTGTATTTGGAATAACCAAGTCTTCATCAATGCCAATTACATCACCGTAGCCTTCACAATTAGGGCAAGCACCATATGGATTATTAAAACTGAACAAATGCACATTCGGTTCTAAAAACGTCATGCCATCGGCTTCAAAACGATTGTTAAACTCTCTAGTTGAATTATCACTTAGCTTTTCAATAAATAATTCACCTTTTCCTTCGTAGAAAGCCATTTCAATAGCATCGGCAAGACGGTTATAAAAATCTTCGTCGTCTTTTGTAATGATCCTATCGACAACCAATTGTATATCTTTCGAAAAACTATTTTCTTTTAGCTCATCTATACGAACTACTTTTTTCTTGGTTTTAACCCGTGCATATCCTTGTTGTGCTAAAGCCTGTATTTTATTTTTCATTGTCCGTCCTTCTTCTAAATGAATAGGAGCGAGGAGGAGCATTTTTTCACCTTCGGAAAAAGATTTAATGTAGTTAATGACATCTGTTACGGTGTCCTTTTTAACTTCATTGCCAGAAATAGGGGAAAAGGTATGGCCAATACGGGTATATAAAAGTTTTAGGTAATCATAGATTTCAGTCGAAGTACCAACAGTAGAACGAGGATTGGTAGAATTCACTTTTTGTTCAATGGCGATAGCTGGGGCAATTCCTTTTATGGAATCTACCTTAGGTTTATCCAACCGTCCTAAAAATTGCCGAGCATAAGATGATAAACTTTCCACATACCGCCGTTGCCCTTCTGCGTATAGCGTATCGAAAGCAAGGCTAGATTTTCCACTACCGGAAAGCCCAGTAACAACAACGAGTTTATTCCGGGGAATGGCAACATCAATATTTTTTAGATTATGAAGTTTTGCCCCTTTTATGAGTATGTTTTTCTTGGTATCTAAGGTGTCAATATTCAAAATATCAGTCTCTTTTTCAGGTAAGATTTTGCAAAGATACTACATAGAAATGGGGATTGCACGTATGCCAATATTATAATTTTTTTAGGAAAATTTTATGTTTTATTTGCATTTCACGTTTCTTTGTTGTTATATTTACGGCTCATAACGATATTAATAAAATTTATTGCCTATAGCATATTATTACTTTTTACACTAAAAACATAACGGCTAAACAACCAAAACACGGATAGTTGTTAACTTAAAAAGTATTGATATGAAACAAAACACCCATACGGATGCAGTATTGGTTAGTGCTTACATAAACGGTGATGAATCTGCACTCTCTCATTTAATTACCCGCCACAAGCAACGAATTTACAGTTTTATTTACTCTAAAGTATATAATAGAGATATCACTGAAGATATTTTTCAGGATACTTTTATTAAAGTTATACGCTCACTTAAAAGAGGAAAGTATAACGAAGAGGGGAAATTTCTTCCTTGGGTTATGCGTATTGCCCATAACTTGGTTATTGATCATTTTAGAAAAAATAACCGCATGCCGAAATTTGAGAATAAAGACGACTTTAATATTTTTTCTGTTCTTTCTGATGGATCATTAAATGCGGAAAAACAAATCATAAAAGGTCAGGTGGAGAGTGACGTTCGACGGTTGATTGAAGAGTTGCCAGATGACCAGAAAGAAGTACTCATTATGCGTATTTACAAAGAAATGAGCTTTAAGGAAATTAGTTTACAAACCGACGTAAGTATTAATACGGCTTTAGGTAGAATGAGATATGCACTAATTAATTTACGTAAAGTAATAGACAAGCATAATATTGTATTGACAAATTGATACAATAAACTGTTTTTTTGGGCGTTAATAAATAACATTAACCTCAAAATAACTCTCTATGCAAAAAATGTACTCTAAAACCTCACACTCGGAGCAGGTGGCTAAAATGGCTCCAAAAGATGAAACTGTAAAGTTTCTTCTGGATTATTCGAAGGCTTTAAGTGTTATAGATTATAATAAATTGAAGTTTGAAGCACTTCTAAACTAAACTTTGTTAAGAGCCCCGGATTAATTTTCGGGGTTTTTTATTTCTTCTTTTTCTTCTTCTTTTTGTGATATTCGTTCAAAACAGTTTTTCTACCAATAGTTTTTGTAATTATATCTTTTTCTAAATCCCATCCACGGGCAGGTGAGTAGTGCCTACCATACCATATTATCTGCAAGTGAAGCTCATTCCAAAGATCCATAGGGAATAGGCGTTTAGCGTCTTTTTCAGTTTGTGTTACATTTTTTCCGTTAGTAAATCCCCAACGGTACATTAATCTATGAATATGAGTGTCTACAGGGAAGGCCGGAACATTAAACGCTTGAGACATAACAACGCTAGCTGTTTTATGACCCACAGCAGGAAGAGATTCCAATGCTTCAAAATCTGCAGGGACTTTTCCATTGTATTTATCGATTAAAATTTCAGAAAGCCCATGGATGCCTTTAGATTTCATTGGGGATAAACCTACTGGCTTTATTATCTCACGGATTTCTTCAACCGATAGTTTTACCATATCATATGGGTTGTCCGCAACTTCAAATAGCAGAGGTGTGATTTTATTGACACGAACATCGGTACTTTGAGCGGAAAGCAAAACAGCAATCAATAATGTATATGGGTCTTTATGATCCAAAGGAATTGGGATTTGCGGGTACAATTCCTTTAACGTTTTTATTACAAAGTCAACCTTTTCCTGTTTCGTCATTTTTGTGTAGTTTTAAGCAAAAATAGCAAATGAAAACTTTACAAGAAGGGGACAAAGTCCCAAATTTTACCGTTAACGATCAAGAAGGAAGCCCAGTATCACTTACCGATTACAAAGGCCACAAACTGGTAGTTTTTTTCTATCCAAAAGCGAACACACCTGGTTGTACAAAAGAAGCCTGTAACTTACGGGATAACTATGAAGAACTTAAAAACAAAGGTTATAAACTATTAGGTGTAAGCGCTGATAGTGAACGAAAACAGAAAAATTTTAAAAAGAAATACGATTTTCCATTTCCGTTATTGGCAGATGAAAATAAAGAGGTAATCAATGCCTTTGGCGTTTGGGGACCTAAAAAGTTTATGGGTCGGGAATATGACGGGATCCATAGAACCACTTTTATTGTTGATGAAGAAGGAAAAGTAGAACGTGTTATTGCCAAGGTAAAAACCAAGGATCACGCTGCACAGATATTAGAATAATCTATAAAGCGAATACAAATAAAAACGGATAGGCTTTTTTACTTTAGAGCCTATCCGTTTTTTTATAATTTATAGTTACTTATTTAGTTGCTTTGTTTTTTCTGTATAACTGAAAAGTTCTTTTTCATGGATTATTTCAGAAACACCAGGCGGAAGCATTTCTTCCCAGTTTTCTTCGCCGTTTTCTATCATTTCCAGTACTTCGCGAGAGAAAATATTTAAAATATTTGGGTTATAATCTTTTATGTCCACTACTTTACCGTTGTACTTAAAGAACTTGTACAACTCTTTCATTCGCGGATGTACTTTCAAGTTTTCACTGGTGGTATATTCACCCGTTTCAGGATCACGCATAGGGTAGAGGTATACTTTAAGATCTTTAAAGAATAATTTACCGAAAGCCTCTAGAATACCACCACTTAAATGACGGTAGTACTTTTCATCAAAAATATCGACCAGATTGTTTACTCCCATGGCCAATCCTAAGCGCATTTTTGTGTATCGGGAAAAGTATTCAACCAATTTGTAATACTCTTGGAAATTGGATATCATTACGGTATGCCCTAACGAACAGAGCAACTTAGCCCGATCCATAAAGTCTTCTTCATCAATTTCACCTTCTGCACGAAGATTTGATAGGGTGATTTCAAAGATGACTTCGGTGCGCTCTTTTTCAACCTTTCTTTCCTGTAAAAACATCTCGTATGAGTTTTCATACATGTCGATATTTACTTTTGTTACTGGTCTAAAGCTTCCGCGAAGCGCTAAAATGTTCTTTTTATATAGTATTCTAGCTGGTAAAATGTTGTTTCCGTCAGGGCCAAACATAATAGCTTCGGTCATTCCATTTTTAATAAGTTGTAAACTCATTAAACGGTTATCAACTTTTTCAAACTTAGGTCCGGAAAAGTTTATGGTATCAATTTCAATTTTATCCTTATCTATATGATCGTACAAATAGCGTAATAATTTTTTGGGCTCATCATATTTGTAATAAGCACCATAAATTAGGTTTACACCAAGGATTCCCAATGTAATTTGCTGAAGTAACGCTTCATTTTCATGAAAGCGAACGTGAAGCATAATTTCGCTATAATCTTCTTTTGGGTCTACTTGATACTTAATACCAACCCAGCCGTGACCTTTATATTTTTTAGCAAAATCTATAGTTGCCACCGTATTGGCGTATGCGAAAAACAATTTGTTTGGGTGTTTTTTTCGAGCTATTCGCTGTTCAATTAGGTCGATTTCGTGCGAAAGCATTTTTTTAAGTCGGGACTCGGTAACGTAGCGCCCATCTTCTTCTTCTCCATAAATGGCGTCACTAAAATCTTTATCGTAAGCCGACATGGTTTTTGCAATCGTTCCAGATGCGCCACCTGCTCTAAAAAAGTTCCGTACGGTTTCTTGTCCAGCGCCTATTTCAGCAAATGTTCCGTAAATGTTTTCATTTAAATTAATTCGAAAAGCCTTACTTCGAATGGAAGGAATGTTTTCAAATTCTTTGTCCCCTAAAATAGTTTCTGGCATAGCAATCCTTTATTATGTGTGGTACTAACAAAGGTAAGAAATACCGTAGCTATTCAAAAAAAATACTGTTATTTTTGTGTGAATGAATTCAGAACTTACCGTAACATTTTTAGGCACCGGAACTTCACAAGGAGTCCCTGTAATTGGAAGTGACCATCCCGTTTGTAAAAGCAATGACCCAAAAGATAAGCGTCTTCGGGTTTCCGTATTGTTGCAATGGAACAATTATAACTATGTAATTGACTGCGGGCCCGATTTTCGGTATCAAATGCTCAGGGAAGGAGTAACGCACCTTAACGGAATATTATTGACCCACGAGCATAGTGACCATACTGCAGGTATTGATGATATTCGTCCGTTTTACTTTAAGCAGGGAAATATTCCTTTTTATGCCCATAAGCGTGTTTTTAAATCACTTCACGACCGTTTTGCTTATATTTTTGAAATTGAAAATAAATACCCAGGCGCTCCAACTTTAGATGAAATCGAAATTGATAAAAACACACCCTTCATCATTAGTGAGAAAAAAGTAATCCCTATTGAAGCGATGCACAATACGCTCCCCGTTTTAGGGTTTTACATTGATGGGTTTACATATTTGACTGATGTTAAAACAGTTTCTGAAGAAGAAGTTGAAAAAATAAAAGACACAAAAGTGCTTGTGGTAAATGCGTTGCGGGAAAAAGAACACTATTCGCATTTCAACTTAGAAGAAGCACTCGCTTTTATAGAAAAAATAAACCCAGAACGTGCTTATTTAACCCATATAAGCCATTTAATGGGTTTTCACGAAGAGGCGTCTAAACAATTGCCAGAAAACGTTTTTATGGCATATGACACATTGAAAATTAAAATATAGTTATGAGGAAGAAAATATATATGTACCTATTCTTTTTTGCTTTGTTGTTCATCATATTTCAATATATGAATGAAAAACAGATTTATGAATCGCAAGAAAATGACATCGCTTTGCTGAAAAAGAAGATTGCAATGTACGAAAAGGACAACGACTCTCTGGCTAGACAGTTAATGGACGTAAATTATTTTACGCTTCAAGGAAATGACAACGCCATGACTTATTTTGAAGATGTAGGGAATGAAGCTTCCGAAGTAGAAAATAGGGTTAAAGAGCATATTTACGACCTAAACGGAAAAAAAGGTAAAAACCCAATTGTCCCATACGATGGAATAGAGGGGAGGATGAAAATTAACAAAGTTAAGTTTTTAAACCACCGTTGGATCGTGGCTGATTTTACAGACGGTACCTACTGGGGTGAAATGGTTATGGAATACTATATTAACGAAGACGATAGCATCGACCTGAATGTTATCGGTTCACTGTTATATGGAAGATAGCTATTGCAATGTTGGTGCTAGTCGTTAAACAAACGTAATACCATGTTTCAGGCAAATTTTAGTTACCTTTTCAAAATCGGGAGGTCCATCAGGAAGTTTTGCCAATTCTTGAAACATATTTTCTATACCGGCAGGGAAAGCAGAGGTTATCATTTTAGCTTTTTCTGTCCCAACAATTTTCCAAGCGTGGGGAATATTTTTTGGGGCAAAAGCCACATCGCCTTCTTTTAAAATAGTTGTTTTTCCACCGACCATTAGTTCAACTTGCCCTTTAATAACCCTAAATATTTCATCTTCTTTAGTGTGAATATGTGGCGGAATGCCCACTCCCGGCTCAACATTGTCCACCCACTCAACTATTTGATTGTTGGTGTCACTACCCACCAGTTTATGGGTTTGAATATCACCAATTACATTTAAAATATCCCCTTCTGAATCTTTAATGATTTTGGGATCAGTAAAGTTGGTGTTCTTGTTTTCAAAAAGAGTTTCCCCTTGAATTATTCCGGGAATTAAGGTAAGGCCCAACCCCAAGCTTGAAGTTTTTATAAATCTATTTCTGTCCATGAGTATGTTTTAACCGCGAGGTATTGCAGGAATAACAGTATGGCAATGTGAAAAACACGGTAAAAGCTTAGAATTTAATAACTATTATGCTTTTCTAAGGGTTGAGGGATTGCTTCCTGTATGCGTTTTAAAAAAATAACTGAAATAATCTGGGGAGGAAAAACCTAATTCAAAACTAATTTCCTTTATGGTTTTATTTGAAAACTTTAGGGCATGTCGTGATCGCATAAGCAATTGTTCTACGATAATACTTTTTGAACTTGTAGCCAGTACTTCTTGCACGCATTCATTAAGGTATGTTGGTGAAATATTGAGAAGCTTTGCATAATAAGCCACTTCGTGGTATTCAAAAACGTGCTTGTCTACCAGTTTTTTAAACTTATAGACTACATTGGTTTTTGAATTTGTATTTGATACTACAGACTTAATATTGCATTGTCCATCACAATAAATAAAAAATGTGTTCAATAAGGAAAGTATCGCATCGTCTTTGTGATTAAGATGAGACCCTAAAAGCTCATCGATCATTTCAAGGATGGCTTGTGTTCTTTTTTCAATGCCTGGGCTTAGCTTAAATAACGGTATCTCGCCCGAATTGAAAAGTCTTACTTTATTTATATGAAGATTGCTTAAAATAGGGTTGTTTAAAACCTCATTTGACAAGTAAAGAATATAACCCGAAGAAGTAGCATTATCTTTTTTGAATATTTTCCATTGATATTTAGGGTCTATAAAGAAAATAGAATTAGAAACATTATTATATAAAACGCTGTCGATTTCTATACCATCCACCTCTTTTTTTATCCAACAGACAGCAAAATCAGTGCTATTTTGTTTTAAGCTTGTTTCTTTAACTATTCTTGATATGTTAACAGAGCCTGGTTTCATTCAATAGTATTGAACGTTTTTGGTTAAAATTAATAACTTGATTAAACACTAAATTTAGCAAATAAAAACGTAACCTCACTATTAACAAGGAAGTGGAAATCTGTGAGTATTTTCAGAAGTAGGTGAGAAGAAGCAACAACTCTCGTATTGCTTATGTAAGTTATTATGTGCAGTTTATATGCTGTTTCCTATTCCTAAGCAATATTTATCAACCCACTTTGGTATGCTTTTGCTTCTATAAGTAACAATATTTCCTTTATATATATCTAATATTAATCTTGCTTTATTCCCACTATTATCAAATACGAAAGTTCTATATGTTTCTTTAATTGCAGGTTGTAATAACTCTAGACTTCTGTAATATCTTTCTTCAATTTTATGTTCAGGAACTTGGTGACCACCATTCAGAACTCTTTCCTTCACACGAGATTTATTAATTTCAACATCCTCGGTAGAAATAAAATATAAATAATTTTTGTAATTATTGTTTTTTGATAACAGTAGGGTTTCAATTTTAGATGGATGAGACATAACAGTTTCAAAGGATAATTTTATACCATTTGATATCAATTCCTGCCTAAAGAAATCTGTAAGAATTGCAGCTTCATAAGAATGTGTTTTTTTATTTGGATTTTTAATACATCCATTACCATTATATTTCAAATCTATAGTAAATCCATCGTTTTTAGCTTTATTATATAGTGTGTGGGATGCCAAAAAGTTATCAAAAAAGTTGCCAGAGTCAGTAGAAATATTATAATCGGATAGACAAATTAATTTATTTTTTTTCAGTCTATTCTCAATAACATCAGCATTTAGATAAATACCTATATCAAAGTTATAATCAGATTTTAACTCATCAAAAACTGTACTTTTTCCCGAACCATTTGGTCCAGCGAACATTCGAAGTCGTTTATTTGGCATTTATAAAATACCTTATATAGAAGTGGTTTGACCTATCTCGACTTGGCGTTCCTCAATTTTAGAAAGAATTTCATTTGGTTTGCCTTGACGTTTCCTTATAAGTTTCCCGTTTTGTAGTAAAATAATATCAGTTTCAGAGGATACCTTTTTAGCTCTTTCAAACCCTTTTTTAGTACCTTCCGCAACTATCCATTCTAACGTAGATAAATCATCTCTATCCTCCAAGGTTATTAATTCTACTTTCTTAGAATTAGAATTATCTTGGGATAAGAATTTCTTGTTAATTTCTTTTAGATACTTTTTACTCATCACAAATAATATTATATTATAAATGTACAATAAATATGCCATTTGTCAAAATCGCATCTGACGGTCTCGTATAACCGTCAGTTACAGATTTAAAGTTAGTAATTTTCAGTTGGACACTGGCTTAGCAATTCCGAGTGGATTCGGACTTAGTCGAATCTGCCGTAAATATGGTTATAGATTGTTGCCATACACATTTTTCTCATTTATCACAACTTTCCATTTCTCAGATTCCGCAAACTCTTTTATAATTCGGTTTCTTTCGGTTAGTAATTCAGTCATATATTTTTTCAAAAAGAGCTTGTCCGCTAACTTTCCTAAAATCCCTAAAGGTGATTTATAATTAAAAACGTCGGTCATCGAAGTTCCTCCATTGGATTTTGTAAAGTGATGTTCGTGCTTAAATTTCGAAAACGCTCCGCTTACCATCTCATCAGCAAAGTAATTTGGTCGGTCATATTCTGTTATTTTGGAAGTCAGTTTTTGATAGATCCCAAAGTGTTTTGCTCTCCACGTTACGCTTTCATTCATTCCGATTAATCCACTCGTTTTTCCAGCGATTGCTTCCTCATTAGTATGTTCAGTCGATATTTTGTGCAGATCGACACTTCGAGAAAGGTCGAAAACTATTTTTTTATCAGCTTTAATCTCAGTATTCAGTTCAATTTTAGGCATTTATTTTTACTAGAATAATTGTAATTAAAAGTATTAAACCATAACCAACAAAATAAGCATATTGATGATTTAGAGAGTTTTCCATATCGCCTTTAAAAAGTTTGAAGCTCCAGATTATAAACCCTCCAAGATATTGAATAATAATGCCCATTTTTTGTATGTATGCAACGGTTATATATTGTTGTACGCTGGCTTTTTGATGAAACCTTATTTTTTATCAGTAGATTTTTCTGTGGAACTAGCGTGGTCCTTTACTATGTACCAATTTCCATTAACTTTCTCTAAATCATAACTTACAATCATTCTGTTAAAATAAGGTTTACCATCTCTTTCGGGTTCTCGATAGACAATTTCCGTTATCGCCATCCCAAATGTTTTGCCTATATCCGTATTAAGTATTTTGGTTTCAAATGTCCAAGTGCTGTCATTAAACCATTCTTTATGATATTCAACAAAACCATCAACTCCATTTATAATTTCAGACCCTGGAAGTATTAATTGCATTTTACCATTAGGGTGCATAGTACTCTTCAACGTCGATAAATCACGCTTTGATACAGAGCTTAAATGTTTTTCCATGGTAGTAATAAACATTTCCTCATTGTGTTCAACTTGATTTTTATTGTCATTCGATATGTTTTTTTCATTGCAGGAAGTGACTGAACAAATAAAAAATAGGATAATTAGGTAACGTAGAAAATATTTCATAGGCTTTTAGTTTTAGTTTGTGTTCAATTGTTTGTAAAAAATTAATTGCTTGGTTTAGCAGCTAACTTTGCAAGTAGGCGAGTGCTAGCCATTAATTATATAAGTTGTTGGCAACTAATTTTAATTTCGTTCACTAAAGTTAAATTGAAATTTATATTCAATTAATTTTAAATTTTTGATTTGTCTTGAGGCAAGAAGAACCCTTTCGGAAAACCCGCTCGCAATTATTATTCCTCTAACTTCACATTTATCCTCTTCAGAAACAGCTTCCATATAAGCCAAAGTTTGAGCAATTACACTTGGTCTTGCTTCAATAGCTTTTAATTCAATAATTACTTTTCGTCTATTTTCGTCTTGAGCAGTTATATCAATTCGTCCTGCCTTTGTATTTCTTTCATTACCTCCATCAACAATTTTTAATCCTAATTCTATTGTTTCTATATTTAACCTTATTGCTGATTGTAAATCTTTTTCAAGACTAAATGTCAAATCATTAGTATCCTCATCTTCAATATTTTCATTTTCGTCATCTCGATTTTCAGCAATTATTTCTTCTGCAAACTCAATGTTGTTATTCTCGTCAGGTCTTATTAAGAAAACTTCGCTGTTAGAGTTCCTTAAATTCCATTTAAGTTTTATAAGCCTACTTCTTATTTGTGACGTTGTTTGATTATCAGGGTCGAAGTCACCAGCCAATTGTTCTAAATTTTGTCTAACCCAATTTTTCAAAGGACTTTGGACAACTTCATTCAGTTTATTTTTTACAATTGCGTAATGTTTCGCCATTTCGTCTTTCAGTTTGTTGCCAAAGGTCCAGTATATGAAAAGTAGCGCTGAAAAGGTGTGCTATCCATTCGGTTGTACTCGAGCCGAATTTTTAATTTTTTATGTTTATCTTTCATAGTAAATATAGCCAAATTTAAAAATTTGGCGTCTCCACAAATATCCTCAATTTAGCCACTAATTGTCCTATTGTTTTTATATGATGTTAGTAACAGTATTTACTCTTGGACAATATATTCTAATTCCTTATTTTCATTTATTCGAGCCTCGATTTTTTCATCGAATATTTCTAAATCAAAATTCATCATTGTCAGATACATTGCAGCTTTAATTTGACTTAAAAACTCAGCTAGTTCTAATTCTGTAACTCCGTTTTTCCAATCTAATGTTGAACTATTGAGATTATGCAAAATAAATTTTTGAGAAAATAACTCACCAAAGTAAGATAGAAAAAAATCTCTAAATGAATTAAAAGCAATATCTTCTTCATTTTCTGGATCACCCATAGTTCCAAAAACAAACGTGAATGTAACGTCTAAATGTCTTAAAAACTTCTCATCAGTTGGAAATGGTGTTTGTATGTAGAAATCATAAATACTTCCAATTGTCAACGCTTTTTTGTTTGAATCAGTTTTAGGCTTTAAAATATCTTGTATTCCGCTTTCAATTAGAGTAACTTTTTTGCGTATTTCGGCTAATTCTGTAGCTGGAATTTGAAATCTTTTTTCGCAAATCTCATACCATATATCTCGAGATTCCCTTATGAATTTTCGTTTAGTAGGATTTTGCCCATAAATTTCGTGACAACTTGGACACAAAGGTGCTGCATTATTTAATTCATCAGAACCATTTTCAGATTGTGGAGTAATGTGATGAATTTCAATACCAATACTTTTACAAACACAACAGGTCTGATGCGATAATTTTTTTACTTTAAATTTTATCTTTTCGCTAAACGGCATTTCAGTTTATATTGTTACCCAACTTACTTATATCAACACCTTTTCCGTTGTTAGCAGTTCTATATGGTAGGCTATACACGGTTTTTTGTGTCTTTAATATGGTTTTATCTATAAAAAGAGGGTGCTGTTCAAATATAACTAAAATTTGAAAACACTACTTTTGTTCGCTACTAGCGGTATTACCTTGATATACTTTCCGCTTAGGGATGGGGATTTCGATACCGTTTGTATCTAACGCTTTTTTTACAGCTTCCAGTTGTTCCCAATATGCAGGCCAATATTCGGTAGAAGCCACCCAACAGCGGGCTTTTAATTTCATTTCATACTCACCTATTTCATCTAAATACACCTCGACTGGTAAGTCTTTTATTAATTCGGGATGCTTTTTTAAAGCTCCTATAACAATCTGTCGTATGGTATCCATATCGGTATCAAAAGAAAACTTAAGGTTGAGATCGATACGGCGATAGGGTTCCATCGTGCGGTTATCCACATCGCTGTTTGATACATTGCCATTGGGCATGGTAACCATTCTGCCATCAAATGTTTTAATACGGGTGTACAATATGTCAATTTTTTGTACAAACCCTAAGTTGTTGTTCACATGGATTAAGTCGCCTACTTTAAAAGGCTTAAATACTAGAATGAGGACACCACCGGCAAAATTTGCCAAACTTCCTTGAAGCGCCAATCCTATAGCAATACCGGCCGCTCCAAAAACAGCAATAAACGAAGTGGTCTTGATACCAAGAATAGAACCAATGATAAAAAAAAGCAATCCATACAGTAAAAAGATACTAAGGCTTTCTACGAAGGTCTTTAGCGATAATTCTACACGGGATTTTTTTAAGGTGCGCTTTAGCACACTCATAATAAGCTTAATTAAAAAAATCCCGATAATGAGACTGACTACAGCGTAAATGAGCTCAGGGCCTATTTCAATCAAAAAATTTAATAGCTGTTCTTTTAACTGTAACCAGAAATCTTTATTCATAGCTTTGAATATAAGGTAATTTTATCAATTAGATAAATTTTGGTGTTCAGTAGCCAGTGTTTTTATACTTGCTCATATCCCATATATCCCATTACCTATTACTAAGCCACTCTTTAAATTCTTGAAAGTTCTGTGGGGCAACACCGTGACCAACGGGAAATTCAGAATAGGCGGCTTCAATGCCCAGGTTTTTTAAAAAAGGCTTTGTTTTTCGTGCCCAGTCCACAGGAATAACTTGATCAACGCTTCCGTGAGAGGTGTACACATTCAGTTTGCTGAAATCATTTTCAGTATAGTCTTTTTTCAGAATGTCTTCATTTATATACCCACTCAATCCAATTATATTCTTGACTTTTTCAGGATAGCTAAGTGCTACGGCAAAGCTTAAAATAGTTCCTTGGCTAAAACCTAGCAGCGTTACTTGGTCTTCGTCTATGTTGTATTTTTCAATAATCTCATCAATACAATTAGCAATAAGATCGCGAGAGGCAATGGCTTGTTTGGTATCGCTAAATTTACCATCGGTATTGTCAAAATAGATGTTATACCAAGCGTTTCCGTAGGGTTGCATTGGGATAGGCGCTTTTAATGAAATGATGGTGTAGGTATCGGGAAGTTCGCCTGCAAATGAAAAAAGATCGTTTTCATCACTTCCAAAGCCGTGTAACATAATAATTACAGGTGATTTTTCAGAAGAAGTTGAAGCGGGTTTAAAATTATGCTGAAGTTGTAACTGCTGTTTTTCCATAGGGTACAAAAATAAAAAAAGCCACTTTCATACTAAAGTTGTGAGCGTATAAAAGTGGCTAATTTTAAAAGAAATATGGTTTTTATCCTATCCCAGCAAACCATTGTTGAAATTGTTCGCCCAATAACGGAACAGGTTTCTTTTCGCCTTGTACAGCAGCTATGAGCCCTAAAATCCATAGCACTAACAATCCAACTTGAATAATAAGGCCAAGAATATAAATATCTAACAGCATATTGAGAATTGATAATGCCAGCCCAAGAAGCATAATGCCGAGCATTTGTCGAATATGATAAGCGCCCAAAGCTGTTTTGTTATTATTGTGCATGACCAAAGCAATAATCCAGCCTATTAAAGTAATATAGGCGATAATTGCAATGTTTTTACCATTATCAGTAGTGGTCTGTTCCATAATTTTAAGTGATTAGTTGTTAATACCTTATAAAGATAGGGTATCTAATCTAAAAAAGTAAACCACTCTTGAAATTTCTCGCTGAAGTAGGGGATTGCTTGTTTTTTGTTTAGAATAGCCATTACCAAAGAAAATGCCCATAGAAAGAAAGCAATAAACCATAATATTTCTCCAAAAAACAAATCGATATAAGCTTGTGTTACTTGCGATATTATCAATAATAACAACAACCCAAACATATTTTTAATGTGCCACGTAGCAAACTCATGTTTGTTTTCCTTATTGATAAAAAAAGCGATCAAGGTTCCTACAAAGGTGAGATAAGCAATGATGGCTTTGGTTTTAGCAGAGAGATTATCCATTATTTTTTAGTACCAGTTTATTGTTCGCAAAGATGCCGTATGCTTTTCCTTTCATCTTTTTATTTAAAAATGCTGAATTTTTTGAAGTTGAAATAATATCGGTTTCCGAAAAGGTCCAGGTTTCATCTGGGTTAAAAAAAGTAAGATTGGCTTTGTTTCCTTCTTTAATTGTTTCAGAAGGAATTCCAAATCTATTCTTTAAGTTATTTAAAGCGTTGACAGTGTTTTCGGTGTCTAAAATAGTTCGTAAAGCGCCAAAACAAGATTCCAGCCCGATGCTTCCAAAATAGGCGTGGTCAAATTCGGTTTTTTTGTGCTCAACATCAATAGGATCGTGATCGCTCGTTACTCCATCAATAATACCCTCTTTTAGGCCTTTAAGCAAAGCTTTTGTGTCTTCTTTAGTACGTAATGGTGGCAATACTTTATAATGCGTATCAAAGTCTTCTAACAGGTCATCTGTCAAGGTTAAATTTGAAATGGAAACGCTACACGTTACATCCAATCCTTGTTTTTTAGCTTCTTTAATAAGTTGAACCGATTTTTTAGTAGAAATTGTCGGTATGTGTAGTTTCCCGCCCGTATATTCAAGAATATAAAGGTCACGGGTAATTTGTAGTTCTTCTGAAAAAGCCGGAATTCCTTTTAGGCCTAATTTGGTGCTGTTGATGCCTTCGTTCATCATTCCGTTTTTTGCCACTGAATAATCTAACGGAAACGATTGTACCAAACCATCAAAATTCTGGGTGTATTGCAAGGCTATTTTTAAGAGGTTGGCATTGGCAATGGGTTTTTTATAATCGTAAAATGAAATGGCGCCTTCGTTTTGCATATCGAATAATTCGGCTAAATCTTTGCTTTCACTTTTTACCGTAAGCGCGCCAATAGGGTAGAGGGACACCGCATTGTTATGAGCTTGCGATTTTAAAAACTTGATGTTCGATTTACTATCGGTAACCGGTTGGGTGTTGGCATTAACGGCTACGTGTGCAAAACCACTTTCGGCGGCTGTTTGCAGACCGTTTTGGATGGTTTCACGTTCTTCAAAACCTGGTTCACCAAATGATACACTGCTGTCAAACCATCCTTGCGAAACGTGCAGGTTTTCTAAAGAAACCTCTTTTACTTTTTTGGGGTTTTTAAGTGTTGCTGCAATTTTTTTAATCGTACCGTTTTCAATAAGTATATCCCTCTTTTTAGTATGGTGCTTGCTTTGAGGGTCCAGTATGGTTGCGGCTTTTATAAATATATCCATCGGTTTTCTTTTAGTTAGCAGACTTTGGTGTTATAAGGTTCAACTTAAGCATTACTTGAAAAATTTTAAAACCAGCATCTCTATTAGTAAGAACAGTACTGCAAAAATAACAAACCATTTCCAAAAACTGTTGATATTGTTTGCTTCTGTAATACTTTCAAAAAGCTCTGAAATTGATGCATTATTATTTACACTGTTCCAGTTTTCAGTGTTTAAATACTGTAAATTGCTTTCGTTTCGGTTAAAGTTATAACTAATATTCGTAATAAAGTCAGTCTCTTTTACTATATCAAAAGTACTGGAAGCAGCGGGTTCTTCAATAGTTGTTACTGCTACTTTATTGGCTTTAGTTTGTTGCAACGGAATGAACACATTACTACTATCTTTAATTTTAAGTATCTCATCTTCCATTAATTGAATTGCGACATCAAAATTATTTTGCTTCCCGATGGTGTAATACAAATTAGGTAACGCCAAACTTTGTTGCGCCATATTGTAAAACGTTGGGACGATTAAAGGTGAATTTTGAAAATTTGAATTTTCCAGATTGATAGGGGCACTTAAAAAGTAGGTGTTGCTTTTCTGAAATATAAACGGCTTTCCATCTTCATAGTTTAGAACAGAAGTAGCATTGGTATTGGCTTGGTAATAGGAATTTACAGTAGGATATTGAAAGTTTACTACCCTTTTTTCAAAAACGTTTTGGTACAACGGATGGTCGAAAACAATCTGTGTTATCTGTTTTTCAGAAGAAATCTTCCCTGAAAAACTTCCCATTCCTAACGTAGCTAACAAATTATTATAATCGTTTATCTCTGCTTGTTCTGAAGGGATTACCAACACACTACCACCATTAGCACTGAAGGATTGTGTAGCGGTAACCAACGATGCGGGAATAGAAGTAAGCCCGTTTATGACAATAAAATCTTTATTGGGAATTTCATTATAATTTAGACTGTTTTGGGTTTGCTGGGTGTACTCAAACTCTTCTTGGTTGAACAACCGCTGTAAAAAACCGGAATCGGCTTCGTTAATAGAAAGGACTTTTATTTTTTTAGGCGCATTGATGCTGAAAAACAAGTTATTGTCATAGGGTAAGTTAGGGTCTGTGATTCCTAACCTTCCTTTAAAGTCTGAAGTATTTTCAATATCAAAAACCGTGGTGTTAGTGTTGTTTGATGAAAAATCAACTGCGGTTTTTGCCACCAGTGTTTTTCCATTAAATAGGGAAACAGGGACGCTTTCCGGCACGTCACCACTTGCTGAAACATCCACTTTAAGCTGAATATTGTTTCCGTTTTTTGAAGAAATATAAACTGAATCCACAGCTATGTTATTGGTGTTTACCGGTTGTAGCTGAACAGTATTAATGGTTACATTTTCAGGGGCTTCAGGAAAGGTTTCGTTTTGTTGAAAATCTGAAATAAGGATCAATCGTTTATCTGATGCTTCAGAATCTGAAAAAAGTTGGTTGGCTTTCAGAATTACTTCCGAAAGTGATAATTGTCCTTGTGAATAGGAAACGGAAAGTATTTCACTTTTAAAGTCTTGTAAAGAGGCGTTTTTTCTTGTGTAATCATTAGTAAACCAACTTATTTTTTCTGAAGGTATTTGTAAGTTGTACAGTTCTTGTAAGCTTCGGTTTAACAATGGGCCATTAGTACCTTTTGCTTGCATACTAAAGGAATTGTCAATGTACAAAACCGTTTCTTTTTCGGAATTCAACGCTGTTTTGGTGGCGGTAAACGGTTGGGCAAATGCTATTATAATGCAGGCTAATGCTAATAATCGTAATAAGAGAGTAATCCATTTTTTAAGTTGGGAACTTTTACGTGTTTGTATGCTTACTTTCTTTAAAAAAGCAACATTGGTAAAGTCTACTTGTTTAAAACGCCGTAATTGAAAAAGATGGATAAATATGGGGATGAGCAGTAAAAAGAGGGCGTAAAGAAGTTCTGGGTGTTGAAACTGCATCCTATTGATTATTGCTCAAATATATAAAATGCTGAGTAAACAATTGCTATTTCTTTACGGTAAAGATGAAGGTACTTCCTTGCCCAATATCTGACTCAAGGGAAATGCTTCCACCCATTTTATTGACTAAGTTTTTAACGGTTGCCAAACCAATACCGGTTCCTTGTTTTCCTTCCCGGTCTTTCACACCAGTAGTTTTAAAAAGTTCAAAAATGTCACTTTGTATTGCTTTGTCAATCCCTATCCCATTATCTTGTATGGTAAATTGATGGTGGTTTTTTAAACTTTTATACTCGATTCTCACTTTTGTTCTTTCGGAAGTATTGTACTTTAAGGCATTGTCAACTAAATTAAGTACGATTTGCGTAAGTGCAGCTTCGTTGATATTTTTTACAATGCCTTCTGTTGGATATTCAAAAACAGCCTGTTGGATAATGAGCATTTCTTTAATTTTTTCAAAAAAATCCTTTAAGTATATGTCGGTTTTTTGTTTATCCAGTAGCTTATTCGCTTTATAATAGCCTAATGTTCCGTCTATGTATTCTTTTAATGTATAAGAGGACTCTTCAATATAATCTAGGTACGTTAAAGAGTCTTCATTTAAGTTACCTACATTTTCATCCCGCAACAATCTAGTTAAAGACGTAATATTTGCCAACGGCGATTTTAAATCGTGCGAAACTATATGGGCGAAGTTTTCAAGCTGTTTATTACGTTTTATAAGTTCGTTTTCGGCATTCTTTAGTTGGTGGTTTTTCTTACGAAGTTCTAATAAACTTACAATCTGTTCTGCTAAAGAAACAAGCGTATCACATTGTACGTTAGTGAGTTTCCTAGGAATATGATCATACACACACAAGGTACCTAGGGCATAGCCTTCAGGGTTAATGAGTGGTACACCTGCATAAAATCGAACTTTATATTCTTTTACAATTGGGCTGTCTTTAAAAATCTCACTCTTATGTATATCGTTTACCATATAAATCTTCTCATGACTTTGAATGGCCCAGGTACAAAATGAAATATCTCTTGGGGTTTTATCCAGTGAGATGCCGTAGCAGGAAAGTAAATGATTGTTGGTTTTGTATATTAAAGAAACAAAAGCGATAGGCATGTTACACACATTGGCTGCAAGATTTGTAATGTTATTAAAATCTGGTGCAGTCTGTGTGTTTAATAATTTATACTCTTTAAGCGCGTCTAAACGCTCTTTTTCATTCTTTGAGGGTTGAGGAATCGTCATAAGCTACTCTATTTACGAAGTAAATGCAACTTGGGTTTTATTTGCATTCTATAGAAAACTCAAAAGTTGTGCCTTTTCCTAATTCTGAAGAAACATTTATATCACCCCCTAAGTTTGTGACGAGTTTTTTTACAGTAGATAACCCAATACCGTTTCCTTTTTTCCCATTTCTGTCTAATGTATTAAGAGTAGTAAACAGGTTGAAGATTTCTTTTAATTTTTCTCTTTTAATTCCCACACCATTATCTGAAATTTTGATAAACAGCATCCCTTCTTTCTTTTTACAATCTATATCTATGACAATTTTATCCTTGTCATTATATTTTAAGGAATTACCAATAAGGTTAATTAAAATTTGTTCTAATGCAGCACGGTTGCAGGATACTTCAAGGTTTTCTTCGGGTAGGTTTATTTCACAATCCACATTAATATTGAGTAACTCAACAATCTCTTCAAACAAATGATGTGTATCAAACTCTTCAAAAGACTTCTGTGCCGTTTTATCACTTTCATAATGCTCTAACAGCCCAGTTATGTATTCACTTAACGTAAATGAAGATTGTTTTAAGTAATCTAAATATTCAACACCTTGTTCGTCCATACGTTCTCCATACTTCTTTTTTAAAATATCTGAAGTAACAATCATATTGGCCAAAGGCATTTTCATATCATGAGAAATGATACCAGCAAAGTTTTTTAATTGCTCATTATTTTCTTTGAGCTCCTTTTGTAGTTTTTTTAGTATTAAGTTTTTCTTACGCTCTTCCAGTAAGTTTACCACTTGAGCGGCTAAGGCTTTTAAAGCATCAATCTGTTTAGTGGTTAGTTCCCTTGGTTTTGTGTCATATACACAAAGTGTTCCCAGGGCATATCCATCTGGGTTGTACAATGTCACACCTGCATAAAACCGAATGTTATGCTCTATTACAACAGGGTTATCTTTAAAACGAATGTCTTTCAAAGCGTCTTTTACCAAAAAAACCTCTGATGTATCTACAATGGCATGTCCACAAAATGAAGTATCCCTTGGGGACTCTTGTAAATCAACTCCATGGTGGGATTTCAAGAAATTACGATCCGATCCCATCAAGGTAATAAGGGATATCGGTGTATCGCAAATACTTGCCGTTAAAGTGGTAATGTTGTCAAAGTCTTTTTCTGGAAGCGTATCCAGCATTTGGTATGACCTTAACGCCGATAGTCGTTCCTGCTCATTGGCTGGAATGGCTGGTTGTATCAAATTTATTTTCTCCTATGGTTTAAAAACCGTTTAAGTTAATTTGTTATAATGTAAAGCTACTAAAATTTTGTTAAGAAACCTACTAATATAATTAAAGCAATAATGTTTTAGAATGCTTCAAAAACACCTAATCCAAACAAAGCAAAATCGTATTTAACGGGATCCGCGGGATCTAATTTACGAAGGGAATTATCTAGTTCATTTAAAGCTTTTGCATCGTTCTGTTTCCGTTTTAATAGGGAAAGGCTTCTAGCAACCCTCCCGCTGTGAACATCTAGCGGGCAAGAAAGCTGGGAAGGGGATAGGCTGTTCCAAATACCAAAATCAACGCCGGTATTGTCCTTACGTACCATCCACCTTAAAAACATATTGATTCGTTTTGCTGCGGAATTTTTCAACGGATCGCTTACGTGTTTTTCAGTTCGTTTTAAATGGGGAAGGCTAAAAAACACCTTTTTAAAATGATGAATTGCGGGTTGAAGCGTGTTTTCTTCAGAAAAGGTTGAAAAAACCGCTTCCAGTCCATTATGCTCTTTGTAAATATGTTGTAGCGCTTTTATAAAATAGACTAGGTCGTCACTATTAAAGGTACGGTGAACAAAGCCTGAAAGTGATTCACTATGTTTTTCTTCTGAAAAATTTAAAACATAATCGTGCGGCGAATTTCCCATTAGTTGCATGAGTCGTGTCCCGTTTTTAATAATGCTTTTTCGGTTGCCCCAAGCGATGGTTGCCACTAAAAAACCAGCTATTTCAATATCTTCTTTTTTTGAAAATTGATGGGGTATTTGTATGGGGTCACTTTCAATAAAAAGCGGTTGGTTATAGTATGCGGCTTTTTCATCGAGAAACCGTTTTAATTCTGCTCGTCGCATAACTTATCGTAAAATTTTACCGTCTTGCATTTCGAGCATGCGGTCCGCCATTTCTGCCAACTCTTCATTATGGGTTACAATCACAAAGGTTTGCCCAAACTCGTCCCGAAGCTTAAAGAATAAATTGTGTAGGTTTTCAGCACTTTCAGTATCCAAGTTTCCACTGGGCTCATCGGCAAGAATAATTGCCGGATTGTTTATTAAAGCACGAGCAACAGCTACACGTTGTTGTTCTCCGCCAGAAAGCTCGTTGGGCTTGTGGTCTTCACGATGTGACAATCCTAAAAAGGAAAGTAATTCTTTCGCTCTTTTTTCGGCTTCTGCCTTTGGTGTTTTTTTTATGAAAGCGGGGATGCAAACATTTTCCAACGCTGTAAACTCAGGTAATAATTGATGAAACTGAAAAATAAAACCTAAATTTTCATTTCGGAATTTCGCCAATTCTTTTCGTTTCAATGTTTTTACATCAATTCCGTTGATGTGAAGTTTTCCTTCATGTTTTTCTGAATTATCAAGCGTACCTAAAATTTGCAGTAAAGTTGTCTTTCCGGCACCAGATGCACCAACAATCGAAACAATTTCCCCTTTTTTTATATGAAGATCAACCCCCTTTAACACGTGGAGGTCATCGTAGTATTTATGTAAGTTTTCAGCTAAAATCATGACGTATATAGAAAACGTGAAAGTACTGTTTTGAACAGAGAAACACAATAATCTTTTAAAGAAAGCTTATTTCCGTTTAAATAAGAAACTAATTATTTGTTAAACTGAAATAAGCCAACAATACACTTTGTAGTTTTATAAAAGAAAAATAAATATGGAAAACGAAAATAATAAAATAGTATTTGCAGGAGGTTGCTTTTGGTGTACAGAAGCGGTTTTTCAGCGTATTGAAGGTGTAGAATCTGTAGTTCCCGGATTTGCTGGAGGAACCATAAAAAATCCAGCCTATCGGGAAGTTGTTTCAGGTAGGACTGGTCATGCTGAAGCTGTTGAAGTAACCTTTAGCCCCACAAAAGTAAATCTTGAAATATTGCTTGAAATTTTCTTCGCAACACACGATCCCACTACGTTAAATAGACAGGCTAATGACATAGGGACACAATACCGAAGCGCTATTTTTTATACAACGGAAGAACAAAAGCAAAAAACAGAAGAATTCATTACCTTGCTGACTGATAAAAACGTGTTTGAAGACCCGATTGTAACCGAAGTGAAACCTTTAGACGCTTTTTACAAAGCTGAAATAGATCATCACGATTATTACAACCAAAATAAGCAACAACCGTATTGCCAATACATTATCAACCCGAAAATTGATAAAATTAATAAATACTATTCCGATAAACTTAAAACTACTTAATGGCATCCTATAATTTTTTTGAAGAGTACAACGAATCTGTAACAGACGATTTAAAAAGCAATTTTTCTGAAATCTTAACCCGATTGGGGGAAGATGTTGATCGCGAAGGAATTGTAAAAACGCCAGAGCGTGCCGCAAAAGCCATGCAGTTTTTAACATCAGGTAATTGTCAAGACCCTGCTGAGATATTAAAATCTGCCATGTTTGCCGAAGATTATCACGATATGGTCATTATTAAAGATATTGAACTGTACTCATTGTGCGAGCACCATATGTTGCCATTTTTCGGAAAAGCCCATATTGCTTACATTCCCGATGGTCATATTGTTGGTCTTAGTAAAATTCCCAGAGTAGTGGATGTGTTTGCCCGTAGATTACAAGTACAGGAACGCTTAACGCATGATATTCTAGAGTGTATCAATGATACACTTAAGCCACAAGGGGTTGCAGTCGTGATTGAAGCTGCACACTTATGTATGATGATGAGAGGCGTGCAAAAACAAAATAGTGTGACTACAACTTCAGGTTTTCGAGGCCAATTTGAGAAAATTGAAACCCGTGATGAATTCCTTAAGCTGATTAGCAACGACTTATCATAATTTTTGGCAGGTTTTTTGCGTTATAATCAGTAAGTAACCGAAAAACAATACAATGAAAAATTCTAAATATACCATACTAAAAAAAGGACTTATCTACGATGCAGTAGGGATGGTCACCATGTTTATACCCGTAATTGGCCCATTTTTAGATATAATTTGGGCTCCATACGCAGCTAAAAAAATGAGTGACATGTATGAAGGGGAACAAGGAAAAATAGCATCTATAGTAGTCTTTGTAGAAGAGATTTTACCAATTTCAGACTTTATTCCCACATTCACATTAATGTGGTTATACACTTTTGTTTGGCAAGGGAAAAAAGACCCTGTGCCTCAAACAATCGAAGTGGAAGTAAATGAATAATAATTATTAGACAATTAAAAAAGCCTCGTAAATTTATACTTACGAGGCTTTTTATTTTTAAAGGCTAACCTTAACTGTTCCATTAATACTTCTTCCTATATTGAAAATACCATCTGGTTTTAATCTTGATAGGTGAGAGGTGTATTCTTCATTCAACAGATTAGTTACTGAAAGTTGTAACTGTAAGTCAACTGTTTTAAGTTTAAAAACATTTGAAGCACCTAAGCTAACTAGATTGTAGCCATCAGTTTCAGTTTCAAAGGAGCTTACATTATTTTGATCAAACGTATTTTGAAGCGTTATAAACGCACTTGGTTTATTGAAAAATTTAGATTCTTCAAACTCAACACGTAATGTATTTCTAAGTGTATTTGCAGGGATTAACGGTAAATACTCATCAGAATTCAATTTTCCTGTAACTGTTTCAAAAGTGCTTTCAATGTGAAGCCAATCTAAAGGGTGTGGGTGAATATGTAAGCCAAATTCACCTCCATATAGCTTTGCATCAGACTGAACGTAGGTATAAACTATGTCGTCATCAATTACTTGATCGGTTGGACTAATAAAAATATAGTCATTCACCGAATTGTAAAATCCGTTGGCAAAAATCTCAAAATGTTCATTAGCAAATTCTAAAGAAACATCGGTCTGTAAATTCTGTTCATTAGTTAGATTTGGATTTCCCACTTCATATCGATTTGCTCCATTGTGAGACCCGTTTGAAGTCAATTCGGCTAAATTAGGTGCTCTAAATCCGCTCGCTACATTAACTCTAGCTACTATGTTTTCAGTAAGGTTTACCTTAGCACCTATTGCAGCATTGAAGCTGTTGAAATCTCTATCTAAAGCAGCGAAATATCCTTCTTCTGAAGGAACACCTGCAGCATCACTTTCTATAGTTCGCCTGTCAAACCTTAAACCAGCCTGTAAATCAATTTTTTCAAGATGGTAGTGTGTAGTTGCAAATACACCAATGTCAAAAGTTGTTGCATCTGGAATTAACAACTCTTCGCCAAAATTTTCGTTGGTTTGATATAAACCTTGAACACCTGCAATAGTTTCAAAATTTCCTAATTGAGGCAAATTATACTTTACATCATAATTAATAGTATTTAACTTCATGTGTAAAGCGGGTTCTTCTTCAGAATGTTCATGTTCTTCATCTTCATGTTCTTCCTCGCCCTCATGATCTTCCTCTTCTTCGTGTTCACCTTCGTGCTCTTCTTCATGATGATGATCTTCAAACTCTCTACGATCATTATGCTGATATCCTAATTTAACATCCAAGCTAGAATTATTGAAGAAAAACGAGCTTTCCCAACTTACGATATGGTTGTCAATTTCTTGAAAAGGAAGTTCTAACTCTTTATTGGTGGTTTGTTCTTCAATAGTTTCTGGAATACCTATATTCGACCTGTTGTAATTATAGCGTATGGTAGACTTCACTTTTTTATCTTGAAACTGAATACCGGTTTTGAAATCAGTTTCGTTGAACCGAGTATTGGTTACCCGTTGTCCATTGCCTGTTTCATAATCACTATAGATACTATAACCTCCGCGAGCAAGGAATTTTAATTTATCTCCAGATAACTGAACACCCGCATTAGTTGAAGAGCCCAATGTGTTTGAAAAATAATTTCCTTGAATGTCAGCATGTAGTTCATTTCTTTGTGCAAAACGCTCCGGATTTATATACAATACACCTCCTAAAGCATCACTACCATAAAGTAGAGATGCAGGGCCCTTTATAACTTCTACACTTTCAACTCCGGCACTGTTAATGCCAAGTCCGTGTTCTTCACCAAATTGTTGATTTTCCAATCGAACTCCTTGTGTATAGGTTAATACTCTATTGGAACTTAAACCTCGTATTACAGGCTTTCCAATACCGGTACCAGTACTAATGCTTTCTACACCTGGAATATTCGTGATACCTTCAGCGAGGGTAGTACTTCCTTTAGAAAGCAATTCGTTTACGCTAACGCGTTCAACTTTCATAACATTGTCGCCTTGTAACTTGTGGAAAGGAGTTGAAATAATTACCTCTTCCATTTCTACGGCACTTTCTGTTAATTGAATATTTTCGGTTACCGATGTATTTTCAGAAACTTGAATTTTTTTAGAAACAGTCGCATAACCTAAATACGAAAAGACGATGGTATAGTTTCCTGATGGAACATTTGTGATTTCGTAGTTTCCGTCCAATGTAGCGACTGTACCTTTTTCAAGTTGTGGGAGATAAATGGTTGCGGGCAAAGGTTGGTTTGTTTTTTCTGTTGTTACCGAACCTTGTATTATATTTTGTGCGCTTGCAGTGGTAATGCCCATGATAAATACCAATAGCAAGCATGTGTATAATTTCATACTTTCTTAGTTTAATTTATTTAAAAATGTGTACTTAAAACTAGGAAAGACTAGGTGGTCCTCTTACATAATAGGGTGTAGTAGCGTTATTTACTTCTACTGAAAAATAGCGAGTTTCTAATTTAGCTGGTTTTATTTCACTATAAAACTCTGGGTAAGTAACTACTGTGTAGTTATAATTTGAAAAATGAAAATCAAATAAAGAACAATCTAATTGCTTTTCGTGAAGGTGTGTTGTTAGGTCTTCACAAGGTTTATGCTCATGTTCTTCAAAAATATGAGCAAATTGAACAACTAAAGGAAACCACAAAAGTCCTATTAATAGGACTGATAACGATAGTTTCAAAAAGTGTTTATAGTTACTCATTAGGTATTAAAAAACCAAGTTTCATGCTTCGAAGCATTTTTTTTTCAAAGTTCCAAAAAAAATGGAACTCTCCAAAAAGCCAGCCGAAGAAAACCAATAAAACTTGATAGGCGGGAAATATTATTAAAATTCTGATTGGCCAATAAATATACCAGCCATTATCACTTGTTATACCTATTGCTTCGGTTAATGGTGCAGCTAATTTAGCAGAAGTGCTTCCGGTTATCGCAAAAACAATAAAAATTACGGTAAGTTGCCAATTGGAAGTTATATTCCAGTGTTGTTTTAGTTTCCTCATCTTCGTCCACTAGGTAATCTCTGGTTATACTTCTGCTGAAAATACACAAAATAATTATAAAGTAGGTAATTTACTTCATATCCATAATCTGTATTGTAATCATAATTAATTTGTTGAGGGTATAACTCTGATGGATAGCGTTGTGAATTAAAAACCCTCTGGTTGTATTCTGATACAAAAAACTGATTTTTATTCTCTAAATAATTTAAGCCATAATAACCACGAGGTTGTTGAGTAACTAACCAAGAATTAAAACCAGGCTCTATAATCAATATTTCATACTCGAGGCTATCGTTGGCAATGCGTACCGTATCATTTTCGGTCATTGAAGTATTGGTTTCACCTTTCATTGTAGATTTGGTGGAATCACAACTGTAAATGGCTAATGAAATTGCTATAAAAAATAATAAATACTTCATCATAAGTGCTTTTTATAAAAATACTAAAATTGTAGTGAAGTGTTCGTTTGATTTGCTTGGGTTTAACAAAAAACCGTGTTTTGATTCCAAAACACGGTTAATCTAGTATTTATTTGAAATTTATTTACCAAAAAGGCCACCTATCATTCCGCCTAAGCCACCTTTACTGCTGTTACCTAAAACCATTCCGGCAACGTCATCGATAACGCTTCCGTCGTTATCTCCGTCTAGCAACGATTCAATTAAGGATTGTTCTTTATTTTGCTCTTCTTGTGTATTTCCAGCCATCATATTGCCAAGTAAACTGGTTATTCCAGATTGAGAATCTACATTTTGTTGTCTTTTTTCTTTTCCTAAATACCCTAATAATATAGGGGCTGCTACTTGTAATATCTGCATAACCGAGCTGGAATCCATCCCTGATTTTTTAGAAAGTGCTCCAACCACATTATCTTGTGAGCCTCCAAGTGCATGACCAAGAATACCCAAGCCATCAATTTTTTTATCTTCGTTTACACCCCCGCCAAAAAAGCCGCCAAGGTTATCTAAAATACTACCGTCATGCTTACCACTACTTAGAGCACTCATAAGACCAGCAGCACCTTGTTCAGATTTTGCGTTTTTTTTCATCGCTCCCATTAAAATAGGAAGCCCCATAGATAAAACCGAAGCTGTTTTGTCAGCTGGTTGCTTGGCTTCGTTGCTTATGCCACCAATAATTTGCTTTCCCATGTCACTGTTTAATAAATCGAGTATTCCTGCCATTTTATAATTTTTTAAAGTTTTAATTTATCTTTTAAAGGTACTTAAAATTTCTAATTTACTGGTTTTAGGATGGATACAATTTGCTCAGCAAGTTCTACCCCAATTCTATCTTGAGCTTCCTCGGTTGCAGCGCCAATATGTGGACTTAGTGAAATATTTCCGTTCATTAATACTTTTATGGCAGGGGAAGGTTCGTCCTCAAAAGTATCTAATGCAGCAAACGATATTTTTCCTTTTTCTAAGGCTTCCAGCAATGCCTTTTCATCAATTACTCCACCACGGGCAGCATTTACAATGGCAGCACCGTCTTTCATTTGTTCTATTTCGGCTTCACCAATTACATAGTTTTTTTGCGCAGGAACGTGTAACGTAATAAAATCACTATGCTTTATTAATTCTGAAACAGGCTCGGTTTTAATTTTGAGGGTTATTTGTTGCCCATCATAAAAATCTAACGTAATATCTGCTTCTCCTACTTGATTGTCACTGGCAATTACCTTCATACCACAACCTAGAGCTATTTTAGCCACTTCACGACCAATACGCCCAAAACCAATTATACCTAAGGTTTTACCACGCAATTCTTTTCCGCCCGCATAAGTTTTTTTCAACTCTTTAAATCTAGAGTCGCCTTCAAGTGGCATAGTCCGGTTAGCGTCGTGCAAATTTCGAACACCGCCAAAAAGGTGCGCAAAAACCAACTCGGCTACAGAAGAAGAAGAGGCTGCCGGCGTATTAATCACTTTAATATCTTTACTGCGGGCATATTCCACATCGATATTATCCATACCAACGCCACCACGACCAATTACTTTAAGGCTTGGACAGGCATCAATTAATTCCTTCCGAACTTTTGTGGCACTTCGTACCAAAAGCACATCTATATTATTTTTGTTAATGTAGTTTTCAAGTTGTTCTTGAGCAACTTTTACGGTAATTACTTCAAAACCTGCATTTTCAAGTGCTTTTACACCGCTGTTTGAAATTCCGTCGTTTGCTAAAACTTTCATATTTATACTTTTATTTTATTAAGTTGGTGGCTGAGCGAGGTCGAAGCCACATTATATTATCCTTTTCTTTCTAATTCTTTCATTATATCTACCAGTACTTGAACACTTTCAAGTTCTAAGGCGTTATACATAGAGGCGCGGTAACCGCCAACACTTCTGTGTCCATTTAAACCATTAATACCAGCTTCTTGCCAAAGTGTGTCGAATCTTTCTGCAAAACTTTCATCGGTTAAATTGAAAGTTGCATTCATCGTAGATCGATCTTCTTTATTGGCTACAAAACCAGTAAATAAAGGATTTCTATCTATTTCAGAATAAATTAAATCTGCTTTTTTGTTATTTATTTGTTCAATTGCTGAAATCCCGCCTTTTTCTTTCAGCCACTCCAAAGTTAACATAGAGACATAGACCGCAAATACAGATGGCGTGTTGAACATACTGTCTTTACCAATGTGTACTTTGTAATCCATTAATGATGGAATAGCCCGCGAGGCCTTTCCTAAAACGTCTTCTTTTATAACAATTAAAGTAGTACCTGCCGGACCCATATTTTTTTGAGCTCCCGCATAGATGATACTAAAATTTGAAAAATCCAATTCCCTTGAAAAGATATCGCTACTCATATCGCAAACGATAGGGGCATCGGTTTTTGGGAAGCTTTTTATCTGTGTTCCAAAAATAGTGTTATTACTTGTGCAATGAAAATAATCAATACCTGAAGGAACAGAATAATTTTTAGGTATATAATTGAAGTTTTGATCTTTAGATGATGCTACTTCAACTATTTCTCCAAATAATTTTGCTTCTTTAATAGACTTGGTAGACCACGTTCCTGTATTGAGATATGCAGCTTTTTTCTCCAAGAGATTGTACGCTACTCGTAAAAACTCCATACTAGCACCTCCTTGAAGGAAAAGTGCTTTATAGCCTTTATTTTGAAGTCCTAAATGTTCAAGAGCTAATGTTTGAGCACGTTCCATGACGGCTACAAAATCTTTGCTTCGGTGCGAAATTTCAATTAGTGATAAATCTAAATTATTAAAGTTTAAAATAGCTTCGGAAGCTTTTTGCATTACAGACTTTGGTAATACACAAGGACCGGCACTAAAGTTATGTTTTTTCATGACACAGTATTTACTACAAAGATGCTAATTCTGAAAGCATTGTTGCTTAATTTGTTATTAATTTATTAAGATAGTTTCAACAAAAAATCTACAGTGTCCACTCCGTCGGCATAATCCCAAAGCTCTGGGTTTTGCGCTTTGCCAAAAGAGATTTCATTGTCAATTCCAGTGTTTGAAATAATTGCCTGAATTTTATCAGCTTCTGTTTCCAGTTTATTCTTTACATCTTCCAGGTTAGCATATGTTTCGTAAAAAGTTACGGAAATAGGCGAGGAGTAGCCCGTGTCTTGCTTTAGCAATAAATATTCGTTGTCCAGCAATTTAATGTCGCTCATTAAATACACCGCCTTGTTGTAATCGTAGTTGTTGATGTATTTATGGTTATTGATAACGTGTTTCCAGGAAAACATTCCGTTGAAAAATTTGTCAAAATCATACTTTTCAGGAAAATATATTTTTGAAACATTGCGACAGCCCAACCCAAAATATCGAAAAATATCATCGGCTAACAGCTCCATTTCTTCTTTGGTTTCATCTCCAGTTAGCACAGCTACTGAATTTCTGTTTTTACGAATGATATTTGGGTATTTGCTGAAATAATAATCGAAATACCGGGCCGTGTTGTCGCTTCCGGTAGCAATAACAGCATCAAAACTTGTTAACCTTCCTTCGGTAAACTCAATTAGATTTTTGAACTCTGGCTCAACTGAAATCAAATATTCCGCTAAAAAAGGAAGCAACTGTTTATCGTTTGATGAGAGTTTTGCCAAAACCTTATTTCCAGTCAACAATACAGAAAGAAAATCATGAAACCCTACCAACGGAATATTTCCTGCCATAATAATGGCTATAGTTTTCGGCTTTGTATCCGGAATAGTGTAAGTAGACACCCATTTATTGATTTTTTCGTTGGTTAACGCTTCGGCCCAACTTTTAAACGTAAAATGCAGGTTGTCTTCCGTAAACCAGCCATTATGGTGTTTTGCAGTGAGTATTTTCTGTTGCATTTCAGAAAAAAAAGCATCATTATTTAAAACATCTTCTTTTTTCACGGGTGTTTCAGAAGCAAATTGCCCTAAAAAATTTCCTAAAGCGCTAAAAGCGTTAATTCTTTGATGTAATTGCATACTTGTTTGGAGTTGCCCTTTTTAGGCGTTAAATTTGCGCAAAGTTAGAAAAAGAAAACCGATGGCAATTATAATAACAGACGAATGTATCAATTGTGGTGCTTGTGAGCCAGAATGTCCTAACACGGCAATTTACGAAGGAGCTGATGATTGGCGCTATGCAGATGGTACCGACTTGGAGGGTAATGTAGTATTACCGAATGGAAAAGAGGTAGACGCAAACGAAACACAAGAGCCAGTTAGCGATGAAGTTTACTACATAGTACCTGATAAATGTACCGAATGTAAAGGGTTTCATGATGAGCCCCAGTGTGCCGCTGTTTGTCCTGTAGATTGTTGTGTGCCTGATGAAGATAACGTAGAATCTGATGAGGAGCTATTAGGAAAACAGAGTTTTATGCATCACGAATAGAAAGTGTTAAATATTAAAAATTAAAAACGCCGCAAATTTGCGGCGTTTTCTTTTTGGGGATATAAATAAGAATTATTTCATCTTATTTTTCTTTTTCATAGTTTGTTCTTGTACTTCAAGTTTGTAAACAGTTGTTACAATACTATCTGTGTTAGGGTCATAACGTTCAACTACAAAGTTTCCGTTTTGGTTGAAATATCCAAAAGAGTTGTCTCCATCTTGACTATAGATATAGTACCCTTTCTGAGATGATGGGCGAATTGTGGCAAATTCATTAGATGTATCATCTTTAATTGCCATCATTCTATATCCTTTATCCTGTGCTTCAAATGAAAACTTTCTTTCGTTGTTTCTAAAGTTAACATCTGTTTTTACTTCAGAAGGTAACATCTTGGTAGAAAAATTGGTTTTATCGGCACTTGTATTATTTAATGCAATAACCTGATCTTCTTTTGTTGTAACCTCTTTAGTATCTACATCAACCCCTTTGCTATCTTTTACATAGGTTTTTGTAGTCGTTGTTTCGGTCTTTTCATTTTTGTTTTCTTGAGCAAAAGCAGTTGTAAAAGCTGCTAGAGCGAAAACTATCAATATCTTTTTCATAACTATATATTTTATAATTATCTGATTATTATTTGTTTACCCATAAATATAAAGCCTATAACTGTTAATTATAGGAAACATATTGATAATAATTTGCCAAACTTCTTTGTGCAAATCCATATACTATTAAAATTATCTTAAATTAAAAGGAATATGCTATTTTTATATAAGTAAACTTGAATTTATGCCAATTTGGTTACATATACTTATAATTGTTCTTTTGGTTTATATAGCTGTAAGCGTACTACTATATTACCTTCAGGATTATTTTTTGTTTCAACCTGAAAAATTACCTAAGGATTTTCAATTTTTATATGAAAACCAGATGGTTAAAGAGTACAATTTAAAAACAAGGGATGGAGCAGTTATTAACGGACTTCACTTTAAAGTTGACAATCCTAAAGGAGTAGTGCTGTATTTAAAAGGGAATTCAAAAAGCATAAAAGGGTGGGGAAAGTATGCGGTTGATTTTACGAGCCAACAATACGATGTAATTATGGTAGATTACCGCGGTTTTGGGAAAAGCATAGGGAAAAGGTCTCAAAAAGCTATTAAGCGCGATTTGCAATACGTTTATGATAAGATAAGTAAGATTGTTTCAGAAAAACATATCATACTCTATGGACGTTCATTAGGCTCTGGGTTTGCCACTAAACTAGCTTCAATGAATAACCCTAAAATGTTAATACTCGATGCGCCATACTATAGCTTGACCAAGGTTACCGGGCGATATATGCCATTTATGCCGCTTTCAGTTATTCTGAAATATCCTATGCCAACTTATAAATGGCTTAAATATGTAGAGTGCCCTATACATATTATTCACGGTACCAATGATAAATTGATTCCTTTTAAAACGAGTGTAAAGCTATCCAAAATTAAGCCTAAACAAACAACTCTTTATCCGATTATTGACGGGGGGCATAAAAACATGAATGCCTTTAAATCCTATCATCAAACCCTACACCGTATTCTTGATCCAAAAAAGAGAACCATTGATTATTCCACGACCAGCCTAAAAGTTGAACATTCAGCAAAAAAGTAATATGCGAACAATTTTAAAGGGATTATTAATTGTACTTTCGGGTTATGTTATAATTATATTAGGGATGTACCTATTACAAGAAAAATTGATTTTTTTACCTACCCAACTGCCGCAGGAGCATACATATACCTTTGAACAACCTTTCACTGAATTTTTCCTGGAGGCTAAAGATGGATCAAAACTTAATGCCTTGCATTTTGAAGTAGAGAACCCGAAAGGCGTAATCCTATACTTTCATGGAAACGCCGGTAACTTGGATCGTTGGGGTGAAATAACCTCTTTTTTTACACAGTTTAATTATGATGTTGTGGTGATGGATTATCGTACGTACGGTAAAAGCACAGGAAAACTCTCAGAAAAATCACTTTATAAGGATGCCCAATTATTTTACGATTATATTTTGAAGCGTTACCCTGAAAATGAAATTACGGTTTACGGCAGGTCGCTAGGGACTACCTTTGCTACGTATGTGGCATCTACCAACCAACCTAAAAAATTGGTCTTAGAAACCCCCTTTTATAGTATGACAAATGTTGCTAAAAAAAGATTTCCTTTTTTACCAGTAGCACAATTGCTTAAATATAGATTCCCAACAAATACATTTATAAATAAAACGAATTGCCCTGTAGTTATTTTTCATGGAACAGATGACAGTGTCGTACCCTATGAATCTGGTAAAAAACTATCTGAAACATTACCAAAAGATCGTCTTAACTTTATTACTATTCCAGAAGGCGGTCACAATAATCTTATTGAATTTCAGCAATATAAAGATTCCATAGAAGGAGTACTTCAATAAAAAACCCCGGTAAAAACCGGGGCTTAATCATTTAATTTATATAAAAATTAGTTGTCTTTTTTAAGTTTCGACATTCCTTTTGGTCTGCTTTCCAGTTCCATTCGGCGTTTTTCAAGTTCTTTCTGCATTTCTCTTTTCTTTTCTAAAAGCATTTGGCGCTCTTTTTCGGCCTTAGCTTTTTGGGCAGCAATAGAAGCTTTCAGCTCTTCACTTTTTTTGTTCATATTTTGCTGAATTTTTTCAGCATTTTCTTCATCAACAGAAACCTCGTCGGCAACTACTTTTTCCGTATTATCAGACTTTGAAGTCACAACTTGAGAATTTTGGTCCTGCTTATCAGTTCCTTCTACTTTTACAACTTCATTATCTTCTTTTACTTCCTGAACAACTTTAGTGTCTACTTTTGTGTCTTTAACGGTTACTTTTTTAGTAACGGTCTCTTTTTGAACATTCTTGTTTTCTTGTGCGTTTACAGTAAACGTTACAAACAAAACAGCTATAATTGAATACAATACTTTTTTCATGATTATTAATAGTTTGGTTAATACACTGTAAATCTAGGTTATAATGTGTTAAAGTAAAGATAAGGGGCAGCCAAAATTTTCCCATATTTTATTTAGAAAAGGGATTGATAAATTCTTCTAATTGTCTGTTAATAGTGTATATTTGCGCCCAAATTATACAGTAACATGAAAGCAGGAATTGTAGGATTACCAAACGTAGGTAAATCGACCCTTTTTAATTGTCTATCCAATGCCAAAGCGCAAAGTGCCAACTTTCCGTTTTGTACCATTGAACCCAATATTGGTGTGGTAAACGTACCAGATAACAGATTGGTTAAATTAGAAGAATTGGTAAACCCGCAACGTGTATTACCTGCAACGGTTGAGATAGTTGATATTGCTGGGTTGGTAAAAGGAGCGAGCAAAGGAGAAGGATTAGGAAATCAATTTTTAGGAAACATTCGTGAAACCGATGCCATTCTGCACGTATTACGCTGTTTTGATAATGATAATGTAGTTCATGTTGATGGAAACATCAATCCTGTTCGTGATAAAGAAACTATTGATATTGAATTGCAGCTGAAAGATCTTGAAACTACTGAAAAGAAACTAGATAAGGTAAAGAGAGCTGCTAGAACGGGTAATAAAGAAGCTCAAAAAGAAGAAGCTGCTCTATTGAAAGTGAAGGAAGGGCTGGAAGCTGGTATTTCTGTAAGAGCGATTGAACTTACAGAATCTGAACGAGAAGAGTTTATTAATCAAATTCAATATATAACCGATAAGCCTGTTTTATATGTTTGTAATGTAGATGAAGATGCTGCCGTTTCTGGAAACGAATATGTAGAGCAAGTAAGAGAAGCTGTAAAAGATGAAAATGCTGAAGTAATTATTTTGGCAGTAGGAACTGAAGCAGATATTACTGAACTAGAAACTTTTGAAGAACGCCAAATGTTCTTGGAAGATTTAGGTTTAGAAGAACCAGGCTCAGCTAAATTAATTCGTAGTGCATATAAACTACTTAATTTAGAAACCTATTTTACCGCTGGTGAAAAAGAAGTTCGTGCTTGGACAATTCCAATAGGGTCTACTGCACCACAAGCTGCAGGTGTTATACATACCGATTTTGAAAAAGGCTTTATCCGTGCCGAGGTAATCAAATACGAAGACTTCGTAAATTATGGTAGCGAAGCTAAAGTACGTGATGCCGGTAAATTAGGGGTAGAAGGGAAGGAATACATAGTTAAGGATGGTGATGTGATGCATTTTAGGTTTAATGTTTAAGATGTTTTTAAAACGTCATCTGTAATCCTATTCCTTTATAAAAATCCCCAGTAGCAGACATTCCTGCGCTTGGCACTACCTCAATAGCTTTATCTTTTGTTTTATGTAATTCCGGAACAAAATAACCAGTTAAAGCTCCAAGCCCATAACCCAAAAGAACATCTGTTAAAAAGTGTTGTCCAGCTTCTAGCCTAAAGTAACCTACTGTAGCTGGAATGGCTGCTGCTCCTGCCCATACCCAAAACTTACCATTACTATCGGGATTAAAATCACTATATACTTTTGCAGTGAAAAATGTAGCAGTTGCTGCTGCTGCTACGTGTCCAGAATAAAAAGAGCGTTGTCCATTGTTGCTAATCCTTCTAGCAAGTGAAGTATCTCCACTTTCATCATATACATATGGGCGCGATCTATTAACAAAAGCAGCAGTCATGGTATACAATGAGGCTGTTGTTGCTAAACTTTCAATATATAATCCTGCAATTTGTCCAGTATGTTCATTCGCTTCATCATCAAACAAAAGAACAAGGGGTGAAGCAAAAGAAACGGCAAAAGGAATATCGCTTATAGAATTTGCGTTTTCTGAATGATTACCAACTGCCCAACGGTCTAAAAAATTAATATTATCCTGATCGGCTATAATACTATTTAGTTCTGCTTCAGTAATATCATCTTTTTCTGTAATAAAATAAAGTCCTAATCCACTTGTCCCTATTCCGGCTCCGGTCCATATTCCATCACGCACCCAATCCCATTCATATGGGGATTGTTTTGTTTGTGAAAAACCTGATATAGAAATTAATAAGACTAAGAATGTTAAGATTGTTTTTTTCATAATCATTAAATATATAATTATCTTAAAGTAATTAGTTTTGTTTTAACATTCCCTTAGAGGCTTTTTATAATACATTTTTGAAATGCGAACAGAATTTATAGGGAATTCATTTTTAACAGTATATTCGTGGCACTTATAAAAATCAATGAATAGAAAAGAACTCTTATTGTTTATAGCGGTAGCTTTACTTCTATTAATCGAATTTATTGCATTTAGTGACTTGCCATTTTTTTGGGATGGTATAAGTAAGGCGAATCGAGCGACGTGGATTTACGAAAACAATTTCTCTAACTTAATTCTTCCAACTGAATATTCATCTGGTCATCCTCCGCTATGGATCACAAGCTTGGCTTTATTCTGGAAGTTGTTTGGACAAACTCTTTTTTCTTCTAGATTGCTCTTATTATTTGTGAACCTTGGTGTTTTTTACCAAATCTTACTTTTATGCAAACGTAACTTTAGTGTTTCAGTTCCAATATTTATGTTTTTGTTGGTGTGCATAGATCCAACCTTGCTTGCACAGACCACAAGTTTAAACAACGACATGATGTTACTGTTCTTCACTCTATTTTCTTTGAATGCCCTTCAAAAGAACAGTTGGTTACTCTACGCAATCGCTCTATCAGGATTATTGCTCACTAATTTACGGGGTATATATTGTTTTGTTGCTTTATTGTTGATACATATAATCTATAACAGAAGAAGGCTGTTAACGTTCAATCGGAATATGATTTACGCGTATTGTATTGCTGTTTTTACCTTCGGAATATTTTTAATCTATCAATATTCTGAATTAGGCTGGGTGCTCATAACTAAAAACGAAAATTTTTCCGAACATAGAAAAACCACAACTTTTATGTTGATGATAAAAAACACGATAGTCTATTTTAAGAACTTATTGGATTTTGGCCGAATTTTCCTTTGGGTTCCCTTAGTGTTACTTTTGTGGAAGGGTATTAGGCAAAAAAAGCATTCACTCGACGTTCCATCACAGCGTGTTTTTATTGCTTTGTTGGTTTTTACAATAGTCTTCTTTTTTGGTTTTGTCCCTTTTAGTAACCCCATGGGGCCAAGGTATTTAATGGTTTGTTATATTTTAAGTGCTATTCTTTTAACAAACTTACTATTTACTGTTTCAGCAAACAGAAAAAGAAGACGTGGTGTCTTAATTATTGTTACGGTAGCATTGGTTTCAGGTCATTTTTGGATTTATCCCGCTACTATTTCTCAGGCCTGGGACAGTAGTTTCGCACACTTAGGCTATTTTAGTAAAGAAGAGAAAATGCTGAAATTTTTAGAAAAAGAAAACATACGTCCTTCCGAAGTTGGTACACACCTGCGTTTTAACGGTAGGCGAGTGGCTTATCTCTCAAAAGATAAGGGTGTTTCTGAAATTTTCCCTGTTGTAGACTTGAAAACAAATAAATATGTGATTTTATCAAACATTGAAAATAGCACAAGTGATGAAACCATTTTAGAATTACGAAATAATTGGGAAGAAGTCAAAACTTATGAAAATCTAGGCGTTTTCGTGACTTTATATAAAAATCCTGTTATTGGTGATAGAATTCAGAACCCTTAAAGCAAGAAAATAATTTCTAAAAAAAATTACTAACAATACCCTGTAAATTATTGTTAATTACTTTCGTGTTTTCAGGTTTAAAAATTAAAGCTTAAACCCTATATTTAGGGCATATTCACGATTTTTTATGGCAGATACAAAATACACTGAAGATAATATTAGGTCGTTAGACTGGAAAGAGCATATTCGTATGCGTCCTGGTATGTACATTGGAAAGTTAGGCGATGGCTCATCACCAGATGACGGTATTTATATATTGCTTAAAGAAGTGATAGACAACTGTATAGATGAGTTTGTCATGGGGGCCGGTAAAACAATTGAAGTCCGAATTAAAGATAAAGAAGTAAAAGTTCGCGATTATGGTCGCGGTATTCCATTGGGTAAAGTTGTGGATGTGGTTTCAAAAATGAACACCGGTGGTAAGTATGATACCCGTGCTTTTAAAAAATCAGTAGGGTTAAATGGTGTTGGTACAAAGGCCGTAAATGCATTATCTGCTTTTTTTAAAGTAGAATCGGTACGAGATGGACAACATAAATCGGCAGAATTTAGCTTGGGAGAGCTTAAAAAAGATGCCGATATTGAAGAATCTGGTAAACGAAAAGGAACCCGAATCGAATTTATCCCAGATGAAGCTATTTTCAAAAACTTCAAGTACCGAAATGAGTACGTAGAAAAAATGTTGAAAAACTACGTATATCTCAATCCAGGACTTACGATAGATTTTAATGGAGAAAAATTTAAATCTGAAAATGGATTAAAAGATCTTCTTGAAGACAAAATGTCTAAGGAAGACATGCTGTATCCCATCATTCATCTAAAAGGGGAGGATATTGAGGTTGCTTTAACACATAGCAAAACTCAATATAGCGAAGAATATCACAGCTTTGTTAACGGACAGAATACCACGCAAGGTGGTACACACCAATCGGCTTTTAGAGAAGCCATTGTAAAAACAATTCGTGATTTTTATGGTAAAAATTACGAATCTAGTGATGTGCGTAAATCGATAGTTTCGGCTATTAGTATTAAAGTAATGGAACCTGTTTTTGAGAGCCAAACCAAAACAAAACTAGGTTCAACCGATATGGGAGGGAAGTTACCAACGGTACGAACCTACATCAATGATTTTGTAAAAAAATATTTAGATAATTATCTGCATAAAAATCCTGAGGTTGCCGAGGCAATTCAGCGAAAAATAATCCAAGCAGAACGTGAACGTAAAGATTTAAAGGGAATTCGAAAATTAGCACGTGACCGTGCCAAAAAAGCGAGTCTACACAATAAAAAACTGCGTGATTGTCGAGTACATTTAGGCGATATGAAAAAAGAACGTCGCCTAGAAACCACCTTGTTTATAACAGAGGGGGACTCAGCGAGTGGTAGTATTACCAAAAGCCGTGATGTGAATACACAAGCCGTATTTTCGTTACGTGGTAAGCCGCTTAACAGCTACAATATGAGCAAGAAAATCGTGTATGAAAACGAAGAATTTAACCTCTTGCAAGCTGCACTGAATATTGAAGATTCTATGGAAGATCTTCGGTATAACAACATTGTAATTGCGACGGATGCCGATGTCGATGGAATGCACATTCGTTTATTGTTAATCACATTTTTTCTTCAATTTTTCCCTGAATTGATTAAAAACGGGCATTTGTACATTCTGCAAACCCCATTGTTTAGGGTTCGGAATAAAAAAGAGACCATTTATTGTTATTCAGAAGAAGAACGGAGAAGTGCCATGGAAAAACTAAAGCCAAAACCTGAAATCACCCGATTTAAGGGACTGGGTGAAATTTCACCGGACGAGTTTCAGCATTTTATTGGCGATAATATTCGGTTGGACCCTGTTATGTTGGACAAAGCCATGAGCATTGACGAATTGCTGAAGTTTTACATGGGTAAAAACACCCCAGACCGACAGGAATTCATTATTGAAAACCTAAAGGTTGAACTGGATGAAATTGAACCAGCAGTTTAAACTTGAACATTTAAGAAAGTATAAGCCAGATTTATATAAATAACTACCAAAGGAAATAGCTATCTAACTTATGAGTGAAGAACTCAACAACGAAGAAGAATTAAACCCGCAAGAAGAAACTTCTGAAAACAGTGAAACAATTACTAAAGTTACCGGTATGTACCGTGACTGGTTTTTAGACTATGCCAGTTATGTAATTTTAGAACGTGCCGTTCCGGCAATAGAAGATGGTTTTAAGCCTGTGCAACGCCGTATCATGCATTCTATGAAAGATTTAGATGATGGGCGTTATAATAAAGTTGCGAATATTGTAGGGCACACCATGCAGTATCACCCACACGGTGATGCCAGTATCGCTGATGCGATGGTGCAAATTGGTCAAAAAGACCTATTAATAGATACCCAAGGTAACTGGGGAAACATTTTAACCGGTGACCGGGCAGCAGCTTCTCGATATATTGAAGCAAGATTGTCAAAGTTTGCACTCGATGTTGTGTATAATCCAAAAATCACCGGTTGGCAAGCGTCGTATGACGGTCGTAAAAAAGAGCCAATAAATTTGCCGGTTATGTTTCCGTTATTGCTCGCACAAGGTGCAGAGGGGATTGCAGTAGGGCTTTCTACAAAGGTATTACCACATAATTTTATTGAATTAATTGATGCTTCAATTAAACACCTGCAAGGAAAACGCTTTCAGTTAGTTCCCGATTTTCCAACTGGTGGTATTATGGATGCAACCGACTATAAAGACGGCGTTCGTGGTGGTAAAATTCGAAGCCGTGCGAAAATTAGTCAGTATGATAAAAACATACTGGTTATAACCGAGATACCCTATGCAACCACAACAACATCTTTAATTGAATCCATCTTAAAAGCCAATGAAAAGGGCAAAATAAAAGTCAAAAAAATTGAAGATAATACAGCTGCCGAAGTAGAGATTTTGGTACACATACCAAGCGGTATTTCGCCAGATAAAACAATCGATGCGCTGTATGCATTTACAAACTGTGAAAACTCAGTTTCGCCTTTAGGATGTGTTATTGAAGACAACAAACCGTTATTTGTAGGAGTTTCAGAAATGCTTCGCCGTTCAACTGATAGAACCGTAGAGCTACTAAAAAGCGAGTTGGAAATAAAACTCGACGAATATGAAGAGCAATGGCACTTTGCTTCATTAGAGCGAATTTTTATTGAAAACAGAATCTATCGTGATATTGAAGAAGAAGAAACTTGGGAGGGTGTAATCAAAGCTATTGATAAAGGATTAAAACCTCATATTAAGCATTTAAAACGTGCCGTAACCGAAGAGGATATCGTTCGACTGACTGAAATTAGAATTAAGCGTATTTCTAAGTTTGATATTGATAAAGCACAGCAAAAAATTGATGCGCTGGAAGATAACATTGCTCAAATAAAGCATCACTTAAAAAACCTAATTGAATACGCAATAGATTATTTTAAGCGTCTTAAAAAAGACTATGGCGAAGGGAAAGAACGCAAAACTGAAATACGCGTTTTTGAAGATATTGAAGCCACTAAAGTTGTAATTAGGAACACCAAGCTATATGTAAACAGAGAAGAAGGGTTTATTGGTACAAGCCTTCGTCGTGATGAATACGTTACAGACTGTAGCGATATTGATGATATTATCTGTTTTACTGAAGAAGGAAAGATGATGGTCACAAAGGTTGACTCTAAAACTTTCATTGGAAAAAACATTATCCATGTAGCGGTCTTTAAAAAGAAAGACAAGCGCCGTATATATAATATGATTTATCGGGACGGAAAAAATGGAACTACTTATGTAAAGCGTTTCTCGGTAACCTCGATGACACGTGATCGTGAATATGACTTAACGCAAGGAACCAAAGGAAGTAAAGTTCTGTATTTTACTGCAAACCCTAACGGAGAAGCCGAAGTGGTAACGGTTCTTTTAAGACAAAAAGGAAATATCAAAAAACTGAAATTCGATCTCGATTTTGCAGACCAAAACGTAAAAGGGCGAAACTCTAAAGGGAATATTGTTACCAAATACCCAGTAAAACGCGTAGAATTAAAAGAAAAAGGACTGTCTACTTTAAAACCACGTAAAATATGGTTTGATGAAACTGTAAAGCGCCTTAATATGGACAATAGAGGTGAGTTGTTAGGGCAGTTTAGAAGTGAAGATCGGCTTTTAATAGTAAACCAGGACGGAACGGTAAAAACCGCTGTGCCCGAACTTACATTGCGTTTTGATGACGATATGATAGTTCTTGAAAAGTGGGAGCCAAAAAAACCACTCTCAGCTATTTATTGGGACGGAGAAAAAGAGCTGTTTTATGTAAAACGCTTTTTGGTAGAAAACCCAGACAAGGAAGAAGTGATTATCTCAGATCACCCAAATTCGTATCTCGAAAAAATATTTACTGAATACCGTCCTATGGCCGAAGTAGTTTTTGTAAAACAACGCGGTAAAGAGCGGGAAGATAATTTGGAAGTAAATCTGGAAGAATTTATTGCTATAAAGGGCATCACCGCTTTAGGAAACCAACTAACAAAAGATAAGGTGCTTGAAATAAACACCTTAGATCCGTTACCTTACGATCCGCCAAAAGAGGTTTCGGCAGAAGATATGGATGTGGTTGATGAAGAAGCTGTTTCAGAAGAAAATAATGATGATGAAAACGACGACGGTGAAGGACAGACCAAATTATTTTAAATATAATTAAAAGAGAATGGCAGGTTTAATTCAAGAGTTTAAAAACTTTGCTATAAAAGGCAATATGATCGACATGGCGGTCGGAATTATTATCGGTACCGCCTTTAATAATGTGGTTAGTACTTTGGTGAAAAAAGTGGTAATGCCTCCGCTTTCCTTGTTGACAGATGATGTAAACCTCATTGATAAAAAGTACGTCCTTCGCCAAGCTGCAGAAGGGGTTGATGAAGTTGCGATTGGCTATGGTGAGCTTATGGAAGTGCTGATAGATTTTCTAATTATAGCCTTTACCATTTTTGTGGTAATAAAATTTATCAATCGTTTCAAGAAAAAATCTGAAGACCCTAAAAACAAAGCGGTCGAAACCCCTAAAAATATTGAATTGCTTTCCAATATTGAGAAGCTAATGGAAGAGCAGAACAACTATCTTAAACAAAAAAAATAAGGTTTTATATTTTTATACAGTCATTTTTAATAAATTGAAAGATTCAAGTTCCCCTTTGTTTTAAAAATGAGTAAAAAAACTCCAAAGAAATTTTACTATATTTCAATATCTACATCTGTGATATTGATCGCCCTTTCCTTATTTATTTTTTTTAGTGCTAAATCTGAATTAGACAAAGAATACAATGATCAGGTTAAAACCATGGGGGAGTTAACCATCAAAAGTTTTAAAGAGACTGTTTTCAACAACATTATTTATTTAGAAAATTTAAAAGAAAGAATCGTTGAAAGTAATGGTAATTATTTTAAATACTGGAAAAATGACGCCCGTCGAATTATTGACCAGAACCCAGCCTTAAAGTTTATAGAATATATTGACAGCGATGGTATAATTAAAGAAATCGTGCCTTTTAAGCCTAATGAAGAAGCGCTTAATATTGATCTTAAAAAAATCTCATATCGTTATCCTGAATGGAAAAAACACAGTAATAATAATACTACAAACATTACAAATTGGATTAAACTAACACAAGGAGGGTATGTTTTCTTGGTTGATGTTCCTATTTATTATAATGGAAAATTCCACGGAACAATAACAGCCGGAATGGATTTTGAAGACCCATTTAATTCTATTAGCTCTAATCTTGACGAGCATTCTGTAACAATACAAGATGGCCAAGGGACCGTTTTTTATAGTTACAATACTATAAAGCCAGAAAACCAAAGCAATGCTATAGCTTTTAAGTCTATAGTTACGGTTGATGCACTGGATAAAAACAATTGGGACTTCAATTTTTTATACTACCAAAACCAAGGTTTTAAAGATCGCCAGTTTGTTCAAAGAGTAACGCTTGTATTTGGAATAATCCTATCGTTTTTAATAGGATTACTAGTGCTTTTTTACCTAAATGTTAATGAAAAAGCCAAAGAACTATCACTTGCGAATAAGAATTTAACGCAATTAAATAAGCAGATTAGAAAGCAAAAAGAAAAAGCGACTAAAGCATCTAAAGCTAAAACACAGTTTTTATCAAACATGAGTCACGAGATAAGAACCCCTTTAAATGCGATATTAGGTATAGCAGAAGTAATCCATGTTGAAGAGATGGATAATGAAAATAAAAGTTATGTTGAGCTAATAAAAAACTCCTCAAAATCACTTTTGGCACTTGTTAATGATATTTTAGATATTGATAGAATTGAGTTAGGCAAGACTGAAATGTTAGAATCTTATTTTCAGCCTAAAAATACGCTGCAAAAAGTCATCAACACTTATGAACCTGAAATAAAGAAAAAAGGACTAAAACTTTTAACTAATTTCCCTGAAACCTCTTCAAACATGGTAATAGGGGACCATTCAAAAACCATTCAGATATTTACCAATCTTTTAAATAATGCTGTAAAATTTACATATAAAGGAAGTATACAAGTAGATTATCACGAAGAAATTATCGATGATAATTTACATTTTCAATACTCGGTGAAAGATACGGGAATAGGGATGTCTGAAGAACAACTTCCTTTGGTTTTTGACAGATTTGTCCAAATAGATGATGGGACTCGAAAGAAACATAGCGGAAGTGGTTTAGGATTGGCAATAACAAAAGAGTTAGTTGATTTTTTAAAAGGCTCAATTTTCGTAAAAAGCAAACCTAATGAAGGAACTAAATTTGATGTAAAGCTATCATTTCCTATCGTTGACGATATAGCTGAAGAAGAGATAGATTATTTAAAACTGAATGATGTAGAGATTTTGATTGTCGATGATAATAAAATCAATACCATTGTTTTAGAAAAAGTATTAAATAAATCTAATTTAAATGCCGATGTTGCTTTAAGCGGAGAGGAATGTCTTTCAAAACTAGAGAAGAAACAATATGATCTAATTTTTATGGATGTGCATATGCCAAATCTTGATGGTTATGAGGTAGTTGAAAAAATTAGGCTCAATAATAAAAATACTGTCATTTTTGGAGTTTCTGCAGATGTTACGCGACAAGCCATATTAAAAGGAAAAAAAGTAGGGATGAATGAATATCTTATAAAACCAATCGATCAAAAAAGGCTTTTTTACTTAATGGCAAAATACTTCAGAAAGTAATTTCTTTGCTTAGACACACCTTAGGTCTTTCAGAAAAGTATCGAACAGTTATTTTACCTTTGTTGCAGTTCCTTTTTGTTTCTTAGTCTGTCCAACTATATTATATTCAAAAGTGTATTCATCTCCATCCGTAGTTAAGATTTTCATGTGTATAGCTTTTTCTTCAGCCCGATTTTTAGGGTTAATCTTTTTTACTATATACTCACAATCGTTAATCCACCGTATGCTTGAGGTATCGGCTTTTCCTTGATAGTAATCTATTTCTATCGAGTCGTTGCGCATAAAAGTAGTTGTTTCGAGCTGTGTGCCAACCAAGGCTTTAAACTCAAAAGTTCCATTTTTAAATTTTTTACAGTTTCTTTCCGGCTGATAACAGCTTATTAGGGTAAGTAATATTATAATTGAGGTAAATAAACGCATAAAAATAATTTCTATGCAAATTTCTATAATTAAAAGCAATTATAGAATGCTTTATAAAGAATTATTGCAGGACAATATACATTTGAGAGTACTAATTATTGTACGCTTTAAAACTTCCATCTTTATAGAAGATTATAATTTTATCAATTTCACCTTCATTGGTAGAAGCAATCTTTTTATGTGAAACTTGATTTGAAGTAAAACTGGTTGTTAAATTCTTTTTTTCACCACCATCCTGTTCGTTTTTTTCTTTTTGGGCAGGGAAGGAGCCTTTTCCATTTAATAGCCAATACAATTCTACCTCTGGAAATTTTTGAACTACTTTCATCACGAATTCCAAACTGGGTTTATTCCTACCGGAGAGTAAATGCGAAATAGTGGAGCGGTTAAAATCGATCGCTTCAGAAAAAGCAGTTGCAGATAAACCATAGAAATCCATGATTTTTTCCAGTCTTTTTGTGAAATTTTCACTGTTTACCATTGTAACACCATTCTAACTCTTGTGATGGTTACAAATGTAATCAATAAAGGTTTTATTTGCAAAAACGAATAGTAAAACAGCTATTAAATATTAAATTAAAAGTTCATATAATATGTATTAAATAATTAGAATATAGTATTTTACATTTTAATTAATATTTTTGTTAAAAAATAACTGTTTAATAATGGTGATAAGCAGGATTGGTGTTTACTTTTGTACACAAAATCTTATAAATTTATTGGTTACAAATGTAAACATAGTGTTGTTTACCTTTGACAACAGAAATATATTTATGAATCTACAAGAAACCTACAGAACCCTTTTTTTAGCACCCATTCAAGGTCGGTATATTACGTTAAAACATATTCGTCCGCTGTTAGAAACCAATTCTAAAATTGAAATAGTTAAGGAAGGTATTTCAGAAAAAGGAAAAGAGATTCCCGTTTTAAAAATTGGAAACGGCTCTAAAAATGTTTTGGCGTGGTCTCAAATGCACGGAAATGAATCAACCACTACTAAAGCTATTTTTGATTTTTTGGGATGTATCGATCAAGAAAAAGTATTTCAGAAAGAGATAAAGACGTTTTTAAGCTCATATACCTTATATATAGTCCCTATTTTAAATCCAGACGGAGCTGAAGCCTATACTCGTGAAAATGCCAATGATGTTGATCTCAACAGGGACGCCAAAGCGCTTACACAAAAAGAAAGTAGGCTGTTAAATGCTTTATTTACTGAAATCAACCCTGTTTTATGCCTTAATCTACACGATCAGCGTACTATTTATGGCTTAGATACCAATAAGTCAGCCACAGTTTCGTTTTTGTCACCTGCTGCTAATATAGAACGGACGGTTACAAGTGCAAGGAAGATTGCTATGCAATATATTGTGGGAATGAATCACGTATTACAATCTTTTATACCCAATCAAGTAGGGAGGTACGATGATACTTTCAATGCAAATTGTGTTGGCGACAGCTTTACTGCAGCTGGAGTACCAACCATTTTATTTGAAGCGGGGCATTATGCAAATGACTACCAACGTGAAAAAACTCGAGAATTTATTTTTTATGCATTGTTGGAGCTATTCGGTATACTTTCTTCAGAAGAGAAAATTAATGATTATAAAAAGTATTTTACTATTCCGAAAAATAAAAAGAATTTTAGAGATGTTATTTTACGAAATGTCAATTTAGAAAAGGGAAAACGCTCTGTATCGATAGCTATACAGTATAAAGAGAAGCTCATTGATGATAAAATCCAGTTTGCGCCATATATAGAAGAAGTTGGTGATTTGTCAAATTATCGCGGTCATAAGGAAATAGATATTAATAATAGAGATCTATTAATAAATTCTCAAAAAAAAGTTAATATTGACGAAAAAGTTTTAACAATTCATTGTAAAAATAATGGTAAGGAAATTATTTTGTAATAAACTGCTCCTTTTTTTATGAAAAACTTAGTATTTTTGCATTCGTAAAAAAAGAAAAAGCTATGGCAAAATTTAAATTAGACGAAACAGATCACAAAATACTCGATATGCTTATCGAAAATACACGAACAGCATTTACCGATATTGCAAAAAAGTTAGGTATTTCAGCCGGTACGGTGCATGTACGTGTTAAAAAAATGGAAGATGCAGGGTTTATTACAGGATCTTCTCTTAAGTTAGACTATAAAAAATTAGGGTATTCTTTTATAGCGTACGTTGGAGTGTTTCTTCAGAAAACCTCTCAAACTCAGTTTGTATTAGAACGAATTAATGAAATTCCCTTTGTAACAGTTGCACACGTTACAACTGGCAAGTTTAATGTCTTTTGTAAAATACGGGCAAAAGATACTAGCCATGCAAAAGATATAATTTATCAAATAGATGATATTGAAGGGGTTACACGAACTGAAACCATGATATCGCTGGAAGAAAGCATTAATGACAAAAAACGATTGATGCACTCTATCTTTATGGATATTCAATAAGAAGTAAAATCTAAACAATATTTTAGTTTACCCTTTGCATATTGGCAAAGGGTTTTTTTATCTTTAATACTTAAACAATTTTACTTCACGATGACGACCAAAATTCCAAAATCCCAATACGACTCTTATTTTGAACACTATATAAGTTTAGTTGAAGAGTACCCGCTGGATAAAGCATTAGCCTCTGGAATGCTAACAACAACCAATTTTTATGAATCCCTTTCCGAAGAAAATTGGGCTCATCGATATGCTGAAGGAAAATGGACCCCAAAAGAAATATTACTGCACGTAATAGATACAGAGCGTATTTTTTGTTCTCGAGCCTTGCAAATAGCACGCTCTGAAAATACAGTATTATCTGGTTTTGATGAAAATTTATTTGCGGAAAATTCAAATGCAAATGAGCGTACGGCAGAAGATTTAATTAATGAATATATAAGTGTTCGCACCGCAACTATCTCTCTTTTTAAAAGTTTTTCTGAAAAAACAATGAACAATACCGGCGTGGCCAATGAAAAACCACTTTCCGTTCAAGCTGCAGGACATATAGTTTGTGGACACGAACTGCACCACATCAATATTATTAAAGACCGCTACCTGTAATGAATGTTTTTTCTTTTTTAAAGAAAACGTATATAAGTTGGGACAAAAATGATCCTTGGGCAAAAAGCGCCGTGATTGCATATTATGCTTTGTTTTCATTACCATCATTATTAATGATAACAGTTCATATAGCCGGATTGTTTTATGGCCGCGAAGCCGTACAAGGAAGGATAACCGAAGAAATTGGGGGTTTAATAGGGCAGGGAAGTGCAGAAGCTATTGAAACGATGATTGCCAATGCTGCTCTTGAAGATAGTTCAATAATTACAATTATATTAGGTGTTGGGATGCTGGTTTTCGCTGCAACAGGGGTGTTTTTTCAACTTCAAAAAGCTTTGAATGATATTTGGAGTGTTCGGGCTAAAGAAGAGGGGTTTGTAAATATTTTAAAAAGAAGAGCTACCTCTTTTGGACTTGTTTTGGCAATTGGATTGTTGCTTTTGATCTCCTTATTTATTTCGGCAGCAATTTCAGCGATAAGTAATTTGTTGAGTGATTATTACTCCGAAGCTTCTTCCGTTATAGTTACTATTTTAAATTTCCTCATTTCAGAAATATTCATCACAGCATTATTTGCTTCTATTTTTACCATTTTGCCGGATGTAAAGATAAAATGGAAAACCACTTTATTGGGCGCTTTATTTACATCCTTATTATTTTTGGTAGGAAAATACATTATCGGTTTTTACTTTTCACAATCAAATCCCGCATCAGTTTATGGTGCTGCAGGAAGCGTAGTGCTTATTCTTCTTTGGGTATATTATACGTGCCTTATCCTGTTTTTTGGAGCCGAACTTACTGTAAATTGGGCATTGTACAGGAAGATTAAAATAGTACCTACCAAACACGCTACGCTATCTTACGAAAAAGAACTCGCCGAACTTAGGAACTACAAGGCCAAGATAGAAGAAGATCGTAAAAAAGCTGAAAAACTTAAGAACTGCTAAGTCTTAATATCTTTAACACACTTTAACCCAAGCTTAATACCAAACCTTTGGAAACACTAGTGAATAGGGCTATATTGTAACTGAACTGATTTATGAACGAAAGATAAAAATAATATTATGGACAAGAGAATAGCAATTATAGCAACAGATGGATTTGAAGAATCTGAATTAAAATCACCTAAAGAGGCGATGGAAAAAGAAGGTTTTACCGTTGATATCGTCAGCGAAGAAACCGGAACCATTAAAGCTTGGGCAGATGGAAACTGGAGTACAGAATACACTGTAGATAAAACCATCAATAACATCAATGCAAATCAATACCATGCACTGGTACTACCTGGTGGGGTAATCAATCCCGACAAGCTACGTAGAAACGAAGACGCATTGATTTTGGTGCGAGACTTTTTTAAGCAAAAGAAACCAGTTGCTGCAATTTGCCACGGACCTCAAGTATTGATTTCTGCAGATGTAGTTAAAGGAAGAAAAATGACTTCATTTAATTCCATCAAAGATGACTTGATCAATGCAGGAGCAAATTGGGTAGACGAAGAAGTAGTTGTTGATGAAGGGTTTGTAACCAGTAGAAACCCAAATGACTTACCGGCATTTAATTCAAAATTAATTGAAGAGATAAAAGAAGGTAAGCATGAATTGCAACACGCTTAATAATTGATTATTAAGACACAAACTAAAAAGAGGCGGATTTTTCCGCCTCTTTTTAATTTTATTTATTCCTCTTCATCACCAGGTAATGGTTTTTCAGGGATTTCACTTATCGGTTCGGAATAATCTTCCACGTCATAATCATCTTCTTCAAATTTGGCCATAGTGTCTTCAAGTCGTGAGCTCACTTTTACCAAATAGATAGAATCTTCTGTACGCACTTCAACAGCATCTACCGTTTCATTTTTTGCATTTTTAAAACGTATCACGTGGTCGTCGTCATACCCATCTGGATACTTCTCAACCAATAGCGATAGTATTTCTGGGGTCAATTTTTTAAAATCTACAATAACTCGTTTCATTTGTATTTACTGTTGTTGGTTTGTCTATTTATATCTTCAAAAATAAAAGAGATAATGGTATTTCAAAATATATTTTTAAAAATTTTCATAATAATTAAAAGCTTCATGGATAAGTTCGTTTTTAACTGTACAGTTTATTTTATAATTGCCTATATCATGCAGCAATACAAAGTATACAGTCCCGCCACTATTCTTTTTATCAAAAATCAATAATTTAATTATTTGCTCGATATCTTCTTTATTGAAAGAGACTTTTTTAAAGTTGCTCAAGATAACAGTTGTAATTTCATCTAATTTTTTCTTCGGAAACGAACAAAGCTCAGATGAAATATATGTTGCCAGTATCATACCAATAGCAATAGCTTCACCATGAAGTAACTCTTCTTTTGAAGCTTCTATAAAATATGACTCAATGGCGTGCCCAAGTGTATGACCGTAGTTTAATGTTTTCCTACGGCCTTTTTCCAGAGGGTCTTCAGTTACTACTTCATTTTTAATTAAAACGGACTCCCAGATTAGATCACTGGCTTTAGGTGTATCGTTAACATTAAAATACTGTACTTTTTGCCAATACGCTTCAGAATGTATTAAACCATGTTTTAGCATTTCAGCTAAACCGGAAGTTACATGGGCCTGCGGTAATGTATCTAAAAAAGCAATGTCAATAATTACTTGTATTGGTTTTTTTATAACACCAACCTGGTTTTTTAAGCTTCCCAGATCGACACCATTTTTTCCACCTACCGATGCATCGACCATCGCCAATAGGGAAGTAGGGATGTTAATAAAAGAAATGCCTCGTTTAAAGGTACAGGCCACAAACCCACCAAGGTCTGTTACTACGCCACCTCCTAAATTAATAAGAAGGCTATTGCGGTCTGCTCCTTTTTCAGATAGTTTATTCCAAAGCTTTACACAGGTTGAAATGGTTTTATTGGTTTCGCCAGGGGGAATACAGAGTATTTCAGGTTCTTGGTTAAAACTTGTCTTTTTCAATACATAAGGAAGGCAAAGTTCTTTTGTATTCTCATCAGTTAAAATAAAAATTTTTGTAGGATTGAGGCTAGCTATTTGATTTTCAAAAACTTCCCAAGCATTCGTATCGCCACAAACTGAACCTTCTTTATTATTAAGTTGTTTCATCTATCAAAAACTGATTTCTGCTGTTTATTCATCGTCAAATCTAACTATATTTGCGCAGATTACATTTATATGGAAACGAATTTACTGTTTAATAATACTGAAATAGCGTTCAAGCTCAAATCTGATGCTGAAGTAGAGCGAGCGTACTTTTTGTTTAAAATGATAGCAAACGAACCTTTGGTGCGCATAGGCACGGCGGTTACTAAGTTTGCATTGAATATAAACCTTCCTGTAGAAGGGTTGATCCGTTCCACGGTGTTCGACCATTTTTGCGGGGGTGTAAGCGAAAAAGACTGTATGAACACGGTAGATGCTCTTTATAGAGCGAACGTATATTCAGTATTGGATTATTCAGTAGAAGGGAAAGAGGATGAGGCTCAGTTTGATAAAACTATGGATAAAATAGTGGAACTGACCAGTTTTGCTCAAAATAAAAAAGCCATGCCTTTTGCTGTTTTTAAACCCACAGGTCTTGGCCGGTTTGAATTATGGCGTAAACAAACAGAAAACGAAACACTTACCAAGGAAGAGGAAGCCGAATGGAACCGAATTGTAAATCGTTATGAAACTGTTTGTAAAGCAGCAGACGACTGTGGAGTTTCACTCCTGGTAGACGCAGAAGAGTCTTGGATACAAGATGCTGCCGATACACTCTGTGAGCAAATGATGGAGAAATATAACAAAGAGCGAGTGGTTATTTTTAACACTTTACAATGTTATCGGTGGGACAGGGAAGAATATCTTCATAAGCTACATACAAAAGCCAAGGAGAAAAAATTTAGATTAGGTTTTAAAGTAGTTCGTGGGGCATATATGGAGAAAGAACACGAACGAGCAGAAGAAAATGGGTATCCAACTCCTATTTGTGAAAGTAAACAAGCCACTGATGATAATTTTAATCAGGTAACTAAATATATCCTAGATAACCTGAATGATATAACAATATACATAGGCACGCATAATGAAGTGAGCTGTTATTTGGCCATGGAAATCATGAAGACAAAAGAACTGGAGAAGAATGATGAGCGAGTTTGGTTTGGTCAATTATATGGAATGAGCGATAATATTAGTTACAATCTAGCCAGCGAAGGGTTTAATGTGTCTAAGTACATGCCTTTTGGCCCTGTAAAAGATGTTATGCCTTATTTAATACGTCGTGCCGAAGAAAATACTTCAGTTGCTGGACAAACGAGTAGAGAACTTATTTTACTCAAAAACGAACGCAAGCGTCGCGGCATTTTTTAAGAGTGTGTGTACTAGCTCCTTCAAAATTTGTATTTTTAGTTTTGTAACGATACAGTAGGGTATAGGCTTAATTGTGTTTACTCTTGTGTTGTGTGTAAGCAAGACAAAAATTGCGATGAAAACAAAACTGATTACAATAACATTAATATTAACAAGCATATCGCTATTAGGACAATCGGTTTCAAAAAGCGAATTGAAAAATATCCTTAAGGAAACACTTACTAAATCTAGGGATTATGTATCAGGTGCGACTAACTCTTGGTTCTATAACAATAGTCAAAATGATTATAAAATTCAAGACACTTTAACTTTTAGTATTGCTCGAAATTATAAAATAAATTATTGCAAAATAGTTAATTGGACTTTCTCCAAATGGAATAGTTTTCGTCTTGAATTCGCTGATTACTGTGAGGAACCGCCAATAAAATCAGCTTCAAACGACAATGACTATTATGAGTTTATAATTGAGGAAAATGACGATATTGTATTTGTTTTATTAAAAAATGTAAACGGAATTCAGGATAAATTTAAAGTTATTGAACTGACCGAAAACGAGCTGATTGATAGTGGAAATTACCAATTTGATTATACAATTAAACTGAAGCGAATAAAATAATGCCAGTACATATAACATATAACCTTAATTGTGGCTATGGTTGTTTATCTAAATGAAATGTCATTCAAATTTCACTATCTTACCAAATGAAATAAAATAACAACCTAAAAAGTTGCAACTGACGGTTATACCAACCGTTGATTTTAATACGATAAGGAAAATATAAACAATCAACTATGGATGTAGCCGAACTTATAGGTAAAGTATTTTTACCATTATCTCTTGCTATTATTATGTTAGGTATGGGAATGACTTTAGTTCCTGCCGATTTTACTAGAATTATAAAATACCCCAAAGCAATTTTAATTGGTCTTACCAATCAGCTTATCTTTTTGCCTATTATTGGATTTTTATTGGCTATAGGTTTTAACCTAAACCCTGTAATGGCAGTTGGGGTAATGGTTTTAGCTAGTTGTCCTGGCGGTCCTACCAGTAATTTAATAACACAGGTTTGTAGAGGTAACATTGCATTATCGGTCACATTAACTGCTATTGCTAGTATTGTAAGTATCTTAACAATACCATTTATTCTATCCTATGCGTTAGAATATTTTGGCAGTAACACAGATGTAGTTATTAAGCTACCCATTATAGATACCATAATTCAAATAATGGGTATCACTGTGATTCCTATTTCGTTAGGAATGCTCATTCGTAAATACAAAACCAATTTTGCAATAGGAATGGAAAAACCTATGCGTATTGCTTCTACAGTTATTTTCATACTGGTTTTCGTCGCAGTGTTAGCTGCCAATGCTGACAAACTAGTAGACGGAATGAAAGCAGCGGGATTAGTTACATTAGTACTTAACATCGCTACTATGGGGTTAGGTTTTTTTACTGCTAGGCTGTTTAATTTAAATTTAAAGAACACCATTTCAATCACAATTGAGAGCGGAATACAAAATGGAACCTTAGCACTCGTAATTGCAACTTCTATATTGAATAATGTAGAAATGGGTATTCCAATAGGAGCTTACGCTATATGGATGTTTATAACTGGAGGTATTTTAATGTGGCAATTTGGAAAAAGAACAAATGTAGATTCTAAATAAAACCAGTATCAAACTGAATGCTTCAGTATTCTTTAAAAGGATTATTCCGGTTATTCAAAAACCTGTTCCATTTTCTGTACTGTAGCTTTGTTTTTACAGTTTTCAACAGTCATTTTTAAACTTTTTTCTAAAACTTCAGCTTCAATTTTATAAATCTTGCAGGAATCTAAGTCTGTATTACTTTCTGAAAACAAAACATCACCATTAACTAGCATTTCTGAAATTACCATAGTATCCAATTTCTCTTGTTTTAAAAACTGAAGTGTCGCTTCAGAAAAAACCCGCTCTTTGTTTCTTATATCTTTTAGTGTACGGGCGGTAGGACTATAATCACAAGAAGTTTTTTTTCCGCTTAAAAAGAAGAAAAGGATAATTAGGCCAATGCCAAAACCTCCTAAGTAATAGGCAATTCTGTGAATTAATTTCATAAAAAATGTACGTTTTTAAAAGAACAGCAAATTGATATCGCTGTAAGACATATCAAACCAATCGGCAACAGCTTTATTGGTTAAAATGCCGCGGTAAAAATACAAACCATTTTTTAATCCACCATCAAAACGGATGGCTTGTTCTAGGCCACCACACTCGGCAATTTCCAATAAATAAGGTGTAAAAATATTACTGATTGATATTGAGGCTGTTTTTGGGTACCGGGCAGGAATATTGGGCACTCCATAATGTACTACATTGTGTTTAATTTGAGTAGGAGAGTCGTGGGTAGTCATATCTGAGGTCTCAAAACAACCGCCCATATCGATGCTGACATCAATAATAACAGCTCCTTTTTTCATTTTTTTTACCATTGCTTCAGTAACAATAATGGGAGATCTATTTTTCCCACGAACTGCACCAATGGCAACATCGCATCGGCGTAGAGCTTTTAATAGGTTTTTGGGTTGTATGGTCGAAGTGTAAAACGTTTGGCCAATAGCAGATTGTAAAGCACGTAGCTTTGTAATGGAGCTATCAAACACTTTTATGTTGGCGCCTAGTCCCAATGCAGAACGTACAGCAAAATGTCCAACGGTGCCAGCACCAATAACAACCACTTCAACAGGTGGAACACCGCTTATATTTCCAAAAAGTAATCCGTTTCCTTTTTTGGCATTTACCATAATCTCTGAAGCGATTAATACAGATGCGGTACCTGCAATTTCACTTAGTGCTTTTACGGCAGGATAACTATGGTCTTGCTCTTTAATAAACTCAAATGCTAAAGCAGTGATTTTTTTCTTGGATAGGGTGTCAAAATATTTTTTCTGCCTAGTTTTAAGTTGAAGCGCAGAGATAAGGACAGTCTTTGGGTTTATTAGTTCTAGTTCTTCAAGGGTAGGGGGTTCTACTTTTAAAATAAATGGGCAACCAAATACTTTTTTGGTGTCTTTGGTAAGTTGGGCTCCAGCTTCGCTATAATCTTTATCAGAAAACCCAGCTTCTTTTCCTGCTCCACTCTCAATTAAAACTTTATGGCCATTGGCAACGACAGCAGCAACAGCATCTGGCGTTAAACAAATACGTTTTTCTTGAAAATACGTTTCTTTGGGAATGCCTATAAATAGGGCTCCCTTTTGGCGGGTAACCTCCAACGTTTCTTCTTGGGGTATTAATTGAGCTTTGGTAAAAGGAGACTTGGACTCGGTCATAGCAGGAATGGTTAGCAGCCCTAAGTTACATATTTAATTGGATATTGAAAAGAATAAAAATGATTACCGAAAAAGATCTTTTACTTGTTGCCACAGTGTCTTTTTAGTCATAAGGTCTTCTTCAAACTCTTGTAAATCATTACCTCGAATTTTGTTAAATAATTTTGCACGTATAAGATAGACCGCAGGAACTAAAACCATCATTAAAGGAATAATGTAGTATAATTCTAATTCATCTAAGTTGTTACTCTCATTAATAATTCCCCATAACTGAAAAGCATACATAGCTATTGGTATTAAAATAATCCAGTGCCACCAGTGTTTGCAGGTAAAAAACCATAATAGTAAAAGGTAAAGTGGGATAAACTTACCAAAAAAGTGCCATGCAAAAGTATACCAATCAAAAAAAGCAGTATGGTATGTAAAAAAAGAAGTTTCCCAAACTTGAGATGATGGAAAACTCTCATATGCATAAAATAAAAAAGGGGTTATAGCTATTAGAAAAACAACTACACCCCCAACGTATAATGATTTTTTATCCGTTTTGTGGTACTCGGATTTGATCTCTTTTGATTTGTTGTTCTGTTTGTCCATCTTCAATACTTTCTGGAGTACATGAGAAAAATAGACCAGCTCCGAAAATTGCAACGATTAAATAGTACTTTGTTAGTTTCATAATGTTTTGTTTTGTGAGGTTAATAGTACAAACCTATCACAAAATTCAACATGTATTCCAACTAAGTTAGCCGTATCTTTATAGGTTATTTTGGGCAATAATTTCCCTGCTCAAAAAACACTGCGATTTGGGGCAATTTTTAAAGTTCTATTTACTGGTATATGTGGTTGCAATTTAGTTCACTGGCAATATGTTTAAAGTTCTACTTCCATTTTTGTTCTTTGATAATGTTATACTGGTATGCTCCGCTGGCAGCAATGTTTGTATTTTTTCTGGCCATTCTATAAATACCCAGTTGTCTGAATAAATATATTCTTCAATCCCTATATCCAGCGCCTCACTTTCGTCTTTTATCCTATAAAAGTCAAAATGATAAACAACATCGTTTGGTATCTCATATTCATTAACCAAAGAGAATGTAGGGCTGGAAATTGTATCGGTAACACCAAGTTTTTTTGCTAAGGCAGTAATAAGAGTTGTTTTGCCACTACCCATAGCTCCATAAAACAATAGATGTTTATTTTGCGCAACGGTTAACACTTTATCTGCGACCTCTTGAAGGTCATGTAGCTCGTAGGTTATTTCCATAAATTTGGATTGCTTCCAAATATAACATTGTTAACCGATAAATAGCTAATATTTTCGATGAAATACAATGTTTTAGGTTTTTTCTTACAAAAAATAACTACTTAGGCTCTAAGACGCTAAAAGGTATAACCATTTCTTCAAGGGAGACACCCCCATGTTGGTACGTATTTCTATAGTAACTAACGTAATGGTTGTAATTGTTGGGATAAGCAAAGAATAAATCTCCTTTCGCAAAAATAAAGGAACTACTCATGTTTATAGCAGGAAGATTGATTGTTTTAGGATCGGTGGCTGCGAGAACATCTTTATCTTCATATGTTAAACTTTTGCCTGTTTTGTAACGTAAGTTTAAACTGGTGTTTTTATCTCCAATAACTTTTGAAGGGTTTTTTACATTAATTGTCCCATGGTCGGTTGTAATGATCAATTTAAAGCCTAATTGAGACGCTTGCTGTATAATATCCATCAAAGGAGAGTTTTTAAACCAGCTTTGTGTTAGGGATCGATACGATTTATCTGTAGAAGCAAGTTCTTTAATCACTTCCATTTCTGTTTTGGAATGTGATAGTATGTCCACAAAGTTATATACTAATACAGTTAGGTCTTCATCTTTATGGCTTTTAAAGTTTTCAGCCAATCGCTTGCCTTGTTTTAAGCTAGAAATTTTATGATAGCTCCAGTTTAAGTTCAATCCAAATCGTTTTAGCTGTGCTTCTAAAAACTTATCTTCACTCATGTTTTTTCCACCATCATCGGTATCGTTTAACCATAAGTCTGGATGTAGTTTTTCCATTTCACTAGGCATCAGCCCAGAAAAAATAGCATTTCGCGCATATTGCGTTGCAGTGGGCAAGATGCTGCAAAACATATCTTCGCTTGTTTTTTTATAGGCATTGGCAATAAAAGGCTCAAAAGCTTTCCACTGATCATAACGAAGGTTGTCTACAACTACCAAAAGTGTTGGCTTTTTATCTTCCAACTCCGGCATAACCTTATCCCTAAATAGGGTGTGTGACATCACAGGAGCTTCATCTTGATCTTTAAACCATTCAGGATACTCTTTATCTATAAATTTACAAAACTGTGTGTTCGCCTCTGTTTTTTGAGACTCTAGGATTTCAAACATTCCAGTATCCTCAATATCTTCCAGTTCCAATTCCCAATACACTAATTTTTGGTACAAGTCAACCCAACCTTCCCATGAATTAATCATGGACATATCCATCGCGATTTTCCGGAATTCCTGCTGATAACTAGAAGTAGTTTTTTCTGAAACCAATCTTGAGTGATCCAAATTTTTCTTCAAACTCAATAAAATTTGGTGAGGATTTACAGGTTTTATAAGGTAATCGGCAATTTTAGAACCGATCGCTTCTTCCATAATATATTCTTCTTCACTTTTGGTAATCATAACTACCGGCAGGGAAGCTTGGTGTTCTTTTATTTCGGCTAAGGTTTCCAATCCCGTAAGGCCAGGCATATTTTCGTCTAAAAAAACAATATCGAAATTTTCTTTTGTTATTTCTTCTAAGGCTTCAGTACCACTTTGTGCGGTGGTTACCGTATAATTTTTTTTCTCAAGGAAAAGGATGTGCGGTTTTAACAAATCTATTTCATCATCTACCCATAGTACTTTTATGTCGCTCATATTGTATATTTGTTTTTTCTGTGTTGAATGGTTCAGTTTTTCTGAAAATTCACTCGTTGAACAAATCTAATCCTGAAATTTTTCAAAACGAAAAAAGCCAGTATAATTAAAAGTTAAAAGTTTGAAATTACGTAACAAACTCAAAATAGTTAACGACCCTATCTACGGTTTTATTACCATTCCCAATACTGTCATTTTCGATTTAATAGAGCATCCATATTTTCAACGGCTGCGCAGAATTTCGCAAATGGGCATGTCATATCTCGTTTATCCGGGCGCGCATCATACCCGTTTTCATCATGCCTTGGGCGCTATGTTTTTAATGCGAAAAGCGGTGCAGGTGCTTCGTTTTAAGGGGATTGAAATTTCGGAAGAAGAAGAAGAGGCTATTTACATCGCGATTTTATTACATGATATTGGTCACGGACCGTTCTCACATGCGATGGAAAATAGCATTGTTGAAAGTGTGAATCATGAGCAGATTTCACTGCTGTTTATGGAAGAATTGAATCGAAACTTTAACAACAGATTAACGCTTGCCATCACCATTTTCAAGGATGAATATGACCGAAAATTCTTGCATCAACTTATTTCAAGTCAGTTGGACATGGATCGATTGGATTATTTAAGGCGGGACAGTTTTTATACTGGGGTTTCAGAAGGAGCGGTAAATTCCGAACGGCTTATTACCATGTTGAATGTGCATAACGATAAACTGGTAGTAGAGGAGAAGGGAATTTATTCGGTAGAGAAATTTATCATTGCTCGTCGTTTAATGTATTGGCAGGTGTATTTGCATAAAACTGGTATTGTAGCCGAACAGTTATTACTTCGCATATTAAAACGGGCTAAAGAATTAACCGACCAAGGAGTTGAACTTCCCGCAAGCGCAGCATTATCCTTTTTTCTGAATCATGCCATAACGAAAGAAACATTTACAAAAGATGTCTTGGATACGTTTTCAAAACTGGATGATTACGATATTGTTTCGGCCATGAAATCTTGGGTTTCTTCAGAGGATTTTGTTCTAAAAACGTTAGCTCAAATGCTTTTAGATAGAGACTTGCTGAAAATTAAAATGAAAAAGAAACCTGTTTCTTCAGAAAAAATAAAAAAGAAATTAAAACAGGTAATGCAAAAGCATAATTTAACCGAGGAAGAAGCTAATTATTTTGTGTTTACGGGGAGTATTCAAAATCAGGCATACCGCATGGACAAAGACACTATTAATCTGTTGACCAAAAATGGAAGAATTAAAGATGTTGCCAAGGCAAGTGACCAAGTAAACTTAAAAGCACTTTCTGAAAAGGTAGTAAAATACTATCTATGCTATCCAAAAAGCAATAACTAAACCTTTTTTTCTATTTTTGCAGGGATTATTGTCAAATCGATATAAATTTTTAAAACAGGGTTATCTGTTTTTTTAGCAATAATCTATAACCACAATGCTACTAAATGAAATTTACAGCAACACAAATAGCAGGACTTTTAGAAGGTGAAATAGAAGGAAATTCTGATGCAGAAGTGTCAAAACTTGCTAAAATTGAAGAAGGAACCGAAGGGAGCCTCACTTTTTTGGCCAATCCTAAATACACTTCATATATATATTCAACTCAGGCTACCATAGCAATCGTAAACAAAGATTTTGTTGCTGAAAACAAAATTGATACAACGCTTATTCGGGTTGACGACGCCTACAAGGCTTTTTCTAAGTTATTGGAATACTACAACCAAGTAAAAATGAACAAAACAGGAATTGAAGAGCCTGTTTTTGTGTCAGAAAGCGCTACGTATGGAGAAAATCTCTATTTAGGCGCTTTTTCTTATTTAGGCGATAATGTTAAAATAGGTGCGAATGCAACTATTTACCCCAATGTTTATATTGGTAATAATGTTGAAATAGGGGATAATGTAATTATTTTCGCAGGCGCTAAAGTTTATTCTGAGACCGTTATTGGCAATAACTGTGTGATTAATAGCGGTGTAATTGTTGGAGCAGATGGATTTGGTTTTACGCCAGATGAAAATGGAGAATATTCAAAAGTACCACAAACCGGTAATGTAATCATTGAAGATAATGTAGATTTGGGTGCGGGTACAACTATAGATCGAGCTACTTTAGGCGCCACTATAATAAGGAAAGGTGTAAAACTGGACAACCAAATACAAATTGCCCATAACGTAGAAATAGGAGAAAACACTGTAATTGCCGCCCAATCTGGAGTGGCTGGTTCTACAAAAATTGGTAAAAATTGTGTTATTGGTGGTCAAGTAGGAATTGTTGGCCATATAACCATTGGCAATAATGTGCGAATACAAGCACAAAGTGGTATTGGGCGAAACGTAAAAGATAACGAGGCATTACAAGGTTCACCGGCATTAAGTTATGGCGGTTTCAATAAAAGCTATGTTCATTTTAAAAACCTACCTGAAATAATCAAGCGATTTAATACCTTTGAAAAAAAAATTGACAATGATTGAGTGTAACACCACAAATCAGCAAACAATTGGCAAAGAAACTTCTCTTAAAGGAGTTGGATTGCATACTGGAAAAGAAGTAACCATAACCTTTAAACCAGCACCTGAAGACTATGGATACAAATTTATTCGTATAGATCTCGAAGGGAGTCCTGTTATAGAAGCGGATGCAAATTACGTTACCAATACAGAACGTGGCACCAATTTAGAGAAAATGGGTGTAAAGATTCAAACTTCTGAGCATGTTCTGGCTGCTTTGGTTGGGATGGAAGTTGACAATTGTATGATAGAGTTGAACGCTTCAGAGCCGCCTATTATGGACGGTTCTTCTAAGTTTTTTGTAGAAGCTATTGAAGAAGCTGGAATTGTTAAACAAGAAGCGCAACGGGAAGAGTATGTTGTAAAAGAAGTAATAACTTTTGCCGATGAAGAAACAGGCAGCGAAATTACAGTGATACCTTCCGATTCATACCAGATTACAACAATGGTTGATTTTGGGACAAAAGTATTGGGTACACAAAATGCTTCATTACAGCGTATTTCAGACTTTAAAGATGAAATATCTAATGCTCGTACCTTTAGTTTCCTTCACGAAATAGAAACTCTTCTGGATCACGGGTTAATTAAAGGAGGAGATTTAAATAATGCAATTGTTTATGTGGATAAAGAATTATCCCCTGAAACCATGGAAAAGCTTCGTGGAGCTTTCGGTAAAGATGAAATTTCAGTAAAACCTAACGGAATTTTGGATAACCTAACATTACATCATGCCAATGAGGCAGCTCGCCATAAGTTACTAGACGTGATAGGTGATTTAGCATTAGTGGGTACACGAATTCGTGGAAAAGTAATAGCAAATAAACCAGGACACTCTGTAAACACCCAATTTGCTAAAAAATTATCAAAACTTATTAAAATTGAAAAACGGAACCGGGTTCCGCAATTCGATATTTCAAAAGAACCTGTAAAAGATGTCAATGCCATCATGGCGATGTTACCACATCGACCTCCATTTTTACTGGTTGATAAAATTTTAGAACTGACCGACACCGGTGTAGTAGGGCTTAAAAACGTGACGATGAACGAGCCATTTTTTGTAGGTCACTTCCCTGGAGCTCCAGTTATGCCAGGTGTTTTAATAGTTGAAGCAATGGCACAAACCGGAGGTATTTTAGCATTAAGTACCGTGCCAGACCCTGAAAACTATTTGACGTTCTTTATGAAAATAAATAACGTTAAGTTCAAACGACAAGTAAACCCAGGTGATACCCTAATTTTTAATTTAGAATTAATTTCACCTATCAGAAGAGGTATTGTGCACATGAAAGGTGATGCATACGTAAATGATAAATTAGTGACCGAAGCAGAATTAATGGCACAGATAGTAAAATCTAAAAAAGACTAAATGAATCAACCGTTAGCATATGTCCATCCAGGCGCAAAAATTGCCAAAAACGTTGTTATAGAACCTTTTACAACTATTCATAACAATGTAATAATTGGTGAAGGAACTTGGATAGGATCCAACGTAACGATAATGGAAGGAGCACGAATAGGAAAAAACTGTAATATATTTCCTGGTGCTGTAATTTCTGCTGTCCCACAAGATTTAAAATTTAAAGATGAGGAAACCACAGCCGAAATTGGAGATAATACAACCATTAGGGAGTATGTAACTGTAAATCGCGGTACAATAGACCGTGGGAAAACAGTTATTGGAGATAATTGCTTAATTATGGCTTATTGCCACATTGCCCACGACTGTATAGTTGGTAATAATTGTATTTTTTCTAATGCAAGTACGTTGGCTGGGCATATTACTATAGGCGATTATGTAATCCTTGCAGGGATGACTGCCGTACACCAGTTTTGTATGATAGGGAGCCATGCTTTTGTTACAGGCGGGTCCTTAGTTCGTAAAGACGTACCACCTTATGTAAAAGGAGCTCGCGAGCCACTTTCATATGTAGGGATTAACTCTATAGGTTTGCGAAGAAGAGGATACGACACAGAGAAAATCAGGGAGATTCAAAATATTTACAGAATACTGTATCAAAACAATTATAATACCACACAGGCTTCAGAAATTATTGAAGCTGAAATGGAAGCCACCCCAGAAAGGGATGAAATCCTTCAGTTTATCAAAAACTCGAAACGTGGTATTATGAAAGGATATTTCAGTAATAATTGATATTGCTGAAATTATAAAACAATAAAATAAGTTTAACTTAAAAATATATCCGTTAGTTCGGAAAAGTAATATGGCAACAACTTCAGATATAAGAAAAGGGTTATGTATTCATTATAACCATGATATTTATAAAATCATTGAATTTTTACACGTGAAGCCGGGTAAAGGTCCGGCATTTGTGCGTACTAAACTAAAAAGTGTAACGACAGGAAAAGTAATTGACAACACTTTTTCTGCTGGTCATAAAATTGAGGATGTTCGTGTAGAAACGCATAAATTTCAATTCTTATATAATGAAGGGGAGTTTTACCATTTTATGAATACGGAAGACTATACTCAAATACGTTTATTAAAAGAAGCATTGGATACGCCAGAACTAATGAAAGAAGGTGAAGTAGTAACTGTTTTAATAAACACTGAAGATAATGCACCGCTTTCTGTAGAAATGCCTGCACACGTTACATTAGAGGTGACTTCAACCGAGCCTGGAGTAAAAGGTAATACAGCGACAAATGCAACAAAACCTGCAATCGTTGAAACCGGAGCTGAAGTAAATGTCCCTTTATTTATTAATGAAGGTGATAAAATACGTGTTGATACTGAAAAAGGACAATACCAAGAACGCATTAAAGAATAGATAGATAACTATCAAAATTTTAAATCCCGTCATGATGCTATTGTGATGGGATTTTTTATATTTGATTTCAAATTCGTACAAATGAAATTTTCTAATCCCCAGACCTTAAAAGCAATTGCAGGTATTATTGACTGTGATTATGTTGGCGATGCAACTTTTCCGGTATTGGGGTTGAACGAAATTCACGTAGTACAGCCCGGGGACATCGTATTTGTAGACCATCCCAAGTATTATGACAAAGCCTTGCAATCACTTGCAACTATTGTGTTGATTAATAAAGAAGTAGATTGCCCACCTGGAAAAGCGCTATTGATTAGTGATGACCCTTTTCGTGACTTTAACAAGTTAATTAATCATTTTAATCCTTTTGTAGCAGCTTCAGCAGTCATAGCAGAATCCGCAACAATTGGAAACCATACTATTATTCAGCCCAATGTGTTTATTGGTAATAATGTAGAAATAGGTGATGATTGTGTAATTCACCCAAATGTTTCCATTTACGATAACACAAAAATTGGAAATAATGTCACCATCCATTCTGGCACTGTTTTAGGAGCCGATGCGTTTTATTATAAAAACCGTCCAGAAAAATTTGACAAGCTCTTAAGCGGTGGAAATGTAGTAATTAAAGACAATGTAGATATTGGCGCACAATGTACTATTGACAGTGGTGTCACAGCGTCTACAACTATTGGAAAAGGTACCAAATTGGACAATCAAGTTCACATAGGCCACGATACGGTAATAGGCAGTCGTTGCTTAATAGCTTCGCAAGTAGGGATTGCGGGTTGTGTGTTTATTGAAGATTTTGTAACTATTTGGGGTCAGGTTGGAATTACAAGCGGTGTTACCATTGGTGAAAAAGCGGTAATTTCAGCACAAAGTGGTGTTAGTAAATCACTGCCGGGTCATAAATCTTATTTTGGGACACCAGCAGATGAATTCAGAAAAAAATATAAGGAACTGGCGTCTATTCGCTTAATTCCGGACATAATTGATAAATTAGATAGAATAAAATGAGTAAAAGTGCAAAGGAAATTGTGAGGGGGTTTTACCTCTCAAATGTATTAAGTGATAATTCGGTTTTGGAAAAATATTTCCATCCCGATTTGGAATTGCTTTGGAACAGTACTAATGGATTAACCATTATGAATCACAAAGATTTGGTAGATTATTTTACTGAAATGCGCCGAACCTACGATGACCTTCGGGTAGAGGTAAGCCATATGCTGGAAGATGGTGATTATGTAACTGTACGATACAAGTACTACATAAAAACAATCGAAAACCCAGACGAAGAATTAGGAATCGCTCATTTTATGGCTATTTGGGAAGTTAAGGACGGAAAAATATATCGTGGTCATCAAATAAGTCAACCAGTAACCGATAATGATGATACAGAAAAATCTTATCATAAGGTTAAAGTATAAATTCTTTTAAAACCTATTTCAAAATAGTACCTTTGCCTCGCTCTATAAAGCTTAAAAATAGAGCAACATAGATATCAATATAAAACAATAAAAAATTCTGAAAGAGAATGAGCGTTTTAGTAAATAAAGATTCAAAAATCATCGTACAAGGTTTTACCGGAAGTGAAGGTACATTTCACGCAGGTCAAATGATTGAATACGGTACAAATGTAGTTGGTGGTGTAACACCAGGAAAAGGTGGTCAAAAGCACCTAGACAAACCGGTTTTTAATACCGTAGCAGATGCAGTTAAAGAAACAGGAGCAGATGTAACTATTATATTCGTTCCCCCTGCTTTCGCAGCAGACGCGATTATGGAAGCTGCTAACGCAGGAATTAAAGTAATTATAACTATTACTGAAGGAATCCCAGTTGGCGATATGATTAAAGTAGCCGATTATATTAAAGATAGAGACTGCCGCTTGGTAGGTCCTAACTGTCCTGGAGTTATTACACCTGGCGAAGCTAAAGTAGGTATCATGCCAGGGTTTGTTTTCAAAAAAGGTAAAATTGGAGTTGTTTCAAAATCTGGAACACTAACGTATGAAGCTGCTGATCAAGTTGTAAAACAAGGATTAGGAATCACAACAGCTATTGGTATTGGTGGTGATCCAATTATCGGAACTACCACAAAAGAAGCTGTAGAGCTTTTGATCAATGATGAAGAAACAGAAGCAGTTGTTATGATTGGTGAAATTGGTGGTCAATTAGAAGCCGATGCTGCAAAATGGTACAAGGAAAGCGGAAGTAAAAAACCAATTATTGGTTTTATCGCTGGTGAAACAGCACCTGCTGGACGAACTATGGGACACGCTGGAGCCATTGTGGGCGGAAGCGATGATACTGCACAAGCTAAAAAGAAAATATTAAGTGAATGTGGAATTCACGTTGTAGATTCACCTGCAGAAATAGGTAAGAAAGTTGCTGAAGTTCTAGGGTAAATCACGAATCATATAAGTACTAAAGTCCTGTTTTTTTAGCAGGGCTTTTTTTATATTTGATATCTAAGTAAGATAATTGGTATCTTACTTTATTCTGAAAAACACCAATCAAAATTAATAGAACAAAATAGCTATGAAATTATTAGAAGGCAAAACAGCAATAATAACCGGTGGAAGCCGCGGAATAGGAAAAGGAATTGTAGAGACGTTTGTAAAACACGGTGCCAACGTTGCTTTTACGTATAACTCATCTAAAGAATCTGCCGAGGCTATCGCTTCCGATCTTTCCAAAGAAGGAGTAAAAGTTAAAGCGTATCAAAGTAACGCCGCCAATTTTGAAGACTCTCAAGAGTTAGCTGCTGAAGTTTTAAAAGAATTTGGTAGCATCGATATTTTGATAAACAATGCAGGCATTACAAAAGACAATCTTTTAATGCGTATTTCAGAAGAAGATTTTGATAAAGTAATCGAAGTTAACTTAAAATCTGTTTTCAACATGACTAAAGCGGTACAACGCGCTATGTTGAAACAACGTAAAGGATCTATTATCAATATGAGCTCTGTAGTAGGAGTAAAGGGAAATGCTGGACAGACCAATTATGCCGCATCTAAAGCTGGTATTTTAGGGTTTACAAAATCCGTAGCTTTAGAATTGGGATCTCGCGATATTCGTTGTAATGCCATTGCACCCGGTTTTATTGAAACCGAAATGACAGGTAAGTTAAATGAAGAAACCGTACAGGGTTGGAGAGATGCTATACCGTTGAAGCGTGGTGGTTCACCAGAAGATATCGCCAATGCCTGTGTGTTTTTAGCAAGTGATCTTTCTGGCTACATAACTGGACAAGTATTGAACGTAGATGGCGGAATGTTGACATAATCAATGTCTTAAAACTTTAAACTCGAATTAGAATAATTGACTACTGAAACCATACTATATATCATCATCGCCGGTGTAATTTCCCTTGCGTTGGCGTTGTTCATGTATGGTTATAAAAATAAATATTCCAGATCATTACGTTGGGTCTTTGGAGTATTACGCTTTATCACGTTGTTTTCACTTTTAGTGTTGCTGATTAACCCGAAGTTTAAAAGTGAAACGTATTCCGTCGAAAAGCCAAAACTGCCTGTATTAGTTGATAATTCAGCTTCTATAGTCGAATTAAATCAAACCAATCAAGTTTCAGCGCTACTTGAAAAGCTAAAAAACAATGAAGAATTGAATGAAAAGTTTGATCTTTCTTTCTTTTCCTTCGGAAGTGATTTTGAGGAGTTGGATTCTCTTTCTTTTTCAGAAAAAAACAGTAACCTTTCAAAAGCACTTGAGGCCACTGACAACCTTTTTAAAAATGAAAATGCACCCACTATTTTGGTGACCGATGGTAACCAGACACTGGGAAGCGATTATGAGTTTACTTCAGCGACCTATAAAAACACTATTTACCCGTTTATTTTAGGTGATTCCACTAAACATACCGATCTTAAAATTGAACGTCTAAACAGTAATCGTTATGCATTTTTAAAAAATAAGTTTCCTGTAGAAGTTATATTGGTGTACAATGGAACAAATAACGTAAGTTCACAGTTTGTGATTTCGCAAAACGGAACGAATGTTTATCAAGAAAATGTAAGTTTTTCAGAAGATAACAATAGTAAACCACTAAACTTTACACTTCCCGCAACGAGTGTAGGGTTACAGAAATATACAGCTCAAATTGTACCCTTGGAAGATGAAAAGAACAAAACCAATAATAGTAAACAGTTTGCGGTTGAAGTAATTGATCAAGCAACCAATGTCCTTGTGGTTAGTGACATTATTCATCCAGATTTAGGGGCCTTAAAAAAATCAATAACGACTAATGAGCAACGGACGGTTACTTTTAAAAAGCCTTCAGAAGCTATTACTACATTAAATGACTATCAATTAGTTGTCCTTTATCAACCAGACCGTGGTTTCACACAAGTTTATTCAGAAATAGAAAACCTCAAAAAAAATACCTTGACTATTACTGGAACCAATACCGATTGGAATTTTTTAAATTCAATTCAGCAGGAATTTAAAAAAGAGACCAGTTTGCAAACTGAAGATGTTTCAGCAACATTGAACAACAACTTTGGCACTTTTGCGGTAGAGGATATTGGGTTTAATGAGTTTCCACCACTAAAAACAACATTTGGGGATTTAAGCATAACGGTTGCTAACGAAATTTTATTAGGACAATCAATCAATGGGTTTGATACTGGCACACCTATGTTGGCCACAATGGAGCTAAATGGAAAACGTACTGCCATATGGGATGGTGAAGGTTTTTGGAAGTGGCGGGCACAATCGTATTTACAGACCGATAATTTTCAAGAGTTTGATGGCTTTATAGGCAAATTAATACAGTTTTTGGCATCTAAAAAACGCCGTAGCCGTTTAGAAGTGAGTAACGAAACCTTTTATTACAACAATAACCCGATAAAAGTTTCGGCACAATATTTTGATAAAAACTATGTGTTTGACTCTCGTGCAGCATTAAACATTACGGTGCGCAATACGGAAACCGAAAAACAAACTGTTTTCCCTATGTTATTGAGAAATAACTTTTATGAAGTAGACTTAAATAGCTTGCCAGCGGGGGAATACAAGTATACTGTTTCAGTTGGTGACGAGTCAATTTCACGAAGTGGAAACTTTACTATCCTTGACTTTAACGTAGAACAGCAGTTTTTAAACGCTGATGTCTCTAAGCTGAAACGAGTCGCGCAACAAACAAAAGGAACAGCCTATTTTTCTTCAGAAACAGAGCATATGATAGCCTCTTTAATCGCTGACGATTCTTACCAATCCATTCAGAAAAGCGAACTAAAAACCGTACCTTTGATTGATTGGAAATACCTACTCGCACTTATAGTTTTAAGTCTTAGTGCTGAGTGGTTTATTAGAAAATACAACGGACTTATATAAACCAAAAAAACATAAAATATAATGGAAAGATTACCCAAAATAGGAATACCGTTAATTATCGGTATCATCATAATAATAATCGTCATAGCTAAATCTGCTGTAACTATATCTTCAGGGGAAGCTGGAGTGCTTTATAAACGCTTTGGAGGTGGAGTTGTAACCGATGAGCCAGCGCTTAGCGAAGGATTTCATATTGTAGCCCCTTGGAACGATGTTTTTATATACGAAGTACGTCAACAATCATTGGATGAATCGATGAAAGTACTTTCATCAAATGGTTTGGATATTCGATTGGAAGCTTCTGTATGGTTTCAACCAGAAGATAGTAACTTAGGAAAGTTACATCAAGAAAAAGGTGAGGATTATATTACAAGATTAATAAAGCCTGCGGTGCGTTCTGCAACCCGTGCGGTAGTAGGTCGTTATACACCAGAACAGTTGTACGCGAGTAAGCGTGAATCTATTCAGAGTGAAATGCTAGAAGAGACCAAAAATTTATTGGAAAACCAATTTGTTCAAGTAAACCGGATTTTGGTTCGTGATATTTCGTTACCGGAAACTATTAAAGTGGCCATTGAGCGTAAATTAAGACAGGAACAGGAATCTCTTGAGTACGAATTCCGATTGGAAAAAGCCCAGAAAGAAAAAGAACGTCAGCGCATTGAAGCAGAAGGTAAAGCGGCAGCAAACAGTATTTTAAGTGCTTCGTTAACTGATAAGATATTGCAGGAAAAAGGTATTCAAGCAACTGTAAAGCTTTCAGAATCTAATAATAGTAAAGTTATTGTAATTGGTTCTGGGGATAGTGGAATGCCGATTATCTTAGGAAATCAATAAGGATTTAAACATATATTGTTATTTAAAAACCGCTTCTATTTGAAGCGGTTTTTTTTTATATAATTATTTCCGTCTCCAGAGTTTAAAAATAAAGAAAGCTGAAATAGTTGCAATGCCTATTAAGATCGATGCACCCAGCATATTTCCGTAGATAACATATCCTGTAGCAAATAATGATGTGTACACAAATACAATTCCTAAAAGCATAGAAGCCAAATCAATGGTAAAGACATCGTGTGTAACTTTTAGATCTATATTCTTATTTGCTGCAATTTTTTTAAATGTATTCCAGCCTTTTCCGTAAGGTGTAACTTGATTATAGAATGAAGCTAATTTTTCAGTTTTAGTGGGTCGAGTACATAATGTTACGGTTACCCAGGATACAGTGGTGATTAATACGTTAAGAACTAATTTTTCATGACCTTCTAAATTAAAGTTACCAAACTCAAAAACCAAAGCGACAATAAACGAAACAACCATTCCAGTAATTTCACTATATGCGTTGATTCGCCACCAAAACCAACGAAGGATAAAAATTAAACCTGTTCCGGCACCAATAGAAAGCAAGATTTGAAACGTTTCTAACGCACTACTTAATACTAATGCAAGTAAAGCTGAAACAGCCATTAAAATTACTGTTGACATTCTCCCTAGGGTCACCAATTGTTTTTCAGTTGCTTCTGGCTTTACAAAACGTTTATAAAAATCTAATGATATATAAGACGCACCCCAGTTTAAATGTGTGGAAATAGTACTCATAAAAGCTGCTATTAATGATGCTACGACTAGCCCCAATAATCCAGCCGGTAAGTTAGTAAGCATGGCAGGGTAACCTAAATCGTTTCCTAATACTGCATTGGGAAACTCTTTACCAATATCTGCAACTTCAGGATACAGAACTAATGAAGCCAGAGCGATAATAATCCATGGCCACGGTCTTAAAGCATAATGTGCTACATTAAATAGTAGGGTAGCGCCAATGGCGTTTTTTTCATCTTTAGCTGAAAGCATCCGTTGCGCTATATAACCACCTCCGCCTGGTTCTGCTCCTGGGTACCAAACACTCCACCATTGTACGGCAATGGGTATTATTAACAAGGTTAGCAACGATTCAGTATCGTTAAAGTCTGGTAAAAAGTGTAATTTATCTGAAACGTTTTCATGTGTCAGTAGGTTTTCCAATCCACCAATTTCTGGCATAGTAACTATATAATAAGCTGCCCAGATCGAACCGATCATAGCAATGATAAATTGTAAAAAATCGGTTAATATAACACCTCGAAGACCACCAATTGAACTATAGGTGACAGTAATTATTGAAGCATATAATACACATTGCCAAGGAGCCAAATCGAATAAAATTCCACCAATTTTTATAGCTGCCAAGCAAACTGAAGCCATTATCATAACATTGAAGAAGACACCTAGATAGATAGCTCTAAAACCACGAAGAAATGCTGCTTCTTTTCCGCTATATCGAAGTTCATAAAACTCAAGGTCTGTTAATACTTGTGATCGTCTCCACAGTTTTGCATACACAAAAACCGTGAGCATTCCAGTAATTAAAAAAGTCCACCACACCCAGTTACCGGAAATCCCATTTTGTCTTACAATATCAGTTACCAAGTTTGGTGTGTCTGCTGAAAAGGTAGTTGCCACCATAGAAATACCCAATAACCACCATGGCATATTTCGTCCTGAAAGGAAAAACTCTTGTGTGTTTTTGCCAGACTTTTTTGCAACTACAAGACCGATTATTATAAAGACTGCGAAAAAAGAAAGGATTAATACCCAGTCAAGTGTGGCTAAATGCATACAGTATTTTTTAGTAAGCTATTAAGGATTTTGCTTGCCCTACCCAGTCATCACGTTCAATTCTACCAGGGAAAAAGTCTATAATTTCGGTAAGGGCTCGTATATCAGAAGCAGTAAGTTTGCTTATTTGCTCAAAGGTGTAAATATCAATTTCATTAAGTTTTTCTTCAATATAAGGACCAATACCGTCTATTCTCGTAAGATTGTCCCGTTCAAAACTATGAGCGAAACCAATAGTTTCATAGTTTAGTTTTGGTTTATCTTTTGTATAGGTCACAAAACTGGTTCGTGCTTTTTCCAAAACGTCTTTCGGATTAACAATTTCTTTTTGAGTCTGTTTTACAACTTCAACAATTTTAGGCTTTATTTCAGTAAAGATAGTTTCAATATCGTTTACTTTTTGTTGTGACTTAGCAGCATTTACTTCACCTTTCAGTTTTTTTATAAACTTTCTACTTTTCTTTTTTTGCAACCACCAGCCTGAAAAATAACCAATAAGGAAAGAACTGAACATTAAAAGAAAAATGCCTAGCAGACTGGAAAACTGATTTATGAATTCAAAAACACTATCCATTATAATTATAAACTATTTCAATCCTTCTATTGGCGTTTCTTCCTCGCTTTGAACTATTAGTATCAATAGGGTCTGTTTCGCCTCTAGAAATTGCTTTAATTGATGATTTGTCAATATTTCCTTTTGAAATTAAATACCACCTTACTTGCCTTGCATATTGTAACCCCATACGGTAATTATCGTTAGCATTTCCTACATTGTCTGTATGGCCAATTACCGCTATGGTCATTTCAGGGTTTTTTAGATGAGCTGTTTTAACCTCTTCAAGCAAATTACGTAAATTATTATTCACGATAATTCCGGTTTCAGAAAATTTGGGATATACGGTTGTCGATTCAGGAATGTTTTCTTCAAATTCTTCTACACGGTCCTGGTCCCATGGTTTAAAATAAAAAGAAAAGCCGTCATTAAACTCTTTGTTTTCAGTAAATAAAATATCTTTAATAACAGGTTTCACCACTATCTTTTCTGAAGGCACCCCAGTTTGTATTAAAATTTGCTTTACCTTATTTCCTCGTTGTACTCCTAAATTTGGGGTTTCCATATTTTCATCTGGGCTGTAAACTGAAATAATTTGAACTTCTTTATTAGGGTGCTCTATTAAATAGGTGTTGATTTTGTATTTAAAATCTATACTAGGTTCTGGAACAATAATCTCCGCACTGTTTTTGTGAGACATTATCCCTTCTTCAAATAAAAATAGTATGTCACTTTGATCATCTTTTACAGTCATTGGAGCATTGCCACCAGTGGAGATAGAGTCTGTTTCAGGTATTTTATTGTCTAATGGTGTGGTCGTGCTATCAATTGTATTAGTCTTAAGCGTATCAGTAGTTATGAGCGATTTTTCAGTTAAAACAGCTGTAGGTTCACTTTCAGTATTAAGCCATGAGTAAAGCCAAAGCCCAAAAAAAGCCCAAATAATGAAAATGATAAAAGCTATTAAAAAACTCTTCACTGCGTGTAAAAAATTGATTTATAGAACGTAAGTTATTTCTTATATTTCTATAAAAACAAATCTAACAAAATATTGTATTTATTTTACTTAATAATAATATGTTTATTAATAATTATATAAACAATTTTGTTTAGCTTTGTATCAATCTTATGAAACAGATAGCATTACATCACCATCATTTATTATTCTACGCTCTTGCGAGGTGATACTGGTGTGTTGTAATTAAATTTATATAAACTATATCGAAACCCGTTTGAGCATTTTCAAACGGGTTTTTTCATGCACTAAAATTAAAAAAATGAAAGTATTAAAAATTGCTGTACAAAAGTCAGGTAGGCTTAACCAAGAGTCTTTAAAAATTTTAAAAGATTGTGGCATCGCCATCGATAATGGCAGGGACCAATTAAAAGCACCTGCTAAAAATTTTCCATTGGAAATTTACTACCTACGTAATGGTGACATTCCCCAATATTTAAACGATGGAGTAGTGGATTGTGCGATAATAGGGGAGAATCTTTTGGTTGAAAACGGGAACGGAATTAAAGTAATTGAAAAGTTAGGATTTTCTAAATGCCGGGTTTCATTAGCTGTTTCTAAGTTTTTTGAATATGATACTATTAAAGATCTTGATGGGAAAAAAATTGCTACTTCTTATCCTGAAACCACAAAAAAATATCTGGCTGACAAAGGAATTAAAGCCGATTTACATATTATAAATGGAAGTGTTGAAATAGCTCCCAACATTGGCTTAGCAGATGGTATTTGCGATATTGTGAGTAGCGGTAGTACACTTTTTAAAAACAATTTGAAAGAAGTAGAAGTCATTTTAAAAAGTGAGGCTGTATTGGCTGTTTCCCCAAAAATTAGTGACGAAATTAACGAGCTTCTAAATAAATTACTTTTTAGAGTTCGCTCGGTTTTAAAAGGTCGAGATAATCGCTATGTCTTATTAAATACCCCGGATGATAAAATTGAGGCAATCTCAAAACTTCTTCCGGGTATGAAAAGTCCAACCATTTTGCCACTAGCTAAAAAAGGCTGGAGCAGTATGCATTCTGTAGTTAATCAAGAGGAGTTTTGGGAAGTAATTGAAGAATTAAAAGCTGTAGGTGCTGAAGGTATTTTAGTGTGTCCTATTGAAAAAATGATTGCATAATGAAAAAAGCACTTAATCCAGCTAAAAATACTTGGTTTGAACTACTTAAAAGACCTACGAAAACAGTGGCAGACATTGAAGCTGTCGTCAATGACATCTTTAAGGAAGTAAAAACAAAAGGCGATCAGGCAGTGTTAAAGTATACCGAGCTTTTTGACGGCACCACACCTGATAAATTGTTAGTTTCTGAAGAAGAAATTAATCAAGCAGAGAAATCTATAACTTCTGAATTAAAAGAAGCGATAGCTATAGCAAAAAAGAACATCACTACCTTTCATGCTGCACAAAAAACAGAGGGTGTAACGGTAGAAACTACTAACGGAGTTACCTGCTGGCAAGAAAAACGCCCCATTCAAAAAGTAGGCTTGTATATTCCAGGTGGCTCTGCACCGCTGTTTTCAACTATTTTAATGCTGGCTGTCCCCGCAAAAATTGTAGGTTGTAAGGAAATTGTTTTGTGTACACCGCCCGATAAAAATGGAGAAGTCAATCCGGCTATTTTATATACTGCAAAATTATGCGGCGTCACGAAAATTTATAAAATTGGTGGGATTCAAGCCATTGCGGCGATGACTTTTGGTACCGAAACCGTTCCTTCAGTTTATAAGATTTTTGGTCCCGGAAACCAATATGTTACGGTTGCAAAACAGTTAGCAACCAAATATAATGTAGCTATCGATATGCCTGCGGGTCCTTCAGAATTATTAGTTTATGCTGATAATACTGCAAATGCTTCTTTTGTAGCATCAGATTTATTGAGCCAAGCAGAACACGGACCTGACAGCCAAGTAATTTTGGTTTCTACTTCTGAAAAAATTATTGTTGAAACCGAAAAAGAAGTGGAAGCACAGCTGGAAAAACTACCCAGAAAAGATATTGCAACACAAGCCATTGCAAATTCAAAATTAATTTTAGTAGATACGGAAGAAGAAGCGCTTGAAATGATTAATGAGTACGGCCCGGAACACTTTATTGTTATTTCAGAAAATGAAGAATACTTCGTATCAAATATTCAAAATGCTGGATCTGTATTTATAGGCAACTACACACCTGAAAGTGCTGGTGACTATGCTTCAGGCACTAACCACACTTTACCAACCAACGGCTATGCAAAACAGTATAGCGGTGTTAATTTGGATAGTTTTTTAAAGAGTATGACCTTTCAAAAAATTTCAGAAAAAGGAATTAAGAATATCGGTCCTGCAATTAAAATCATGGCCGAAGCAGAAGGGCTACAAGCTCACAAAAACGCAGTATCCATTCGTTTAAAAAGTTTACAATAATATTATGAAAAATATATTTAAACTAGACAGACTAGTTCGTCCTAACGTTGCAGCTTTACAGCCTTATAGCTCTGCTAGAGATGAATTTACAGAAGCAAGTGAATCTATGGTTTTCTTAGACGCCAATGAAAATCCTTTTGAGAATGGGGTAAATCGCTATCCGGATCCACAACAACGGCTTTTAAAGAAAGAAATAGGTTTAATTAAAGATATTTCAGAAAAAAATATGCTGTTAGGCAATGGAAGTGATGAAGTGTTGGAATTACTTTTTAGAGCTTTTTGTGAGCCTGGAAAAGACAATATAATCACACTTCCGCCAACGTACGGAATGTACAAAGTACTTGCTGGAATTAATAATATTGAAAATAGGGAGGTGCTGCTAACCGAAGCATTTCAAGCCAATATCCCAGCTATTTTAGAAGTAGTTGATGAGCAAACAAAAATGATTTTTCTTTGTTCCCCCAATAATCCGACAGGGACTCTTTTTTCTGAAACTCAAGTTGAAAAATTATTAAACAATTTTAAAGGTTTGGTTGTTATTGATGAAGCCTATATTGATTTTTCAGAAGGGGAAAGTTGGTCAAAAAAATTAAACCAATTTCCTAATTTGGTTGTTACGCAAACGCTGTCAAAAGCTTTCGGAATGGCAGGAATAAGACTGGGTATTTGTTTTGCTTCCGAAGAAATAATAACGGTTTTAAATAAAATTAAACCACCTTATAACATTAATTCTTTAACACAAGAAAAAGCGATTAATCGATTGAAAAATAAATCAGCTATAAAAGATGAAATAATCTTATTAATAGACGAAAAGAGTAAATTATATAAAGTTTTACTTGAAGTAAACTTTATTAATGAAATTATTCCTTCAGAAGCTAATTTTATTCTATGCCGGGTAGATAATGCTACAAAACGGTACAATCAATTAGTAGAAAAGGGGATTGTAGTTCGAAACCGTAGCAGTCAACCACTTTGTGAAAATACTTTGCGTTTTACAGTAGGAACGCCAAAAGAAAATGAGCTTTTAATTACCACACTAAAAAAACTTCAATAATGGAAAAGAGCGTATTGTTTATAGATAGGGACGGAACCCTAATTAAAGAAACCGTCGACGAGCAAATTGATGCCTTTGATAAAATGGTGTTCTACCCAAAGGTTTTTACATATATGGCTAAAATAGCCAAAGAGCTAGACTTTGAGCTCGTTATGATAACAAATCAGGACGGTTTAGGCACGGACTCATTTCCAGAAGAAACGTTTTGGCCAGTTCATAATTTTATTATGAAAGCTTTTGAGAATGAAGGAGTCGTTTTTAATGAGGTTTTTCTAGACAGAACTTTTCCGCACGAAAACGCACCTACCCGAAAACCAGGTACAGCGTTGTTAAAAAAATACTTTTCAGAAGAATACGATTTGGAAAATTCATTTGTAATAGGCGATCGACTTACCGATGTAGAATTGGCTAAAAATCTAGGCTCAAAAGCTATTTTTATTAATGATGACACGCAGTTAGGAACAAATGAAATCACGGTTCAAAAAGAGGAGTTAAACTCGGTTATAGCATTAGAAACAAATGATTGGAAAGCTATTTATGAGTTTTTAAAGTTAGACGCCAGAACGGCTGAAATTAAAAGAAAAACAAATGAAACAGATATATCCATACAGTTAAACCTTGATGGAACTGGGAAAAGCGCTATTGATACTGGAATTGCCTTTTTCGATCATATGTTAGATCAAATAGCGAGGCATGGTCAAATGGACCTTTCTGTAAAAGTAACAGGCGATCTAGAAGTAGATGAACATCACACGATAGAAGATACGGCTATTGCATTAGGGGAAGTTTTTTCAAAAGCATTGGGTAATAAATTAGGGATAGAGCGTTACGGATTTTGTTTACCAATGGACGATTGCTTAGCACAGGTAGCGATTGACTTTGGTGGTAGAAATTGGCTGGTTTGGGAAGCAGATTTTAAACGTGAAATGATTGGTAAAATGCCTACTGAAATGTTCTACCATTTCTTTAAAAGTTTTACAGACGGAGCTAAGGCTAACCTTAACATTAAAGCAGAAGGAACTAATGAGCACCACAAAATAGAGGCGATTTTTAAGGCTTTTGCTAAAGCGATAAAAGTTGCAGTAAAGCGAGATACAGATAAGATGATTTTACCATCTACAAAAGGCGTATTGTAATGAATATAGTTATTATAGATTATGGTGCCGGAAATATTAAGAGCCTTCAATTTGCTATTGAAAGGTTAGGGTTTAATGCTATTTTGAGTAGTAATGAAGAAGAGATTAAAACTGCCGATAAAGTGATTTTTCCGGGTGTCGGTCATGCCGACAGTGCGATGAAAATGCTAAAGGAAACAGGCTTAGACAAGCTCATACCTACCTTAAAACAACCCGTTTTAGGTATTTGTTTGGGCATGCAGTTGCTTTGTAATTCTTCGGAAGAAGGAAACACAAAGGGTTTAGGTGTTTTTAACGTTGACGTAAAACGATTTTCAAGCACTTTAAAAGTTCCGCAAATGGGCTGGAATACCATTTCAAACTTACAGACTGATTTATTTAAAGGTATTTCAGAAAACGAGTTTATGTATTTGGTGCACAGCTACTATGTCCCAATTTGCGATGAAACCATTGCAATGACTGACTATGACGGAGATTATTCTTCTGCATTTCAAAAAGATAACTTCTACGGCGTTCAATTTCACCCAGAAAAAAGTAGCGCTGCTGGAGAAAAAATATTAAAAAACTTTTTAACAATTTAATTATGAGAATAATACCTGCTATAGATATCATTGAAGGCAAATGTGTACGGCTTTCAAAAGGTGACTACAACACAAAAAAGATATACAACGAGAACCCGCTAGAGGTTGCTAAACAGTTTGAGGATCACGGCATTAAATATCTACATTTAGTAGATTTAGATGGGGCAAAAAGTAGCCATATTGTTAACCATAAAATTTTAGAAGAAATAGTTTCTAAAACCAATCTACAAATAGATTTTGGAGGTGGTTTAAAAAGTGATAAAGATCTAGAAATAGCCTTTAATAGTGGCGCCAATCAAATAACGGGTGGAAGTATTGCAGTGAAAAACCCACAAACATTCAAAGCTTGGCTTCAAAAATATGGTAGCGACAAAATTATTTTAGGTGCTGATGCAAAAGATGAAAAAGTTGCAGTAAGTGGCTGGTTAGAAGAAAGTGATGAGTTTATCATTCCGTTTATTCAAAAATATCAAATTGAAGGAGCCACGTACGTAATTTGTACAGATATTAGTAAGGATGGGATGCTAGAAGGCCCTTCGTTTGAATTGTACAAACAAATTTTAGCTGAAACTGAGAATTTAAAACTAATTGCTTCTGGAGGTGTTGCCACCTTCGATGATCTTCCTAAGCTATCTGAAATAGGATGTGAAGGAGCTATTTTAGGAAAAGCTATTTATGAAAACAGAATTTCTTTAAAACAACTTGAAAAATATATTTTAGATGTTAACTAAACGAATAATCCCTTGTTTGGATATAAAAAATGGTCGCACCGTAAAAGGGGTAAATTTTGTAAATCTTCGTGATGCGGGAGATCCAGTAGAATTAGCTAAAATATATTCTGAAACGGGAGCCGATGAATTGGTTTTCCTAGATATTTCTGCAACTGAAGAAAGGCGTAAAACCCTCGCAAATATGGTTTTACAAATTGCTGAAGCTATAAACATTCCGTTTACCGTTGGCGGCGGAATTTCGAGTGTGGAAGATGTCGCTATTTTATTACAAAATGGAGCCGATAAGGTTTCTATAAACTCTTCTGCAGTAAAAAGCCCACAATTAATAAACGATTTAGCTGCTAAATTTGGTTCGCAATGTATTGTGGTTGCTATCGATGCAAAACAGATTGATGGTGAGTGGGTTGTACATTTAGTAGGTGGGAAGCAACCTACAACGTTAAATTTATTTGATTGGGCTTTGGAGGTTGAAAAAAGAGGTGCTGGAGAAATTCTCTTCACTTCAATGGATAATGACGGTACCAAAGACGGTTTTGCTAATGAAGCTTTGAAAAAACTTTCAGAAACACTCAATATTCCAATAATTGCTTCAGGTGGAGCGGGTACTATAAATCATTTTATGGATACTTTTAAAATAGGAAAAGCTGATGCTGCTTTGGCTGCTAGTGTTTTTCACTTTAAGGAAATAGAGATTTCCGAATTAAAAAAAGAATTAAAAACACAGGAAATCCCTGTTAGACTATAAGATTATGCAAATAGACTATACAAAATACGAAAACGGTTTGGTTCCGGCAATTATACAAGATGCAATCACTAAAAATGTGTTGATGCTAGGCTACATGAATGAAGAGGCGTTTTTAAAAACTAATCAAACTAAAAAAGTAACCTTTTTTAGCCGAAGTAAAAATAGACTGTGGACCAAAGGAGAGGAGAGTGGCAATTTTTTAAACTTAGTTTCCATAAAAGTTGATTGTGATAATGACGCTCTGCTTGTTCAAGTACAGCCAGAAGGGCCAACTTGTCACAAAGGAACAGATACCTGTTGGAACGAAAAAAACAACTCTAATTTCGGGTTTCTTTCAAAATTGGAAGCAGTAATTGAAGACAGAAAGAATAATTCAGAAAACGAAAAATCCTATGTTTCATCTCTTTTTAGAGCGGGAATGAACAAAATAGCTCAAAAAGTAGGAGAAGAGGCTGTTGAAGTAGTAATTGAGGCAAAAGACACCAATGATGATCTGTTTTTAAATGAAAGCAGCGATTTATTGTTTCATTATCTAATCTTATTACAGGCAAAAGGATTTACACTTTCAGATGTTGAAAAAGTCCTTCAGAATAGGCATAATTAGTATTTATTACTATTTTTAAATAAGTAATCTAAACAAGTATATGACTGCAAGAAAAAAACGCCGTATAAAACTTCCCAAAGTAAAACCTCAGAAAAACAGGAATGAAGTCCCTGGACAAGTAACCTATACGGGTAAAAAAGCATCTACGGTTACTAAGTTGGAAATCATTGACTATTCAAAAGATCACTACAAACGAATAGATACTGAAAATATTGAGGATGCATTTGAATTTGAAACGTCTGAACATGTTACATGGATTAATGTCAATGGCCTTAACAACACCAAAGAAATAGAACGTCTTGGTGACTATTACAGTTTGCATCCTTTAATTCAAGAGGATATTGTAACGACCAATCAACGTCCTAAAATGGATGAATATGAAGATTACTTATTCATTGTTTTTAAAATGCTTCATTATACAGACGATGGCGATTTTGTGAATGAACATGTAAGTTTAGTGGTTGGTCATAACTATGTAACCACCTTTCAAGAAGCCGATGGCGATGTATTTGACGGACTTCGAGACCGAATAGAAAACGCTAAGGGTCGCGTTCGAAATAAAGGCGCAGACTACCTTATGTTCGCCTTATTGGATGCTGTAGTTGACAATTATTTTAGCGTAATTGAAACATTAAGCGCAAAAATTGAACTGATAGAGGATCAATTGTTCGAAGATAAAGTTGAAGAAGATATTACTCAAGATATTCAGGTTTTAAAAAAAGAAATACTGCGTATTCGTAGAGCGGTAGTGCCACTTAGAGAGGTGATTAACAGACTTGAAAAAACAGATACCGCTTTAATAGAAGAACGTACTCAAAATTACATACGTGATTTATACGATCATATTATTCAAGTTTCAGAAAGTGTGGATATTTACCGCGAAATGATCTGGGGCTTGATGGATATGTACATGACCACCATAAGTAATAAAATGAACGAGGTCATGAAGGTATTGACCATTATGGCTTCTATCTTTATACCATTAACATTTATGGCTGGTATTTACGGGATGAATTTCGAACATATGCCCGAGCTTCATTTACGCTATGGATATTACTATCTATGGGCAGCTATGATCCTTGTCTTTTTTGGACTACTTTGGTATTTTAAACGTAAAAAGTGGTTGTAAGGATTAATTAAGCCATCCCCTTTGCTTAGCACCCTTGCTATAAAAATATTGAAAAATACAAATAGCGATTACTACTAAAGGCATGATAATCGCTGTTGGTCCTATAATATCCATAACATCTGTAGCAAAAATCCAATACCCTTGCGCTATTAAAACAGCGATTAAGGAAAGGCCAAAAAGACTAACGGTTATCTTTTTTCGCATTAACATTGTTATACATGCTAGTAACCCTGCAATGGTGGCAATTCCAAAAGCTGCAGTATACCAAGCAGGCATGCTTGTGTATAGTTCCATTTCTTCTGAAGAAGCTCCTTCAGTTACCATTTCTAGCATAAAGGTGGAAACAACAAATTGAATAACGCCCATCACATTCCATAATAGTGCTAAAATGGCAATTATCCAAAAGGCTGTATTGGGTTTAGTAGTGGTTGTCATAAATTTTAGTTTTTGGTTGGTTCTGTTAAAAGTACAAAATAGTTTTTAGTTTGAATGATAGATTTTCTCTTCTGAAATATAAAAAAGATGAAAACCCCATAAACTGAATCATTCGTAACCGTAGTATTTCATCAAAAAAATAGTACTTTTGTATTTTGAATCTTAGCTTGACTACTCTATGAGCCAAAAAGTGCTACTAAACGCAACCGAAATCAACATTGCGCTTCATCGCTTGGCTTGTCAATTAATTGAAAATCACGACACTTTTACCGATACCGTTTTAATAGGAATACAACCGCGTGGTGTATTTCTGGCAGAACGCTTAAAAACCTTGTTGGAAGATGAATATAAAATCAAAAATATTCAACTGGGATACTTAGATATTACTTTTTATCGAGATGATTTTAGACGAAGTGGAAAACCGCTTGAAGCCAATAAAACCAATATTAATTTTGTAGTTGAAGATAAAAAGGTTGTGTTTATTGATGACGTTTTATATACAGGTAGAAGCATTCGCTCTGCCTTAACAGCAATGCAATCGTTTGGCCGTCCATTAGAAATCGAATTGCTAACCCTAATCGACAGACGTTTTAGTAGACATTTACCTATTCAGCCAGATTACAGAGGGCGTCAAGTAGATGCTATCAATAATGAAAAGGTAAAAGTATGCTGGAAAGAAAATGAAGGCGAGGACATTGTTTATTTAGTAAGTAATTAAAGTTTCAGAAAAATTATGAGCGAACTAAGTGTAAACCACTTACTGGGAATAAAATACATTACCGAAGATGACATTAACCTTATCTTTGAAACGGCAGATCATTTTAAAGAAGTCATTAACCGTCCCATTAAAAAAGTTCCCTCACTTCGCGACATCACAATTGCCAACCTCTTTTTTGAAAACAGTACAAGAACCCGCCTTTCTTTTGAATTGGCAGAAAAACGCCTCTCTGCAGATGTAATTAACTTTTCTGCAGCTTCTTCATCTGTTAAAAAGGGAGAAACCTTAATTGATACGGTAAACAACATTCTATCTATGAAAGTAGATATGGTGGTGATGCGGCACCCAAATCCTGGTGCAGGTATATTTCTTTCAAAAAATATAAAAGCAAGCATTGTAAATGCGGGTGACGGTGCACACGAACATCCAACACAAGCCTTGTTAGACTGTTACTCCATACGAGAAAAACTTGGTGATGTAGCCGGAAAAAAGGTGGTAATTGTAGGTGACATTCTACACTCTAGAGTTGCGTTAAGTAATATTTTTGCGCTTCAAAAGTTGGGGGCAACTGTTAAAGTTTGCGGCCCTAAAACACTTATTCCCAAATATATTGAACAATTAGATGTAGAAGTTGAAACCAACCTTAAGAAAGCGTTAGAATGGTGCGATGTGGCCAATATGCTACGGGTTCAAAACGAACGGATGGATATTAGTTATTTTCCCACTACCCGCGAATACACACAACAATTTGGAGTAAATAAAAAACTATTAGATTCCTTAAATAAAGAAATAGTGGTAATGCACCCAGGTCCCATAAACCGTGGTGTGGAAATTACCAGTGATGTGGCCGATAGCAAACAGGCTATTATTTTAAATCAAGTACAAAACGGTGTCGCTGTACGTATGGCAGTATTGTACCTATTAGCTTCAAAAATTCAATAAGATGAAATGGCCATTTATAAATAGCAAACTAACTGAAGATGTGTGCCTGGATATTCCATCTTCTTATCTATCAAATATTTTATACAAATGAAAATTACAAATCACGATAACTATGTGATATTAGCAGACGAGCAAGATGATATTTCAGACTTTGCGTCTTTTTTGGAATATCAAATTCCAAAGAAATTTAAGGGACAAAATGTAATTGTAGATCTTTTAAAATACGATACGTTACAGTTAGAAGAATTGCTTCAGTTTTTAAAAGTTTCAAATTTACATCGTAAAACAAAGCACTCATTTGTATTGGTAAACAACGCTATTAGTCCAGATGTAATTCCTATGGAAATGATTGTAGTGCCTACTGTTCAGGAGGCTTCAGATATTGTTGACATGGAAGAAATAGAACGTGATTTAGGTTTCTAAATTTATTTTTTCTTCTGAAAAGCTACCTACTAAATTTTACTTTATGAAATTGACTATCCTTGGCTGTCATTCTGCAACACCACATATAAATGCAAATCCTACTGCACAGGTGTTAGAAGTTCAAGGACATTTATTTTTAATAGATTGTGGGGAAGGTACCCAAGTACAATTACGTCGTTATAAAGTAAAGTTTTCACGTATTAAGCACATTTTCATTTCACATTTGCACGGTGATCATTTTTATGGCTTAATAGGATTAATCTCTACCTTTTTATTATTGGGAAGGGAAGCAGATTTGCATATTTATGGTCCAAAAGGAATTAAAGAAGCCATCCTTCTTCAATTAAAATTGGGAAAATCATGGACTAATTATTCATTGTTCTTTCACGAACTGGACAGTAAAGACCCTACGCTACTTTTTGAAGATGAAAAAGTAACCGTAACCACTATCCCCTTAAATCACAGGGTTTACACCAATGGATTCTTGTTTCACGAAAAGACCAAGGAAAGAAAATTAGATTTTAAAGCCGCTCAAAAAAATAGTATTCATCATACCTATTTTCAGAAACTGAAACAGGGATTTGATGTAGAAAACGAAAAAGGGGAGTTGATCGAAAACAAAACCGTCACCTTAGAACCAGAACCTTCAAAATCGTATGCCTATTGCAGTGACACAGCTTTTTACCCTGAAATAGTTTCGCAGATAAAAAATGTAACAGCATTGTATCACGAATCAACATTCTTAGAGTCACATCACCATTTATGCGAAAAAACCAAGCACAGCACAGCTAAAGAAGCCGCTGTTATTGCCAAAAAAGCTGATGTTGGGACGTTGATTTTAGGCCATTATTCTGGTCGGTATGGCAATCTTTCCTTATTTAAAAAAGAAGCCGAAGAGATTTTCTTTAATGTTGAGTTAGCCGAAGATGGCAAACAATTCGATATTTAAATGCTTTAGCATTAAAATTTAATACACATTTAAAACTTTCTATTTTAAATACACTGTTAAAACTCGTAACTTGCAGTAAACAAGTACTCATGGGCACTAATTTGCATACATATAGAAAATCGTACGAAAAAGCTGAGTTAATTAAAGCAAATATAGATGATAACCCAATTCAGCAGTTTCAAAAATGGTTTTTTGAAGTAAAAGAATCTGGTGGTGTCGATGAAGTTAATGCGATGACCGTTTCAACCGTTGGAAAAGATGATTTTCCAAGAGGTCGGGTAGTGTTGTTAAAAAAGTACGATGAAAACGGATTCTATTTTTATACTAACTATAATAGTGAAAAAGGAAACTCTATAGCTCACAACAACAAAGTTTGCCTTTCATTCTTTTGGCCCAATATGGAACGACAAGTGATTATAAAAGGAATTGCCGAAAAAACTTCAGAAGAAGATTCAACAAATTATTTTCATTCCAGACCTAAAGGCAGTCAGTTAGGGGCTTTGGTCTCCGATCAAAGTAGTGAAATAGAAAACAGGAAAGCTTTAGAGAAAAAACTGGATGAACTTGAAAATAAGTACAAGGGTAATGAAGTCCCCAAACCAAAAGATTGGGGTGGGTACTTGATAAAGCCTGTTGAAATTGAATTTTGGCAAGGCAGGCCCAACCGGCTTCACGATCGTATTCAATATAAATTAGAAGGGGTTGATTGGAAAATAAAACGTTTACAACCGTAATTAAAATAGTTTAAAAACTTCAGAAAAAATGAAAACACTCTATTTGGTAAGACACGCAAAGTCTTCTTGGAAATATGAAGTTGATGACCATATGCGTCCCTTAAAAAAACGTGGGCATAATGATGCTACATTGGTTTCAGAAAAAGTTAAAGGCGAAATTGAGCCACCGCAAAAAATAGTGACCAGTGATGCTAATCGTGCACGAACTACAGCTGAATACTTTAAAAATGCCTTAGATATCAGTGATGATAATTACGAGCTGACACATGACTTGTACGATTTTAGTGGTCAACAGGTAATGCAGGTTATTAAAGGCTTAGATAACTCGTTAGATAAAGTGATGATTGTGGGTCATAACCACGCGTTTACTTCAACTGTAAATATGATGGGGAGCGAAAAAATTGAAAACTTACCTACGAGCGGTTTTGTGATGATCGAATTTGATGAGGACAATTGGAACGATGTTTCAACAGGCACTACCCAAAAAATGGTTTTCCCCAGACATTTAAAATAATGACCGAAAAAATAGAGAATTTAAATACCAAAAATGAATACCGTAACCGTGAACTTAGCTGGTTACAGTTCAATGCTCGCGTGTTGCAGGAAGCAGAAGACCCTTCGGTACCATTAATAGAAAGGCTTCGTTTTTTAGGGATCTTCTCTAATAATTTAGATGAATTTTTTAAGGTTCGCTATGCAACTGTTAGGCGTATTGTTGAAGCAGGAAAAGGGGGAAGAAGCTTTTTAGGTGGGATTTCAGCATCAGATTTACTGGAAGAAATAACACAAATTGTTATTGAGCAACAATCACAAAGCTTGCGAATACTTAAAAAAATAAGAAAAGAACTTCATAAGGAAAACATTTATATTATAAATGAAACTGAAGTAACTAAAGCACAAAGTGAGTATATATTAGATTACTTTATAAGAAAAGTAAGCCCTGCCTTAGTTACTATTATGATAGGTGAGTTGGAAGACTTTCCGTCATTAAAAGACAGTGCAGCTTACTTGGCAGTACGGATGGTAATGAAGAAAGATGACGAAACCTTCCAATCCAGAAGTAATTTCGCCTTGATAGAGATTCCTAAAATTATAGATCGCTTTATTGTACTTCCACAAAAAGGGGATAAGCAGTATATTATTATTCTGGACGATTTAATACGGTATTGTTTAAACAACATCTTCAGTATTTTTAAATACGAAAGCATTTCGGCTCATATGATTAAAATTACACGTGATGCCGAATTGGACATAGACAGTGATTTAAGCCGAAGTTTCATAGAGAAAATTTCAAAAAGTGTAAAGAACCGAAGTACGGGCGATCCGGTTCGTTTTGTTTACGATAAAAGTATTGATGCCGAAACCCTTCAATTTTTACTGCAAAAAATGGGCATTGATACTACCGATAGTATTATTCCTGGTGGTAGATATCACAATCGCCGAGATTATATGAAGTTCCCGAGCTTGGGAAGAAATGATTTATTATATAAAAAAATAGAACCATTACCTATAAAAGGGTTGAGTTTGCAAGGAAGCTTGCTCGATAAGATTGCCGAAAAAGACTATTTACTTTATGCACCTTATCAAAGTTTTTCTTATGTGGTTAAATTTTTACGCGAAGCAGCGTTGGACCCAAACGTTAAGTCTATACAAATCACTATTTATAGGCTTGCACAGATTTCACATATTGCCAGTTCGTTGATAAATGCTGTGAAAAACGGTAAAAAAGTAACCGTACAAATTGAGTTACAAGCGCGTTTTGACGAAGAAGCTAATATTGAATACGCAGAGCAAATGCAGAGCGAAGGCGTACGACTTATTTTTGGTGTTTCCGGTTTAAAAGTTCACTGTAAAGCCTGTGTAATTGAACGATTGGAAAATGAAAAGATTAAGCGATATGCTTTTATAAGCACGGGTAATTTTAATGAATCAACCGCTCGTATCTATACAGATTACACCTTATTTACTTCAAACCAAAAAATAGGAAAAGAAATCAATAAAGTGTTTGATTTTTTTGAAGTAAACTATAAAATTAAAAAATACAACCACCTTATCGTTTCGCCTCATTACACGCGTAATGCAATGTATCAATTAATTGATACAGAAATAAAAAATCATAAGGAAGGGAAACCTAGTGGTATTCGGTTAAAGATGAATAGTTTATCAGATTTTAAAATGATAGACAAATTATATCAAGCCAGTAGAGCAGGAGTGAAAATTAAATTGATTATTAGAGGAATCTGCTGTCTTATGCCTGGTGTAAAAGGAATGAGCGAAAACATTGAAGTTATAAGTATAGTTGACAAATTTTTAGAGCACCCTAGGTTGTTTATTTTTAAAAATGGGGGAGAAAACAAAATTTATATTTCATCAGCAGATTTTATGGGGCGTAACCTGGATAACCGTGTTGAAATTTCATGCCCAATTTATGATGAAGATATAAAAGAAGAATTGATCGATACATTTGAAATTTCCTGGAAGGACAATGTTAAAGCTCGTATTATTTCAGGAAAGGCTTTAAACAAATACAAAAAGAACGATGCAGAGCCGTTTCGCTCTCAGTTTAAGCTATACGAGTATTACCAACAAAAATTAAACAATTAGTTTGCTTACAATAAAAAAATATGCTGCAATAGACATTGGTTCTAATGCAATTAGACTATTAATAGCTTTAGTTATAGAGCAGGAAGACAAAGACCCTATTTTTAAAAAACGTTCTTTGGTTCGAGTTCCTATTAGGCTGGGGGCCGATGTTTTTTTGGAAGGGAAAATTTCCGAGGAAAACCAGTTACGCATGCTCGATGCTATGAAAGCGTTTGATTTATTAATGAAAAACCATGAGGTAACGCGTTTTAGAGCTTGTGCGACATCAGCTATGCGTGAAGCTTCAAATGGTAGCGAAGTTGCTAAGAAACTAAAGAATGAAACGGGAATAAATATTAATATTATTGACGGAAACGATGAGGCTGCAATTATTGCTACTACCGACTTAAAAGAACTGATACAAACTGAAAAAACCTTCTTATATGTTGATGTGGGTGGCGGTAGTACAGAGTTCACCCTGTTTAGCGATGGAAAGACCGTAGACTCAAAATCATTTAAATTAGGTACGGTACGGATTATCAACAATATGATAAAAGAAAGCATCTGGGAAGATGTAGAAACTTGGATAAAAACCGTTACCAAATCCTACAAAAAAGTGTCATTAATTGGTTCTGGTGGAAATATTAACCACATTTATAAAAACAGCGGAAAAAAGATAGGCAAACCACTTAGTTATTTTTATTTAGGGTCATATTATGATATGATAAAATCACTATCTTACGAAGAACGAATTGTAGAACTTAATATGAATCCTGATAGAGCCGATGTGGTTGTTCCAGCAACCCGAATCTATTTATCCGCCATGAAATGGAGTGGGGCTAAAAATGTGTATGTCCCTAAAATTGGACTTTCAGACGGAATTATAAAAAGTCTTCACAACGAAAAATTGGCTGCTCAACTGGAAGTAAACAATTAATTTTCAGGAAATATTTTTCTAAACTTCTTAGGAAGTGCTGTCGTTACTGAAGTTAAGGTACCTATAATTGGATCTGTAAATTCTAACGAAGATGCATGCAAAAACAGTCCTTTTCCTTTTAATAACAAACCTTCTTTACTGTAATTTTTATCTCCTAAAATTGGATTTCCCAAACTTGAAAGATGTACTCGCAATTGATGTTTTCGTCCAGTTTTGGGAAACAGTTCAACTAAATTCAAATAATTAAATCGCTCTGAATGTACTGTTTCTAGTACTTTATATTCAGTAAAGGCATTTTTTCCATCAATAACAGTTGTAATAGTGCCAGTGATGGGCATTTTGCCATAGGTAACAGCGTGATATGTTTTTTTTACTTTTCGTTCTTTAAAAAGCTTGTTCAGCGCTATTACAGCAGCATGCGTTTTTGCAATTAGTAACAAACCACTTGTTGGGAAATCCAGTCTGTGGACAGGTTTGGGTCTTAACAATGCATCAGAAGCATTGCTTTTTGTTAAATTGTAAGGTAATGCATTGACAATTGTCTTCTTTTTATTCCCGCTTACAAGAATACCAGGCGGTTTATTAATGATGGCTAGGTGGTCATTTTCAAAAGAAACTTCTAATTTGAATTGTATTACAGGTTTATCTTTATTTTCTTCGGAAAAAAGTGTAATTATTTCACCACCGTTCAAAAACTTTCCTGTTCCAGCGACAGTTCCATTAACCTTAACCAACCCCTTGTCAATAGCTTTTTTCATTCCTTTTCTCGAAGGAATGGTTTTAAAAACACCGCCCACGTAATCTGAAAGTCGGGTAGGGGTTTCCAAAAATGGAACGGTATGGGTTTCTTTTTTAATAAACTAAGTTGTTAAAAGCTATGAGAAATTTTACCCGTGCATGGTTTCACTCTTGCTCAAGTTTTTCATTATTTCTGCTTCGTGGGCCAATAATGCTTTCCATTTTTTATCTACTTCTTCGCGGTTTCCATATTTACGGGCAAAACCAAGAAACATAGTATAATGATTAGCTTCGCTTACCATTAAGCTCTTATAAAAAGAAGCCAGTTCTTTATCTTCCAGTTCTTCACTTAACAACCGAAACCGTTCACAGCTTCTCGCTTCAATTAAAGCCGCGTAAAGTAGTCGATGGACTAGGTTAGTGGTTCGGCTTCCACCTTTTGGGAAGAACTGCATCAATTTATTAACGTATAAATCTTTTCGGTCACGGCCTAAGGTCCAACCACGTTCGATAATACGGTCATGTACTAATTTAAAATGACTGATTTCTTCTTTAACCAACGCTGTCATTTCCTGTACCAGCTCTGTATACTCAGGGTAGGTAACGATAAACGAGATGGCGGTAGACGCTGCTTTTTGTTCGCAGAAAGCGTGATCGGTTAAGATTTCTTCTACATTTTTTTCTACAATGTTCACCCATCTGGGATCGGTGGGAAGTTGTAAGCCTAGCATAGTTTTAAAATATTAATTCTGAAGTGCAAAAATACACATTAAGTTAGGAACGCGTTTAAATATCCAAATCGAACTCACGTCGCAGCTTTTCAAGCGCAGGGTTTTTCTCGGTAAGCTTATCAAATTTTTCACGGGTGGTGTACGCGTATTTTTTTTGGACGGTTTCGTTTACAAGAATATCAAGGTCAATATCGTAGTTTTTAAGTGTATTACGTAAAAAGCCCAATAAGTCATACTTTTCGCGTTCTACTTCAACTTTTATGGTATCGTTTGGAAACTCTAAATGAATGATGCTCCCATCTAATTTTGGAATTCCCATAGTAAGGTGCGATAATAAATTGTATTTACCATCTGCTTCAACCTTTTTGGCATATTGTGTCCAAGCCGTTCGCATTTCATCTTCTGTAAAGGATTCGGTTGGTAGGTTTTCTTCATCAGGTTGATTAGCTAATTGTTCCTTTTTTAGCTCTTGTTTTTTACGGATGCTTTTTAATGATAAAGCAGAAACTTTTTTGGTGGTATGCTCGGTTATAATCTGAGAGCGCTTATCGGCCATTTTAACACCTGAATCATCCACACTTTTTTCACCTTCAGTTTCTTGTGTTTTAGAATTTACATTAGGCTCGGCAACGGCTGTAGGTTGTGCTGTTTCTTCTTCATCTAGTTTTGCATCGTCATTTGAAGCATACACTGTATCTTCTGAAGAGATCTTTTCTACTGTTGTTTCAGAATTTGTTTCTGGAGTTGCTGTTTCTGTAGTGGGAGGTATAGTTTCTTCCTTTTCAGCTACTTTAAAGTGAGACGGCGGAATTACATATCGCTTTTTTGAGATAGCTCCGTTGTCGCTATGCTTTTTTTTTTCACCGCTAGCCGTTAGCGAAGCTAGCTGCATTAAACACAGTTCAATTAAAAGGCGTTGGTTACGACTGGTTTTGTATTTCAAATCACAACTGTTGGCTAGATCGATGGCATCAATTAAAAAGGAGTGTGATGTTTTTTGTGATTGCTCAAAGTACATGGCTTTTACTTGTTCACCAACTTCTAATAGCTCAATGGTTTCTTGACTTTTGCAAACCAATAAATCACGGAAGTGGGAGGCAAGCCCCATAATAAAATGGTGACCGTCAAATCCTTTTGCGAGAATGGAGTTGTAAGATAATAATACTTTAGGGATGTTATTTTCTAATAATAAGTCGGTTATTTGAAAGTAATAGGTGTAATCGAGTACGTTTAGGTTTTCGGTAACAGCTTGACGGGTTAATTCTTTTCCTGAAAAACTAACAACACGGTCAAAAATAGAAAGCGCATCCCGTAAAGCGCCATCTGCTTTTTGAGCGATAATGTGCAATGCATCGTCTTCTGCATCGATTCCTTCTTGTTTGGCCACTTCTGCAAGATGTCCTTTAATATCACTTACCGTAATTCTTCTGAAATCAAAAATTTGACAACGTGAGAGAATTGTAGGGATTATTTTATGTTTTTCGGTCGTTGCTAATATAAAAATAGCGTGTTTTGGCGGTTCTTCAAGCGTCTTTAAAAAAGCATTGAAGGCAGCTGAAGAGAGCATGTGCACCTCGTCAATAATATAGACTTTATAACTACCAACCTGCGGGGGTATGCGTACTTGATCAATCAAGTTACGAATATCGTCTACCGAGTTATTGGAAGCGGCATCGAGCTCAAAAATATTAAAGGCAAAATCTTCATCGTCTTGTTGTGTACCATCTTGGTTTATTTTTTTAGCTAAAATTCGTGCACAAGTGGTTTTACCAACTCCTCGAGGCCCTGTAAAAAGTAGGGCTTGAGCCAAATGATCGTTTTCTATGGCATTGTTTAGCGTATTGGTAATGGCTTGTTGCCCAACCACATCTTTAAATTGTGTGGGGCGGTATTTACGGGCTGATACGATAAAGTGTTCCATAGTTGCTAACAAATATAACCATGTCTCGTATCATTTTAAAAAATTAGGTGTTTCATTTTTACTGTATTTATTAACATTGGTTTATTTTTGCACGGCAGGCCACCTTATCGCTAATTGCTCAGCTTGTCTGGGTCTTTGGAGGAAAGTCCGGACACCATAGGGAAGCATAGCGGCTAACAGCCGTCATCCGTTATTACGGAGCGGACAAGTGCAACAGAAAGAATGTACAGGTAATGCTGTAGTGAAACCAGGTAAACTCTATGCGGTGAAATGCCACGTAAACCTGTGCTTGAGGGTTCCCGCCCAATGCAGGAGGGTAGGCAGATAGAGCATACTGGCAACAGTATGTCTAGATAAATGATAAGGATTTCGAAATACTTCGGAATACAGAATCCGGCTTATAGGCCTGCATTTTTATTATATTCTTCAATAAGGTCGCTAGACCATTCCATAGCCTCTTCTAAAGTATGAAAGGGTTCGTAAGTGTTTTTATAAAATTTCTTTTCAAATAGAGCAGTTTCATAAGCAGATTTTGAAGTACAGACAACGGCAATACCCAATATATTTAGTTTATTTGAAGCTATCATGTAACAAGTTGGGTTTACTGTGTAATCGTAAATTCTTCGTGCTATTGAAACAATGGGTTTTCCATTATAATTGTTTTCAAGTACTTCAAAAAATTTTGCTAAATGCGGAAAATCAAATGCAACTCCTTCTTGAATTGTAGAAATAACAAAATCTTCATACAATTCAAGATATATAAAATCGAGGTGGATTATCTTAAAAGGGTCTTTCTTCATAAGGGAGAATGCTTCAATGATTTTAGCGTATCTCTCAATGATTAAATGGGGAAGAAAAATTAACTAATATGCACTAAATTACTAAAAACTCAATGATTTGGCAAATTAATTAAAGTATTTTCAAATTAAGACTAATTTTGGTTCAATAAAATTTCTTTTGCCCAAAGCTTACATGCTTCAACTGTGTAAAATACATTAAAAGCACGTTTGTAAAATTGTTTCTCAAATAAAGCGGTATTGTAAGAAGACTTAGAATAACAAAGCACTGCCATTCCTAATAATTGGTTAGAAAAATCATCTTCTTGCAAATAGCTTGTAGGATTTACCGTATAATCGTTTTTTCGATTTGATATGTATACAAATTGCTTTTCTTCAAAATATTTATCAAAAATTTCATAAAGCTTTTTACGTTCTTTTTTATCGAAAAGAACGCCCTCTTTAATTGTTGAAATAACACAATTTTCATGTATTTCAAGAGTACAGAAATCTAATTCTAGTAAGACAGGATTTGGGGACAACATAAGCTTTATTACTGAAAAAAACTGAACACTGATCCTCCATATTTACGAAACTCTTTAAAATAAGGTAGATTTGAAAGATCGGTGTCCTTAGAATGTTCAATAATAACCAATCCGTCAGTATTTTTCAAATCGTTTTGAAAGATTTTTCCTATTATTTCTTCAAACTGCTCAACTTCAAAGCTATATGGGGGGTCGGCAAATATAATATCAAACTTAGATGAAATTGATGATAGATACTTTATGACGTCAGACTTTACTGTTTCAATAGGGAACTCTAGTTCTTCAGCGGTTTTCTTTATGTATTTTACACAACCGTGGTGGGCATCTACAGCAACTATTTTTTCGGTACCTCGTGAAGCAAATTCGTAGCATATATTTCCGGTACCTGCAAAAAGATCTAAGACACTAATTTCATTAAAATAAAGTGAATTTCTTAATATGTTGAAAAGGGCCTCTTTAGCAAAATCGGTTGTGGGCCTTACGGGAAGTGTTCTCGGGGCGATTAACCGTCTTCCTTTATGTGTTCCAGAAATAATGCGCATTATAAACTGTTTTTTAAAACGAAGTGTTGGTGTGGTTCTGTGTTTTCAGAAAATGATAGTTTAGAAAATTTTTCTGAAGTGAAAGAAACATGCCTCACGTATTTATAGACTATAGTATAAATTTCGCTTTCCTTTTTTATATCTCCAGATAATACAACTTCTGTGCTCTCTGGGTTTAATTTAAGTTGTTCCATGCAGAACAGAAGATAGTATATGAAATCTTCGGGAGTTCTATATGAGAACGTATTGCATAATATTAGTTTTCCTTCTTTTACGATTAAGCAGTCAAAACTTTCTGTCTGCACATGTAAATAAACTTTCGCTTCATTTGAAAACTTTTCGGCATTCATAATTGTTCTTATCAATATAGAGGTTGTATGGTAATATTGAAATGAACCATATTTTTCAAAAAAGTAATTGTTTATATTAATGTAAGGCACATATACAACAACGAGATCTTGATTTTTAAGCGTATCGTGCGATATAAAATCGTTTGCCAGAATTTTAGAGTTGAACTTTAAGTATTCGCTGGCTTTCTTTTCATCAAAAAGAGAAACTGGAACAAGTGTATAAAGGTTAGTTGCGTAGAGTAGTGTTACTTGATTAAAACTATGTTGCAACCCTTCATTGCTTTTTATTACAGAATCAATAACGGTTAGAATTTCTTCTGGGGTAGTGGTGTTATCAAACTTTTCCTCCGAAAAAAAAAGAACTTCCCGGTTATCACTAGATGTAACTAAAAAAGAAAGTCCGGTCAAAGATATTTGAACGGACAAGCTTTTATTTGTATTTATTGTATCGTTATTGATCGATCTTTCCAGTGTCATAAGATTTACCCCAATTACCGTTGGTGTCTATTTCGTCCATAGAGCCCACTCTCACTTCATCTCCTCTTACACCTTCAACAGTATTTGCTTGTTTTTCTTGGTATACCAATTCTTTATCCATACCGCTTAGCACAACTTCTTTTGGTACACTAGCTTTAAAAACAGAATACTTACTACCATTTTTCATAATACTTCCAGCTTCAAGCTTAAATTGCTCATCTACACCCTTAATTGGAACATTCATCATGTTTTTATAGCGGTCTGTATTACCGTAAAGAGAATCTTTCACAGGAGTAAAGCTAAGGGTATCTATTAAAGACTCTGTAATAAAGTAACCTTCATCAATACCATATGCTTTGTTCTTTTCAACATCTGCATATACTGAGTCACGTCTTTGTGTTATTGCAAATTGGGCAGTGTCTATAAAACGGACTAAACTATCAAAACTTCCGGTAAAGCTGCCAGTAATTTCTTGATGAGCTAACTCTGCATCTCGAATATCTTTTAAGTTATTTATTACTTTTTGGTAGCGAACTTCTTTCTCTTTGTTAAACTCAAATGGCCCACTAATAGAGCTATAAAGCTGGTATCCTAAAAAGATAATAACAATCCAAAGAATTATCTGTATTACAAGTCTCATTGTATGATAGTTTTGTTAACGTTTAAAATTATGTATAGGTCTCTCGCAAATCTACAATTTTTTTTTGTTCGTAAAACTATAATCTAAAAAAATCATCACTAACGCCAAAACTCTTATGTTTGTACCATATTATGGATGCATCTAGATTTTATACACTTTTAAAGCATGATTTCCCACATGAGACCACTGCAAACCAAGATATTGCACTGCAGTTATTGGCACGTTTTTCAGTAGAAAAAAACGACAACGAAATCTTTTTGTTGAAAGGCTACGCAGGTACTGGTAAAACTACCATAGTGGGTACATTGGTCAAAAACCTATGGAAATTAAAAAAATCCTCTGTTTTATTAGCACCTACAGGTCGTGCAGCTAAAGTGATCAGTAATTATTCAAATAAAGAAGCTTTTACAATTCACAAGAAAATATATTTTCCAAAGTCTGAAAAAGGCGGGGGAGTATCTTTTAGGTTGCAGCCTAACAAAAGCCGAAATGTTATTTTTATTGTGGATGAAGCCTCTATGATTCCTGACATTAATCAAGACTCAAAACTTTTTGAAAACGGCTCTTTGCTCGATGACCTTATGCAGTACGTTTACAGCGGTCATAATTGTAAACTATTATTAATAGGTGACACAGCCCAATTACCTCCTGTAAAACTTACGGTAAGCCCAGCTTTGCATAAGCATACACTAGAAAATCAATATAATAAGGATGTTGTAGAGCTAGAGCTGGACGAAGTGGTTCGTCAACAAAAAGATAGTGGTATATTAATGAATGCTACTCGGCTTCGTGAACGATTAGACGATGGTTTTTTTGAAGACTTTAAATTTTCTGAAACTCAATATCCTGAAGTAATCCGTCCGCAAGACGGACAAGAACTAATGGATGCCATTAATGATAGTTACAGTACGCTGGGTAATGAGGATACCGTCATTATAGTACGTTCTAATAAACGGGCTAATCTATATAACCAAAATATTAGAAACCGAATTCTTTTTCAAGAATCTGAATTGGCTGCAGGTGATTATTTAATGGTGGTTAAAAATAATTATCATTGGGTAAAACCTCACAGCGAAGCCGGTTTTATTGCCAATGGCGATATTGTTGAAGTATTGGAAATTTTTGGTTTTAAAGATTTGTACGGCTTCCGTTTTGCTGAAGTATTGGTAAAAATGGTCGATTACCCTAAAATGAAGCCATTAGAAACTGTTTTGTTGTTAGATACGCTTACTTCAGAAACCCCATCACTTTCATATGATGATTCCAATAAGTTGTACCAAGAGGTTATGAAGGATTACGCTTCAGAAAAATCAAAGTATAAAAAGTTCTTAGCAGTTAAAAACAACAAATATTTCAATGCGCTACAAGTTAAATTTTCTTATGCAATAACCTGCCATAAATCGCAAGGGGGACAGTGGAATACTGTATTTGTTGAGCAACCTTATTTACCTAATGGCATAGATAAAGATTATCTAAGGTGGTTATATACAGCTATTACACGCGCAACAGAAAAATTGTACTTAATAGGCTTTAAGGATGATTTTTTTGTAGATTAGTAGTGTTATTGCTATCACAATTGAATAAATTTTTTGGAAACATTCGAAATTATATTAAGTATTTTTTTGGGCATAGGCCTTGCTACTGCCACAGGCTTCCGAGTATTTTTACCCTTGCTTGTTTTGAGCTTAGCTGGATTTTACGAGGTAATCCCTTTAAATGAAGGCTGGCAATGGATAGGTAGCTTAACTGCTATCATAACTTTGGGTGTTGCTACTTTAATTGAAATCTTTGGATACTATATCCCGTGGTTTGATAATATACTCGACACAATTGCATTGCCATTGGCCACATTGGCTGGTACCGCTATTATGGTTGCTACGATTACCGATCTCGACCCCGTTATAACTTGGGCCCTGGCAATTATAGCTGGTGGGGGCACCGCTGCAGCTATTAAAGGGAATGCCTCTGCAGCAAGACTTACTTCTAGCACAACCACAGCAGGGTTTGCAAACCCTGTATTGACCACAATAGAAACCGGGGTTTCTACATTTATGTCCATACTTTCCATCTTTGTACCGGTTATCGCATTTCTTTTCGTGATTGTATTATTTTTTATAATTTTCAGGTTTTACAAAAAGCTTCGGAAAAAGCGCTTGTCCAAAACTTAATCTTCTTATTTTTGAATTCACTTTAAAACCATTGCCTTGAAAATAATAGCCATGATTCCTGCGCGATACGGCGCTTCTCGTTTCCCTGGAAAATTAATGCAAGACCTTGCAGGCAAACCTGTGATTGTACGCACCTATGAAGCTGCAAAAAACACCAAACTTTTTGATGAAGTATATGTGGTAACAGATAGTGATGTTATTTTTAATGAAATTGAAAATAATGGAGGTAAAGCTATCATGAGTCAAAAAACTCATGAAAGCGGGAGTGACCGCATTGCCGAAGCGGTTGAAAATATGGACGTGGATATTGTTGTAAACGTACAGGGGGATGAACCTTTTACAAGTAAAAAAGGACTACAGCAAGTATTAGAAGTGTTTAATGGGGACGATGCCGATAAAATAGACTTGGCATCGTTAATGACCGAAATAGAAGACTGGAAAGAAATAAGCGACCCTAACTGCGTAAAAGTAATTGTTGATCAAGATAACTTTGCATTATACTTTTCACGTTCGCCTATCCCATACCCACGTGATAAAAATGCATCAGTAAACTATTATAAACACAAAGGCATCTATGCTTTTAGAAAACAAGCGTTAATGGATTTTTATCGCTTACCTATGCGATCATTAGAGGCAGTAGAAAAAATTGAATGCATACGATATTTAGAATACGGAAAAAAAATTAAAATGGCTGTAACAAACACCCAAGGAGTTGAAATAGACACACCTGAAGACTTAGTAGAAGCAAATAAACTGCTTAAAAAAGAAGATAAAAGCAGTATTAATAATAAGTTCAGAAACTTTCCAATGGTACCAAAAGTGGTATTTGGTAGTGGCTGTTTTAATCAGTTGCCCGAAATATTGGCACCACAGCGTCAAGAAAACGCTCCTTTTATTTTTTTGGTAGATGATGTATTCGAAAATGACAATACACTTATTGATAGAATAAAACTTAGGTTTAATGATAAGCTCATTTTTATTTCAGCAGAAGAAGAACCCAAGACTTCTCAAGTTGATCAAATTGTAAAAGAAATCACTTCAGAATTTACCAAAACACCTTCAGGAATTATTGGAATAGGAGGGGGAACGCTTATGGATATAGCAAAAGCAGTATCCATTATGCTTTCCAATGAAGGCAGTGCAGCCGATTATCAAGGTTGGGATTTAGTAAAAAACAAGGCTGTTTACCACGTAGGGATTCCTACCATTTCAGGTACAGGGGCTGAAGTTTCTCGAACTACCGTCCTTTCAGGACCTATAAGAAAACTAGGTATTAATAGCGATTATACACCTTTTGATCAAGTTGTTTTAGATCCAGAATTAACTAAAGGAGTTCCTAAAAACCAATGGTTCTATACAGGGATGGATTGTTTTATCCATTGTGTAGAGTCGTTAAATGGGACTTTTTTAAACGCTTTTAGTCAAAGTTATGGTGAAAAAGCTTATGATCTTTGTAAAGAGATATTTGTAGAACAAAATACTTCGGAAGAAGAAGCACGCGCTAAATTAATGATGGCTTCTTGGCATGGCGGTATGAGCATTGCCTATTCTCAAGTTGGGGTTGCTCATGCGATGAGTTATGGACTTTCATATGTACTAGGGACTAAACACGGTATTGGTAACTGTATTGTTTTTAATCAATTGGAAGAATTTTACTCTGAAGATGTTGTACTGTTTAAAGAAATGGTAAAAAACCATAATATTGAAATTCCAAAAGGAGTCTGTGCGAACCTTACAGAAAATCAATTAAACAAAATGATTGATATTGCCTTAAGCCTTGTTCCTTTATGGGAAAATGCATTAGGAGGAAACTGGCAAACCATCATGACCCGTGAAAAGCTAAAAGAATTGTATTTAAAAATGTAAGTTTTTATAAACTGGACCTATGGGTATTACTCGCTTTATTTTTTTTAAACTTATGGGTTGGCAAATTAAAGGAAGCTTTGATCCCAGTATAAAAAAATCAGTTGTCATTGTTGCGCCCCATACTAGTTGGCACGACTTTTACATTGGTGTTTTTGCGAGACGAATTTTAAAAACTCAAATTAATTTTATTGCAAAAAAAGAACTATTTAAGCCGCCATTTGGTTGGTATTTTAAATGGATGGGTGGCGCACCTTTAGATCGAGCTCCTGGACAAAAAAAGGTACAAACGATTGCTAAAATATTTTCAGAAAAAGATGAATTTAGATTAGCATTATCACCTGAAGGCACCCGGAAAAAAGTTGAGAACTGGAAAACAGGCTTCTACTATATAGCAAAAACTGCTAACGTACCTGTTATCCCTGTGGCTTTTGATTATAAAACAAAATCTGTTTTAATTGGAGAGCCCCATTATTTAACTAACGACATAGCTGTTGATACTAAACAGTTGCAAAAGCATTATAAAAACATAGTAGGGAAGGTGCCCGAATATTCTTAACATTAAAATGTCATTTCACCCCTTATTATTAACATTTATTTATTTAAATAAATTGTTAATCGCTTTTTTTCAGATGTTTATAAGTTTCTGAAAATCAACGATTGAAGTTAAATTTTAGTTAACTAATAAAATAAAACTTCATAGTTTTTATTATCAGTTGTATCTATATAGAACTAATAATAAAATCAAACCTATGAAAACGATTAAAATTTTAGCAATTATCCTCAGCACATCCCTATTTATTTATTCTTGTAGTGATGATGATGATTCAGTAAATGACGACGATGGACCATCAGATTTTAGAGCAGAATTATATGCCTCTAACAATACCGATGGTAACCCAAGAATGTATGACCTAAGTGATCCTAGTAACGTTGAATCAAAAACCTTCCTAACACTTTCAACAGATTCTGAAGGGATTTATTACGATGGATCTGAAGATCAATTGACACAGGCTTCACGAAGTATGCTTAAACTTAATACCTATGGAGACATTACGGTTTCTGAAAATGGAGTAAACCTTGAGTTGGCGCTTGAAAGTAGTGCTGACCTGGAGAGTCCCCGCGATATTGCCGTAAATGGTGATTTTTATGTAGTTTCAGATAATGCAGATGTAGACGGTGACCCTAATACAGATGAAGGACGATTTTTTATATATACAAAGTCCGAATCTGGTTATACCCTTAGAAATACGGTAGAAGTAGCTTTTGCAGTATGGGGTATTGAGTTTGTTGGTAATGACCTATATGCTGTAGTGGATAAAACATCAGATATAGCTCAATTTAGCAACTTTACTGGTATAACAACCAATACTGCGGTTTCACCAACAAAACGAATTACTATAGAAGGTATTGTTAGAACCCATGGTATAGGGTATGACGACGGAACCATGATTTTAACTGATATTGGTGATGCTGGTGTAGATTCTGACGGTGGTTTTCATGTAATTTCTAATTTCCAAAGTAAATTTAATGGAGTTGCAGACGGTGAAACCCTTGCCGTTGCAAATAATCAGGTTAGAGTGTCTGGTTCTGCTACTTTATTAGGAAATCCTATTTCAGCAGATTATGATGAAGATTCTGATACTGTATTTATTGCTGAAAGAGCAAATGGAGGCGGCCGTGTGTTAGCTTTCGTTGATGCTTCTGCAGGTGGTAATTTAACACCAGATATTAATAATGAACTATCAGGAGCTTCTTCAGTATATTATTATTCTGAAGATTAAGCTATAAATAATTAAAGTAAAAAAGCCGCTAAGTTATTAGCGGCTTTTTTTATGATATGAAATAGGTTTTTAGTTAATCTTCTGAGGAAGTTTCTTCCATAGTGTGATAGACGTTTTGAACATCGTCATCTTCTTCAATTTTTTCCAGAAGTTTCTCAACATCTGTAACAGCTTCTTCAGAAAGAGCTTTTGTTACTTGCGGGATACGCTCAAAACCTGATGATAAAATTTCAATATTATTTTCTTCTAAATAAGATTGGATAGCGCCAAAACTTTCAAAAGGAGCATAAATCATGACACCGTCTTCGTCTTCAAAAATTTCATCAACACCATGGTCGATCAATTCTAACTCTAGTTCTTCTAAGTCCATTTCTTCACCGTTAATTCTAAAATTACAAGTGTGATCGAACATAAATACTACAGAACCTGAAGTACCTAAACTACCATCGCATTTATTAAAATAGGAACGGATGTTCGCTACGGTACGGGTATTGTTATCGGTTGCGGTTTCAATTAAAATGGCAATACCATGTGGAGCGTAACCTTCAAACAAAACTTCTTTATAATCACCTTGACTCTTATCGCTCGCTCGTTTAATAGCGCGTTCAATATTGTCTTTAGGCATATTAACTGCCTTGGCATTTTGTATTACCGCACGTAATCTAGAGTTGGTATCAGGGTCGGGACCACCTTCTTTAACGGCCATAACAATATCTTTACCAATACGAGTAAAAGCTTTGGACATTGCTGCCCAACGTTTCATTTTTCTAGCTTTTCTAAACTCAAATGCTCTTCCCATAGTTATCTAATTTGGATTACAAAAATAGAAATTTGACCGAATAGAAAAACTTTTTTTTCTGAACCGTCTAGTATCTATTTTATCCTAAAAGTTTATCTATAGTTTTAGCTAATTCAAAATCCTTATCGGTAACACCATCAGCATCATGTGTTGATAAGGTGATATTAAGTGTGTTATATACGTTGTGCCAATCTGGATGATGTTGCATTTTTTCAGCTTCAAAAGCTATGCGCGTCATGGCAGAAAAGGCTTCTTTAAAGTCTTCAAATTCAAAAGCGGTATGTATGGCATTGTCTTCATACTCCCAACCATCGAATTTATCTAGTTTTTCATTAATTTCTTTTTCAGTGTAAGCTTTCATTTTAATCAATTTTTAAATGTGACAATTTCTTCGTGTAGTGTACAGGAATCGATCACTTCTGAAACTGTTATTTGCAAAGTTTCAGGTAATTTGTTATCCCTTGGCAGTATTGCTCTGTAAAGATCTTCATTACTGCTGTAAACTGACTTAAAGATAGGCATTTTACGCCCAATTTTGGTGGCAATTTCAGTAAAAAGGTCATCATGATGTATCACATCGTTACTTGCTAGATGAAATATACCGGTAAGATTTTTATTGATAATATAATGAACTTGTTGCGCTATTTTATCTTCCGTAGTGATACTAATTATGTGTTTTGGAAATACTTCAAAAACGGCGTGATGCTTCATACTTTGCCTTAATTGGATTAATGTAGGTGAATTAACACCCAGCACCAACGGCAGCCGTAAAATTGTAGACTGAAAGGGCAGTTGTTCCTGCAATATTTTTTCAGCTGAAATAGTAAACCTTCCAAACTTACTTTCAGCTATGGGTATATCATATTCATAAGCTGGAAAATTACGCTGGCCATCAAAAATTTCAGAAGATGAAAGGTACAATATTCTACTTTCTGGAAAACGCTCTGCATACTTGCAAATTTCTTGAAGCATTTGCAATCTTCCTGAATACGCCCCTGAATTTGCAACAATTATATAACGAGGTTTTATTTCAGAAAGAATTGGACTAATTGTGTCTTCTTCCACAGAAAACTCATAAAAAACCTGATTGTCCTTGTATTCCACTTGCTGTGTACAATACGTGCCAAATACATCAAAATAAGAGAGGAGGTCTTTATAAATTGCATTGCCTATAAAACCACTGGCACCTATAATTAGGATTCTGTTATGTACAGTTTCAATATTCAAAACGGGGTAAATTTAAAAAATAGAGCGTTTTGTTTGGGTGGTAAACAATTCTAACGCCTGCATGCCAAGGTAAGAATTTCCTTTTTCATTCAATCCGGGTGCCCAACATGTTATTGTAAATTCGTTAGGCAATAGAGCTGCAATACCACCACCAACACCACTTTTACCGGGCAGACCTACTTCAAAGGCAAACTCGCCGGCTTCGTCGTAAAAACCACAGGTAAGCATAATGGCATTGATACGCTTTACTTGGTTTAAGGTAAGGTGAGCTGTGTTCCGCATACATTTTCCGCGGTTGGCAAAAAGATAAAAAGCATTGGACAATTGCTCGCAAGTCATCTCTATAGAACATTGATGAAAATAAAAATCGAGCACATCGTCTACTTCATTTTCAAGGTTATCAAAAGACTTAAGCAAATTTGCTGCTGCGTAGTTGTTAAAACCTGTTTCAGCTTCGCTGGAGGCTACTTTTTCATTGTAATTTATAGATTGGTCATTGGTTAAATCACGAACGTATTGAAGAAAATCTTCCTTTGGATTTTCTAAATGTGATAGTAGCATATCTGCAATGACAATCGCCCCGGAATTTATTAATGGATTTCGTGGAATTCCTTTTTCAAGTTCTAACAACGCCATGTGATTAAAAGGATTTCCTGAAGGTTCCACATCCACGCGTTCAAAAATTTTATTACCAACCAACGCTACAGCTCTTGAAAGAGTTAGTACCTTGGAAATACTTTGTATTGAGAAAGGTTTATCCCAATCGCCCGAACCAAATTTATTACCATCTACAAGGTTTAGGTACATGCCAAAATTATCTTCCTTCACATTAGATAATTCGGGTATATACGAAGCTACTTCACCTTTTACAGCAGAATGTTTTAAACTGTTGGTGATGGTATCTAAAATTGCTTGGTAATCTATCATATTATCCCTTGTAAAAAGGTGGTTTTACGATGGTTGCCGGAATGGCTTTTTTTCGTACCTGTATATAAATTTCATTTCCTAATTTACTATACTCTTTACCAACATAGCCTAAACCTATCCCTTTATTTAAGGAAGGTGACATGGTCCCGCTAGTTACGTGACCAATTTTCGTTCCTTCGGCATCAACAATATCATATCCTTGCCTTGGAATACCACGCTCAGTAAGCTCAAAACCAATTAACTTGCGGGTTATACCTTCTTCTTTTTGCTTTTTAAGCGCTTCGGAATTGATAAAATCATTATTAAACTTGGTAATCCAGCCTAAACCAGCTTCAATAGGAGAGGTCGTATCGTCTATATCGTTGCCGTAAAGGCAAAAGCCCATTTCTAACCGAAGTGTATCTCTAGCAGCCAAACCAGTAGGTTTAATACCAAAATCGGCTCCAGCTTCCATTACTTTATTCCAAATTTGTTCTACTTCGGTGTTTTTACAATAGATTTCAAATCCGCCGCTTCCTGTATAACCAGTTGCGCTAATGATTACATGTTCAATACCTGCAAAATTTGAAACCTTAAAGTTATAAAATTTGATGGCACTTAAATCTTCCGAAGTTATAGACTGCATGGCTTCCACAGCTTTTGGTCCCTGAATAGCGAGTAGGGAATAGTCTTCTGAGATATCCCGCAGTTCAGCATTCATCGTGTTGTGGGAAGTAATCCAATCCCAATCTTTTTGAATGTTTGAAGCATTGACCACCAACAGCCACTTTTCAGCATTAAAACGGTAAATGATTAAATCGTCAACAATACCGCCTGTTTCATTAGGCATACAAGTATATTGAGCTTGATTGTCAATTACTTTTGAAGCATCGTTACTTGTTATTTTTTGAATCAATTCTAATGCATTTGGGCCTAGTACTAAAAATTCCCCCATATGCGAAACATCAAAAATCCCCAAGTTCTTGCGGACGTTTTCATGCTCAATGGTAACTCCTTCGTACGAAACTGGCATATTGTAGCCTGCAAATGGAACCATTTTAGCTCCTAATTGCTCATGGATGTGTGACAGTGCAGTGTTTTTCATTATAAAAAAATCTTTTCGCAAATGTATTACATCTAAATAAGCTAACGAACTATTTAATTGTTTGTTTTCAACATTGGGGATGTAACCTGAATTCGAGTTTAGGTTTCTTGCCACTTTTGATACAATGAGTATCTTTACTGTATAGAAAAATTAAAAAATTAATTCCTTGAAAATATTCTCAGCCAAACAACTAAGCGAAGCCGATAAAGCAACTACCGAAAAACATAATATTACTTCATTAGATTTAATGGAGCACGCCGGAATACAAGTGTTTAACTGGCTGCATCAACGTTTGCAAAATGCCAAAGTACCTATTCATATTTTTTGTGGTATTGGTAACAACGGTGGTGATGGGTTAGTAGTTGGCAGGTTGTTACTTGAAAAAGATTACAACGTACATATTTACATCGCCAATTTTACCGATAAACGTTCTAAGTGCTTTTTAAAAAACTACGATCGTATAAAGGAAGTTACCAACAACTGGCCAAAATTAATGACGTCGGAAAAGGATTTTCCTGAAATCAATAACCAGGACATCATCATTGATGCCCTTTTTGGTATTGGCCTTAACCGTCCCCCTGAAGGTTGGCTAAAACCATTGATACAGCACATTAATGCAAGCAAAGCATTTACCTTGGCAATCGACATACCCAGTGGATTATATGCCAATCAAGCCTTGGAAGATACTGACGCCGTTGTTAAGGCTAATCATACGCTAACCTTTCAAGCACCTAAATTATCGTTCTTTTTACCCGAGACAGGCAAGTTTGTTCCATTTTTTGATATTATCGACATAGGATTAGATCCGGAATACCTTCATAAAACTGAATCTTTGGCACAATCAATAGGCAAACAACAAGCGCAGCAGTTTTACAAACCACGCCAAGCCTTCGATCATAAAGGAACCTACGGTCACTCGTTAATTATTGCAGGAAGCTATGGAAAAATAGGAGCTGCCGTATTGAGTGCAAAAGCAGCTTTTAAAATCGGTGCGGGGTTAGTTACGGTGTTTGTTCCCGAATGTGGCTATGATATTATACAAACGGCTGTCCCCGAAGCAATGGCGATTACCGACAATGAAGACGATTTAATCACTGATATTGATTTCGATATAGAACCCTCAGCAATCGGAGTTGGGATGGGGATTGGAAAAAAAGCAGAAACAGTTTCTGCCTTAGAAAAGCTCTTCAAAAATGCCAAAGCACCAATGGTAATTGATGCAGATGCGCTAAACTGTATTTCAGAAAACAAAAATTTACTTAAAGTACTTCCAAAACATGCTCTTTTAACTCCGCATCCTGGTGAACTAAAACGATTAATAGGGGAGTGGACGGACGATTATGATAAATTAGAAAAAGCCAAAGCTTTTTCTAAAAAACATGAAATTGTTCTACTGATTAAAGGCGCACATACCGTTGTTATATTTGAGGATAAGCTATATATAAATACCACAGGAAACCCAGGAATGGCAACCGCAGGCAGTGGTGATGTATTGAGCGGAGTGCTTACCGGTCTGCTTTCACAGGGATACGATCCTTTGTTATCGGCTGTTTTTGGGGTATATCTACATGGTACAGCTGGTGCTATTGCTTCACAAAAAATGGGTTACGAAGCCGTAATGGCCACTGATATTATTGACAATATAGGCAACGCTTATATGAGTTTATTTGAGCAACCTGAAAAGGATACATCAGAAAAAGGAAAAAAGAGTAAATAATTACTATTTTTGCGATTTACAACCTACCTCTATAACTATGCAAGAAACACATTATATAAGCAGTGAACTCTTAGACTTATCAACTATTCAAGATGTAATAACTACTAATAAGCAGCTTGACCTTTCTGACGAAGCATTGTTAAATATTAAAAAATCAAAACAGTACTTAACCACCAAAATTGAGAATAATAAAACACCTATTTATGGAATAAATACTGGCTTTGGTTCCTTGTGCAATGTTGAAATATCTACAGAAAATTTATCGAAGCTACAGGAAAACCTGGTTATGTCTCATGCCTGTGGCACCGGGGATTATGTACCTGAGGCGATTGTAAAATTAATGCTGCTTTTAAAAATACAATCACTAAGTTATGGTTATAGTGGTGTTCAATTGCAAACTGTAGAGCGACTCATTTATTTTTACAACAACGATATTTTACCTGTTATTTATACACAGGGTAGTTTAGGTGCTTCTGGTGATTTGGCACCCTTGGCACATTTGGCATTACCATTAATAGGAAAAGGGGAGGTATATCATGAAGGTGAAAGAGTATCTTCAGAAAAATTACTCGAAAAATTAGATCTTCAGCCTATTACACTTGAAGCAAAAGAGGGATTAGCACTATTAAACGGAACCCAGTTTATGAGTGCGTATGGCATTCATCTTTTATTGAAAAGTTACAAACTTTCTTACTTGGCTGATATGATTGGCTCTTTGTCAGTTGATGCTTTTGACTGTAATATGAGTCCATTTGATCCCTTAGTGCATTTGGTTCGCCCTCATGCAGGACAAATTAAAACAGCTGAACGGATACGAGAGTTTTTAGATGGAAGTGAAATAGGTGCAAATGAAAAGAAAAATGTTCAAGATCCGTATTCTTTTCGTTGCATCCCACAAGTTCATGGGGCAACGAAGGATACCTTAAAATTTGTTCATAAAACTTTTAAAACCGAAATAAATTCGGTTACAGATAACCCTAATATTTTCATTGCTGAAGATAAAATAATCTCTGGCGGTAATTTTCATGGGCAGCCTCTGGCTTTGGCATTAGACTATCTAAGTATTGCCTTTGCCGAACTGGGTAATATTAGTGAGCGGAGGACCTACCAATTAGTTTCTGGATTGCGCGGACTTCCAGATTTTCTAGTCAATAATCCAGGTTTAAATAGTGGATTTATGATTCCTCAATACACAGCGGCGAGTATTGTAAGCCAAAATAAACAATTGGCTACACCAGCTTCTGTTGATTCTATTGTTTCTTCAAACGGACAAGAAGACCACGTAAGCATGGGGGCTAATGCAGCGACCAAAGCCTTGCGTGTTATTGATAATATTGAAACTGTTCTGGCAATCGAGTTACTCAATGCCTCACAAGCTATTGAGTTTAGAAGGCCTAAGAAAACATCACCATTATTAGAGTCGTTATTGAAATCTTTCAGAAAAACAGCCCCTTTTGTTGAAGAAGATAGGGTGTTGGCGAATGATATTCATGCCTCGGTAGCCTTTATACAAAGCTTTACCATTGATGAAGATTTGATGTTTAGTTAAATTAAACTGGTGATTTTTCAATAATAGAATCTACCCAGTCTGTAGCTTCTTCCATAGTTTTAAAATGCTTTAAAGGTTGTTTTAAAAATATTTTTTCAACTTCGGTGGTAGCAGCTTTAATGTCTTTTTCTGAAACAACAGCAAAAGCAACCAGATTTTTAATTTTTGAGGTTTCAAAATAAACCCTAGGGTCTACCGAATAGGAATTGATTCTATGTGTTATGTAACCAAAGTTCTTGTTAGCAAAGTACTTTGTTGATAAATTTAATAAAAGATCATTGTATTCTGGTTTAACAGTGATGCCCTCGTTCATTACAAATACTATGTAATTTTCGTGAATTTCTGCTATTCCAAAAGGGTAGGTAATTTTAGTAGTCATAAATAGGTTTAAAGTGGAGGCTATATAAAAATACAAAAAAAACCGTGCTTACAACTAAGCAAACACGGTTCTTTAATTTATTATGAAATTTATTAAGACTCTGTAGTCTTCTTTTGTTTCTTGATTTTGATGGTAAGCTCTTCCTTTTTATCATCAAAATCCATGGTGATACTGTCACCTTCTTGAAGGTTTGAGTTGATAATCTCTTCGGCTAAAGCATCTTCAATATACTTTTGTATAGCCCTTTTAAGGGGTCTTGCACCATATTCTTTATCAAAACCTTTGTCTGCTATATAATCTTTTGCTTTTTTCGTAAGCGTTAGATTATAACCTATGTCTGTAATACGCACAAAAAGCTTCTCTAGTTCAATATCGATTATTTTATGGATATCTTCTTTATCAAGAGCATTAAACACCATTACATCGTCAACACGGTTTAAAAACTCTGGGGCAAATGCCTTTTTTAAAGCGTTTTGTATAATGCTTTTTGCATTTGCATCGGCTTGATTTTCTCGTGCTGCAGTACCAAAACCAACACCTTGACCAAAGTCTTTCAACTTACGGGCACCAATGTTAGAGGTCATAATTATTATTGTATTTCTGAAATCAATCTTGCGACCTAAACTATCTGTTAAGTAGCCATCATCCAATACTTGTAAAAGCATATTGAATACATCTGGATGCGCTTTTTCAATTTCATCTAACAATACAACTGCATAGGGTTTACGGCGTATTTTTTCAGTTAACTGTCCACCTTCTTCGTATCCAACATATCCTGGAGGTGCACCAATAAGACGCGAGACGGAAAATTTTTCCATATACTCACTCATATCGATACGAACCAATGCATTTTCCGAATCAAATAATTCGCTCGCCAATACTTTTGCCAATTGGGTTTTACCTACTCCCGTTTGGCCTAAGAAAATAAAGGAACCAATTGGCTTGTTCGGATCTTTTAAGCCGGCACGATTACGCTGTATAGCTTTTACCACTTTGCTTACCGCTTCATCTTGACCAATTACCTTTCCTTTAATTCGGTCGGGTAGGGCGGCTAGTTTGTTGCTTTCGGTTTGGGCAATACGACTTACAGGAATACCTGTCATCATGGAAACCACTTCAGCTACATTTTCTTCATCAACTGTTTCTTTATGAAGTTTCGATTCTTTCTCCCAAATTTCTTGCTCCGTAGCTAATTCTTTTTCAAGATTCTTTTCATCATCACGAAGCTTAGCAGCTTCTTCATATTTTTGCTTTTTAACTACTGAGTTTTTAAGCTCCCGTACTTCTTCCAGTTTTGCTTCTATCTTCAGAATTTTTTTAGGCACATTTATATTTGTTATGTGCACCCGTGAACCTGCCTCATCTAAAGCATCAATAGCCTTGTCCGGTAAAAAGCGTTCTGTCATATACCTGTTTGTTAACTTTACACAAGCTTCTAAAGCTTCATCTGTATAGCTTACATTGTGGTGCGACTCGTACTTATCTTTAATATTTTTAAGAATCTCTAGTGTTTCGTCAATGCTTGTCGGCTCAACAATTACCTTCTGAAAACGTCGCTCTAAAGCACCATCTTTTTCGATGTGTTGGCGATATTCATCTAAAGTAGTAGCACCAATACATTGAATTTCCCCACGCGCTAACGCCGGTTTAAACATATTAGAAGCATCCAACGAACCTGTGGCACCACCGGCACCTACTATAGTGTGGATTTCATCAATAAACAGTATGATATCATCGTTCTTTTCCAGCTCGTTCATAACGGCTTTCATGCGCTCTTCAAACTGTCCTCTATATTTTGTTCCAGCCACTAAGCTTGCTAAATCTAAAGTAACAACCCTTTTATCATATAAAATCCGAGAAACTTTTCGTTGAATGATACGAAGTGCCAACCCTTCGGCAATGGCACTTTTACCAACACCAGGTTCCCCAATCAATAATGGGTTGTTCTTTTTTCTTCTACTAAGTATTTGTGATACCCGTTGTATTTCGTTTTCACGACCTACTACTGGGTCTAATTTATCATCTTCGGCCATAGCCGTTAAATCCCTACCAAAGTTATCTAAAACTGGGGTTTTGGATTTTTTGTTTCCTTTAGCACCACCACCTGTAAACAGGTTTTCCTTGCTGCCACCAGCTGCAGATGCGTCATCATCGCTAGGAAATGACTCTGCACTAGGGCTGTCTATAAAATCTTCATCGTTTGCCATCATTAGTTTAAATTGATCTTTAACTCCATCATAATCAACTTTCATCTTTATCAATAATTTGGTTGTGGGATCATTCTCATTACGGAGAATGCACAGCAACAAATGTGCGGTATTGATGGAAGAGCTTTGAAACAGTTTTGCTTCTAAAAAAGTTGTTTTTAAAGCTCGTTCTGCTTGACGGGTTAAATGCAGGTTTTTTTTATCGTTAGTATTGCTTTCAGTGTTAGGGTTTGCTGGGCTTAAAATTTCAACCTTTCTTCTTAAATGGTTTAAATCTATATCCAGCGCGCTCAAAATAGAAACTGCTTTACCATTGCCATCGCGCAATAGGCCTAACATTAAATGTTCTGTGCCTATAAAATCGTGACCCAATCGTAATGCTTCTTCTTTACTGTAAGCAATTACATCTTTTACTCTCGGTGAAAAATTATCATCCATATATCTAAATTCCTTATACTTCTAAAAATACTAAATTACCCTTAGTACGACAAATATTATACCTTATTTAAGAGTATAGTAGTAAAAGGACGAAAAAACTTACTAATATCAAAGAGTAAGTAAGTTTAGTTATTAACTATTTTAGCTATAGAATATGTTAATAAAATAGTGAATAATAGCCTTCAAAATGCTTCTAAAAAGCTTGGAAATAGTGTATATTGCTCGTTAAGATTAAAAGTAAAATTAAACTATATATTTTATGGCTGAAGGTGAAAAATTAATTCCCATAAACATTGAAGATGAAATGAAATCGGCCTACATTGATTATTCAATGTCGGTCATTGTGTCACGTGCGCTTCCCGATGTACGTGATGGGATGAAACCTGTGCACAGAAGGGTTTTATTCGGTATGCACGAATTAGGTGTTAGATCTAACACTTCTCATAAAAAATCAGCAAGAATAGTTGGTGAAGTTCTTGGTAAATATCACCCACACGGTGATACATCAGTATATGATGCTATGGTGCGTATGGCCCAAGAATGGAGCCTACGCTATATGCTTGTAGATGGCCAAGGTAACTTTGGCTCTATAGATGGTGATAGTCCAGCGGCAATGCGTTATACAGAAGCGCGTATGCGGAAGATTTCTGAAGATATGTTAGCCGATATCGATAAAGAGACTGTTGATCATCAATTAAATTTTGATGATACTTTAGAAGAACCTACCGTTTTACCAACTCGTGTTCCTGGTTTATTAATTAATGGAGCATCTGGTATTGCAGTAGGTATGGCAACTAATATGCCACCTCATAATTTAACAGAAGTTGTTGATGGAACCATCGCTTATATCGAAGATAATGATATCGATATTGATGGGCTCATGCAACATGTAAAAGCCCCTGATTTTCCTACTGGAGGAATTATTTATGGTTACGAAGGTGTAAAGGAGGCTTTTCATACGGGTCGTGGCCGAGTAGTTATGCGTGGAAAAGCAAGCTTTGAAGAAGTAAATGGTCGTGAATGTATCGTTGTTACTGAAATACCCTATCAGGTTAACAAGGCACACATGATCAAGAAAACTGCCGACCTTGTAAATGATAAGAAAATTGAGGGTATTTCTAATATTCGAGACGAATCTGATCGAAATGGGATGCGTATCGTCTACATATTAAAACGAGATGCCATTCCTAACATCGTTTTAAATATGCTGTATAAATACACAGCACTTCAGTCCAGTTTTAGTGTAAATAACATTGCGCTTGTAAAAGGACGACCAGAGCTATTAAACTTAAAACAACTAATACAGTATTTTGTAGAGCACCGTCATGAAGTTGTGGTTCGACGTACAGAATATTTACTTCGTAAAGCGGAAGAACGCGCTCATATTTTAGAAGGATTAATTATTGCATCAGATAATATAGATGAAGTGATTGCATTAATTAGAGCCTCTTCAAACACAGAAGAAGCACGTCAAAAATTAATTGACAGGTTTGAATTGACTGAAATTCAAGCCAGAGCCATTGTTGAAATGCGCTTACGTCAGTTAACAGGACTGGAGCAAGATAAACTTCGTACCGAATATGACGAATTAATGAAAACCATAGAAGGCTATAAAGAAATTCTTAATAATGAAGATCGCCGAATGGAAATTATTAAGGAAGAATTGGAAGAAATTCGTGATAAATATGGCGATGAACGTCGTTCAGTAATTGAATATGCTGGTGGTGATGTAAGTATAACCGATTTAATTCCTGATGAACAAGTTGTTATTACTGTTTCTCACGCAGGTTATATTAAACGAACTTCATTGACCGAGTATAAACGTCAAAATAGAGGAGGAGTAGGTTCAAAAGCCTCCACTACACGTAATGAAGATTTCTTAGAAGATCTTTTTGTAGGCACCAATCACCAATATATGCTTTTCTTCACTCAAAAAGGAAAATGTTATTGGATGCGGGTATTTGAAATTCCGGAAGGAAGCCGTCAATCTAAAGGAAGGGCGATTCAAAACTTGATTAATATTGAACCAGATGACAAACTAAAAGCATTTATTTGTACAGAAGACTTGAAAAATGAGGAGTACATCAATAGCCGTTATGTCATTATGGCAACTAAAAAAGGTCAAGTTAAAAAGACGTCCTTAGAACAATATTCAAGGCCACGATCTAACGGTATTAATGCCATTACCATTAAAGAAGGTGACGAACTAATAGAAGCAAAATTAACTAGGGGCGACAGCCACGTAATGCTTGCTGTGAAGTCTGGTAAAGCCATTCGTTTTGAAGAAGAAAAAACCAGACCAATGGGTCGTAATGCTTCAGGTGTACGTGGTATTCGTTTAGGTAGCGACGATGACGAAGTAGTAGGAATGGTTGCCATAAACGATGACGAATCCAATATCCTTGTTGTATCAGAAAAAGGATATGGTAAACGATCAGATTTAGATGACTACAGAATTACCAATAGAGGAGGAAAAGGCGTAAAAACCATTAATATTACCGAAAAAACAGGTAAATTAGTGGCAATCAAGAACGTAACTGACAGTGATGGGCTAATGATTATTAATAAATCTGGAATTGCCATCCGAATGGCAGTAGAAGATTTACGTGTAATGGGCCGTGCCACTCAAGGGGTGCGTTTAATAAAAGTGCGTGAAGATGATGCTATTGCTGCAGTAGCAAAAGTTAAAAATGAAGATGAAGATATGGATGATGAAGATATAGTTTTAGAAGATTCAACAGCTACTGAAAGTGATTCTGGCACCACTCTTGATACTAATAATGATGAACAAACCGAAAACAACGAATAAAAATTAAAAAACAATGAAAAAGCAAATTTTAATAGCAGGTGCATTAACAATATCTGTTTTAGCATTTGGACAAAAAAGAGAAGTAAGAAAAGCTGAAAGAGCTGTAGACGATAATGATTATGTTGAAGCTATTTCCCAGCTAAAAGAAGCAGAAGCTTCCTTAGCTAGCGCAGATAGCGATATTAAAGCTCAATATTACCTTGTAAAAGCTGAAGCATATGCTGGCAGCGCTGGTGATGACCTTAGCAAAATGAAAATGGCATCTGAAGCTTATCAAAAAGCTGTTGAGATGAATGCTGGAAATGACTATGATGAAAGAATGGCAGCTGTTCAAAAAAACCTGCGTGCCGCATTAGTTAACAGTGCCATTAAAGATCAAAATGCACAAAAATTTAAAATGGCTGCCGATAAGCTTTATAATAGCTATATGGTGAGCAAGAAAGATACTTCAGATTTATATTTTGCTGCCGGAAATGCTATTAATGCAAAAGACTATAAAACAGCAATGGAGTATTACCAAACTTTAATGGATATTGGTTATACTGGTGTTTCAAAAGAATTTGTCGCCACCAGTAAAGAGTCTGGAGAGGTTAAAACTTTTGGTTCAAAATCTGAACGTGATTTAATGGTTAAATCAGGTGAGTTTATTAAACCTGAAGAAAAGATGACCGATTCTAGAAAAGGTGAGATTCTAAGAAATATGACCTTAATCTATATTGAAAATGGTGAGGATGAAAAAGCAGCTGAAGTTATGGCAACAGCTAGAAAAGAAAACCCTGATGATATTTCTCTAATGCAAGCTGAAGCAAATATGGCTTACAAAATGGGTGATAAGAAAAAATATAGCCAGTTAATGGAAAATATTGCCAAAACGGCTCCAGACAACCCTGAAACTTTTTTCAATTTAGGTGTTAGTAATGCTGAAATTGGAGAAAAAGAAAAAGCAATTAAATATTATGAAAAGGCTATTGAATTAAAACCTGACTATACAGAAGCCTTAATTAACATTGCTGTTATTAAGCTTTCAAGAGAAAAAGGAATTATTGAAGAAATGAACAATTTAGGTACTTCTAGTGCAGATAATGCAAAGTATGAGAAGTTGAAAGAAAAAAGACAGGAAATGTATAGAGACGTTCTTCCTTATTTAGAAAAGGCTAAAGAACAACGTCCAGATGGTGTTGAAGTTATTAGAACCCTAATGAACATATATAGCCAACTAGGTCAAGATGCCAAGTATAAAGACTTAAAAACTCAATTGGCAGAATTGGAAGGCAAATAATCTTTCCATACCATACCATAAAAAAAGGCACTTTTAAAAGTGCCTTTTTTATTATATAATGCGTTTTATAACCCGTAATTTATGGGTATGTGTCCGGGCTTCGTTGTTAAAAATTCCAGTATGATCTATTCGGTCTATTCGTACTTTTCCGTGAGCGTGGATTATATAATTGTCTTCCATTATTATCCCTACATGAGTAATCACTCCTTCTGCATTATCAAAAAAAGCTAAATCTCCAGGTTCGCTTTCTTCAATAAAACTCAGTGCTTCCCCTTGGGTGGCTTGCTGACTTGCATCGCGCAATAATTTGTAGCCATTCAGTTTATAAACCATTTGCGTAAAGCCACTACAATCAATCCCAAAAGGAGTTTTTCCACCCCATAAATAAGGGCTGTTTAAGTATAAAATAGCTGTATCGATTAATTGTTTCTTCGGAAGCTTTTTAGAATTAGTTTTTCCTTCAAAAGAATGCTTCAAAAAAGCACAATTATTTACTTGACAACCAAGAAATATGGATAGAAGTTGGTTTTCTTCAGTAGTAACAATATCGACCAAGTCTGTTGCATAAACTAATTTAGCTTTTTTTAATTCTAAATATTCTTCTTCAAAAATTAAACGAAACTGTTTATTATCTACCCAACCTTCGTAGCCATCAAACAATAACCGAATTCGACTCCATTTTTTCCGTTGTTCCAAAACTTTAAAAAGCTCGCCATACAAAACTTGTGAAACAAGTTCACTTGGGTCAGATGCTTCAGCTCGCAAAGGAACAACACTTAAATTACATAAGCCGTATTTCATACTTTTTATAAAATCGAAAGCTTGTTGTGGATACTTATTTTCTTTCGATTACCATAGCAGAAGCACCACCGCCACCATTACAAATAGCTGCAGCACCTAATTTAGCATCGTTTTGTTTTAATACGTTTAGTAAAGTGATCAGAATACGAACACCGCTACAACCTAGTGGGTGACCTAAGGAAACGGCTCCACCATTCACATTTACATTTGAAGAATCAAGCCCTAATATTTTCATATTAGCCAATCCTACTACTGCAAACGCTTCGTTAAATTCAAAATAATCTACATCGTCTTGAGAAATACCAGCTTTTTCTATTGCTTTTGGCAATGCTTTGGCAGGTGCAGTAGTAAACCATTTTGGCTCTTGAGCAGCATCTGCATAACTTTTAATAGTGGCAAGAGGGGTTAACCCCATCTCTTTAGCTTTGTCGGCACTCATTAAAACCATGGCTCCAGCACCATCATTTATAGTAGATGCATTGGCAGCAGTAACAGTTCCATCTTTACTAAAAGCTGGACGTAGTGATGTTATTTTTTCCATCTTTACGTTCTTAAACTCTTCGTCTTGTTTAACCATAACAGGCTCTCCTCGTCGTTGTGGAACTTCAACTGGAACTACTTCATCATCAAATTTTCCTTCTTCCCAAGCTTTGGCAGAACGATTATAAGATTCTATTGCAAAGGTATCTTGATCTTCTCTTGAAAAATTATGTTCCGTTGCGCACAAGTCTGCACAAACCCCCATCGCATTTTGGTCATAAGCATCAACTAGACCGTCTTTTTGCATACCATCAACAAGCGTAGCAGGGCCAAACTTTTTTCCATTTCTCATGTGCACATAATGAGGAATATTGCTCATACTCTCCATTCCACCTGCAACAATAACATCAGCATCACCCAAAGCAATAGCCTGAGCTGCTTGCATAACAGCTTTCATTCCAGAAGCACAAACTTTATTAACCGTTGTACAAGGCACTGTATCTGGGATACCAGCACTTAAAGCAGCTTGACGCGCAGGTGCTTGACCTACACCAGCCTGCACTACATTACCCATGAAAACCTCTTGAACTTTGGATGGATCTAACTTAATTTTATCTAACGCTCCTTTAATGGCCGTAGCCCCTAACTGGGTAGCCGTTATAGAAGAAAGACTTCCCATGAAACTTCCTATTGGGGTTCGTGCCGCAGCTACTATTACAACTTCTTTACTCATTATATAACAATTTTTTAATTAACTATACTGCGCTATTTATATAAGCAGTACAAGGACTGCGAATTTACGGATTTTATACTAAAATATCAATGTTTAAGTAGCTCGCTTTTGGGATTAGTCAGCGGTTATTTATACCTTTACGTATCCAAAGAAATATATGAATAATTTTTTCGCGTTATTTTCTAAAAACCAATCCCTTATTTACAAGGGATTTCTATTTATCCTTTCCACATTTTTGGTGATTTACTTATTGCCAAAAGGCGGCCAGTTTAAATATAACTTTCAAAAAGGAAAACCTTGGCAATATGAGAACCTATATGCGCCATTCAGTTTCACTATTAAAAAAGATGCTAAAACCCTAGAACAAGAAAGGGAGACAATTAAAGAAAATGCAACTCCTTATTTTGAATATGATGCTGAAACAGTGGAAGCCCGCAAAGAAGATTTCCTTCAGCTATTTAATGATGCTTTTGTAGACAGTCTCTATGCAACTCCAAAAGAAACTGCTCAAAATGAAGGTTTATCTGTATTTACCGAACTGTACGCTAAAGGTGTAATTGATGAAGTATATCCGTATGATAAAGACCAGTTAATCTACCTTAAAAGAGGAAATGAAATTGAAGAATTAGCTTATTCGCAATTTTTCAGAAAAGAAAACATAAAAGGCAGGGTTTCTAAGTTAGTTTCTGAAAATGCAACAGAAGATATAAAAATACTACTACAAAAAGTATTGGAACGCGCAGTAATACCCAATGTTACGTTAAACACAAAATTAACTGAAGCTTCGGTAGAATCTGAGATAAACGCCATAAACCCCAATAGGGGCGTGGTTGAAAAAGGTGGGAGGATTATTGCTAAAGGTGAAGTGGTTGAAGGCGACACGTATCAAATTTTAAACTCTTTAAAAGCAGAGTATCAATCACAGGTATGGAGCAAATCTAATTACTCCTGGCTGATTGTCGGATATATTATAATAGTGTCGTTGGTGTTTTCCATGTTATTTTTATTCTTAAAAAAATACAGGTTCGATATATTCAATAATAACACAAAGGTTACATTCATATTTTTCAATGTAATCTTAATGGTCTTCCTTACCACAATAGTCGTAAATCTCGATGCAAAATATGTATATGTAGTCCCTCTTTGTATTTTACCATTAATATTAAAGGCCTTTTTTGATCCGCGATTAGGACTCTTTGTACACGTACTTACACTAATGCTATTAGGCTTTGTTGTACCCAATAGTTTTGAATACCTTTTCTTACAATTAATCGCAGGGATAGTAACAATATTAACGGTGTCTGAGCTCTATCGTCGCGCGAACCTATTTATTTCAGTAGGGCAGATAACATTGGTTTATATAGTAGGCTATTTTGCCTTCTTTATCCTTCAAGAAGGAAATGTGCAACTTATTATTTGGGAAAATTTCGGATATTTCATCCTTTGTGGTTTAGCGACTCTTTTTGCTCATCCGCTTATTTACTTATATGAAAAAATGTTCGGTTTGGTATCAGATGTTTCATTATTGGAACTAAGCGACACTAATACAAAACTATTAAAAGAACTATCTAATAAAGCCCCAGGAACATTCCACCATTCTTTAAATGTGGCTAATTTAGGGGAAGCTGCTGCTAACGAAATTGGAGCTAATTCTATGTTGGTACGGGTAGGAGCGCTATATCACGATATTGGTAAAATGAAAAATCCAACCTATTTTACTGAGAATCAAGTAAATTCTGTAAACGCACATCAAGAATTAGACCCCAAGGAAAGTGCTAGCATTATTATAGACCACGTTATAAATGGAATTGAAATAGCCCGCAAAAACAACTTACCAGACCGTGTAATAGATTTTATTAGAACGCACCACGGGACAAGCTTGGTGTACTATTTTTATAAGAAAGAAAAAGAACAGGATGATGATGTAGATCAAGAAGATTTTCGATATCCAGGACCTATACCTTTTTCTAAAGAAACTGCTATTTTAATGATGGCAGATAGCGTTGAAGCTGCAAGCAAGAGCCTTAAAGAGCCTACTTCTTCAAAAATTGATACGTTTGTAGAGAAAATTATAGACGGTCAAATGGCGCAAGGTCAGTTTTTAAATGCCAACATCACCTTCAAAGAAATCCAGACTATAAAAAAGGTTCTTAAGAAAAAGCTAAATAATATCTACCATTTAAGAGTAGAGTATCCTGAGTAGTTTTTATTTTCATCAATGTGTTAACCTTATAAAAACAAAAAATCCTCACTAAAAAGTGAGGATTCAATGTGAGCCCGATAGGATTCGAACCTATGACCGCCTCCTTAGAAGGGAGGTGCTCTATCCAGCTGAGCTACGAGCCCGTAGCATTAAAATCAAAAAAAACCGAACACACTACATGTCCGGTTTTTGTCGGGGTGGCAGGATTCGAACCTGCGACCTCCTGCTCCCAAAGCAGGCGCGATAACCGGGCTACGCTACACCCCGAAGTCTTTTGTTTCTTTTAATTCTTACTTCGTAAACTAAGAAAATAATGTCGGTTTACAAAAAACAATCAAAAAGACTGGATAATATTGCGGAGAGGAAGGGATTCGAACCCCCGGTACCCGTGAGGGCACAACTCCTTAGCAGGGAGCCCCGATCGACCACTCTGGCACCTCTCCAATATGTTAAGAACGAACATTCTCTAAATGCGGATGCAAATGTAGGATAACATTCCGTTTTTTACAAACAAAAACTAACCTTTTTTACAATAAGTTTTTAATTTATTGTAGACTACTAATTTACATATGGATTAAATAGCATCTTTTATTTTTGAACAGATTAAAACTACTTTTTTCGATGTGTAAATTGTAGTAAAAAATAGATATATCTCGCCTCCATCTTTTATTTTATGTTTTTTACGAATAGTAGAAACAGATTCTGGAAAATTTCGGGTAGTGATATTTGCTTTTTCGATGCCCTGCTTTTTTAATTCTTTTTTTGAATAGGGCAGTACGGCTTCAATCATAAATCTGCGTCCGGGGAAATTTCTTAGTGCTTCGCTTGTATATAGATGGGTGTGCTCATGAAGCTTTTTAAGCTTAAAGTCTTTTGAAAGTAGACTGAATGCACCACTTTTTAGAATAGCAGCATTGGGTTCGTACAAAAAGCGTTTAGGTTCATCATAAAAAGCTTCTGCTGTTTCATTGTAAGTAAAGCTATAGGTTTCAGTTTCGTTCTTTTTAAAGTTCTTTGTAACTATTTTAACCGAACCATTGTAGTCTGCTTTTAAAAGCCACAATAACTCTTTTACTTCATTATTAACAGCAACAATATGAATTTCGAACACATGCTTCAGCTCTTCAAGGCCAATTGAAATATCAAGCATAGGTGCTGTTTTAACCAGCAACAATTGACTGCTGTTTAAAATTTCAGAAAGATGTAGTGGTATGTTGGGTTCGCAATCCTTCAAGAAAAACACTTTTCCTTTAGTTTCATGCCTGCGGGAAGGATCTATGTAAATACTGTCGTAAAGTTCCTTCTGAATTGCCTTAACGCCATCGACAGCTTTACAAGTGACATTAGGTGCGTCTAATTGTTTAAAATTGTGATTAGCAATAGAAGAAAGCGTTGAGTTTATTTCGAAATGAGTTACGTGTTCTGCTTGTTTTGAAAAGTAATAACTATCTACTCCAAAACCACCGGTACAGTCTGCTACGGTTTTCCCTTTAAGTAATGAAGCTTTATATTTTGCTGTAATTTCGGAAGAGGTTTGTTCTATATTTAGTTTTTTGGGATAATAAATACCTCCCGTATTATGCCAAGTAGGTAATTTTTTTTCAGCTTTTCTTCGGCTTTCAATTTGTTGAATAAGCTCTTGAACCGTAATATCTTCAAAAGGGCTTCCTGCAAAAGCCAATTTTGATATAGGTTCAGAATAATTTTTTATAAACTCTTGAACCTTACTGTTTAATATTTCTTTATTGAAAGTAATACTATAAATTTTTTGTAAGTCGTTTTACGATTTTATATTCCGAAAGAAATTCTTTTGAGATCACTTTTAATGCCGTGTACGTAGGCACGGCCAGTATCATCCCGGGAATACCGAAAAGGTATCCGCCAATTAAAATAACAATGAAAATTTCCAACGGGTGTGAACGAACACTTTTCCCGAAGATAACTGGTTGTGTAATCAAATTGTCAAAAATCTGTGCCAAAGAATACCCGCCAAGTGTATATAACAGCAATGGTAATAGTTCTGAAGAAAAATCAGCCCCTAAATTGTTAGACAACACAACGAGCATCATTAAAGCGCCGGCGATAATTGGTCCCAAATAAGGCACAATATTTAAAAAAGCACATATTAAAGCGATAGCTATGGCATTGTTCACATCTAAAAACAACAATAGCACAGAATAAAACAACGTTAATATCATTATTTGCAGCAGAAGCCCTAAAAAGTAGCGTGAAAGAAGCATCTTAGTTTTGTTCAATACTAATAAAATGCGTTTTTCACGTCCTTTTTTAGCAAAAGCAGTTACCATATTGGGTATCAAGTTTTCGTCTCTTAAAAAAAAGAAGGAAATAAATAATATGGCAAACAAGCCAACGAGAAAACTCCCTATGTTTCCAAAGAAAATATCAATAAAACTGGGGATAATCTCTATGTCGAAGTTTTGTACATAATCTGTTCTTTTTATCCCTTCAATAATATCTATTTGTTTTACCCCTAGATAATCAGAAGCTTGAATGCTCAGTTCGTTTAAATCGCTTTTTACGAGTTCAAAATCTATATTTGAAATACTTTTACTTTGCTCTACAACTATTGGAACAAAAATCCGTAACATGGCTGTTAATATTGAGAGTATCAATATAAGAGTTAACATAGAGGCCAAAGTATTACCCATTTTAAGACGGTCCCTAAAAAAAATTAAAACCGGACGGCTTATTAAAGCAATAACTGCAGCAACACCTATATACAAGAGCAATGCTTGTATTTGGAAAATAAACCATAACAATATTAATATCCCGGCAATAACCGCTAAGGCTCGTAAAATTCCTAAGGAAATGGATTTAGCTTTTTCTTTCACACAGTAAATATAGCATAATCACGCAACACTATTTTAAAAGTTTTGTTAAGGTAAAAAGCGCAATCCCGGTTGCTTGAATTACATTTAAACTACTGTTTTTCCCAAACATAGGCACATAAGTGCTTTGCGAAACTTGCTTTAAAACCTTTTTTGACACCCCATGTTGTTCATTTCCAATTATTAAGGTGACTTTTCTATCTGTTGTAAGTTCTATTTTTTCTAACGGAACACTTTCGTCGGTAAGCTCTAAAGCGATTACTTGATAACTTTTTTTTCTAAGTGTATTTATTTCTTCTGAAATATCCGCTGAGACCCTATATGGAACTAATTTTTCAGTATTTCGGGCTGTTTTTCGCAATCGGGGAGAGGTAAAATTAATTTCGGCATTGCAAAAAATGATTTCAGAAACCCCAAACGCTTCACTAACCCGAAACAAAGCGCCTATATTGGCTGGGCTCTGTACACCATCGCAAATAATTTTTAAAGGGAATTTTTTAGTTGGGAAATCAGTAGCGGTATGGGTAAGTTGGGTGGGCATTTATCTTTTTCTTGACACTTTAACTTTATTGAAATTACTGGACTTTTTATAAGCGTCAAAATATATCCAAATAGGGACTGTAAATGTGAATGTAGCAATAAAACCAAAATACCAAACGGTTATAGTTAATAAACAGGCAATAGCAAAAGCAATAAAACCAATATAACGGCTCGGTTCTGCGTGCAATCGGTTGATGTGCTTTTTTTCAAATGTTCCACATTTATCACAATGCTTATTGATTTCTTCACCAACTTGCCTTTGTAGCTGAAATCTGTCTTGAGCTTTATATTTTAAATAGTTTTTCTTCTTACAAGAACTACAATAGTAACTTAGGGTCATAATACTTAATTTTCAAAAACGTATTTAACGATATTAGCTCCCATTTGTAATGCCTTTAGCCTAACTTCCTGCGGATCATTATGTATTTCGGGGTTTTCCCAGCCGTCGCCTAAATCACTTTCAAGAGTATATAGCAAAACCAATCTGCCTTCATGTTCAATGCCAAACGCTTGTGGTCGATTTCCGTCATGCTCATGAATTTTTGGCAAGCCTTCGGGGAAATTAAATTGCGAACTAAATATCGGGTGGTTGGCGGGTAGCTCTTTCAATTCTGTATTTGGAAATACTTTCACCAATTCCTTCCGAAGGTATTCATCTATTCCATAATTGTCATCAATATGAAGAAATCCGCCGCTAATTAGGTAATTACGCAGGTTTTCAGCCTCTTCAGGGGTAAAATATACATTTCCATGCCCCGTCATATGCACAAAAGGATAATCAAAAAGGTCAATACTTCCGGGAGTTACTGTTTCAGTTTTTTCAGAAATAGTTGTGTTGATTTGCTGATTGCAAAAAGTAGCCAAATTGGGCAATGAAGTAGGGTTGCTATACCAATCTCCACCACCGTCATATTTTAAAACGGCAATTTCCTGAGCTTGTAAACTTCCAATGAAAAAAAGAAAAAATAAACTACTTACAAGTATTCGCATAACTCCAAAAATACGAATTAAACTGCAAGGATTTATAGCTTATTTCGACTTAATGCTTGAAAAAAGAATTTTAAAACTATGAAATATTTAATCGCGTTTATCGCTATTCCTTTGTTTTTAGCAACTACTTATTGTAAGCCAAAAGATTCAAAAAACATACAAAACAAGGACTTAGCTTATGCCGAGACTACTACCGAAAACCCTTTCGCTTTGGTACAGTTATTTACTTCTCAGGGTTGCAGCAGTTGCCCGCCAGCAGATCGTTTATTAGATGATGTAAAAGAAAATTATGATAACGTTGCCGTGCTTTCTTATCACGTTGATTATTGGAACCGATTGGGCTGGAAAGACCCTTTCAGTAAAAAGGAATATACAGATTTGCAATACGCTTACGGACAAAAATTTGGTGGTGGCCGCGTCTATACCCCACAAGCAGTAATTAATGGCAAATTACATTTTGTAGGCTCTAATGAGGCTAAAATGAAGGGAAACCTTTCTAAGTTTCTAAAAGGTTCAGCTGAAAATACCATTGTTTTTTCTGAAATTTCTAAGAATGGAAAAACAATTTCTTTTAAATATAACCTTATGGGAGAGTCTAATGCCAAAGAACTGAAAGTTGCCTTAGTTATTGATAGTCGTGAAACCCCCGTAAGAAGAGGGGAAAACGGCGGAAAGACCTTACTCAACACCAATATAGTAGTTGAAGAAATAGCTGTTTCAGCTTCTGAAAAAACAGGATTCTTAAAAATTGATATTCCAGATATCGTAAACGACACAGATGATTTAAGCTTAATAGGTTATTTACAGCAGAAAGATTTGACAATTACTGGGGCGACGAAGGAAAAGGTTTAAAACTTAGGTTAGTGTCACTAAGATTTGAATTTTAAAGATTGATACTTCTTCAGATAAATTATAGCTAGTATAATTACTGAAGCCCATCTTGAAAATGCAAAACTTGCATGCATCCATCCATAAAATTCAAGATAATCGTTTGCAGCAACATCTAAAGCAGAAACAAAGTATTCTGCATACAACCCAGATAATTTACTGGCAGCAGGTTTAAGCAGTAATGCTAGTATTAATATTACAAAGGCTTTTTTGGGAAAGTTTGTTAAGTAAATGCCTTTAAAATTAGATTCTGTCTTAATTTTATATAAAAGAAACAACACTGTAAGAGTATATGAAATGACTGTTAGTAAAGGGATTAAATATGTAAGGACATTAATTGGCAACCTCAGTTCAGACAATCCAAAATATACTAAATGAATATAGAATCTATTGCCGCAACAAAGGTAAATCCAAAGATTATCCACAATATCAATAATATATTTTCCTTATTCATTTTTTTAAAACCACTCTACTCATTAACAAAAGCTACACTATGTGCAGCCACTATTGCAGCCGTTTCCGTTCGCAACCTGCTTTCTCCTAATGCTACAGGACTAAAATATTTACTTTTTGCTACATCAATTTCTTCCGAAGAAAAGTCGCCTTCCGGACCTATTAAAATTAAAACCGATTGTTGCTTATCTAATATCGATTTAAACGATTTTTTATCGGTTTCTTCACAATGCGCAATGCACTTTAAACTTTCTTTATGTGATTGATTAAGAAATTCTTTAAACGAAATAGCCTCATTCAGCTTTGGCAAATAGGGTTTTAACGATTGTTTCATCGCACTTTGGATGATTTTCTCGTAACGTTCTGGTTTTATAGTTTTCCGTTCGCTGTGATCGCAAATAATGGGTGTGATTTCAGTAATGCCTATTTCAGTAGCTTTTTCTAAAAACGTTTCAAAACGGTCGTTCGATTTTGTTGGTGCTGCCGCAATATGTAATTGATAGGGTAGTGGTTCTTGTTCGGTAATTTCAATAATCTGGGCAAGGCACTTTTTAGGGGTTACTAATTTGAGTTCGGCCTTAAAAAAATAGCCTTCCCCATTGGTTATATCTAGCACATCACCTTCTTTTTTCCGAAGCACTTTTCCTATATGACGACTCTCTTCTTTATCAAAAGTGATTTCTTTTGAAGCATTTGTGCTATTGGGATGGTAAAAAAGTTGCATAGGTTACAGTTTCATACGAGCTTGAGCCAATACATTATTATCGGTAAAGAGTTGTTGTTTGTATTTTAATTCGCCTACAATAGCAATCATCGCAGCATTATCGGTACAATATTCAAACTTTGGAATATGCGTTTTCCATCCATATTTTGTCTCGGCTTCTTTTAAAGCATTTCTAATTCCACTGTTAGCCGAAACACCACCACCAATGGCAATTTCTTTAATTCCTGTATGTTTCACAGCATTTTTAAGCTTATCCATTAAATAGTCTACAATGGTAAACTGCAGGCTAGCACAGACATCTTCTATGTTTTCTGAAATAAAATCTGGATTTTTATCTACTTGTTTTTCAATAAAGTAAAGTACAGCAGTTTTTAATCCACTAAAACTGAAGTCCATTGGCTGAACTTTCGGTTTTGTAAACTTATACATGTTAGGATTCCCTTTTTGGGCATATTTGTCAATCAAAGGCCCCCCGGGATAGGGCAGACCTAAAAGTTTCGCCGATTTATCAAAAGCCTCACCAACAGCATCATCAATTGTTTGCCCAATAACTTCCATTTCAAAATAATTGGTCACTTTTACAATTTGGGTATGACCTCCACTTATTGTTAATGCCAAAAAAGGAAAGTTTGGTGTATTTTGCCCTTCTGCTTTAATAAAGTGTGCTAAAATATGGGCTTGCATATGGTTCACATCTATCAATGGAATGTTCAATCCCATAGCCAAAGACTTTGAAAATGAGGTGCCTACCAACAGCGATCCCATTAAGCCAGGACCCCTTGTAAAAGCTATGGCACTTAGTTGTTTTTTATCGATATTTGCTTTGCTTAAGGCTTGGTGCACAACTGGCACGATATTTTGCTGGTGTGCACGTGAAGCAAGCTCGGGCACCACGCCACCGTATTCTTCATGTATTTGTTGTGTAGCAACAACATTAGAGAGCACCACACCGTTGTTAATAACAGCAGCAGCCGTGTCGTCACACGAAGATTCAATACCAAGGATGTAACAATTTTTATCAGTCAAATTAGGCATATTTATTGAAGTCAAAATTAAAACAATAAAAGCGTATCAAAAAACTTCGTAAAATAATACTTCGCACCTTTGCAGCCATTCTTCTGCTTCTTGTGCTACTAATTATCATTTTATCGATTCCTTCGGTACAAACATATGTTGCCCAAAAAGTTACAAAAAACTTAAATGAGACCTACGGAACTGATATTAACATTAAACGTTTAGGCCTTAATTGGAAAGGGGAGGTTGATATTCGCGAAGTATACATTGCAGATCATCACCAAGATACACTCATCTATGCAAAAGAGCTGCAAACCAATATTGTAAGTTTTCAAAACTTAATACAAGGTGATCTTGGTTTCGGTAACATTCACCTTACAGATTCAAAACTTTACGTCACTACTTATAAAGATGAAGAAACAGACAACCTTTCCATCTTTGCTGAAAAGTTTAACACCGGCCAACCACCCAGTGAAAACCCCTTTACGCTCTTTAGTAATGATGTTGAATTGACCAACAGCCATATTAAAATTACAAATTACAACCTGGACACACCTGAAGTTTTTGATTTTAGTAAAGTTAACATATTGGCAAACGATTTTAAGATTACCGGCCCAGATATCGATGCTGATATTGAAGCGCTTTCCCTTGTTGCAGAACGTGGCTTTGTAATTAAAAATCTACAATCAGATTTTTCATACACCATGGAAAAGATGGAGATGAAAGATTTGACACTTCAAACCGAGCATTCACTCATAAAAGGTGAAATACTGTTGGATTATGCCGAAAAAGGAATGGCAGATTTTGAAAACGATGTAAAAATTGATGCTACTTTCAATGATTCTGAAGTTTCAACAAATGACTTGAATGTTTTTTATAACGAATTTGGGAACGACCAAACCATTGTCCTGGATACTGATTTTGATGGTACTTTAAACGAATTTACAATTACAAACGCTCGCTTAGCGACTTCAAACACAACAGTTCAAGGAAATTATAGCTTTTCAAATTTATTGAAGGGAGCTGATGCCTTTTCAATTAGATCACCCAATCATAACATCAAAACAAGTTATTACGATTTAAGAAGGTTCATGCCACGAATATTAGGCGATGTTTTACCAGATCAATTAAAGGATATTGGCACCGTTACCTTTAGAGGAAACACAACGCTTACAGCTTCTCAATTAATCACTAATAGTGACATTAATACAGGTGTGGGGAGTGCTAAGACCGATATTGAATTGGGGAATATTACCGATTTTGACAATGCCTATTACAATGGAAATGTAGTATTGAACGGCTTAAACCTAGGTAAGTTGGCGGGTACAACTTCTTTAGGAAAAGTAACTGCAGACCTTACCGTGGAAGGTAGAGGCTTTACTCAAGAAACAGTAAGTACACTTGTTGAAGGTTCGATATCCTCATTCAATTTTGAAGGTTACGAATATAAAAACATTGAAGTAACAGGAACGCTAAAAGACCCTGTTTTTAACGGCAACCTAACAATAGACGACCCTAATTTGAAGCTTGATTTTAAAGGATTGGTTGATGTCTCAAAAAAGTTTAACCAATATGATTTTGAAGCTGATGTAGAATACGCAGAATTAAACAACCTTAACCTTATTAAAAGAGACAGTGTTTCTGTTTTTGCCGGTAGGGTAGTAATGGATATGGACGGAACTTCTATTGATGACGCCGTGGGAACCATTTCTTTTAACGAAACCTTCTACCAAACTGCAGATGAAGATTTCTTCTTTGCAGACTTTGAAATAACTTCTTCTTTTGAAGGCGAAGAGCGTGTAATCGCTATTAATTCACCAGATATTATTACTGGTAATATACGTGGACGCTTTTTGATAGAAGATATTCCTGCGCTTTTTAGAAACGGAATTGGTAGTATTTATGCCAATTACATTCCGGGCGAGGTAACTACCAACCAATACATCGATTATGAATTTGAGATCTACAATAAAATAGTAGACTTGTTTGTTCCACAGTTAAAATTGGGTGATAATACAAAAGTAAGAGGGTCGGTTGCTTCCGATCAATCAAAGTTTAAGCTCGATTTTCGTTCCCCAGAGCTTTTATTGTATGATAATTATTTAGGTAAAGTAAACATTCAGGTAGATAATGATAACCCATTGTATAACACATATATATCGGTTGATTCAGTTTATACAGGTGTATATAACGTAGTTGATGTAAATGTAATTAATAAAACCATAAACGATACGCTCTATGTGCGTTCAGAATTTAAGGGGGGAGAAGAAAAAGAAGACCTCTTTAACCTTTCCTTGTACCATACAATCAACCCACAAGGAAAATCGGTTGTTGGCGTCAAAAAATCTGACATCACCTTTAAAGACAACGTTTGGTATTTAAATGAAGAGAACAACAGTTTAAACAAAGTAGTTTTTGACAACGACTTTAAAGACATTCGTATAGATTCGTTGGTATTAAATCACAATGATGAAGTTATCCAATTAGCTGGTGAGTTAAGGGATTCGACCTATAAAGATCTAAAACTACGTTTTAGGGATGTGAATATAGGCAATATTACTCCTGAAATTGACAGTCTTCGTTTAAAAGGAAATGTAAATGGAAAATTAGATTTCCTTCAGAAAAACGGCGCTTATTACCCCAATTCTTCAGTAAGTATTGATGGTGTGGAAATCAATGAAACTCCCTTTGGGGACTTAAAATTGGATATTAAAGGGAATGAAGATCTTTCTAGATACAACATAAATACTACGTTGACCAATAAGGACGTGAAATCCATTAACGCTGTGGGATCGATAGATGTTTCAGCCGAAAACCCTACTATACAAATGGATGTTGCCTTAAATGAATTCAACATGCAAGCTTTTAGTCCATTTGGCGGGGATGTAATTACAGATATTAGAGGGCTGATAACAGGAAATGCAAAAGTTAGTGGAAATTATAAATCGCCCAATATTGATGGTAGCTTTAATCTTGAAGACAGTGGCCTAAAAGTTCCATATTTAAATGTCGATTTTGATCTTGAAAACAATGCAGAAGTTTTGGTGACCAAAAACAAAATTGCTGTTAGCGCCATAACCATAACCGATACCAAGTATAACACTAAAGGTACTTTTATTGGTAGTGCAACACATAGAAATTTTGGAGATTGGAAGCTTGATATGGATATCAGTTCAAACAACTTATTGGTTTTAGACACGCCGCCAGATGAAGACGCGCTATACTACGGAACGGCATTTATCGATGGAACCGCTTCTATTGAAGGCCCTGTAGACGAGTTGGTAATCGATGTTGTAGCCACAACCGAAGATAATACAAGTTTTAAAATCCCGTTAAGCGATGTGGCTTCCTTTGGTGATGATTCATTTATTAAATTTCTTTCCCCTGAAGAAAAAGAAGCTCGTATTAGTGGCGAACCACTTTCAACAGAAGACCCAAAAGGACTTTCAATAAACTTTGAACTGGACATTAATGAAAAAGCTGAAGTAGAGGTAGTGGTGGACAAGGCTAACAATTCAACCTTAAAAGGCCGTGGTGCTGGTATATTATTGATTGAATTGAACACTTTGGGAAAATTTAATATGTGGGGGGATTTCTTAGTAATTGATGGTGATTTCGACTTTAGGTACGGAGGCCTTATTCAAAAAAATATTGAAGTTGTTCCTGGTGGAAGTATTAACTGGGATGGTGACCCAGAACGAGCACAGCTAGACCTTACTGCAAAGTATCAAACTGACGCAAACCCATCGGTTTTATTGGACAACCCTACAGTTAACCGTAAAATACCTGTTGAAGTTTTGGTTGACCTTACTGGTGAATTAATTCAACCGGATATTAACTTCCGGATTGAATTTCCTCGTGTAAGTTCAGTTGTTAAAAGTGAATTGGAGTATAAACTGCAAAATGAGGAACAGAAAGAAAAGCAAGCCCTGTTTCTTATCGCATCTGGTAATTTTGTGAATGATAATTATGCAGGTGCCAATGCGTTTGCTGCTGGAACAATTGTAGAACGTGTTTCAGGTTTGGTAAACGAATTGTTCGCTGACCAAGACAGTAAGTTTAAAGTAGGTCTGGATTATTCACAAGGAAGTAGATTGCCTGATCAAGAAACAGCAGATCGTTTTGGCATTACCCTTTCTACCCAAATTAATGAACGTATTTTAATAAATGGTAAGGTTGGGGTTCCCGTTGGAGGTGTTAATGAAACTGCCGTTGCAGGGGATATTGAGGTACAATGGTTGGTAAACGAGGACGGAAGCCTTAGAATGAAATTCTTTAACCGGCAAGCTGACCTTCAGTTTATAGGGGAAGACCAAATATTTGAACAAGGTGCGGGAATATCGTATTCCGTAGATTTTGACACCTTCCGTGAATTGGTAAACAAACTCTTCAACAAAGAGTTGACATTAGAGTCTGAAGAAGAAGAAAAAGTCCCTTCAGCGCCTGGAGAAGAAAATGTACCAGTAAATTTTAATACGCAGGCTACCGAGCAAGAAGAGTGATTTTTCACCCTAAAGTGAAGCAATCATTGATATTTCAACATTTACAAACTTGGGTAGGTTTGCTACTTCTACTGTTTCTCGGGCTGGAGCAGTGGCTTCATTAAAATAAGTAGCGTACACTTCATTAATAGCTGCAAAATTGTGCATATCACTTATAAAAATAGATGATTTCAATACATTTTCAAAAGTCATTCCAGCTTCAGCTAAAACTGCTCTCATGTTTTCCATCACCATTTTGGTTTCTTCTTTAATATCGTCTGTAACCAAATTTCCGGTTTTAGGATCAATAGCTATTTGCCCAGAAGTATATAGCATTCCACCCTTTAGTACAGCTTGATTATATGGTCCGATAGGTGCTGGTGCTTTATCTGTTTGTATAATTTTTTTCATAGTAATAGTTATTATAATTGCTGATCTGGTTCTCTTCGTTTATCATATTTTATATCGCTCAATACAGATGATTTTATTCCGATGAAGAAATACCAAGATGTGTTAATACTACCAATAGGCGTCCAATTAAAGCTCATTTGCCAACTTTCTAAATCTCGTTGAAACCGGAACTGAGTTAGGGTTATTCCTTTATTTTTAAAATCGTACCCAGAAGAAACACCAACGGTCCAGCGGGGCGATAATTCTAAATTAGAACTGAACATCAACGATTGCGATGAAATTTCACTTTCCCGTCTTTGGTTGGAATACGTCATCGTATAAGCCAACCTAAAGTCCCACGGAATGTCATAATTATACCACGCTTTATCGGTTGCATCTTCATCTTCCTTATCATCTTTATATAGCCTGTTATCATCTATATCCCTTACATCTCCAAATAAATCATCTGGTCTTCCGCCGTTCCTAAAAGTCTCATTGTCAAACCTATCTTTATCTTCTGAATCCACTTCTAAATCCTTACTAGAAAAAGAATAATTAATACTGATATTGGCATTTGTCAATCTAAACAAGCTCCCTCCATTATCTATATTAAATTTTTCAATACGCTGATTACTGTTATTTAATGCATACGGATCTAAACTACCATTAAAATTAAAATCCAGTTTTTCAACCACTGGTATGCTTCCGCTGAAATTTACAGGACTTAATGGTAATGAATCTGCAGCCAAGTTATAAGATGTAGAAAAATTCAAGTTGTTTAATAGTTTTACTTTTTTAGGCTCAGTAACTGTGGTGTCTTTACTGCGTACTTTTGCTTCTAAGGTATTACTAAGCGAAAGCCCCACAACACTTGAGTAGGAATTACTTGGCGCGCCATATAATGTATTCTGAAATCGGGAATATTCAACCACTTCATCGTTTACTTCAGGATCAGCGCTAACAAATTCAGCAGGAATTATATATTGATCGTAATATTGATCAAATGCCGGATTTATGCTATAGCTTACAGAAGGTCTAACAACGTGCCGAAGAGCTTGTATTTTTTTATCTTTTCCGAAGTTGAACGTACCGTATACTGTTGTTCCCAAACTGGTAGAAAAATTATAGGTAGCGTATCTATCAAACCCTGAAATAGTATCAGTAACTTCAGCACCATCACCATCATTAGCAGTAGGATCAAACCGTTGATCAAACGTCTTTAATACCCAGGTTTCCTGAAACCGTGTGCTTGCTGAAGCACTTAAATAATTCAGGATTTTAAAGTTGGTGCTTATCGGTAAGGAATGTTGCGCCCCAATTTGAGCATTTTCGAACATTTCAGGTTTAAAAAACAAAGAGTCTGTGGTTTGTATCCTATTTTCCGCAGCCACATCATACTGAAAATTTATATTCTCTAAAATCCCTTTTTTACTTCCTGTTTTAGGGGCAAACGGAAAAATACGGGAGACACTTGCCGTTATATTGGGCAATGACATATTAATAGTCTGTGTATTGGTGTTTTGTGAATGTGTCGCTGCAGCAGAAAAATTAACCTGCGGTTCGCCTTCAAATGTTTTGGAATAGGAAACAGACGAACTTAATGTATTGACCAATGCACTGGCATTGTTCGTTTGATTAATAGACTGCTGAAAATACCGGCTACTACCTAAGTTAACCGATGCTGAAAACCGGGAGCTAGGGCTTGCCTTTTGATCTTGGGTATGGTTCCAGCGAATATTATAAACCGAGCTTTGACTGAAATCTGGAAACCCCCGTTCACCGTTTATCAAGTTTTCATAACGCACACTTACATTTCCTCTAAATCGATATCGCAGCGCATATGAAGATTCTGCCCGCAATCCATAGCTGCCATTGGTATAATAATCACCTAAAAATGTGAGGTCCAAGTAATCATTAACAGCAAAATAATACCCTCCGTTTTGCAAGAAAAATCCACGACGGCTTTGCTCACCAACAGTTGGTATGATAAACCCTGAAGCTCGATCTTCCGTCAACGGAAAAAACGCGAAAGGTAATCCAACTGGAGTAGGAACATCAGCAATGTACATGTTGGTCAATCCGGTTACTATCTTTTTTTTAGGCACAAATTTGGCCTTTCGGGTGTAGAAATAATATTCGGGATCGTCAATGTTTTTTGAAGTAGTGAACTTTACATTCCGAAGAAAAACGACAGAGTCATTTATTTTTTTTGTTACTTCAGCGATAACATTAAAACCGTTTTGTTCGGTACGGGAATTGTAAACCAATGCTTTTTCACTATCAAAATTAAACCGAATGGAATCTGGCTTAACTTCATTTTGAGCCTGTACAAAGACCGGTTTTTGGCTATAGACCCCAGCACTATCAATCCCTTTGGCATAGACTTCGTTTTTATTGTAATCTAATATTATGTAACCAGCATCAATACGCATATCCCCATACACAATATAGGCTTTGTTGTACATGTGGACCGTATTGTTTTTTCGGTCAATATAAACATAGTCTTCACCGTAATAATCCACTACATCGGTTAGCTGTTCTTTTTTAGGCTTTACCGAATCTGTTTTTACCGTATCAGCTATTGCTTCATTTACTTCTCTGGTAACATTTATTATGCTTGGGTTTAGCGTGTCTTGTTCTGCTTCAACAGGGATGTTCACTTCATTTTTAGGTGGAATATCCTGTGAGTGCATCGTTATGCTACACAAAAGTAGTACAAGTACAATAAATAAATTTTGCCGATGTGTTTGCAATGCTACGATGCTATTTTTTGTAGATTTGGCTTAATTTTTGAAACTTCAAAATTAAGCATATTTTTTGGCTTTGTTTTTTAAAACTTTAATATTTAAAATATCAATGAGTATAGTCCGTTCTACCATTATGAAAACGAAACACATACCTTTTTTCGTACTTTTTATTTGTACGGCAGTCAGTTTTTCTTTTTCCAGCAACAATAATGATACCACAAAACCTTTTGTTGTAGTGCTCGATGCGGGTCATGGAGGGCACGATAGCGGTAATTTAGGCAATGGATATAAGGAAAAAAATATTGCGCTGAACATAGTTTTAGAAGTAGGAAGCATTCTTGAAAAGAAAGAAAACATAAAAGTTATTTACACTCGTAAAACAGATAAATTTATAGACCTTCATGAAAGAGGGGCGATTGCTAATAGAGCAGACGCAGATTTATTTGTTTCAGTACATTGTAATGCTCACAGCTCACAAGCATATGGCACAGAGACTTTTGTGTTGGGGTTACACGCCAATCAACGCAATTTAGAAGTTGCAAAAAAGGAAAATGAGGTAATTTTTCTAGAAGAAAATTATGAAGAAAACTATGCCGGTTACGATCCTAATTCACCTGAATCTTTTATTGGACTAACGCTAATGCAAGAAGAATACTTAGACCAAAGTATTATGCTGGCAGGATTGATACAGAATAATTTTACCAATAAATTGAAACGAAAAGACCGAAGTGTAAAACAAGCTGGTTTTATTGTTTTGCACCAAAGCTATATGCCCAGTGTATTGGTAGAAACTGGTTTTTTAACCAATAATAGGGAAGGGGCTTATTTAAATTCTAAAAAAGGGCAAACAGAAATAGCTGGTGCTATTGCTGAAGGTGTTTTAACCTATCAGAAAAACTTGAATTTGGCCACTAGCCACGCAAAAAACCCGATTATTACCCAAGAGGAGATAGATAAGGCTATTGATACGACCGAAGAAAAAATATATCCAGGCTATACCTTTAAAGTACAGCTGGCAGCAAGTAGTAAAAAACTAAATACTAAACCTGAAAACTTTAAAGGGTTAAAAGATATTACTAGAAATAGGGAGGACGGTCTTTTCAAATACTACTACGGTGAAACATCAGACTATAATAAAATTGAACTGATGAAAACCTTTGCCAAAGAAAAAGGATACTCGTCTTGCTATATTGTCGCTTTTAAGGACGGGAAGAAGCTGCGTGTGTCCGATGTCTTAAAAACACAAAAGAAATAGGAGGGTTATTCTATATTTATTTTCTAAATTTGTTTGAACCCTAAAAAACATCCATTGAGATTATCCAGAGAAGTTAAGACCGGAATTCTTGCCATAGGAGCTATCCTACTGTTTATATTTGGTTACAGCTATTTAAAAGGCAGTAATTTACTTGAGAAGCACCGTACGTTTTATGTAAAATATAATAATGTAGAAGGTCTTTCAAAATCGGCACCAGTTACTATTAATGGTCTAAAAGTAGGTAAAATTCAAAATATTGGTTTTGAAAATCAAGAAGGAAGATTGGTAGTTGAATTCACAGTAGAAAACGATTTTGATTTTTCAAAAAATAGCTTAGTACGTATCTACAGCAGTGGGTTAATAGGAGGGAAGTCACTAGGTATTTTTCCTGAATATGACCGCAATAATTTAGCTAAATCTGGCGACACACTTAATGGTGAAGTGGAAAAAGGTATGCTCGATGCTGTTACAGAAAGATTAGGGCCATTAGAAGAAAAAGTAAATGGAACTTTAGCCACATTAGATACATTACTTCTTAGTTTTACGGCAATTGTTGATGAAGACACCCAAAAAAATCTTAAACAAGCAATAGCTTCATTAAAAAATTCTTCAAAATCTTTTGAAGGCATAACAGCTAACGTAGATGGGTTGTTAGGGGAGAACAAAGAAAAATTAAACCGTACTTTCACTAACCTTGATGTAACAGCAGGAAACTTTGCTAAGCTTTCAGATTCGTTGGCACAAATAGAAACGGGGCAGATGGTAAAAGATTTAGAGCAAGTTACTTCACAACTAAATACACTCGTTACCCGTGTGGAAAATGGAGAGGGTAGTGTTGGAAAATTACTTAAAGATGATAAACTGTACAATAATTTAGAAGGAGCTTCTCGTCAACTAGAGCAATTATTGCAAGACATGAAGCTTAACCCGAAACGTTATGTACATTTCTCACTATTCGGAAAAAGAGCTAAAGAATATAACGAACCTGAAGATCCTAATAAATAATGATGCAATATTTACCTAACATTATATTTTTTCTTGTTTTAGCTGCTGGTATCGGCTATTTTACGTTTAACATTAGAAAAGTAATCCGAAATGTAAAAGTAGGGCGTGAAATTGATGCTTCCGATCACAAAAAAGAGCGATGGAACAATGTAATCCGTATTGCTTTGGGACAGTCTAAAATGGTTGTAAGGCCTGTTTCTGGGATCATGCACATTTTTGTGTACGTAGGGTTTATTATCATAAACATTGAAGTACTTGAGATAATCATCGATGGTATTTTTGGAACACACAGGGTTCTTTCTTTTTTAGGTCCTGTATATGATGCTCTTATTGCTTCTTTTGAAATATTAGCACTCTTAGTATTAGTAGGTGTAATCGTTTTTTGGATACGCCGAAACATTCAAAAGATTAAACGTTTTTGGGCACGAGAAATGAAAGGTTGGCCAAAAGACGATGCCAATTACATTCTGTATTTCGAAATGGTTTTAATGGTTTTATTCTTAACCATGAATGCGGCCGATTTACAACTGCAACAAATGGGAGCTGCACATTACACGCAAGCAGGTTCTTTTCCCATTAGTGGCCTAATATCACCTTTATTTGATGGACTATCAGAAAGCACTCTAATACTTATTGAACGTGGTGCCTGGTGGTTACACATTATTGGTATTCTCGTTTTCTTAAACTACTTATACTTTTCAAAGCACCTTCATATACTATTGGCGTTCCCTAATGTATACTTCGGAAAAGTAGTACCTAAAGGAAAGTTTAAAAACCTGGAGTCTGTTACTAACGAAGTAAAATTGATGATGGATCCTAATGCCGATCCATTTGCCGAACCTGCTGAAGATGAAGCCGATGCTGAGCCAGACAAGTTTGGAGCAAGCGACGTAATGGATTTAAGCAGAATTCAGTTATTAAACGCCTATACCTGTACCGAATGTGGTCGATGTACCAGTGAGTGTCCCGCCAACCAAACGGGTAAAAAACTGTCACCACGTAAAATCATGATGGATACGAGAGATCGTATTGAGGAAGTAGGTAAAAACATCACAGAAAATGGTGAGTTCAAACCTGATGGAAAACAATTGTTAGACGATTATATTCTTCGGGAAGAATTGTGGGCATGTACAACTTGTAACGCTTGTGTAGAAGCTTGTCCGGTTAGTATTGATCCACTTTCCATCATTATGGATATGCGTCAGTATTTAGTAATGGAGCAATCAGCAGCACCAAACGAGCTTAATGTAGCCATGACAAATATTGAAAATAATGGCGCACCTTGGCCATATAACCAGATGGACCGTTTAAACTGGAAGGACGAAGCCTAAAGAATTTTTATTCAGCTTTTATTTATTTTATAATGAAACAAATAAGCACTCTCTTTTTTTTATTCATTTTTGGGGTTTCTGGTTTTGCACAAACAGAAAACTTCATAAATAACAACGGAGATGTTATTTGTTTCACCACTTTTGGTACTGGATTCCCTGTTTTAATTATTAATGGAGGACCGGGAATGAGTAGCGAAGGTTTTATGCCTTTGGCAAAAACACTTTCAGAAAACAATAAAACTATTATATACGACCAACGGGGTACAGGAAAATCTACCTTAAAAACAGTAAATGAAAACACCATTACTTTAGATTTAATGGTTGAAGATATTGAAGTACTTCGGAAACATTTAAAAATAGATTCTTGGATTGTTTTAGGGCATTCTTTTGGAGGCATGCTGGCTTCATATTACACAACCAAACATTCAAAAAATGTAAAAGGATTAATTTTATCTTCCTCAGGGGGAGTTGATTTAAGTTTACTTTCAAGAATTAATATCACTGGGCAATTAACCCAAAAACAGCAAGACTCTCTTAGCTATTGGAATCAAAAAATTGCAAACGGCGATACCAGCCACTTTGCAAGACTTCAAAGAGGAAAATATTTAGCATCTGCCTATTTATACAAAAAAGATTTTGTAGATGTGGTGGCTGAACGATTGACGCAAGGCAACAGTCAAATCAATAGCTTAGTTTGGCAAAACATGCATACTATAGCGTTTGATTGTAAAAAACAACTTCAACAATACACTAAGCCAGTTTTAGTTATTCAAGGAAAACAAGATATTGTTAACAAGGATATTGCTGTTAAAACGCATGCGCTGTTTCAGGATTCAAAATTAGTTTATATTGATGAGTGTGCTCATTATGGTTGGCTAGAGCAACCCGAACAATATTTTAAAGAAATAAACACATTTTTAGCACGGGCAGCAAGTTGAAAAACAAATAGTAACTTTGTGAACGTAAAAAAGTATCCCAGAATATGGAAAAAGAAGAAGTAGAGAAATTATTACATGACAAGGTAGAAAAAGGGGAACACGTTAGCCCAATACTTCCAAAGGATATAAAAAATTACTTAATTGATATCGATGGGACAATCACAGACGATATACCAAATGAAGAACCAGAGCGCATGGCTACCTGCGAACCTTTTCCAGATGCCCTAAAAACGCTGAACAATTGGTATGACCAAGGGCATATTATCTGTTTTTTTACATCTAGAACTGAGGATCATCGCGAAGTAACTGAAACTTGGTTAGAGAAACACGGCTTTAAATACCATTCCTTATTAATGGGAAAACCAAGAGGCGGAAATTATCACTGGATTGATAATCACTTGGTAAAAGCAACACGATATAAAGGAAAATTTACAGACTTGATTGACAAAAAAGTAACCATTCAAGTTTTTAAAGATTAAAATAAAAAGACACCATGAGTGAACCTATAAAAGTACCAACAATGGCCGAGTATATGGCTGAAGGCAAAAAACCTGAAGTATTATTTTGGGTAGGCTGTGCCGGAAGTTTTGATGATCGTGCCAAAAAAATTACCAAAGCGTTTGTAAAACTATTGCACAATGCAAAAGTTGATTTCGCTGTATTGGGAACCGAAGAAAGTTGTACAGGCGACCCAGCTAAACGGGCAGGAAATGAATTCCTGTTTCAAATGCAAGCTATGACCAATATTGAAGTATTGAACGGTTATGAAGTTCAAAAGATAGTAACTGCTTGTCCACACTGCTTCAACACCATTAAAAATGAATATCCTGAATTAGGAGGGAATTATGAAGTGGTGCATCACACGCAGTTTTTAAAATCCCTTTTAAATGAGGGAAGACTGAAAGTAGAAGGTGGAAAATTTAAAGGAAAGAAAATTACCTTTCACGATCCTTGTTATTTAGGACGTGCCAATGGTGAATATGAAGCCCCTCGTGATTTACTACGGAAATTAGAAGTAGAACTAGTTGAAATGAAACGTTGTAAATCCCGTGGATTATGCTGTGGTGCTGGCGGGGCACAAATGTTTAAAGAACCTGAGGAAGGTAAAAAGGACGTAAACATAGAGCGTACTGAGGAAGCGTTAGAAACACAACCTAAAGTTATAGCGGCAGCTTGTCCATTTTGTAATACGATGATGACAGACGGTGTAAAAGGCAAAGAGAAAGAAGATGATGTAGCAGTAATGGATGTAGCTGAAATGATCGCCAACGCTGAAGATTTATAGTGAAATTAAAAAAGTCCCGATAGCTTTATCGGGACTCTATAAGTCCAAAAACAAGACAAGAGAGTGTTTTAAATGGCATTCAAATAAATTATAAAACCTTTCCTGTCTTGATTTTGGTTCTTTAAAATTTATCCTTTAGAAGCATCATCCCGTTCCAAGTTTTCATTACTGTCACTACCTTGACTGTGTAGTTTATTTTCTTCATCATTTAAATTAGAAGCACCCTGTCCTTTTTGAGCTTTAGTGCTACCTGGTACGTCTAATTTCTTACCACTAAAATCAATTTTCTGAGCACGTTCTCTTAATTGTTGGTCATCACCACCATCACCGTGAATGTGATCTTGTCCTAACACTTCTAAATCGTGCTTCGTAACATCAGAATTGTACTTTGTATCTTTACTATTTCCCTTTTCTTTTTTCTGTTCAGCATCCATAATTTTCTGTTTTTCTTTAAAATACATGTAATTCTTAATAAAGAGATTGTATTTAACGCCTTCTAAACAAACTATAACATGATTTTATAGTTTCCTTCTGTAAATAATATTTTCTTCAGAAGAATATGTGATTGGAAATCATGTTAAAGTTGGGTTTTACCAAGTACTAAAACTATTTTTCCTATAATTTTAGGTACTTATTAAAAAACTACCCTTTTTATGAAAAAACAGTCCTTAAACCTTTATTTATTCCTTTTTATAGCCGCTATTAGTTTTACTTCAGTAAAAGCACAAGAAGATACAGAAGAAGACGTATTTAAGCAGTTGGAGGAGCTTGCTATTGTCGACCAAAAAATTATGATGCCTATGCGAGATGGAGTTCGTTTGGCAACCGATATTTACCGACCTAAAACAGATAAAAAAGTACCCATTATTTTTTCAAGAACACCTTACAACTTTAATACCTGGCGGGACGGTGAAAAAACCGAGCGTACGGCAAAATCAGCCCTTGAAGCTGTAAAACGCGGATATGCATATGTAGTTCAAAATGAACGAGGACGCTTTTTTTCAGAAGGAGAGTGGGATATTTTAGGAGTACCGTTAACCGATGGCTATGATGCGTTTACTTGGATGAAAAACCAAGATTGGTCAAACGGAAAAATAGGAACATTAGGGTGTTCATCAACAGCAGAATGGCAAATGGCCGTTGCAGCTTTAGATCATCCATCTCATGCAGCAATGGTACCAATGGGATATGGTGCGGGAATTGGAACGGTAGGCGAATACCATGAACAAGGAAACTGGTATAGAGGAGGAGCGGAGCAACTATTGTTTTTCGCTTGGTTATATGGAGTGGAACAAGATAAATTCAAGCCTAGAATTCCGGAAGGAGCTACACAAGAAGATCTAATTCGTATTTCACGATTTTACGATCTCGCACCAGAAAACCCAGAAATTGATATGTCCAAAGCATTAGCGTATTTACCTATTCAAGATATGCTGCAAAATATGCACGGAAAAAAAGAAATTTTTGATAAAATGGTACGTCGCAAGCCTAACAATCCGGCTTGGCACGAAGGTGGGTTATACCATGATGATATGGAAATTGGTGTGCCTAGCTTTTGGTTTACGTCTTGGTATGATGTTTCAATCAGTCCAAACTTGGCATTGTTCAATCACGTTCGTAATAATGCAAAGGACAAAGAAATTCGTGATAATCAATATTTAGTTATCGCCCCAACATTGCACTGTGCTTATTTTAGGGCAACCGAAAATACAATTGTAGGAGAACGTCCTATCGGTGATGCCACATTAAATTATGAAGAACAAATCTATGGTTGGTTCGATATGTGGTTAAAAGGTGAGGAAAATGATTTCAAAGAAGAAATACCTCGTGTTCAGTACTATACCATGGGAAGCAATGAATGGCAAGCTTCGGAAGTTTGGCCACCAAAGAATGCAAAAATGACCACAATGTATTTAGAAAGCAAGGGCAACGCAAATACATTAAACGGAGATGGTACGCTTCAATATAAAAAACCAGGTAAAAAGGATAGCCCAGATTCATTTACCTACGATCCTATGGATCCTGTACCGTCACACGGTGGTAATGTATGTTGCACCGGTAATGCTGTAGAAGGTGGCGCTTTTGATCAACAAGCGATGGAAACACGTGAAGACATTTTAGTATATACAAGTGAACCTTTAAAGGAAGGAATGGAAATTTCTGGTTTTATCGAGTCTACTTTATACCTTTCAAGTGATGTAAAAGATACCGATCTTACCATTAAATTAATCGATGTGTATCCAGATGGTCGTGCTTATAATTTAGATGAAACCATACAACGGGTTCGCTATCGCGAAGGGTATGATAAAGAAGTGTTTATGGAAGAAGGAAATGTCTATAAAGTAGATTTAACACCTATGAGTACTAGTAACTTCTTCAAAAAAGGACACAGCATCCGTATTGAAGTATCGAGCAGTAACTTCCCGCGATTTGCAAGAAACTTAAATACAGGTGGAAATAATTATGATGAAAAAGAAGGAGTGGTAGCAAATAATACCATTCATCATTCAAGAGAATATCCTTCCATGATTAAATTACCTATTGTTTCTGAATAAATAATAATGCATACTTAAACAGTTTAAGCCAAATGGGTTTTCCATTTGGCTTTTTTATACCAATAAGTTATCCGTCGGGATAACTTCACCGGCTTGCATAGCATCTACATGTAAATTTCCTATCCGAACACGTGCCAATCTCAAGGTAGGAAAGCCAACCGCTGCTGTCATTTTCTTTACTTGTCTAAACTTTCCTTCGGTGAGCGTTATTGAAATCCAAGAGGTAGGTCCGTGCCGACTATCCCGTATTTTTTTCGCTCGTTCTGGTAGCTTAGGAGTTTCTTTTAATGAAAACGCATGACAAGGCTTGGTTAGGTATTTTTTACCGCTATAGCCTATTTCAACCCCTTGTTGCAGTTTTTGAATAGCGTCTTCAGTAATGAGTCCATCTACTTGTACATAGTATTCTTTTTCAATAGTTCCGCTACAAATTTTATAACTTACTTTTCCATCTGTAGTTAGCAACAATAACCCTTCAGAGTCTTCATCTAAACGACCAATCGCCATGGTTTCTTCAGGAAAATCATACAATTCACCCAACAGCTTTTTAGTATTCTTCTTTGGGCCATTATTGACAAACTGGCTTAAGTACCCATATGGCTTGTACAATAAGAAGTGTTTGTGGTCTGTTGAATTCATCTTTCAAAAATATTGATTTTATAAAGGAGCACCATATTTTGATACATTTTACTTAAAAAATGTTAAGCACTGTTAATGAAAGCGTTAAAGCCATTTATTTTTTTTAGGGATACTCTTTTTTTATATACATTAAATAAAAAATTAACAAGATGAAGAAACTTATAGTACTTATTACTTTGCTTATTGGTGTTACAGCCTTTTCACAAGATCCATTTTTACAAAAAGATAGTGACAACTACGAAATGAGGGCAGATGCTTTAACCGAGACTTATAATGCAGAGCTTGCATTATCATCTAAACAAGAATTACTTTTTAAAAAGAAAGTTGAAGAATTTTTACCCCGTTACGATGCGATACGCAAAAACCATGAAGGGAGGGACAAATTAAACAGAATACAAAGCTTAGGCGAAGAAGAATCTGCTGAAATGAGAAACATCCTTACGCAACCTCAATTCGATTTATATGTGAAGATGAAAGCGAAGATACAACCTATAGGAAAGGTTGATAAATAATTTTTCAATACATACATAGAAACAAAAACGCGGAATTAAATTCCGCGTTTTTTATTAGTTATATAGAGCTTTATTTAAAACTTTCATCACCGGTTTTAGGCTCAATGTTGGGCTTCTCGGTATGCATGGTTTTTTCAATACCCGCAGATTCTACTCCAAAAAAGTTCATAACATCCGGTGGGTTTTCAATTTGTTCGGTTTTTTTTCCGTTTATAGCAATGGGTTGTGTTAATACTTCATGATTGTTTTGTAGTATCTTAATCCAGTCATCAGTATCAAAATCAGAAGTATCAGTACCTTCATCTTCCAATATTCGTTTGTCTACAAAATCACCAACCGATTTTCCCGTAGCTTCTGCAAGTTCCACCCACTGTGTGCCGGGAACTTTAACTTTTGAAATATCTACTGTATGTACTTTTTCTTCAATGCCTTGTAGGTAGCTAAGCGTGTGTTTTCCCACACGGGTTTGGCTACTATATATTAATGTAAATTGTTTATCATCTCTTGCGAGTACTCCCATGTCTTTCATGTTTAGTGTGTTTTCATTTTTGCTTTTCGTTTTTGAAGTTGTCTGTCTAATTGGTTTATTACTTCAGCTAACGAAATTTCAAATTTTTCTTTACTTTCTTCAGCAAATAATCTTGGCCCTGGGGCACTAAGCTGGATTTTTGTCTTTCTTCCTGTTTGGTCATTAGAGGTGTTTTCTGCCTCAAAGTAAACATCTGCCCGTACTATAAAATCATACTTGCTAACCAGTTTATTAATTTTCTCCGTTGCAAGAGCTTCTAGACGTTCACTTGCTGATACTTTATCATACTCAAAATTAATATTCATAATCTTCTTGTTTTAGTTGTTTAAATATACAATTCAGTAGGAGAGAGGGCAAAAATTTAATAATACTTTGTGAATTAAGGCTGCTCTATAACTTCTCCTTCTGAAGGAATAAAGATAGAAGCGATAATCCCTGCCGCTAAAGATAATACGATGATGCCCAGAGACAACCATTCGGGTATTTCTACATGATGCGACAGAATCATTTTAACCCCTACAAAAGCCAGAATAACTACTAAGCTATAATTAATATACCGAAATTTTTGCAACATTCTAGATATTAAAAAATACATAGAACGCAAACCTAGTATTGCCAATATATTTGAACTGAACACTATAAAAGGATCTGCGGTAATTGCTAGAATAGCGGGTATACTGTCTAAGGCAAAAAGCACATCGGTTAACTCAATAATCATCAACGCAATAAAGAGTGGGGTAGCGGCTCGAATACCCATACGCCTTATAAAAAAATTATCACCTTCTATTTTATGTGTAATAGGAAATAGTTTTCGAAGAAATCGATACATAGGTGATTGCTTCGGATTAAAATCTTCTCCACTTGAAGTCAGCATTTTATAGGCAGTATATAATAAGAACACGCCAAACACATAAACAATCCAGTCTACCTTGTTGATTAAAGTAACACCAAATAAAATCATAAGAGCCCTAAATACAATAGCTCCTAAAATTCCCCAAAAGAGAACACGGTGTTGATACTTTTCAGGAATTTTAAACGAAGAAAATATAACCGCTATCACAAATACGTTATCAATGCTCAATGATAATTCTATTAAATACCCGGTTATATATTTTATCACTGCATTATTAGGGGTAAGGCCAGTAGGATTTTCTACCATTCCATTACTGAAAAGCCAATAAATAACCCCAGAAAAAGCTAACGCCAAACTCACCCAGACCGAAGTCCAAATAGATGCTTCTTTTGTCTTAATAATATGCGCCTTGCGATTAAATACCCCTAGGTCAAGGGCTAAAAATATAATGATGACGGAAATAAAAATGATCCAAACGGTCATGCAGAAAATTAGTTGTTAGTTATTATTGGTCTAAAGTCAAGCCAAATATCGTGAGAATTTGTCGCTTCTTGTACTAAAGAAAGCCGAATTAATTGAATGAAAAATATAATTTTTTGTTAATCCGATTTCAGAAAGATAGATTATTAATAACTTAATGAAAAACTTTGAACTATGGGATTAAATGTAACACAAAAGCTAATAAAAGAACATCTTATTGAAGGGGAAATGATTCCCGGAAAAGAAATAGGGCTTAAAATAGATCAAGCGCTTTTACAAGATGCTACTGGTACATTGGTGCAACTGGAACTGGAAGCTATGAACTTAGACCGCGCTAAAACGGAAGTGGCCGTCCAGTATGTTGACCACAACCTACTGCAAACTGATTTTAAAAATGCTGATGACCATGTCTTTCTACATAGTGCCGCTCAAAAGTTCGGCCTTTGGTTTAGTCGTCCAGGTAATGGAGTAAGCCACCCAGTGCATATGGAACGCTTTGGAAAACCAGGAAAGACTTTAGTAGGTAGTGATAGTCACTCCTGTGCTGCAGGTTCTTTAGGAATGCTTGCCATTGGTACTGGCGGTTTAGATGTGGCTGCCGCAATAGCAGGGCAACCCTATTATGTGAAAATGCCTGAAATAATGGGGGTAAAGCTAACCGGAAAGCTACCAGATTGGGTAAGTGCCAAAGATGTGATCCTTGAAATGCTTCGCCGTCATGATGTAAAAGGTGGAGTAGGTAAAATTATTGAGTATTATGGGGATGGTCTCAAACATTTAAGTGCCATGGACCGTCACGTAATTGCAAACATGGGAGCCGAATTGGGAGCTACTACAACAGTTTTCCCAAGTGATGATGAAACCCGTAGATTCTTAAAAAGTCAGACTCGAGAAGACGATTGGAGAGAGATTATAGCCGATGATGATTGTGAGTATGATTTACACGAAGAAATAGTTTTAGACGAGCTCGTCCCACTTATTGCATTACCCACCAGCCCTGGTAATGTAGTTCCTGTAAGCGAAGTAGCCGGAAAATCAATTAGTCAAGTAGTTATTGGTTCTTCTGCAAATCCAGGTCTACGTGACTTTTGGATTGCTGGAGCCATCGTAAAAGGAAAAGCAACCGACGCCGATGTGTCATTTGATATTAACCCGACCAGTAGACAGATTATTCAAAATATGATCGACACCAAAGCATTTGCCAACCTAATTACCGCTGGCGCCAGATTCCATCAAAGTGGTTGTATGGGCTGTATTGGTATGGGACAAGCACCTGCAAGCGGTACAATAAGCTTACGGACCATGCCACGAAACTTCCCGGATAGAAGTGGTACAAAAGACGATCAAGTACATTTATGTAGCCCCGAAACCGCAGCAGCTTCTGCATTGACCGGTAAAATTACAGATCCTCGTGATTTAGAAAAATTGTACGATATGAAATATCCACAATGGAAGGCCCCAGAGCTTCAGATTATCAATACAGAAATGTTGATAGCCCCACCAGAAGATTCAAGCAACCTAGAGCTTAAAAAAGGGCCTAATATTGCATCCATTCCACACATCGATGAGCTTCAAAATAAATATGAAATCCCCGTACAATTAAAAATGGGAGACAATGTTTCGACCGATGAAATTCTCAAAGCAGGTGCAGAAGTATTACCATTTAGAAGTAATCTACCCGAAATTAGTAAGTATAGCTATACTGTTATCGATCCTACATTCTATGACCGTGCGATGAAAAGCAAAGAGAACTATGGAGGTCACATTGTTGTAGCTGGTGCAAATTATGCACAGGGTAGTAGTAGGGAACATGCTGCTTTGGCACCTAAGTATTTGGGTCAAGTAGCGGTATTGGCAAAAAGTTATGCTCGGATTGCTTGGCAAAACCTGGTCAACTTTGGAATCCTACCTTTAGAGTTTGAAAACAATGACGATTACGAAAAAATTAAACAAGCGGATATGGTTCAGTTTAAAAACCTTCGCAAAGATGTTGAAAATCGAAATACCATCACTGTTATTGTAAAAAAGGATTCAGGTGATATAGAAATCCCTACCAAGCACAGTATGAGCGAGCGTCAAATTAGAATTCTGCTAAAAGGTGGAATTATCAATGATTTTAAAGATCGCCTAAGTGCTTAAATTTTATTTAAATTATTAAAAGGCTTTAAAATTTGATTTAGCTACCGTTAAATCTTTTTTAAAGCCTTTTGAGTCTTTGGCAATCCTGTTATCTTTAAAAGAAAAAGCATGAGTAAAACCAACTACATTGAAAAAGAAACACCAACTGAGCATTCTATTTACCCTTTAATTAAAGAACGGTGGAGCCCACGGGTTTTTTCTGATAAAGAAATTTCAGAAAAGGAAGTTAAAACACTCCTTGAAGCCGGTAGATGGGCGCCCAGCAGCAGCAACCAACAACCCTGGCGGATTATCTGGGGTATAAAAGGAAGTGAAACCTATGATAGAATTTTCAATTGTTTGCATAAATTCAACAAAGGATGGGCCGGAAACGCACAAGTATTGTGGGCATGTGCTTTTAAAAAAGATATGAAGAACGGTACAAAAGAAAACTTCCATGCCTTGCACGACTTAGGTTTATTTATGAGCAATGTGTGTATGCAAGCCCAAAGTATGGGCATTGCAGTACATCAAATGGCGGGAATCGACTTTAAGGAAGCACAGAAAGAGTTTAACTTTCCCGAAAACTACCACGTTGCCACTGCAGCAGCTTTTGGCTATTACGGTGGAAATCCTAATGAATTAGACGATGATTTAAAAGAAGAGGAATTAAAGAAAGAGCGAAGTAGAAAAAAACAATCTGAATTTGCTTTCAACGGAAACTTTCAGAAATAGAAACAAATTAAATGTAAGAAGATTATGAGCGATATAAAAAAGAAAAAACATGCAGACTTTCAAGATAAATACAGAAGATCTTCCAATTTTGGAACTTCAGAAGAAGAATTGAATGTCGATAAAGACGGAAACTTAAAAGCTACCGAAACCGATAAAAAAACAACAAAGGAAATCCGTAAATCGGTAGATGGTTTATTGGGTTCAGAAGAAGAATAAAGTAGTAACTATAAAAAGATTGATTATGAAAATAGGAGTAATAGGAAGTGGAAACATAGGAGGAAATCTTGGTAAACATTGGGCCAAAGCAGGCCATGAAGTATTGTTTACCTCAAGACATCCCGAACAATTGAACGACTTGGTACGCGAAGCTGGTGAAAACTCAAAAGCTGTAAGTTTAGATGAAGCTTGGGAAGCTAATGCCGATGTATATTTATTGGCAACACCTTTTCAGGCAATTGATCAATTAAGCGAAGTTTATGCTGGGGAGTATGGCGGTAAAATATTGATAGACGCTACAAATCCATACCCAGAACGAGATGGGGAAATGGCGCAAGAAGTAAGAGACAGCAATAGAAATGCTTCTGAGTATACCGCTATGAAATTCAACACAGCTAAAACAACAAAAGCTTTTAACACCATTTATGCCAATCATTTAAAAGAAAGGGCTTTTAGGGAAATTGATAAATTAGCAATCCCTTTTGCAGCTCAAGATGAAGAAAGCAAACAAGTAACCCAAAAGCTTATTGAAGATATTGGTTTTGATTCAGTATATGTAGGAGAGTTAAAAGACACTCAGATTATGGATCCTGATCAGAAACTATATGGTAAGTCCATATCAAAAAGTGACCTACAATCTATTATTTAAGTAACAGTTCACTTAAATATATGTAAAACATTACCCTTCAGCAGTATGTAAATATATACTGAAGGGTTTTTACACATAATTATATGACAAAAGAAGAACAAGAACAACAACAAATTGATAACGAACTAGATAACTCAAGCACTTCTGATGAGAATACAGCCAAGTCGCATGGGGAAATTCTAAAAGAACAAATTTGTGAAGGGCAGGAGGTATACAAAAAAAGTCCGTTAAGCATCTTGGTAAGTTCCTTTACCGCCGGACTTGAAATTGGTTTTAGTTACTTGTTGTTGGCTTCTCTTTTTTTCTTTCTGCACGGTAAGGTAGAAGAAGATACCGCCTTTAAAATGCTTTCCTTCGTCTACCCATTTGGGTTTATCATGGTCATTGTTGGACAGTCAATTTTATTCACCGAACAAACATCCTTGTTAACCCTGCCGGTACTCAACAAAAAACAATCATCAAAAAACTTATTTAAGTTATGGGGGCTGGTCATTTCAGGAAACCTCTTGGGGGGTTGGGCTATGGCAGCTGTTTTGGTTTGGATCGGTCCCGAATTGCACATTTTTGATGCTGAAACAATATCAAAAATTGCAATACACGTAACAGACTACAGTATGTGGGTCATTTTGGTAAGCGCTATATTGGCCGGGTGGTTAATGGGTCTACTATCTTGGGTTGTAACGTCTTCAAAAGATACCATTAGCCGTATTTTTATTATTTACTTGATTACAGCAGTACTGTCCTTTGCAGGCCTTCACCACAGTATCGTAGGAAACGTGGAAGTATTTGCCGGTTTATTAGTGCCATCGTCTTTATCCATACTCGATTATGCGACCTTTCAAGGAGTGGCACTTTTGGGTAATGCCATTGGCGGGGCTGTATTCGTAGCTTTGTTAAAATATCGTGCTTTTGTAACCAATATTAAAGGATGAATTTAATCACTTAATTCTTATAGTGTTACCTTCAAAATAGGTATAATTCTTGTTATATTTATAGTATCAGTAATCTTTAAAATCTTTATGTTATGAAATATATACTATTCTTTTTTTCACTGCTATTGATAAGCTGCGGAACAGCAAATAAACCAGTAACCGAAAGCCAAGCGAGCCAAGTAAAGCAATGGGCTAGCGATAAAGAATTTACTATTGAATCAGATTGGGCAATTCCATTTGGTGGTAGTCAAATTAACCTAATAGGAAATCCAAACTCCTTAACTTTTGACGGTACGACCGTTTCAGCTTATTTACCTTTTTTTGGTGAGCGACAAAGTGGATACGTGCTAGATGGCGGCGGAATTGAATTCGACGGAGAGCCAGAAAACTTGCAAATGCTTTACAATCAAAAAAAACAATCCAGTACCATTAAATTTGATATTTCTGAAAAAGGGGAGGACTATCAAGTGACTATAATCCTCTACGACAACAAGAAAAGTACAATTACAGTAAATAGCTCACAACGCGATATGATGCGATATAATGGGGAAGTGGAGGCATTGCCTGAAAGCGAAGAATAAGTAATTACAGAAAATATAGTAATTTGTAGGTGTGAAGGCTTTCAATACCCATAGAAAAAATGTAGTACCTGGTAAACGGTTTCAGAAATACGTGCTCTATGCCATTGGCGAGATTATTTTGGTGGTTGTGGGAATACTAATAGCCCTGCAAGTAAACAGTTGTGCCGAAGAGAGAGCAAACAGCAAAGAAGTAGACCAAATTTTTGAAGTGGTAGTCGCTGACCTCAAAGCTGATAAACGAGACATCAATATTATTCTAACCGAATATGAAAAAAGAGAAAAGTATTTTGATAGGGTCCTTGCTGAAAACCCGGTACGGGATAGCCTTAAAAACTGTGAAGGGTGCCGCAAAATTTTTACTAATTTAAAAACGGCAACACTAAGGCGAAAAGGTTCTAATCTATTAAAAAAGCACAGTAATGTACCTAAACAGAAAGCAGAAATGGTGCAGCAAATCAACTCGTTTTACACAACAATGGATTCTTTTTTACCACAAATAAAACAAACTATCACAGATAATATTTTGAGCAACGTTAAGTATATGCGGGACAATTTTGATTGGTTTGCAGATTTTAGCACTCATAAAATTTGCAACAGCGATTGTCGTTCCTATTTTGAAGGGGATGGGTCTAACTATAAAAATTTGATAGCATACCTTCACATATTTGTTTACGAAAATTACCTTCCACAATTAAAAACCTATAAAACAGAAGCAACGCAACTTATTAAGGAAATTGAAAATAGTAAAACAGAATAACCTGGTTATCAATCACTTTCTATAATATTTCTTTTTCGTCCTCTCATTTTTAAGTAAATCAACAACACCAAGGATAATCCCGCACAGACAGAAAATCCTATAAATAGGGGCAAAGCGGTTCCTGAGATAAACCTCCCAATAAAAATACTAATGGGCACTGCCATTAGCGTAGAGATAAATCCGGTAATAGCCGAAGCAATTCCCGCAATATGTCCCACAGGGTCCATGGCCATAGCACGAAGATTTCCGAAGAGAAAACCGATGGAGAAAAACTGTAATGCAAAAAACGTCAACAATACGGTAATACTTGGGTTTGAAGTATTATAAAACAAGGCTATATATACCAATGAAACGATAAAAAACGATAGAAGGGAAGCGGTAATCAATTTTTCCATTCCGTATTTGATAACTAAAGTTCCGTTTAGGAAAATGGCAGTACCAATGGATAGTGCCAATCCCGCAAATATGAAAGGAAACTCTTCCTTTAAGTTATATTGAATTTCAAATATTTGTTGCGAACTACTTAAATAGACCATAAAAGATCCCGTTACAAACCCGGAAATAACCGTAAACCCAATCGTTCGCTTATGACGGATTAATTCTTTAAAACCATCAACAAACACTTTAGGTGTAAACTTCTTTTTGTTTTCTATGGATAATGTTTCGGGTTGGCGTTTCCAAAACCAAAACGAAACTAAAAGGCTAATAACAATCTGTACATAGAAAATGCCTTCCCAGCTATAATAATCCAATACAAATTTACCCATTGTAGGGGCTACCACAGGAACCAAAATAAAGACAACGGTCACAAACGACATAATACGCGCCATATAATCACCACGAAACAAATCGCGAATTATGGCGATACTTATGGTTCTGGGCGCAGAAAGACCAACTCCCTGTAACACTCTCCCCAACACCATAATTTCTAAACTGGTAGAAGTAACACAGATAAAACTGGCTATGATAAATAACACAAAACCCATATAAACGACAGGTTTTCGGCCAAGACTATCAGATAAAGGCCCAAACAATAACGGACCAATACCAAGACCCAAAAAAATCATGGTAACCAACAATTGATTGTCAACAATATTGGTCGTACCAATATCAAGACCAATAATGTCCAAAGCTGGCAACAGCGCATCGATTGCCAGGGCAACAACCGACATTAATGAAGCCATAAGCGCTACAAATTCAAATTGAGAGGTCGGTTGGTTTTTTTGCATCGCACAAAAGTAATCAAACCCATACTGAGAATAGAAGCAGGTGTTGTTAATTAAATATAAATTTAAGAATCCTTTATGGCAATAGCATCAAGACCTTTTGTAGCTTTATATACTAATCCTTTAACTATAAACGGTATGAAACGGATTTTAATAGCTATTGATTACCACCCAACTTCAGAGAAAGTAGCCGAAACAGGCTATAAGCTTGCAAAACAGCTGGGAGCAGAGGCAGAGGTATGCTTACTCCATGTAGTAGCAGAAACACGCTATTACGGCATGGAATATCCTTCCTTTTTAGGTTATGAAGGCTATACACTTGCGGTAAATGATCATTTGAACACCGAAATAGAGAACATAGCCAAAGATTTTTTAAAACAAGCGGCAGCTCATTTAGATGAAAAGGTAACAACCCATATAGCTAAAGGGGAAACCGCCAGCAGTATTTTAAAGTATGCCAAGGAATGGCAAGCCGACCTAATTGTGATGGGCACTCATAGCCATAGCACGTTAGAAAAACTATTTATGGGGACAGAAGCCACAAAAGTGTTAGAAAAGACTGAAATACCAGCTTTTATGGTGCCTGTTAAAAAGTAAGAAGACACAAACAAAGTTTATATACTATAAAACACTAAATACTATATATGAGTACAGAAACACAAAACAATCAAAAAAATCAAGATCACGAAGATTATATTTTAAAAGACAACACTAAAACAAAATTTGGTGCTGGCTTTATAATTGTCACGTTAATTATATTACTGATAGGTGTAGCAATTTCTGGGATGTTTTTTGAGTGGTGGTAAAATAATAACTAAACAAGCTACATAAACTACTAAATAGGGCAATGTATATAGATATCTTTCGGGTATGAAAATATTCTATTTTACATAATATAAATTATAGAACAAATAATATTATTAGTAAAATGGCAAATAGAGTTTTTTATGTTCTATTATAACTAAGTCTCTACAAACTTTCAGTCTTGATTATTGAGTCCTGCTCATAACACCGTAACCCGAACCTTTTTCTTCTTCAGCCGCGTATTATTCGTTTTCTCAATAACACTCGCCACTTTATGTTTGGGTACAGCTACAAAGGCACAGTCTTGTTTAAGCTCAATAACGCCCAGTTCATCCCGTTCTAGTTTCCCTTGCTTAAAAAACAGGCCTGCTAAATCACCTTTTGATATTTTATCTCGACGCCCACCAGAAATATATAAAGTGGCCCATTGTGGCTGAATCGTCGTATGCTTATCCTTTAGTTTAACTATTTCAGACGTGGATATAAAATCGGGTGCTGTTTCGTGCTTCCATTGTAATACATAGGCGGTTCCTTGTGCATGCATTCGGGCGGTTCTGCCATTTCTATGGGTAAATTCTTCGGCTTTAAGCGGTAATTGGTAATGTATAATAAAGTTAAGTTCTGGAATGTCCAATCCGCGTGCAGCAAGATCTGTCGCAATGATAATTTGGTGCGTTCCATTTCTAAATTTTATCAAGGCACGTTCTCGGTCTAACTGTTCCAAATCTCCATGAAAACAGCCATGCGGAATGTTATTGTCTTTTAACGCATCGCTTACAAACTGTATGGTATCTTTAAAATTACAAAAAATAATACCTGGTTGATTACCAATATTATGCAATAGATTGACCAACGTTTGTATTTTATCCTTTTGTGGTGCGAGTACCTTTTTAATAGCTAAGTTAGTCGTTTTCGTCCCTAAGTAATCGATCACCTTTGGATTCTGCACCCCAGCAAAACTTGGGATGTCGATCCCTTGCGTAGCCGATGTTAAAATACGTTTTTCAATAACAGGAAGGAGTTCTATAATTTCACGCATTTCGGTTTCAAAACCAACTTCTAATGATTTATCAAACTCATCCAAGACTATTGTCTTAATAGTTGCAACCGAAAACGTTTCGCGCCGTAAATGATCTGCCACTCGCCCCGGTGTACCAATGACGATGGCTGGCGTATGTGATAATTCTACTTTATCTTTAGAAAAAGGCCTGCCTCCATATACGGCATTGGCTTTAAAACCAGAACCCATTTCGCGTATAACCTGTTCTATCTGTATGGCTAACTCACGAGAAGGCACTAAAATAAGCAATTGCACATTATTGCAAGCTACATCTAGAGCATCGAGAGTAGGCAACAAAAAAGCAACGGTTTTACCCGTTCCTGTGGGTGACAGTAAAACGGTATTTGGGGTAGCAGCAATAGCGGATAACGCTTCTTCCTGCATAGGGTTCAATGCTGTAATACCCAGTTTTGCTAGAATTTCCTGTTGAGATTTTAATGCGTTGGCCATAGTGCTATTACTTCTTTTTTTTCTTTTTCCTTCTGGGAGCTTCCGATACGATATTCGATCTAGATGTTTGATTCAAATGATCGGCGATGATCTTTTCAATCAGCTCATCTTTGGTTAAATGATGAAAGATGGTTTTAATTCGGGTCTTCCCTTCTTCTGAAAAATAGGTATTCGGTTTTGTTTTAAATATTTTCCGAGCCCACAGTACCGCATTATTTTCTTCAATCGCTACGGCATCTGCTTTTACCATTTCAGAAAAAGAAATACCCAACTCCTGTTCTAGATCTGGTATATCGGGTACTTCCTCTTCTTGTATAACACTCAAGGAAAGCCCCTTCGCCCCTGCCCTTGCGGTTCGTCCGCTTCGGTGTACATACGCATCATAGGTGTCGGGTAAATGGTATTGTACTACGTAGGCTATTTCTTTTACATCAATCCCACGCGCGGCGAGATCGGTCGCTACCAAAATGTTGATATGTCCTTCCCGAAACTGCCCCATGATCCGGTCTCTTATGCCCTGTGTTAAACTACCATGCAAAGCGCCCGAAGAAAACTTATTAATGGCCAGATTCTTAGCCAATTTGTTAACAGCTGCTTTGGTTTTACAAAAGATGATACCCCGTTCCCCTGGTCTGGTATTTAAGAAATGCATTAACACCTCTAGTTTTTCAATGGGTTGTACGACAACATATTGGTGGTCGATTCCTTGATGCCCAACCGTTTCCATATCGGCTTCAATATGTACCACGTGTTTGGACATATAATTCTGAACCAGCTGCTTGATGGTGCCTGGCATGGTAGCCGTAAACAATAAGGTTCTTCTTTTTTTAGGGAGCGCAGCAACAATGGTATCCAGTCCGTCTTTTAAGGCGGTGACCATTTCATCTGCTTCGTCTAGTACTAGATACGAGGTGTTTTTTATGGAAAGCGCTCCTCGTTGTAGTAGATCAATCAAACGACCGGGCGTGGCAACAACAATATGAGTGTCTTCTTTTAGCCGTTCAATTTGAGGTTTTATAGGAATACCCCCACAAATAGCTGCTATGGAAACATCCGGCGTATACGCTGCAAAATCACTTAGATTCCTAAAAATTTGATGTCCTAATTCTCGCGTAGGGGCTAAAATAACGACTTGAATATCGGTATCCTTCACATTCACAAGCTGTAACAGAGGCAATCCAAAAGCTGCCGTTTTTCCAGTACCTGTTTTTGCCAATGCTACAACATCATCATGTTGATTTAAAATAACAGGCAGTACCTTTTCTTGAATGGAAGTAGGATTCTTTATATCCAACTCCTCTAATCCCTTTACTAAAGAAGCAGCTACGCCTAAATCTGAAAATGTAATACTCATATTGGTTTTTTTAATGTATTAATATACCTAATGCAGGCCTAAGCTTCTTGAAGCGTTCGTTTAGATTTCCGGTAGGTGTATTTAGGGTAAATACTGCGTTTTGCAAAACGATTTAAATTTCCGGCGTTTATCATTTTAAGATAAACAGGCTTGGTGACCCCAAAATATTCATACGTATTCCCATCAGTAAAGGTGACCTCTAATAATAATCCTTTATGCTGATAATCTGCAATAGCGGAATTTGTGATCGTTTCAGTATAAGCGGGTAGGTTTTTTTCTTTGGTTTCGGGAGCCATGCTCACTAAAAAATGATAGCCATCTATAATTTTACGGCTTTGCAGTTCAGCTTCTTGCTGCATAGCATCTCCATCTTGAAACTTATCTGGATGCCATTGTTTTACTAAGTCTCGGTAGCTCTTTTTAAGGAGTTTAAGATCAATTTCTTTCTCTACTCCAAATAAGGTACTGTACTCTTTTATGCGCTTCATTGTCAGGGCTTTTAATTTGGCGCAAAACTACTTCTTTTTAATGGATTTACTTTTAAATACTTGGGTAATAAAAAAGCCCATCAACTAAGACAGGCGTTTTTTGAAAATATAAAGCATAAACAACTGTTTATTATGTTTCTACTTGGACACTATAGTTGATTCAACTAATTTTAAAATAAGTCTTTTAAAATTATAAATAAATAGTAAAACCTGCTCCTAAGGTAAACCCGTTATTCGTTATTTCAGAAGTAGATTGATCACTAGTAGTTTTGTTATATTCGTAACTAATTAGAGGCTCTAAAGATGTATGTTGATTTAAAAAAATTGCATATCCTATACCCAATTGATATCTAAAAACATCATTTTTAGTTTCAAAGTCACTACTATTACTTTTAGCAGTTCCAAACCCTAAGGATGCTTGTCCAAAAAAGCCATTTGACAAGTAATATCTTAAGAAAGGTCCTACGGATATACCAGAACTATTACTTGAAGATTCACTGCCTTCAGTATTTGTGAATTCCATATCAGCATAAGTGAAAGAAGTCTCTAAACCTAATGCAAGGTTATCGATAATAAAATATGCTGCTTTTGGACTAATTCCAAAAGCAAATGTGTTATTCTCTGTTTCAAACCCATCTTGTTCTGACTTAGAATTATTAATAGAAAAATATACAGAGCCATCGACAATAAAATGTCCTTTGTCTGTTGGATTGTTTGTCTTTTCTTTATTCTGAGCTAATGCATTAATCGTTGAGAAAATCAAAATACTCACTAGTAGTAATTTTTTCATGTTGTATATTTTTAAGTTCACTCTGAACATCCAATAAATATGCCAAAAACATATTTAGTATTTCTCAAAAATATCTAGTCATATGAAAAAATTCCCTCTACCTACCACTCATCCTCAAACACCAACTTCAAAATCTAGTGAAAATAAATATTAAAGAAATCACTACTAACTACTCTCCAACAACTACACTATTCCCACCACCTCAGTGTTTAAGTAAGTTTGTAAGTACGAAAGGAATTACTACTCTTCTTCATCAGGCACAGGCGCTACAATTACCCCTTTACTATTTACTACTTGAAAGTAGTCATACGATAATTCAATACACTCTAACAATACCTTAGCATCTTGAGCATGCAGTTCTTCCACGCCCCAACCAACGGGAACGGCTTGTTCTATAATCCAAGCGCTTACTAATTTGTGTTTTGCATTTAAGAGTTTAATGGTAAGGTTTTGGGGTTCTTTTTTGTTATTGTTTAAGGCATTCATGCACCACTCAACCAGTTTAGAATCGGGCTCGTAAGCCCGCTTTAGGGTGATGTTTTCAAATTGGGTGTGTACTTTATTATTTTCTTTTTTTTCAATACGAGCCTGTAACCCCTGTACAGATTGAAACTGACTGTCTTTATATTCCTTATTATGAAAAGAAATAACAAAGTGAAAATTTAACGGCGGATATGTTTCCCGCGGTTTCATTTGCTATCGTTGCCGTTTTCAACATATATGCCTTCGTGGGCGAGCTCCATCCGTTCTATAAATACTTTTGTTTTTGTAGCATGAAGTTTAGAATATTGTATAGAAACTGGCCACGTATTTCGCACTTTCCAAACAACCGTAGGTACGTGTTCTTCATCTAAAAGACTAATGGTGATATCGCGTCTTTCTTTACTTTGCCTGAAATCGTCAAACCATTCAAAAAATTCGTTGTCATTTTTGTGCATTCCACGTTTCAGTACAATATTGTTGAATTCCCGTAGCCCCGGCAATTTTTGTGTGGAAAATTCCGGGCTCGCTCCGTGGCGGTATTCCAAAACATCATACTCAATATCAAGACCGGTAACTTCGGTAAAACCTATTTTTGTACCGCCCCACTCCACTTGAAAATGAAAATTAACCAAAGGTATTTCTTCCATAACAGTTACATTTACAGTTTAGTTTACTGGTTATCAGGTTACTGAAAAAATTCGAAAAAAACAGGGAAGTTAAAGTGGTTTACAAAAGTGTAATATCCTTGCTATGGCGGAAAATTTTATTAAGTAAGAGGAATATGATGTTCCCAATCCCACGTTTTTCCTTTAGGCCGTGACACCAATGTTAACTGGTTAACCTCAATCTCTTTAGAAGCAAAACCTATTTTCTGAAAAAAAGCTAAGCTTTCATATAACGTCTTTTTTCCATCGGTTTTAGAAATGGTTATATGTGGTGGAGCTGATAATTTTAATGTTCCGAGTTTTCTATGAAGATCCCGTTGCCATACTACTTTAATATCTGTATGCAGGTTTTTAATAGCTTCAGTGGTTGGAATTTTAAGCAATAAAACATGTGCATTATTCTCAAATATCCCAAAGCCTTGAATAGCTAGCTTAAACTTATTATTATTCGATAGTTGGCTAAAAGCCTTAACAAGAATGTCTTGATACTCTGTGTCCATTTCAAATACTGCTACTGTAATATGCGGTTTCGATTTAGAAAGAGGATGTTTACCGAAACGATTAATAAATAACTCTTTGAACTGAACAACCTCATTAAAAACAGGTGCTGAAGGTACAATACGTAGGTTATATATTTTTATGTTCCGCATATTTAGGATTTCCAAAAAATGTTATAAAGTGATTAGTGCATCAAATATAAAAGGACTTTGAATCCACTTAAACCCTTTATTGATCTGACCAAATAGCGAGCTCATTCCCAGAAGGATCAATGAAATGAAACCGTTTCCCGCCGGGAAAGGAAAAAATATCTTTTGAAATGGTTCCGTTATATTTAAGAATGGTACTTTTTATCTGTTCTAAATTTTCATGGTACAAAACAACGAGCGCCCCATTTACAATTTCAGAATCTGATTTTTCAAAACCACCTTGTAATCCACTTTCTGAAAATGCGACGTAAGTTGGTCCATAATCTGTAAAAGTCCACCCAAAACAAGCTGAATAGAACTTCTTTATTGCTTCCAGGTCTTTCCCTTTCAACTCTATGTAGTTAATGTGGTTGTTTGTAATGCTCATACAGATTATTCTTTAGTTAATTCATACGTTTGGCCACCTTGTTCAACGAGAACTTTGTTTTGTTCGGGTTGAAACGTTAGTTTAATCATTACGTTTTCGGAATAAAAAGTATTGCTCTCAATCGCATCAAGTGGAAAAGAAGACTGCCCCTCCCCTTGTGCAATAAGGGTGTTGCCATTTTTTGTTATATAGATATCAATAGGGAAATTAGGGCTGCTATAAGTTCCAATAAACTGCTCTAATTCTTCTGAAGTTACTTCTATTGTTTCTTTTGGTGAAAAATCTGGAATGGTGTAATCCATCCCAAAATAGACATTAACAGCACCGATAAAAACCCCAGCAACTTGAGTGTACAAATTATTGGTTGTTAAGGCGATAGACACATTTTCTTTTGGAAAATACGCAGCAAAAGCTTGAAAACCATCAATACTGCCTCCGTGTCCATACACTTCTTTTTCTTCAAAGGGAAGTTTCATGAGACCTAACCCCATGCCTTCTTCAGCATTTTTCATGCTTTCCAAAGAAGCATTAGAAACTAAATTATTATTAAATAAGTTGATAAAGAATGTATTCAATTCAGTTGGAGTTGAAACCACTGCCCCTGCTCCTTTAGGGACGCTCATATTGGTTTGTAGTTTAATTTCTTTCCAAGCTGAACCTTCAAAATAATAAGGCAATGCTTCATTGTTTTTGGGTTCTATGAGCCTACCATATTCAGTTCTCTTTAAAGCTAAGGGTTTAATTATTCTATTTTCTAAGATAGTTGCGAAGTCTTTCTTTTCTATTTCTTCGGCGATATAAGACAGCAAAACATAATTGGTATTTGAATACTGTGTTTTTTCATTAGGCTCAAAGTTGGTCCCATTGGCGATGATACGTTCAATCATCTTTTGGCGGGTTTGACGTTTGCTTATCCAAGACTTTAAATCTTCAGATTCTGTTATGTTGAACAATCCGCTTCGATGGCGTAATAAGTGTTCAATAGTAATTTTGTCTGCATTTGGGACAGTAGGAAAGTAATCACTTAAAAGACTGTTTAAATTAACCTTCCCTTCTTCTACCAGTTGCATAATTATAGTCGCGGTAAATGTTTTTGAGATAGAGCCTATTCGGTATTTGGTCAAATTATCCGCTTTTGAAGCGGTAGTTACATTTGAAAATCCAAACGATTTTTGATAGATCTCTTTTCCTTCAGAAAAAACAGAAAAACTTCCCATGCCTTTATTATTACTTTCAATTGTGTTGAAAAGGCTATCCAACTTAACTTTATTGAACGTTTGTGCTTGTATTGAACTCACACAGATTAAAAAGGCGAAGATGTATTTTATCATAATGATTATTTTAAGATTTACTGTATTACTTTAAACAATACACTCAAATATACATCTTTTATAAATTGTTGTCCTTTCTACAATGTGAATTACATTTGTGTACTTTCTAACTCCTGCAAATCTGCTTCGGCTTTGGCAGTGATGCTTTTATAGCAACGGAAGCCCCAACGTGCAAAAAAGAGGACTGCTATGGTTAAAACTATATAGAATATCAAGATTCCTGTGGATTGTTCTTGCTGAAAAAAGTCCTTATTATTAAATGCCATCATAAAAACAGGAACGACCAGCCACATAAGTACTACACTGTAAACCGCCCCTAATTGCTGAACCAAAAGCATTTGTTTTTTCTTTTTAATAAATTTCACAAGCGTGTCTTTATAACTGTCTGTGGTAAGATTCAGGTTTTTCATTCCAAATAAGGAACGTAAGCTCAAAATAGGCATTAGCACTAATGATAAAATCGACAAAATACTAGCCATCATTAAATACCAAGTGTTCATTTTATCTAAGTTCAACACTATAACTACTGCCGCAACAAAGCAAATAATCGCGCCAATGATTTCATAGGTTGAAAGCGTACTAAATCTATTTTTAAATTTTTGCTGTGTCATATCTAAAATTATTTTATCGGTTAATTTTTTTTGTTGTTCTAATTGATCACTCATTTGGGACCAGACGGTTTGCATTTCTTCTAATTCCATGGTCTTACTTTTTTATTATTTCTTTTTTTAATTTGTCTTTTATTCGCGCCATTCGGGTTCCTACATTACTGATGGTTAAACCCGTAATCCCAGCTATTTCGTCATATTTTCGTCCTTCGAGAAACAGGAAAATAATTCCTTTATCTATATCTTTTAAATGCTTGATACTTGCGTACAAAATCTTTAAGCGTTGTTCCAAAACTGGGTCATACGTTTCTTGAACCAATATGACGCCATCAAGCGGGACCTTATATCCTCTTTTCTTTTTCTTTTTTGAATAAAATACGGCTGTATTTAGTGCAATGCGGTACATCCAAGTGCTTACTTTAGCATCCCCTCGAAACGTTTTAAAGCCTTTCCAAAGATTATACACCACTTCTTGATATAAATCCTTTTGGTCATCTTTATTGCTGGTATACAACCGAGTGACCTTATAAATGATCCCTTCGTTCTCTTTAATGATGTTTGTAAACGCTTGTTCTGTGTGCATTAAAAACCTTCTTTACCCTATTAGAGTTCAAGTTGGTGAAAAAATCACACTTTTATTGAAGTTTTTTTTATTGAAAGAAAAAAAGGAACCTTACTAATGATTAAAGCACCCTTTTTAGTATGGTTTTATTGGTAAAGAAGAATTATAGTTCTTTCATTACTTCTGAAAAGATTTCAAATGATTTAATACGCGCTTCCGGATCGTAGATATGGGATGCTACCATAATTTCATCAACACCGGTTTCTTTTAAAAACTTTTTAGTTTGTTGTTTTACTGTTTCTTTACTTCCGATAAAAGCATACTTCAACATTTTTTGAAACGCAGGATTTTGAAGAATTTGTTTTAAATCTGAAGTCATTTCTGTAGGTGGTTGCACGTAATCTATGTTACCGGTCATTACGCCAATCATCATTCTAATTAACGAGGTTGAAATTTTTTCGGCTTCAGCATCGGTATCGGCTGCAATTACATTAACACATGCAATGGTATAGGGTTTTTCAAGATATTGTGATGGCTGAAAATTATTGTAATAAATGTTTAGTGCTTCAAATAAATGTGTCGGGGCAAAATGACTAGCGAATACATAGGGCAAGCCTTCTTTTGCTGCTAAATAAGCGCTATCTGTACTCGAACCTAAAATATACATAGGCATCGTTACGCCTTCGGCTATGGGAGTTCTTACTTTTGCATTTTGATTGTCAGTTGAAAAATATTGCTGGATATTCCGAAGCTCTTCAGGAAACTTATAGACCGCTTGCATTCTATCTGGCCGAATAGCTTGAGCGGTAACTTGATCGGTTCCTGGAGCTCTTCCCAACCCTAAATCAATACGGTCTGGGTACAAGGAACCCAACGTCCCAAATTGTTCTGAAATTAATAAAGATGAGTGGTTGGGCAACATAATGCCCCCAGAACCTACTCGAATGCTTTCAGTGCCACCTGCTATATGCCCAATAAGTACTGAGGTAGCCGAGCTGGCTATGCTTTTCATGTTATGATGCTCTGCCAGCCAGAATCGTTTATAACCAAACGTTTCGGCTTTTTGCGCTAAGGTAAGGCTGTTTTTGAAAACCTCGGTGGGCTTAAAATCTACCCCAATGGTTGCTAATTCTAGTATGGAATATGGAATACTTTTGCTTTGTTTTTCTTTCATAGTGGTCTTTACGCGTTACTACAAAATAAATCAAAAGTTAGCTGTATTATAGTTAATAAACCTATAAGTATTTTAAGAAAAGTAGTCTTATTTTTTCTTAACTCGTACCGCGTTCATTCCGCGTTGTCCTTTCTCTAATTCAAAAGAAACATTATCATTTTCATCAATCTCATCAATTAATCCGCTTACGTGTGTAAAGTACTTCTCTTGATTTTCTGAATCAATAATAAACCCAAAACCCTTGCTATGATCAAAAAAGGAAACTTTCCCGTTGCGTACTGGATCGAACGCTTCTTTATCTGCTTCGGTTTGTTTGGGTACCCCTACAACAATTTCATCTGCCTCTACCTCTACTTTTTGTGAAGGATCTGGTGGTGTATCGGTTAAATTACCATTATGGTCTACATAGGCAAATTCTATACCTGGTCCTTTTTCTTTTGCTTCGGCCTTACGGGCTTCTTTTTTCTTACGCTTTTCTTCCCGCTTTTTTAACCGTTTCTTTTCTTTTTCTTTCTTCTCGTATGTTTGTTGTGATTTTGCCATTCGTTTGTTTATAAGTTATTTACGTAGTTTATTTAAAGAATAAGTTGAACTACTAAACGAATGTTAAAAAAGAGTGGTGTTTTTTTAAAATTGGTAAAGAGCAATTGACAGAACTAGCTGTTTATCTCTAAATACTTTTACAAAGATAGTGGTTAACTTAGACAAATCCATGTTTTTAGTAATATTCTGAAATAAAAAAACCACCCAAATAGGTGGTTTTTTGAAGTATTTAATTGTGGTTAATTACGCCAACCGGACGTTAATCGCTTGTAAGCCTTTTTGGCTGTTCTCTGTTTCAAACAGAACTTTGTCTTCTTTTCTTATTCTATCTACCAGTCCACTTTTATGGACAAATACATCTTCTTTAGTACTAGCAGTAGTGATAAAACCAAAACCTTTGGTGTTATTAAAAAACTTAACGTTTCCTTGTTCTACGTTTTTTACTGCTTCTTTTTTTGTCCGAAATATGTTTGTAATAAATTGTTTTAATGATTTCATGGTATTCTATGTTATTAGTATTAATGCAGCACTACCCTACCACATTGAAAGTTAAAAAGTAATTCGTTAGTAAGCTTGATTTCTACTGAATTATTTGGCAGTGAAAAACACAAGTATTCAAAGTAAACCTACTTGGTTTTTAATTGTAATAAAAAGTCCTTTTGCGTGTAGCAAGTAATGAAGAAGAATTAATAGCTAGTTGCCGTTAGGTACTGCGAATATAAACTAAAAATAATCAGCTTGAGCAGAATGTATGTTAAATCCCGATATTTTAAAATGTACCTCTAATTTGCTCAAGGCTTTTTAAATATTGACAATTGTTAATAATAGGTTGAATTCTTTAACACTTAAGCATAAATAAATATTAAAGTGATCATCAAGTTATTGCAGGTCTTATAATTGCTCTATCTTTAAGATATTCAAACAATAAAAAAAAACAAAAGACTATGAACAACGGACAAAAAAAAGGAATCGCAGCAGCATTGGTAGGTATAGGAGCTGGTGCTTTTGCGTGGTGGCAATATAAAAGAATGTCACCAGAACAAAGACAAAAATTAAAATCTAAAGTTAGTGAAGCTGGTGATAGCATTAAAGACACCGCCCGCAATGTTGAATCCTCTATCAGTGAGAAATATGATCAACTTAAAAATACGACGAAAGAAAAAGTAGAAGATATTAAAAACTAATTAGTTTTTCTTATAGGAATTAATCCCGCTCCAACGCGGGATTTTTTTATTTCTTAATTTAAGAATCAAAAATCCATATCTTTATATAAAACAACTCTTATGAAAAAGCTTTTGCGTATTATAGCTGCAGCTTGGGGCGCCAAAAAGATTGGTGGCGGTAAATGTGGCTGCATTGGTACCATTGTGGTCTTTCTAATTCTTTATTGGCTACTCGGTTTTGTGTTCGATGTATTTTAACCCTGTGTATTAAGTGTTCTTTCCATCACATTCTTTTTAAGGGTGTTGGTATATTTTTTTAAAAGTAAATTTATTTTCGGGTCTATAAAGCGTTTGCAGAAAGGCCGTTCTGGGTTTGTTTTGTAATAATCCTGTAATGATTCACGTGAGGGCTTAAAGGCTGAAAAAGACAGTACTTTTGTAATTATCAATTCGCCAAAATCTTGTTGCAATATTTTAAGGTGTTGTATCGCTTGTTGTTCTTGCTTTTTAGTGAAATAATATACAGCAGACCGGTATCTCTCACGCAAACTATGGTTTGAAGTGCTTTTATGTGTATGTAAATGGATTTCAATAAGAGTTTTTAGGCTTATTCTCTCTGTATTGAAATGGACGATGACTGCTTCAGAAAAACTATTATTATTCCCTGTTGAAGCTACATACCCCTGCTCTACCCGTTCCACACCTATCAACGATTGAAACACTGCTTCGGTACACCAATGGCATCCGCCGCCCAACGCTATTTTTTGTGTGTTCATAGTTGCTTCATTATAAGCTATTCAATAAGTCGTAAAACAATTGACAACTTTCATTTAAAACTGCCTATACCTGTATGGAAATTTAATTATTTTCATCACAGTTTCCTTAATCCTTATACTTATTGCAGTCGCCTTAACTGGAAACTTTATTAAATATTCGAACTCTATATTGTTTTTTCTCTTAGGCTAACAACTACGGATGAATTTTAATTGCTTAATTTTTGTTGTGCTTTATTTTTAATACGCTTGTTATGGCCTTTATCCTTAAGGTATTGTAACATTTTCATGGATATTTTAGGGTTGTCCAATAAGAGGTTTTCAAGTTTTGGGCTTTTTTGGTTTATGATAGCATTGAACAGATTGGCGTCTAGGTTGTTTTCTTTTAATTGTAACCTTAACGCTTCTGATGCTTCATCAACTACGCCCCGTTTAATTAAAATCCTAGGATCTTTGTAAGGAGCTATCGTCTGCAATATTTCTTCTAACTTTTTAATTACTTCTTTCTTGCAAGGGGTTTTGTACTCTATAACAGGATTGTCCCAATCTGCTTTTCCATCAAAACTGTGCGTTTTCCTGTTGAAGGTTTCAAGTCGATTAACAACTTTGAGATAAAATGCACCGGTAATGTCGTTTTCAGGATGCCAATAAACGTCAATTAAGCGATTGGTAGAACGATTGTATATCATTATTAAGCTTGAACTCACAAAATTACCAAGCGTATCTTCCGTAAGATCACATTCGGGCATAATATTCCATGAAACGGTCCACCCGGATGGTACTTTTAAAGCTTGTAACCCCATACTTACAGTTTGTTTATTGTTATTTGGCTTTCTTTCTTATTCCAAGTTCAGGCTGGTTTACATCAAAAAAAACTTCAGCGTTGTAAATATTATAGATACAACTCCGCAATTGTTGACTTTCAAAAGCTTCAACTTCAAAATCGTTGTCTACTACCAAGTGTGCTATAAATTCCTCTATTCCATTTCCGCACATGCCATTGCCATACGATCCCGGTTTTGATTGATGTGAATATTTAAGTAATAGATGAAATTTGTTGTCCACTCGTTTTTCACCTACTATTTCTATACTCTCAATGTAATCATTTTTAGCTAGTGCATTTAAATTGAACGTTTCAATTTCAACACCATTAATATTGAACAGAATAGTAGCATTTGTAGCCCAACTGAACGTATGCACTGGTTTTAGATTTATCGAATGCTTTTGCCCATCATTTGTTTGCCACTCAAATGTACCTGCTTGCCAACTGCTCTCTTGCCTAAAAGTTTCCTTTGCTTTTAGTAAACGACAATTTTTATCAAACGAGTATTTAATGGGGTCTTGGGGAACAAATAGTTCTAAAAAATGATTGCAAGCATCATCATAACAAGCAAAGCCAACCAATGGTACTTTTTTTTCGGCATTATTATATTGATACCACCCGTAAACTTTTCTAAGCGTACGATGATTAGAGTTCTTATTACAAGTTTCATAAGACTCTTTCAAGTACATCATGATTTGATGCCCATTGTTTATTGTGCCTTCGTAACTTGTATATCTATTAAAATCAACTTTTTGTTCGAAGGACCAATTTGCTTGACCCATTATGCTTTGGCTCGATACTAAAAAAAACGTGATGATTAAAATTGTAACTGTTTGTTTCACTGGATTTTCATTTTAATAATTTTCTTTCGTCAACAAGTTTATAGTTGTGAATCGGTATTGACGTCGTTTTTTCAATTTTGTTCAAATTCTTAAACACTATTTTATCCGCTCTGCCTAAGTATTCAAATAGATAGTCGTACTCTACGAAAGTACGTTATTGCCTTCCGGTCACATCACATAAAGTCTGGTTTACCATTTACTCTGTACCTGATAGGCTTATCAGGTTTGATTTCTGCTATTTTGTGGTCATTACGCTTGGGAATACCAATATAATTTTTGTTTGCCGAATAGTTTAAGTAAGGGCCGAAGGTGCCGGGCTTGTTTTTTTCTATTTGGAATATTTCAAAAGCTCAAGGCTTTGAATACTTGTTAAAGAAAAATAGCTGTTGGTTTGCAGGCGTCTTATACTTTTTTTTTATCGTTCGGCTCCAATCCATTACTATTTTGAATAATTACAAGGTCAGCTGTTTTAAACTCTTGCACTTGTTTTGTATCACTCGGTAAACGCAATGTATTATCCATCAAGTAACCTGTTTTTGAAACAAAAAGGTCTCCCGTTTGTTAAAAAGTTGCAGGCTACTGCTGTATAGTCGGTTTTTTCAATTCTTTTGACCGATTTTAATAGTTGAATTACTTCTGGCATTCTTGTAGTAGTTTTTTTAACTTCCCTAATGAGTTTTTAACCAATCCTGGCGGTGCCTGTCTTGGGTTTCATACATTTATGATTAAATTCAACAACCATCGAGACTTGTATTTATTCCGTTTCATCAAATGTTACCGTTTGTTCACCAACACCCATTGCACTTGGTGTGTATGTAACAGGCTTAGGCTTTAAACTTTTAAACACCACCGTTTTCAAATTTTTTTTCTTAGCATCGTCCAGTAGCTTTTGATAGTTTTCTTGCAGGTCGGAAAGGTTTAGACAATAACTAATATAGACATCTCCAAAAGAATGTCCGCGGAAACTTTTTTCATTGGTATAATTATTTTTTAGCCATTCACCTATGTCTTTTTTTAGAGGTTGAGCTATTTCCCTGGACGGCATCAGTTTATCTCCATCATAGTTGGTGAAAGTTACTTTGTATATTTTGGTAACACCACGAATGTCTTCTGAGATAGATTTTGCAGTACCATAAAAATACATTGTATACTGCTTGCCATAGTCTGGGCTATCGGCTGGATCGCCTATAAGTCCGTATTTAGGGTTGTACTGTTCAGTACACCATTGCTGTGCGTTGGCTGCACTAGTTGCAATTAATAATAAGGTAGTGATGAGTACTGTTTTCATAATTTTTGAAATTTGTAAGTTTTAGTGTTTAATTGCTTTGTCAAAGCTTGAACACATTCATTGTTTATTATTCAAATTCTGAATAACCATACAGCTCAGATACAGAATCATATTTTACAGGTATAATTTCTTTTCCAGATTTATTTATATAGCCCCATTTGCCATTTACAAATACACTGGCCATTCCATTGTAGAATTTATTGGCTTTTTCGTATTTAATGTCTGTGATTTCTTTTCCGGTTGTATCTATATAACCATATTTACCGTTTAACTCTACTATCGCTATACCTTCTGAAAGGTCATCAACCGAGGTATAAGCTTTGTTGAGGCGAATCTCTTTTTTTTCTTTGAGGTTTAATATGCGATATTGACGACGAGAATTTGCAATAGCATATCCATTTGAAGGGATATCAATAAAATCATAAAAGGGCCTTATTGTCATATTATTGTATTTGTCAACAGAACCCGCCTTTCTATCTTTCCATACAACAGCAACACCACCAGAAAAGTTGCTTGCACGGTCATACTTTAAAGGAATAAGTTCATTGCCGGTTGTACTTATAAACCCCCATTCTCCATTTAGTTTTACTCTTGCCCTGTTTTCATTAAAATAACGCACATCATCATACTTTATAGCTGTAATTTCATTACCTGTTCTGTCTATGAAACCATATTTTTCATTTAACTTTATTATGGCAAACCCATTTTTGTATTCACTTATATAGTCGTATTTAAAAGGAGATAATTCATTTCCCGATTTATCGATAACACCAAATTTCCCGTTTAGGCTTACTGCTGCCAGTCCTTCGGAAAAACTTCTTGCAAACTCATATTTTAGAGGCACAACTTCTTTACCAGTTCTATCAATGAAGCCCCATTTGGCTTTAGTTTCATTCATGCCAGGATCAAATATATCATCTGCTTGTTGGTAAATTGATTTTACTGCTGCCAAGCCTTCTGAAAAATCCTCGGCACCATCATGTTTAGGATTAGGGGGTAAATGTGTACCTTTCTTTAAGTCAAAAAAGCCTGCGTAATAATCACCCTCCATTTTCACCATCAAATTTGACGATTTATTTACTTTCCAGTCTTTGAAGGGTATCAATTCTTTTCCTGTGCTTAGTATAGAACCAACTTTTCCATTTAAACTTACTACGGCTGTTCCTTCATGAAAATGGGATGTACCTTCATATTTTAGTGGTATGACCTCTTTACCGTTTTTGTTGACATAGCCCCATTTCCCATTTAATTTTACATATGTTAAATCACTGCCATCTTGGGCATTGACCGTAAAACTGAAAACAAAAAGCATTGCTACTACTACAAGAATTGAGTGTTTCATAATTTTTAAAATATTTAGTTGAGAAAAGTTATTTTTTTAGTCTAATTTTTCAAAATGATTTATAACATAGTATTAAAGGTTATTCGTACTTTCTATAGTGAAACAAATTTTAATCAAACCGCAACCCGATGCAAAATGAAAACACAGAGTTATTTATTTCTTCATCATTAAAACCTTCTTTAGAGTCGTCATAAATGTTACTGAGGCCTAAATTGTATTCAAGCCTTAAAAACAGCGTTCCGGCAGGGCAAAATTCAGCACCCAGGTTTACTCCATATTCAAACTTCGAAACATCATCGATCAAATCGGTTTCATCCCCTTCGTCATTTTCCCTGATAGCATTAATAAGATAGCCTACTTGCGGACCAGCATAGAGTTTAAACAGGTACGTATCGTATTTAAAGTTACCAGCAAGGTTAATGTAATCGAGCTTCGTTTTTCCGTTCAACACATCGCCACTTACAATGTTTCCGCCATCCAATAAGCCCTGCTGACTATACTGAAGGTCTGGTTCAAGATAGAATCTATCTGCTAATTCAAGTTCGCCAAAAGAAATTCCGAACATTAACCCAAATTTTGAGTTGCCATCGGCATCACCACTTAGGTTTGCTAAGTTACCCCCTGCATAAAACCCAGCTCTATCTTGGGCGGTGGTATATTGACATGTAAAAGATAAAATAACTGCTAAAATGTATAACTTCTTGATCATAATCATCAATAATTTGATTCGTGAAAAACTTAAAAAGTGTAGGAGTTTTCCACAATACCCAAAATTGGGTAGATTTTAATTAATCAGAATCTTATATAATCCAATCGGTTGAAGAATACTTAGTAACCTACTGCACTTAATTAAAGATCAAAAAGAAAGAGTTGTTATTAATTCAATTGGGCAAGTAGCTATTGGAATAAACTCTGGCGACAAGTACCAACTGATACGGGCGAATTGCGTATTAAATTATAATTACCAAAACGACACATTATATTAAAAAAAGCCTTCTTAAACAGAAGGCTTTTAATTTTAAGTGTGCTATTTTATTTTTCTCGAAGTTTTAACCCTTTTATCCAAAAAATTTCAGACTCGTAAAACAAGAATAGTATTTCTTTTTTGGTGCCAGATTCACCTCTTGGCACTTTCTTTATAAACCTTGCTTTCGTATTTGTAAAGTCTAAAGTATATTTTTCATCTATATCAGTTTCTTTATCAACAAGAAAAAGAACACTTTTTTTATCTGCCTTCCACGTTCCTTTTCCATAAGAATTCTCTTTGGGCTGTGTAGGGTCAATATTTCGGTAAAAATGAAATGTAAAGGTACCATCTGGTTTTAAGGAAAGTGTATATTCTATCACGGTACTATCTTTGGTTTCACTTCTATATCCATATTCTCCTGCGAACTGAGTTTCTTGAGAAAATACAATCAAAGTAAAGAAAAAAAGAAAAAAGGGTAGCGTTGATTTCATATGATTGAAGGGTTGATTTATTAGTACCCCCTCAATTGTTGTGCCAGTATAAATCATAGATAGTTCGTATAAACTATACTTATGCATTAAATTTATCGATTCTGTACAAAAACAATTCTTCTTCGTCATCTGGAAGATGTGTTGTTCCAGTTTGCTTAAGCCCTAACTTCTCTAAAAGTTTTTGTGAAGCAATATTATTTTTTGAAGTATACGCTTGAATACGTTCTATTCCGAATTCGGAAAAGGCAACAGTCATTATTTTAGAAGCTGCTTCAAATCCATAACCTTTTTTTTCATATTCAGGTAGAAAAGCAAAACCAATATCCACTCCCGTTACTCCTTCTCTATCATAAATTCCACAAGAACCTAATTTGCTATCATCACTTTTTCTAATTACAGTGTAATTACCATAGCCAAGTCGTTCCAATTGTGGAATCATTTTAGCTTTAATATATTTTTTTGCATCTTCTAAAGAACCAATATTTCGGTCACCAATATAGGTAAGCCATTTAGGGGTATTTAATAACTTGAAGATTAAGTCGGAGTCTTTTTCTATTGTAGGACGTAAAAGTAATCGTTCTGTTTCGAAGGTTTTGTAGGTCATTATTTGTATTTAATGAAAAAAACACCAAAAGTGGAAACATCAAATATACCTAAATCACTTTATTTTTTTTCATCTTTTTAGTTTCATAAAAAACCTATCGGTTAAACGATATAAGTATGTGTGACGATTTTAGAACTTTATGACTACCTGAAAAAAAAGTTGGTTAGTACGAATTGAAAATGTATATAATCTTTATGTTTATCTGTCCAGCCATAAGTCTATCAACCCATCAACGGTTGCAGCACTGCCTTCTATAAGTTTTTTGGGTTCGAAGGTATCATAAAGCCGCCATGTACCGTTAGTTTTTAAGGCGCAACCGTAGGTGTAATCGAGATGAACGTACTTAAAATCGTCAAAACTGGGTTCAAAGACTAATATAAAATTACTATTGTAGTACCCCACCTTGTTATTTTTCCAGACTTCATAAGTTCCTGTATTTTCATGGTGTATAATGTTATCATATTTTTGGGGAATACTTTCAGATGCCTGACCTTCACCTACATAAATCCCAAATAATTTGGTTTTTTTATTTCTTCCCTTAAAGTAATATCCGTTTTCATCTAAAGCCTCTAATAAATCTACATTGTATTTTTTTCTAATGTTTTCCATCATTTCTAATTGACCTCCATTAAATCTTGTTGCTGGCGGAACTTCTTTAATAGAGTCATACAAGAAATCATGACTTAGGTAAAAGAAGTCATGGTCGCTTAGCTCAATTAACCCCCATTTATCACCTACTCTAACTGCTATTTTATTGATACTATCAACAATTCGCTTATCTTCATTATAATCTATGTCATACGTGAAAATAGTGTCTTTTTTACTGCTGATTTCTACTTCATCAAAACCCATTTTGGTTTCAACTTCTTCATTGTATAAATTTATAAGATAGGTTTTTCCTTTGCGGTTGGCTAATGTAAATCCGCGTTGCTCCATAACTGAAGTAGGAAACTGAAAGCTATATTTTTTGCTTTCTTTTTCCATAAACAGGCTTTCATAACCTGAATGAAACAATACCCAATTTCCTTTCTTGTTTTTTAAGCGAAAAGGAAAGTCTGGACTAGTATTGGGGTTAAATTCAATAGCTATGGCACTTTGTTCTTTTAAAAAAGCGTTGACTAGACTTTTATTTGTTTGAGGTGTTATTTTGTATTCTTCATCTGTTTTTTCGTCGTAATAGACTTGTGCTTTAACGGTGGTGGCTAAAAGTAAAGTAAAGCATAGTATTGCTATTTTAAGTAGGTTTTTCATTTAATCGTGGGTTTTGGACAATGCTCCACATCTTTAGGGACAACAATTAATTGGCCATCGAGTTGTACGTTTATTTTCCATTTATAAATCTATTTCCGGCATCATCATATTTTAGGGGAACAATTACTTTAGCTATTTTATATTTCCAAAGCTTCACTATTGCTAATCCTTCTGAAAAAGGATAAAAACTAAAACAGCTAAAGTTGAACGTATTGTCCATTTGATGCTATTAGATTTTATTTTAATTCACCACCATATCTGCTTTGGTGTCGCCATCTTCAAACAGTCTTCCGGTATTGTTTGGTATTAAATTACCATTGGGGTTACCCCGATCGTCCAGCATCATATTGGCCATTTGAAAATCGATTATCCCGGTATCGAACAAATCACCTGAAATGGCTTCAACACCTATATATGTATGACCATTTCCGTCTTCAAGTTCTTGTTTTACAAATACCGAAAAGAAGGTGCCCTCGCCTATTATCAAAGCGCCAGAACCTTCGCCGGTGGTACCGGTAGCGGCCTCGTACGATTCAACAAAGACTGACAGGTCCTCGTTGTCCTGTTCGGTAAATATGTACTCCAAGTCTGGGAATTCTGTTCCGGGTGGTGAATCGTTCTCAAGACTGGATTGCAATAATAGTAATGGTGAAGCGAGATACTTCCCTTCAATATTTGGTGGGTCTTCGCCAGTATTTATATTAAAGCCCATTTCAACCATTGCATCGACCACTTCAGGTGTTAAATATTCGTGTAGGGCTGCCATAGAAGCATTCTGCTCTTCCCTATCTTCTTTACTACAAGATAGAAAAATAAAAATAGTGGCTATAAATAGATATTTTAGATTCTTCATTGTCATGCTCGTTTTCATAATAAATTATTTAGTTGTTGAATAAAGTTTGTAGGTTTAAAATATGTGAGGTTTTTATAATTTTCAGATTTTAAATTATCGATTGTATTTATAAAGCATCTTCATTATTGCATTGATTTTTCGTATCCGGTAAGCCAACCCAGCTATTCCCACTGCCATGATCCATAGTTATAGTATCTGCTTTAATTTTTTGCAGTGATTTTTTTTCAGAAGATTGGGCGGTAGCAACGTGCGTTACGAATATTGCCACTAATAACAATAGCGTTTTCATCATGTTAGCATTTGTTGGGAAGTTTAATTATTATGCTACATAAATAAAATACCCAAAATTGGGTATATTTAACCTGCTTATTTTTAGCGCTTTACCTTTTGAATTATAAATTAAAAAATTTACTGAATGAAAATAGAATATTCGTTATATTTAACTTTTGTCTTAAAAGTATAATTTGAAATTAAACTAATAGTATGTATCCTTGGTATCTTAAGGTGATTTTTTTTGTAGTGTTGATCTTTACTAGTTCGTGTAATTCACAAAACCCTACCGATACACGTCAAGCGATGTATGTTGCTTTACCAACAAGCACCGTGAAAGTAACCAATACCGAGGGTAATTGGTTGGTGTACGAGTTACACATTAAGGCTGCTGCTATAGATAAAGTGGAAGTGTATTATAACGATGCGTTGCTACAAACATATACCGATTTTATTACCAAAGACGATTTACATTTAGCCAGTATTTGGTTGCCATATCCACAAACAGGCTGGAATAATAAGGAACTAACCCATCTATTTTACTATACGAACAATGATGGTGCTAATCTGGTAGAAAACGTTACCTTACCTATTAATGAACAGTATTCCGACGCGAAAAACATAGCCTTTCCCGTCCCTCAAGGTGTCTGGCTTGCGGAAGGAGCTCCCAGCAGCACTTCCTACCACACAAGAGCAATATTCCCTTACCCTGAACCTATTTATGATACTGAACAAGAAGGTTATTTAATCGGAAATAACCCCCAACGGTATGCTATCGATTATGCTCAACTTGAAAATGGACTGCCATATAAAAACGATGGTCTAAAACTTGAAGACTGGTATTGCTATAATCGTCCTGTCTTAGCTGCCGAAGGAGGAATAGTTCTCTTTACTGAAAATTCTATTCCTGACCATCAAACACCAGGGGAATTAGACTACCCTATTACAGCCGATAACGTCACGGGCAATGTGGTGTACATAGAACATCCCGATGGTTCTATTGGCACCTACTGTCATTTAATCCCTAATTCCATTTTAGTACAAAAGGGAGATGTAGTCACTACTGGACAAGAATTAGGGCGTTTGGGGAATTCTGGAAACTCATCTGCACCACATTTGCATATGCATGTACTTACCAACCCAGAAGGCAAGCAAATACAGAAGTATGAGGACGGACTCTATTTTGAAAGTCTTCCGTACGCTTTTTCACAGTTTAAAAAGCTAGGGCAATTACCACCGGGGTACTTAGATGAACCACCGTTAACTCCTTTCACTCCTACTACAGATGAAATTTTTAATCACGCATTACCATCAGAGAGTGATGTGATTAAGTTTTAACTACCTAATAGCGTCATTATAAACTTCTAAGCAGCTATCTAAAGAACCTCCTTGTTCATGAATACATTTACAAAACTCATAGCCAGCATCTTTATTGGATGTTTCAGTAAACTGTTGTTTACAATCTGAAAGTGAATTTCTAGGCATAATATCATATCCTTTTATAAAGAAAGCTATAACCAAAACGATGGTAGCTACTACTCCTGCAAAAAAAAGTATTGGAAATTTTAAACTATATTTTTTAGGCTTTTCAAAAACAATGTAATTATGAGTTCTTTTAAAAGGCAAAACATACTGTAGCTTATCGTAATTCCATACAAGTAAAAATATATTGGCTAGAACCATAAGCGGCGCAGTCATTAACGAACCTTCAAACCGAACGGCAAACGAAAGAATACAAATATTCACGATAATAGGAAAATATAGTATTGCTCCTAAAGTAACCGTTCTAGGTATTAATAATAAAACAGCTGCTATCACTTGTGCATAGCCTATCCAAGTATAGTAATACCCTGTATGGTGCAAAGCTTCTAAGTATGTTCCCATTGGATGGATAATGGATAACCCACTGGCAAATCGTTCTCCCAGTATTTTAACCATTCCGGCGGCTATAAATCCAGCGGCTAAAGTAACCCTACAGAAAATAGAAAATAACCAATACCATCTATTGGTCTTAATTTTTAAATAATAAGCGTGAAAGTTTGTTATAGCACTCACAAATAAAAAGGATTACTTTTCTTTAGGTTAACGATGTTGATCCAAGAGAATTACATTCCCATCTGGGTCGGTAACCGTTATACTAGCAGGCCCCGATGTAGTCTCATCTATTTCATTTTGAATAGCAATACCCTTACTCTTTAGCTCGCTTTGTATCTTTCTTATATCGGTAAAATCATCTACATTATTACCATCCTCATCCCACCCAGGGTTAAAGGTTAAAATGTTGTCTTCAAACATTCCTTGAAATAACCCTATTAACGAGTTCTCATTTTTCATAATGAGATAGTTCTTTTCTAAATCACCTCCCAGTACGGTAAATCCGAGGTTTTCATAGAAAGTTTTAGAAGCTTTAATGTCTTTTACACTCAAGCTTACAGAGAAGGCACCTAATTTCATAGTTTTATTATTATTTGTTACTACTGTTTGGTTTATTGAACTGACCTTATTGTTTTTGGTAATTTGGTTTATGGGTTTACCAACAAAACCAAATAGCAGTGCAATTATAAATCCTAAACAAACTAAACCAATGTTTTTCATAATAGAGATGTTTTATGCCGGATATTTAAAAAAAGGTAAGACATATGTTCCATAATTTGACTTTATACTTTACTAGTTTTAAAAGTAACTATATAGGCATACTAAATTGAAATATTGTTCTTTCCTCTGTAGAGTCAACCGATAATGTTCCTTTGTGTGCTTTAGCAATTTCAGAAGCTATATATAACCCCAAACCTAACCCGGACTTATTATTGGCAGAATTAGTTGTAAAGAATGGTTTAAATAGGTTTTTTATTTTATCATCTGGAATTTTCTCACCAGAATTTGTAACGCTAAGTTCAAATACTCCGTTTCCTGATTGTATATCTGTGTGAATAGGTTTATTAGTCGCTCCATGTTTAACTGCGTTGCCTAAAAGGTTTGAGTACAACTGACTTATTCTATTAATATCACAAGTGAATTTTTCTTTCAGGTTAATTTTAATTTCAACCTCATGTTTCTTATCAACAGTGGTGATTTCCTTAGTAACCTGCTGCAATATTTTTTCCAATTGTTGATGATTATTTGAAAGTTCTAACCGTATGCCCTCACCCAAATGACCTTTAGCAAAATCTAATAAGTTGTCTATCAAACCTTGCATTCGGTATGATGTAGATTTTATAGTACTCGCTTGTCTATTGGCTATTTCCGGAAGATCCATCTTTAGTAGAATATCAGCACACATTCTCGTAGTGCCAATAGGGTTTCGTAAATCATGACCCAAAACGGCTATAAAGGTTTCACGTAATTCACCAATATGCTTCTCTTCTTTCAGCTTTATATTTAAATCGGTTAGCTTTTCTATCGCATCTAAGTGAAAGGATATTAATTGTGCATAAAGTTCAAACAGTTCACGTGTCTCTTTTTTATCAAGTTTTACAGGTTTAGGGTCTATGGCGCAGAGGGTACCAAAAAAACTACCATCACTCTTAAATATGGGGAAGGATATATAACTTTGAAATCCATACTTGGCAGGGGTATGATGATTACAATAGATTTCGTTGGTTGCCACCTCATCTATGATAACAGGATTTTGATGTTGGCGAATTTCATTACATAGTGTGGTCTCCAAAATTAACTCATCTCCTGTTTTAAGGCCAAAGTTTATTTCGTCTTGTGCCATACAAGTAATCCACTTTTCATCAGTGACTCTTGCTACAGCTGAAAACCGCATACCGGTAGTTTTACAAATGACATTTAAAAGTGAAGGTATTGCTTCAATTTGGACAATGTTATCAATGTCATTTTGTAAAAATGGATCTATCGTATTTTTTAACATATACACGTTTATACATGTTAAAGATAGTAATTATTTTTTTTTAATATCTAATGACATAAAGCACATATCCACAAGGGTCTAGGGTCTCTACCCTCCCCCATGTTGCTTAACTAATTCATTGCTTAGCGTAAAACCTAGATTCCCACCATCACACCAATTCCAAAGGCTAAGGTCTTTAGTTTGTAGTCCGATTCTTTAAAGAGGTTTGTTACACCTTGGTTGTAATCTACTGCAGCCTGAAGTGCTATTCTTTCGGTTATAGCATATTCCAAACCACCGCCTATAGTAGCACTTAGGGCATAGCTATTGGTAATGATATCTTCTTCCAATAGAAAAAGGTTAGTAACCCCAACTTCTGCAAAGGGTCTCAGTGTATTTTTAAGAAAATAATACTTCAATGTCACTGGTATTTCAATAAAACTTAAATCAGCGTCTTGCGGACTCGGCAGCACTTCAAAGTCGCATACTTCACAGTAAAAAGTTGACGTGAAATCCATATTAGAATAGTTGATTGCAGTATTTACAGAACTTTTCTCCCCTAATCCATATTCAAGGGTAACTCCCAATCGATAATTCGTTTTATCATACTCGGCATTAAGGCCTTGGTATTGATCAAATTCAATCGTATCATCGCTTAGGTTTTCTACCAGACTCATAGTTAATCCTATTCTAAATTTACTTTTATTTTCTTGTGCAGATAAACTGCAAGTGAATAAAAGAATTATAATACTAATTAATAGTCTATGTTTCATAATTAAAAGATTATTATTATAATATTTAATTGTTCAAAAGTGCTGCTACTTCAATGGCGCAACCCCAAGCTACTGTAAACCCAGCTCCACCATGACCGTAATTATGAAAGACTGAAGGATAGGTGTTGTCAAACTCAAAACGGACTTCATGTCGCTTAGGTCTCAACCCTACAATTTCTTCTATAATTTCTGGTTTTTGTTGTGACAATCCATTTGCTAAGAGTCTATCTATAATGATGTCCGTGTCACTTTGTTCTACTTGAAGGTTCCAATCATCTAAATAATCTGTTCCCCCTATTACACAATCGGTACTTCGGTTTATTATGTAACTTAACGCTCCTTTTTTTGTAGAGTCGGCTCCCGAAGGAATATCCATTTTTTTACATCGTAAAATTTGTCCGCGCATGGGTTGTAACGCGTTATCGTTACACAATTTTTTTGCTCCCAATCCTGTACAGTTTATAACTAATTCATCCAGTTTTGCTGCCTCTTCTAAACTCGTAACTTCCTGTTGTATAAAAGTTCCTTTGTTCTCTATGAATCGCTCAAATAGATGCGGCAGGTATAAACCGGGTTCTGCTAATGGAACAGTTGAAATAAAAGCCATTTCTATCCCTTTAGGCAATTCAGATGGTGTAGCCTTTCTGGTGGTTCCTTTTGGCATTTTTAAAGCCCAATCGGTATTGCTCTCGTTGTCATAGGCGGTTATAAACGGTATAAACGTGACCCCATTACCTATTTTCGTTTCCTTTTTATATTCTTTATAAGCGAGCGAAGCCCAATTATTGGTCTTTTCCTTGGGATAAATCTCAAAGGGGAACCAAATAGCGCCCACCTTGCTCGATAAAGTTTTATTGAAACGTTCTTTTGCAACAATCCTAACCTTAAGTCCTTTTTCCTGTAACTTAATGGCTGTGGTAAGCCCTATAATGCCGCAACCGATGACCGTTACCGACTTCATAATTTTATTTCACTTTTTATAGCTTTCCCCGGAAATGTCTCCGGTAGCAGGTTGCCGTTTTCAATTAATATAGTGCCATTGATAATTACATAGTCCATCCCGGAAGATTTTTCAAAACCACTACTATATGTGGCGTTATCTTTCACGTTGTCAAGGTCGAATAACAATACATCAGCATAACATCCTTTTTGAATCCGCCCTCTAAGTTTCATTTCAGGAACTACGGTCTCTAAAACCTTTGCAGGCATCAGGGTCATTTTACGAAGTGCCGTTTGAATACTCAATAACTTCTTTTCTTTCACATACGTATCTATGGTTTTACTAAATGTACCGGATGACCTTGGATGCCCTGACGGTGAATAGCCTCCACCATCACTGGCAATCATGGTTACACTTGATGAAATGGCCTGATCTACCCATTGTTCTTTCATCATATGTACAATGACAGATCCCCCTTGTTTTCTATATTTTTTAAATGTTTGTGGCGTTAAACGTTCCCCCGTTTCTACCCATTGCAGGTCGTTATAAGTACAGCCCAACCGTTCCTGCCATCCTTCATTGAAGATAGCAGAACCAAGTTCGGTATTTCCTGCTGTATAAGGGTATAACTCAGTAGTAATAGGATTTCCCAATGCTTGTGCTTTTTCAACGGATTGTAAACAAAATTCCGTGTCCTTACGCGCCATACTAGGTAAATGGCAAAGGTGTAATTGCGCTTCGTTTATAATAGCATCGTGAATTGCTTGTTGAAACGCTATAGTTCCTCCTTCCCTAACGTGTGAAAAGATGGGGACTTTATATTCCCCAGCAAACGCATAGATGTCTGCAATTTCTTCTATTGAAGCATTGGGTAAATACCCAACCGGCAGCCCAATACCGATGGCACCTTTTTCAATCGCGGCTTTAAGTTTGTTCCGTACTGCTACATATTTGCTTTTGGGTAATGCTAATTCAGCAACAGAATCAGTAAGCTCTTCATATATAGTTTTGTAAACCCTATCGCTATTGGCAATCGTTTTGTTTCTGTAAGCTAAATGACAAGCAGACGCACCAAAGTTTAGTAATGCCCTTCCTTTTCTTGCCTGATAATACTGGGTGAGGGTGTCAACACCAATTTCCAACTCCAATGCTGTGGTCACACCATCAAAAGCTTGGTACAAGTTTTCTTTATTGGTTTGCCCGTGCGCATGTAAATCTATAAATCCGGGTGATAATATCTTGCCCGTACCATCAATTACTTTCGTTCCCTTAAGTTTTTCTGTACTAATCGCAGCAATCTTATCTTTAGATATAGCTACATTCAACACTTCATCTGTATTGGTTTCCGGATCAATAACTCTGGCATTCTCTATAACAATATCGTAGGTGTTCGCAGTAGCTTCCTGTGTTTGGCCATTATAAGATACCAGCAGCAGAACAAGGGAAATGAAAAATATTTTCATAGCAGTATTTTATTTTTTTACAGCTGTAAATGTTCCGTTAGGTTGGTGCAAAATGAGTTTTGCTTCTTTAAATTCTGCCTTATATCCGGATAGGCCTTTTACTACAAATTCATTTTCTTTTATAGGAATTAAAGCATATTCAGGTTGTCCCGGAACCAATAGCATAAGCGTATCATCTTTTATAGAAACCTTTAATTCTGCGCCAGAAAGAAAATAGCTACCCGCATAGGTGTTTAATGTTTCTTTTGAAATAATAACTTCATTCGGGCTTCGCTTAAAGTATAGCGGTTCTAAAGTAGGTTCCAATTTTAAATTAACCCCTGCAATATCCCCTAAATCGTCAGTTTGAAAATTGAAGTTAAAACCTGAACCGTCACTATCAACTTTACTACCTTTCACTAAATAAGGTTCAAAAATATCGTAATGCGTGTGTTTCAAATACGCTTTTTCTCTTGTGAATTGTGCCCAAAGGGAATCATTTTCAACCTCAACATTAATTGTTCCGTAGCCTTTATGCTCATACTTTCCTGTATATTCTATCAAACTATGTGTTGGGGTGGTATTAGCAACTTTGCTCTCTATTTCGGTTTTCTTCTGTTCCTCCTTTTGCTTTTTAAGTTGGTCCAGCTTTTCTTGGTAATAAGCTATCCAGTCTGTTTCTTCAAGCTCCAATAGGTAATCAGATATCGTGTTTCTTACCAAGGTTGGCAAGGCAGAGCCGTCTTGGTTAGCGAGTACCACAATACCCAACTTATCAGTGGGAAAGAAAGCGGCGTTTGCCGAAAAGCCATCAATGTTTCCACCGTGCTCTAATCGATAATGACCTTTGTATGATGAGGTCATCCAGGCGTAGCCATAACTATTTAAATGTTGATCTGGAAATTTCTCATCAGCGATTCCATTTCCAATCAACATAAGCGGGTTGATTGCTTTTTTAACGTAAGCCTTAGGTAACACTTGGGTATTATTGAATTTCCCTTCGTTTAACCAAACTTTCAACCAATTGGCCATTTCTTTGGCGCTACTGTTTATACTTCCTGCCGGACTTATGGCTGCAATGTTGTAATAAGGGGTTAGAGTATTCGTTGTAAAATCTTTTAATACATACCCTTTAGATGCATTGGTAGCTTGTTCCAGCTCTGCAATACTCACGTTAGATGTGGTCATCTGTAATGGCTTGAAGAAACGTTCCCGAATATTGTCTTCCCAACTTTTTCCCGTAAGCTTTTCTATAATCACACCTTGCGCCAAATACATAAAGTTGTTGTAATGCCACTGCTCTCTAATTCCCGTAAACGGTTTATGGTATTTTACACGAGCCAAGAGGCTGTCTTTATTCTCGGTAGGGAATAGATACCAAGACAAGTCGTGTCTGGGCAGCCCGGTTCTATGGCTTACCATGTCCAATAGCGTAAGATTGTTATTTAAATCGTTGTTATAGAACTCCAACTCCGGAAGGTATTTCCTCGGACTATCATTAAAAGACAACCCCTTTTCATCCTCCATAATACCCAATAAGGCAGTGGTAAAAGCTTTTGAAGTAGAACCTATGGCAAATAACGTGTTTTCATCTACAGGCAGCTGCTTGTCAAAATCCTTGTACCCAAATCCTTTTGAATACAGTGTTTTGTCCCCTTGAACAATAGCTACTGAGAAACCCACAGTTTGCGTGGCTTCTTGTAATGCTTGTAGTTTTTTATCAAGTTGTTTTTCGTTGAGGTTAAATTGCGCAATTGCAACAGTAGAAATAAGTAGCGCTGCGAATACAAAAAGCTTTATTTGCATAGTTTGGCTTTAAAGAGGGTTAGTTGTTGTACTTACTAACAGTATTCAATACCTGCTAGTTTATGGTTTAAAGTTACTTATTTTTGGGTTTAGTACCACGCTTCAACAAAACCATCTTATGTCATTTTCATTTTTAAACCTATCTATTATTTGTTTTAAAAGCTATTAAATAAGGTTTCAACGGAATATCATCCGCTGTCCTAAAGTTGTTTGTAATGAATATTTGGTATTCCGTATTCGGCTCCAGTGTTACCGGAATTGTCCAATGCGTATTATCTTCAGTCCAATGTCTGCCGTTTAAAGTGCCTTTAGGAAATGCCGCTTCTCCTAATTCGCCATAATCCACACCTGTATTATATCCGTTTAGGGGCCGTGAAAATTCTATGGTTATTTCCTTGGTATTAGGACTTACGTTTTGGCTATTGTTTTCAAACTGTTTAACCTTCAACACTGTGGGACGTTTACGCTCAAAGGTTTTATATATTTCTTCGAGAGGTGCCGAGAAATAGTTGGCTTTTTTAATAAATGCCTCGACTTCCTCCTCATTGGTATAGTCTAACTCAATCATCGTTTTAATGGCCTCCTTTTTATTTTCTGCTTGATTGTAATAGTTTTCACAAATTTGATACCCTACGTAATACCCTAAATCCCGCATCCCGAATTCATTTTCCGTATTGCCGTTTAACCACTTAGATTGATTGTTACTGTAGAACATTTCATTTTCAAACACTTCTCTAATTCTATTGGCATGTGCTTTCCCAAACGCTATCTGTGGATTGGGCGATGCTGTATCGAGGGCTTTTGTAGCTACAAACTCTGCCACTCCTTCATATATCGTTAATGAAAGTATGTTGAATACTTGTGGTTTTTGTTGCGTATGCACGTACTCGTGTACATTTAAAAATACAAGGTGATCTTTAGGGTTTGTTTTAAAGTGAGTTTTTAAGTGCGCCAACCGTTCTGGGAATTCACTGGTTACTGTAGTACTATCGGCCATTGAGATTTCCGAACCTATTAAAACCAAACTATCTATGGTAGTCCCTCCTGTACGAAAAGCACCCACGGTTAGATATATTTTAGCGGGTTTTAATTCCGGGTACAGTGTTTTTAGTTTTTCTATGCCCCCTTCTAACTCATCCCCTATTTGGTTTGCTTCTAAGGTGTTTTTTCGATTTGAATTCCAAAACTTTGGGTAGTTGTTTATGGAATGAATATAATCTTGTGCCGTATAATTTCTTACTTCTCGAATACCTTCTAAACCAGCTGTTCCCTTTTTAAAATATAAGCTATCCAGGTAGTTGTATTGTAAAACAGAATCTTGTGTGGTGGTAATGTTATCATACGCTTCCCAAAAGTTTGTAATATCTGTGGTTATAACGTTTTCGTTTATAGGCTGTCTGTTTTGGCAACTTACGAAGATGATTCCTGCAATAAGTAAAATAAGCGTTCTCTTCATAGATTGATACTTTATATTTCGGTTTGCGTATCCATCCTATAAATATATACATAAATGGTTTATAGTAATTATAAAGCCTTTAAAACAACACCATAAAATCACATAATTGGGTATACTATTTTTACATAGAAAAGTCTGATTTTTGTACCCCTTCATTAATTTGAATACGTTGATGTTCCATTGTGATGGCATTGCCTTGATAGGTAGTAGTTGTTTTAAACGGAAGTATAAAGTCACCCACTTTACGATAATCGGAATAAAAAACTATAGTAGCTTTATTGTCCTCTTGTAGTCCATCAATATAATTGATTACCTTTATCAATAGACCGGAATCAATATCGAAATACATTTTACTCTTATTAATGCGTACCATATAGGTTTTAATACCATCTTCTATAGTTCGTTTTTTTGCTTTCTTATCCATTTTATAAGTTTTGTTGGGTACAGGGATCAATGTTCCGGCAGTCTTAGCTAAAGTAGTAACTCTATCATATGGCAACGAACTTCGTACGCCACCCTGATTTTGATACCCCTCTTCCCCATTGGTAACTTCTTTCATGACTTCAACCCCATTAAAAGAGATTGACTGTGAATAATTATTGGGCTTCATAGACTTGATATCTAGGTCTACAACACCCCCTTCCATGGTTAATTTAGACTTAAACCGTGCTGTTTTAATACCTTCTAACGCTTCTCTCCCACCAACAACACGCATATAATTATCGATAACACTTTTAGTGGTTGTTATCTCCTCCTTGTTGGTATCGGCAGAAGGATCGTAGGAATCATATTGCGATGCTGTATCAACTTCGGTGTATGGGTTTTCTTCTTGATAAAATCTCCCTACATAAGAAGCAAAATTAACTGGGTTATAGTTTTCAGGAGTGACTGTAGTCCATATAACAAAATTAGACCGGGAACTCTTTACGCTCTCTATCATCTCAATAAAGTTTGTTGCTTCCTTTTCCGAAGAAAAGTAATACGATTGCCGCGTAAGTTGTTGTCCTTTATCAATATTTTCTACATAAAACAGATTGAACAGATCTATATATTTTTTAAATTTAGTAGTAAAGAGTTCTGTTACGGGTAGTTTTGCTGGCTTTTCCAAATACGATACCTGAAGGTGTTTGTAAGGCAATCTAATAGTGGCCTCTCGGGGCTTTTTGGTTTCAACATCATAATTTACTAAAACCACATACACATCTTTAAGGTCATTCTCTTCAATAGATGCTAACATATTGCCTAAGCTATGTTTTTTAGATCTCAACACTTCAATACGTTCTTGCATATAAGTGTTATGCGATGCTAACTCTTCTTTTAACCGAAGGTTGGTTTGCTTTTGTAAAATAGCCCTTCGTTCTGCATCTGCTTGTCTTTTGGCTTCTCTGCGTTTCGAGTCTTCAATAATGGCATTCGTAATATTCATCACCACATCACCTATGGCCTCACCCATGGCTTGAGCACGGTCCCGCTCTAATTGCTGCCGCGTCAATAAGTTATTGTAATCGTTCATAAGTTTTTGACGCTCAGAAGCATACTGAGAACTACTTGAGGTTGAAGACGAATAACCAGCCCCAACAAAGTCGGGGTCGGCAAGCATTTTTTCAATGCGCTTTTTTTCTTCTTCTTCAGCTTCTTCTTTTTTACGTTCCTTCTCCATGTTTTCAGCAATCTTTTCCTGAATCTTTAACTCATCCTGTACCCGTTGTTTTTCTTTCGCTCTTTCATTTTCAAGACTCTTTTGAAAATCGAGGCGATTAGATCGTTCTATCGCATCTTTAAGTTCTTGTACTTTACCAATGGCAAGCTCAGATAATTTTGCTCCAGAAATAGTAATATCCACATTATTAAAGGTGCTGTCTTCGCCTAAATTGGCTTTTACAACTCTAATATCTTCATCGGTCAAGTAATAAATATCCAACCCACCATCTGACACCGCAGGCTCAATAAAATCTATAAAAGTCGTCTGATGATGATTCCTATGGAAAATCACTCCGCCAGATACTTTGGCCTGTACCCTGCAATTTCCAAACTCATTAGACCCCAAAACATCTTCGGCATCTTTACCTTTGTAAGTGAAATCCCGGATGGTGAAATTTGATAATCCTAACTTAAAGGCAGTGGGTCTTTCGCTGTACCCACTACTTTGAAGCTGGTAGATTAGATCGTACGTGTAATAGTAAGAAGTATCCTCAGATTGAAAGGTTCCCTTAAAACTTTCCGTTTTTATGGGACCCCCTTGTGAAAACGCGAATAGTGGAATTAAAAAGCAAATAAGAATATTGAGATGTTTCATGCTATATTTTTTATACTTTTTAAAAGTAGTCTTTAAAAGCATGAAGTCAATACCCATAATTGGGTATATCTATAAAATTATACTATCCACCCAACCCTTTTTCTCCATTCCTGAAACGCTTTCTCTTTCTTCAAAACATCTTTTGGAGATAACTGGTTTTCATCCTTTGCACGCTGTCGTATAATAGCTAATTGTTCTTTAAGGGTGTTCAATCCAATGGATTTTCGCCTCTTATTCACAGCATCTAAATCATCAAATGGATTAGCTTGTAACACGCCGTTTTTATCCCAGTCAAACTGGGTGCCATATAGCTGTAGTTTGCCTTCCAAAACTGCAATACGGTCTGTTAAATACGCTAACAGGATTGGCGAAGCGTTCTCTTTGGCAACGGCTTTTTCTAAAAGGGTTTGACAGCGTCGCATAAAGTTGGGCATGCTAATGGCGTGTTGAATGATCAACCATGCTGCCTCACTGGCCTCCTTCCCTACTTTAGCTTCGGTAGGATATCCTATGCTATCGAGTAGCGTAACTAGTTGCTTTGCATGCGCAATGTGCAACGCCTCCATTTTTGAGTCATAACCATCTTGTAGCGTACCCGCTTTAAGAAGCTGCGACCTAAGGGCTAGGTCTGCCTCTTTTAATGCAATTAATTTATTAGCTATGGTTTTATGCTTCATATCTTATGTTACTATACCCCCATATATATAGCGCTATGTAGATTTTATTTACCTTAGTGGCTATAGTATCAATTTGTAAAATACTCATACTTTTTTCCAGGCCCTGTTCTCTACCAGCACGGCATAAATTTATACTCGTTTTAAAATAACTGAAGATACTAGTACAGTTTCATATTCAGTGGTTACAAAAATAGTGGTTTCTAAAAATGTAATTTTAATCTGTTGATTACTTAAAAACTCAAATTTTTGATTTCTTGTAAGTTCACCCAGAGTAAGTGTAAGAATGCCATCAGAAAGTGAATATTCATAATCAGTCTTTTCTGTATAACAAACATCATTTTCGTTTTTGCTAAAGAACACACCTTGACTGGTGTTATCTTCTTTATACGTTGAAAAATCCTTTCCACATTCTTCATGACCAAATAGTTCATAATAGGGTATAAATTCTGAGTCATCCTTTTGTAAAGCCACTTTAAAATACTCCCATTTTCCAACAATTGTATTTTCTTCAATAATTATAGTTTCTTCAGGAGCGGTATCACTATCCTTACTACAAGAAACCACACAAAGTGATATTACTGTCAATGTATAAACTAGAATAAGTCTTTTCATTTTTTATTGTATTAATTATTTAACTATAAAATTGTACTAGAGAAAGCAATATACCCATCTATATTTAATAACTAACTGTTTGCAATATAAAATAGATAAAAGGAAAAGTATGACGAAAGACTATTATACATTAAAAGCAACTTACAATAGTTTTTTAATCATAATTTTTAGTAATGGTATATTTTTAATTTTTCATAAATAGGCTGTCCAGGTATATTTACACTTAAAACAAAATAATCATCCTCTTTTGTTAATACTTGATAAATATACGTATCACCCTGAACGCTAAAGTTAGATCTAGTTTCGTTGTTGCTACTATTAAATACTAATTCAAATTCGGTATTGGTAATCCAATTCATATCTAAGTTTGAATAAGTATCGTCTGCAAAGGTTTCTAACCACTTCCCATCTTTTATCAATACTTGAGTTGTGTCGCCCGAAACTTCAAAGTAGTATAATTTCTGAGCGTTTTTCAACTTTTGCAAATCAGCATTCGAAACTTCCGATTTTGGTTTATAAGCCAGCCTTGAAACGGATTCTTTTGGAGGGTCTATTCTGTCTAATAACTCCCGGAACGCTACACAGTTTCTTTGAAGCCTATAATAAACTTGTTGCCCTACTTTATTCGTTTTTGAAGCCTCGAAAGTATTCAGATAGGGAATAACTTTTTTATTATATAAGTTGTTCATAGCCAACGTATCATTTTTGATATCCATTTTATTTAAATACAAACACATGGACTGCGAAACAGAATCAATCTGGGTTATTGTTTGTGAGAGGACTGTATGGCTACAAACAATCCAAAATAAAATACAAGCTAATTTTTTCATTTTTAAATTTATTCCTTTTGGTTTTAATTTTATGGCGTAATTAATATTTATTAAGTAATAAGAAGAATTATAGGTTTTTAAGTTAATCCATTTTACGTATATGTGCAAAAGCAATCACAGTAACAACTGCTGGCATGAGTAACGCCAATATATTCCAAACACCCATTACCAATAAAACTATTTGATTTATAACTACAAATGCAGCATATAAATATGCAGCCCATTTTTTCATTTTCCATAGGCCAACCATACTAATTATACCTACAACTGCCGATAGACCTAAGTATGGCGGATACCAGTTTCCTATAAGTTTAGCAGCATTTGAGAATAGTAAAGGAATAGTAAAAACAGCCCCTATAAACCCCATGATACATATCACAGTAATGGCAATGGGTCTTTTTCTAGCAGTTTCTTGTTTCTCTGGTGATGGTGTATGTTCTATTTGCTTCATTTAGTCTGTTTATAATTATTTAAATTTAGATACTTTAGCTATCAAGTAGTTGTTTTTAATAAAACCGACTAAAATACATTATAGTATAAAGAAAAGTCCAAAAGCAACTAAACAAAAGTCCAATAACAAAAAAGAAGAACCTGAACGTGGCAACCCTCATTTTGTTATTTAAATAATACCAGTCGAGTATTTCTAATAAAATTCCTAAAGAATAGAAAATATTGGCGCCTATACCCCATATTATAATTCCTAAGGTGTCAGCTAAAGCCCAAGAATAATCAATAGTAGAGAGTCCTTCGTAAATTGCAATAGTACCTGAAAGTCCTACAACACTATTATAAATCCATCGTTTGGATTCCCACCATCGTATATTTAATTTTAATTTTTCTATAGTCATTTTCTACCTTTGTTAGTGTCCTCAATCAACTAGCTGTTTTTACTATCAATAAAACTCAAACTAACTTAATTACAGCTGCAATCATAATCTTCAGCATAAACTTCACAAGGGTTATCACTTGGGTCAAAAATGGTTAATTCAGAGCAAGATATTTTGTCATCTTCTGATGAGCATGATACCATTGTTGCTATTATAAAAACTATAAATAGTAAAGTCCGTTTTTTATTCATTCTTTTTATTTTTTAACTACCCCCTTATTACTTTAAATGAAGCGACCCAAGCACCTATTAGAGCAATCGCTTTGGTTTCATTTTATATAAAACATAAATGACTATTGAAATTGCAATTAACAAAAGTGAAAAGAATACTATTTCCAATATGCTTCCATTCGATTTACTAACTGAAATCCCACCTTTTTTTATAGTATCCCAAAAAACCCAACCTACCGAATAAAGAATATGAGCTACAAACAAACCTAAGTTTAGTAACCAAAATATTTTATTATTCCTTATGATTTGAACAAATAGCAAGACAAACAAAATACTATACAGCATTATAAAACTTAGCCCATACATACTATTTCCATAAGGCCTATATAACAACCTATCCCAAAACATATAGGTAATAAAGAGTAAAGCAATACCATACAGTATCCTTTGTGTGGTGTCCTTTTGTAATACGTTGTTAATGTATTTCATTTTCACTTATTGCTGTACTAATTTTGTAACCTTAAACTATTAAATAACGGTTACTCTGCTTTCATCAGTTTAAAGTTAATCTCGGTATCCATATCCATCATCATATTTGTTGTTTTTTTAACCATGGTAGAATCTGTTATAGTTGTGCCCATTCCCAAGTTCAAGTTAATAGTACCCTCTTTAAATAGTCCTTTATCAGCATCAAAGCTAAACCGTGAATTACCTTTTAAATAACATAGGTAGTCTTGATTAATTTCCTCTGGAATCGTATAGTCTGAAACATCAATAACTGTATTTAACTTTTCAAACCCATTTTCACTACCTACATATGTTACATGGTTAAATCCTTTCACATTAATAGCTGAACCAAATATATTAAAGGGCATGGACATCTTTAAACCAACAGTGTCACCTACTTTCATTTTTTTATTAGTTATGGGAAATAAAGTACGTGCCAACATTACACTGGACTGTTGAATATGTCCATCAATGGTACCATCTGGCTTTAAATCTTGAAATAGAATAGTGTTTGGCATGCTCGTAGTGTCTGTTGCTACATAATTGCCTAAAGAATCTTTAGACATACCAATAGATTGTATATCTGTAAATAAAACATCAGCAAACTCCTTATCTTTAATTTTAACAAGCAGTTTTGCGGTCATCAATGATTGTTGCTTGCCACCCATAAAACTCATATCTGTTGAGATAGATTGACGGTAGTCATAGGTAAGCTTGGTGTAATCATTAAAATTCCATCGTATCGGTTTCTTTGTTGGTAGCGTAGCAGCTATTAATAGAAATGAAATAAGAAGTAATGGTACTAGTAGTTTTCGTTGCATATTTTGGGGTTTATTTGACTCTGCTAATGAACACAAAAGTATATAAATCTTTAACAAGTGCGTTTCTATTTTTATAAACAGTCATTCTCTGCTCTTGCTCATATATGCCACCAACAACTGTTATTTCCCTTTTTGGTTTGGGTTTTTCTGTTTGCCCTATATTTTTTGCCTATATTGGTATTTTCAGCCAACTAGTCATTCTGCAAACTACCTGCTGGGCGTTGGTGTAAAACACCATTACTAGCGTAAAAATTTTGTGTTTACCCTATCATATTATTAAACATAAAAAAAACTACTACGGTAAATATTGTAATATATCCATAAATTGCTGCAATAGTTACATACGCCATATCTGTACCACTAGTCACCGTAATACGCTCTAATACTTTTTTAACATGATACCATTTTAAGGTTCCCCTGTTCCATCGAATATGGTTAACGTAACTAATAGGTAGCATTACCATCGCAAAAATAACGATTGGTAAAAACAATAGACCTATTAATGTAAATCCTACCGCTATAATAGTATGTACTTTACTCCAGAACGTCTTAAAATGTACTTGCTTTCCGTTCACGCGAAGGGTGCTTTTTGCTTTTATGTAAATACTCGTCATAAAAATAGATACTATCTGTGCATCGGTCACCCAATTAGGAATTTCTAACGAAGGGAAAATCCAATAAATAGGATTATACAAAAACTCAAAAATAGGAGCTACTAAACTCCGATAATAATGCACTAGTTCAAATAAACTAAATGCTAAAGGAATATCAAAACCTCGTTGAAGTAAACTAAAAATAGATGAGGCAGATAAAACCACCCCTAATACACCCCAAATTTTATTAAAAAAAGCCCCCATTATTTAAATTTTAATAAATTATTGTCTGTTCTGTGTGTTTTACTATTTAAATAATATTTGCTTTTATGTATACTCAGCCCTTGTTGGTGTTTTCCTAACAAACTGTTATTTCCCTTTTTGGTTTGGGTTTTGCTGTTTACCCCTATTGCCTTGTGCCTTGTCATATTGGGTATTGGTGCCCTTAGTTTTTTTATTGGGGTTTTGTTGGTTGGCTTGATTGTCTTTTGGCTTTGTTTTTTTGCTCATAATTATGGGTTTTATAATTTATTCTATCTTAATAGCCTTAGACAACTTATTACTACTCTCCTCTATTAGTTTTTCTATATCCCGAAACTCAGCGCTCTTTTCATACTGTTGCAATTTGACTAAATCAGTCTTTATAACTGTTAATAATTTCAAACTATCGTTTAGTTTGACTTGTAAAAGCTCTGTATTTTTTCTTAAGCTTTTTTTTGCGGGTAAATTTACTTCCATTACTTATTTTGATTTACTGCTTTTAAAATATCGTTAAAGTATGTTTCTTCTTCAATAGTATACATAGGATGGTAGGCATCAATATATAACCGTCCATCTTTTGATATGGCATCACAACTTCCATAGCTTTTTAAATCACCTAAATTTAAATCATCTTTAAAAAACTTATAGGTACCACCAAATATTATTATATCGGGACTATATTCATTAATTTGCTCAAATAGCAAGTCTTTAGAAGTATTATAATATTCATATAACTCGCTATCGTTGGCCACTGCCCCACCGCCTGTTTTTTTAACATTGATGTAGGCAATTTTCTTAAGCTCATCTATAACGTCAGGGTTATGCCCGGGATGATGAAGGTCATCGTTCCATAACAAGTTATTTAAAACCCCATTTGTAACGTAGACAATTTTTTTAAAAGTTGCACTCCAGCCTTTTGAAATTCCAGTATTGCTTTTAAGTTTATTCTTAATATGGTCTCGCATGTCCCATGCTCTATCTTCACCTGTACTATTTGCTTCTTTTAAAACCCATAGTAATTTAATATCTGAGCTTTCGTAGTCAGCTTTACTTACAATACCATCATATATAGGCTCTTTTCCAAACTTTTTAGCAATTGCTTCTGTTTTTTTATCTAATTTATTCATTCTGTATTTAGTGTTTTTTTATCTGTTTTTTAAATTTTTTTTTCGTTCTCTACTCTTACTCGTATATGTCACCAATAATTGTTATTTTTTTTTTTTGGTTTGGGTTTTACTGATTAAGATGTATGTTATCAATTTTAAGTGAACGTAGATATACTCGAATCCGCCGTAATTGCGGTTATACGTTGTTGTGCACAGTTATTTTTTTAATCCATTTGCATATAGTAATTCCTCTACACAAACCCTATATTCCATCGCTACATTTTTTATATCAGCTTTTCTACAATTGTATTGAATTCTATGAGCAGAAAAATTACCAAGTTTTCGGAAATCGTCTAAGCACTCACGGGTTCCTTTCGATAAGGAAAAAATATTATTACTCAGCGTATAATTGATTACGAAGTTCAAGTTTTTTAGTTCTCCGTCATCTTCAATTTCATCTTTTCTTCCAATATGTTCGTAACCAAGAATCAGTAAAACTTCAAGCAATCTTCTCATTAATACTGCACACCCATCAAAAATGTTATTTTCATATGATGAATTTATTTGCTTCGCTAATTTTTCAATATACCCTCTTGTTCCCGTGTATAAGGAATTTGGTAAGATTGTATCTATTGTAATAATTTCTTCATTTTCGTCTTGTAGTTGTGGAAACTTATTCTTGAAATCTTCTTTTATTTTTTTATTTAAGGTAAAACTATCAACTCGATTTCCTTTTATGAAATCACGAGATTTTTTTAGTTTTTCCTTAAGTCTCGATGTATTGGGCGCACTAAAGCCCTCTTGAGTGAGTATATTTGAAATTTCCTTGACTGTAAAATCAGCATTTTTTTCTTTTGCGTACTGGTAGAAATGTAGATGTTTTACTTTCTCCATTTCACTTAGTTCAAAAAAATCACATTTTCGAAAGAAATCTCCAAGTCTCATTATTCAGCTTCTTTTTTTTCTGCCTCGTGTTCAATGTAATTCTCACCTTGAACAGTAACTTTAAGGTCATCCATATTTGTTGTGTCAATCCAACCTTTTCTGTTCTTAGTGTCTGCAAGACTTTGATAGATGTTAGGAATTTTAGCACCAACTTTTTTATAACACGTATAAATATGATTAATTCCTATTCCCTCAAGTTTTAATACTCTTCTTAAGTAATAAAGGATTGTAATATTTCTCTCAAAATTGTTTCCAACAGAATATTCATTGTAAAATTCCTCCAATGATTTTTCGTCTTTAGGTCTCAGATTTAAATCCGAAACCAAACGGTAAGACTTCGAATTGGTTGACCTTTTTTTCGTCCTAATTTTACTTTCTGTCTTTTTGCTTTCAGTTTTTGGTTTTTCAGATTTAGTCGGATTTGGTGTTTTGGTTTTTTGTCCTTTTTCTGCAGTTTTGACCTCTGGGAAAGAGTCAAAAATTTTTCCTAATCCATTTTCTCTAATGCTCTTAAATTCTGATTGCACAGTTTCTTTTTCTCCTTCAAGTTCAATTTTGAAGTCTCCATATCTCAACTTTATTTTTAATTCGCTCATATGTTATTTTTTTGGTTTCTAATTGTGCACAACGGTCAAGTATAAGCGTAGTGCGGGATTTCGGAGCAATTAACTGTCCGCATACCACAAAGTTTATTAGGAGCAAAAATGCCCAATTTTAGCCATTCAGCCCGCATTACGCTTATACAATGTTACCTGCTTTTATTTTCATTTGACTGACCAAATTCCTGTTATATATGGGACTAATTGTGATTTAAATGCTGTGATAAATTCACAAGTTGTCGTAATTTCTTTCGGTAAAGTTAGAGAACCACTTCCTTGAAACCGTTCTTTATATTTTTCTATAAATGAATCATAGATGTCTTTGTATGTATTGTCTGTTTCAGTATTTACTTGAAATGTGGCTTCATCTCCTTTCACGAACTTGAACCATTTTCTATAAAAATCTGTGCCATTAACTTTATGATTACGAAAATCTCTTTCAAAATGAATGCTTTTTCCTGTGATGATAAAATAACATTTACCTGTCGAATGCTGATTTGCCATATTCATTCTTATCAGGTCGTTAAATATTCTTTTTTTCTCTGGGTCGTATCGAGTTTCAGTTTTTGCAAGTTTTAATTCGTAGGCATTTACTAAATTTTCACTATCCTTTCTTCCTATGTCTTGGTTGTCAGTAATCACAGCATCAACTAATCTATTTGGAAAATTAGGGTGTGGATATTCTAATTCAATCGTATTGATGTGTAAACCTCCTCCGTTTACTAAGTAATCCGAAAGTGGATATTTTAGAGCATCCTCATTCATCATAAATGCTCTTCCAATTTTATCTTGAAACCCTAACCAGTGTTCAATAGCACCACCCATTTCACTCTCACTCATTTTACAATCTGTCAGTTTGTGGGTCAAAATCTCTCTGGTTTATATTGTTAATGTCAGACATAATTACTCTTATCCAAGGATTATCCATATGGATGTCAATGAATTGATGATGTCCTTTATTGCCAACATAGGTAGATACTGCTTGGTCTAATTTTGCCACTGGGTCGTCTTCACCAGCGTACATTAGAACTGCCATTTTTCCCTTTCTTCCGTGTGTTAGGTCAATTTCGCTTTCTTGTATTTTTATTTGTCCCATATTTCTGTTTTTAATTGCAGGTAACATGCGTATAAACCCAATTGCGTTTATACCTACTTTATTTCTAATTAGATTTACCCAACCAAAAAGGCACAGGCAAATACATATACATACTAAAAAACTGGGAAGTTGTTAATAGACCTAACAAATATATACGTTATTTTTAAATAACCAACAATTCTTTATAAAAAGTGAGTTTATTTTGTTGATATCGTATTTTTTTATATTTTGCCGTTCTTAACCTATAATTTTTATACCATGAATACCAACAAAGAACACGGGGACGCCCCTATGCCCCAAGGTGTCACGTTGCTAACGGACCACGACATTGCGAAGCTATTTAAGGTGAGCTTGTCTACTGTGTACCGTTGGCGCAAGCAAAAGCTGTTGCCCTATTTTGAGATGGGCGTTAACAGCTATTATGTACAGGAAGTTATTGTACCCCTATTACTGGCCAAAGGCAGCAAAGGCTTGCAAGCGGCCCCTGTAGAAAACCGCTAAGGTTCGCTACCCTCCCCATATTTATTACTCCCCTTTTATATAGAACCGTTAGTTCTCTTTATTCCGTAATCTATTAGTATTCTTTATCCTTGTAATTACTTCTTAAAACGAAATTATTATAGTACGCTGTAACACCCCTATAGTCCCCTCAAGGGGACAGGTTTTTCAACTCCCCTACTTCGACAAGCTAAGCACTGCGCCTCAAGGGGACATACTTTTAACTCCCCCCTTGAGGGGGGCTACGGGGGGTGTTGCTTATGGAATTAAATATGCATTACGCTTTAACACCCCTAAAGTCCCCTCAAGGGGACATTCATTAACTCCCCCCTCGAGGGGGGCAACGGGGGGTGTTGCTTGTGAAGCTAAATAACAACACGCTGTAGACACCCCTAAAGTCCCCTCAAGGGGACATTCATTAACTCCCCCCTTGAGGGGAGAACGGGGGGTGTCTACATAATTATATTTTTACTATCTTGCTCTATACCAATGAGAAACAAAATAATTCCATACAATCCTAAGCTAAAAGAATACGCACGGCACCTTCGAAAGAATAGCACGCTCACTGAAATCATTATATGGAAACTTCTTAAAAACCGTTCTTTTGGTGTGCAATTCCATAGGCAAGTTCCGTTGTTAGAATTTATCGTTGATTTTTACTGCCACGAACTACAACTAGCTATTGAAGTTGATGGTGACAGCCATGAGTACAAATATGAATATGATATTTCTCGTCAAGGAATACTAGAGTCTAAGGGACTCACCTTTTTACGCTTTACAGATTTTGAAGTAAAAAAAGATCTCTTTTCAGTAGAAATGGCTATTCGGGAAAAGGTTAAAGAACTTTCTAAGTTACACCCCTGAGGTCCCCTCAAGGGGACATTCACTAACTCCCCCCTTGAGGGGGGCTACGGGGGGTGTTGCCAATGAAACTAAAAAGCATTACGCTGTAAACACCCCTAAGGTCCCCTCAAGGGGACAGGCTTTTCACCCCCCCTCGAGGGGGGCAACGGGGGGTGTTACCAAAAAACATTCTGTATCCAAACCAAAAAACCCACCTGCATAGCAAGTGGGTTTTTACCTATTACATATAACAAGCTGTTAGCTCACCGTTACCGCTCCCAGATAACTACTGGTAGCTGCGAGTTTTTCATCATCGGTTACAAAGGTTGCCCATACTTGTACCTCTAACCCACTATAATATGCAGGTAGCGAAAGCGAGGCAGCGGCATCGCTCCGTACTCCTGCCGGGGTAAACTGTTGGTACAGACTTGCGGTAGGCGAATACACCACCACAATCAACTCGTCGGTAGCAGCGGCGTTACCTTGTCCGCTATTATCCGTCCACCCAAGTGTAAGCTCTTGGTTAGCAGCGGCGGTTAGGGTTTCGTCTGTTAATCCGCGTAGGTCGCCCCGGCTAATGAGTACCTTGGGGTAATCTATTACGTAGTCGTTACCATCGGGGGTAACGGCTTCGGTCAAGTGATAGCCCGTCGCCAAATTAAAAGGGCTCTTATCCCCTTGTTCACTTCCAAAGAATTTTGCCACAATACTTTGTATGGGCGTTAAAAACCGGATAACGGTCTTAAACTTTTTGCGTTGCTGCAATTGCAGTTCGCTGGGCGTGTAATCACCGCGCTGTGGTAAACTGCGCATGATGTTCTTGCCTCTCCAACGGGCACCTACTACGGTACCTACTTTTCCTGAGAACCCTCCTAGGATTCCTTTTTCAAATTTTGCCATAAGATCAAAATTTTAAATTAATAATTTGTTTGAGCAGGCAATATAGATTCCAACTTTCTACAAACCAATACCTTGCACGTCATTGACCGCCATTGACATCCTTTGCCATTAATTAAATACAGCTACTACCCCTTACTATTATGTGACGGCAGTTGACGGCGGTTGCATTCGTTTGCATTCGCTTGCGTGTAATTGACGGACAATTGCCAAAAAACAGGGGTTTTGTTCGGGGATCCTTCGGGGTTTCTTCGGGAGCGGCTTGGGTCTATTTTCCAAAAATGGACGTTTTGCGAAGAAAGGGCGAACAAAACTGCAGGAAAGCCCTTATAAGTTTGCTCAGGAACCCTTCTTTTTAAAAGTATATAGCGAAGGGTTAGGCTGCCCCCTACTTTGGCAGGCTCAGCACTACGCCTCAAGGGGACATTCATTAACTCCCCCCTTGAGGGGGGCTACGGGGGGTGTTGCCAATGAAACTAAAAAAAATACGCTGTAAACACCCCTAAAGTCCTACTTCGACAAGCTCAGTACAGCGCCTCAAGGGGACATGCTTAAAAATCATATCACGGAACATGTTTTTAACTCCCCCTCGAGGGGGGCTACGGGGGGTGTTTTTTTACTTTCCTACAAAGATTACGTAATTCTACGTATTGCAGTATACAGTTTCTTCTTTTACTTTAGCTACGAGTTAAATTTGTTGATTAAACTCGGTATACACTAGTTTATAAGTTACTAGTTAATACTAGTTTTTAAGTTAAAGCCCGAAGTGTGATGTCTTCGGGCTTTTTTTATGGTATAACTATTTTGAGGGGTATTATTAGTGAAAATGGAAACAATACGCTGGAGCACCCCTAAAGTCCTACTTCGACAAGCTCAGTACAGCGCCTCAAGGGGACATTCATTAACTCCCCCCTTGAGGGGGGGGCTACGGGGGGTGTTGCCTGTAAAACAAAAAAAAATTACGCTGTAGACACCCCTAAAGTCCTACTTCGACAAGCTCAGCACAGCGCCTCAAGGGGAGCGTGCTTTTGATGAGCAAAGGGCAGCTAAAACATCCCATGTTCATTGGCCATGTTGTCTGGGACGGCTTGTCCAAAATCCCAAAGCTCTACAATCTTATCTTCTTTAAACTTAAAGATGTGTATCACGGCCATTTCAGGACTGTCCTGTGGTTTAATACGGGAATGTATGGATACCAAATTACCGTCTTCTAAAGCCCTTAAAATTTCAAATACTTTATTGGGTTGGTCTTTGGCGGCCTCTTCCATAGCAACCATTAAACTATTCGCATCCCCTTTAAAATAGGCATTATGATGTTTAAAAGGGTTGCCAACATGACGTTTAAATGCTTCGCGGGAATCTCCCTTGGCTGCCAGTATTAAAAAGTCTTTTGCTCGTTCTTTATTCGTATTCATTTTTACGGTTTTAGTAAGAATAGGTGTACCAAATATACAATATAAACTTACTTAAAACAGTGATGCCACCCGTACCTTCTTGGCTTCCTACCCCTATTATTCAGTAATTTATAAAATATTACGTAGTTATACGTATATATCTTACATAGGAAATGCCCTACTTTTACGCCATTAATCAAATCTTAATTTCAAACACCCAATTATGAAAAGAATTACCCAAGTATGGATGTTTATAGCTTTGCTATGTTCATCCAGCCTATTAATGGCACAAAACGAGGGATCAGATTTCCCAAATACGGGAACAGGTCCCTCTTTTAACTTAACCACAGGAGCTAATGGTTTTAGTGGATCAGTTAGCACACCAAGTGACAATCAAGACCGCTTTCAAATAGTATTAGCGAGTGGCCAGTCTATTACTAGTATTTCTGCTTCTGCAACTGGCGGAGGAGCCACTGGTTTTATTCAGGTTGGCAATAGTGCCATAAACTTTCCTGGTGGAAACATTACACCAGTACCTAGTAGCCCCGGTACCTATCAAGTATTAGTCTCAACAGACTTTTCTACAGGAACCAGTTGGAATATAACGGTTAATGTCACTGGCGCAGCCCCTCCTTGTAACTTAAGTGCTGCCATTACAGCTCAAACTAACGTTGCGTGTAATGGATCAAGTACAGGATCATTAACTGTAACTGCAAGCAGTGGTACTGCAAATTATGATTATTCGTGGAGTAATGGGGCTACAACCACAAACACAACTTCAACTACTAATACGATAACAAATTTAGCAGCTGGAACCTATACCGTAACCATAACAGATGATAATGGTTGTACCGATACAGCATCTGCAACAATAACAGAGCCTACAGCGTTAGTTGCTTCTGCAAGTGTAAACTCTAATGTGTCTTGTAATGGAGGGTCTGATGGATCTGCTACTGCTTCAGCAACTGGAGGTACTAGTGGGTATTCCTACTCTTGGGCACCTTCTGGTGGAAACAATGCTACTGCAACAGGACTAAGCGCAGGAACGTATACTGTAACAATTACTGATGCAAACGGTTGTACAGATACTGCTAATGCAACCATTACAGAGCCAACTGCAGTAAATGCAACAATAGCTTCCTCTACAAATGCGAGCTGTCCTGGTGCTTCTGATGGATCTGCAACTGTTACAACAAATGGAGGAATTGCTCCTTACAGTTATTCTTGGTCACCTTCTGGCGGCAATAATGCAACTGCAACGGGATTAAGTGCAGGTAATTATACGGTAACTGTTACCGATGATAATGGGTGTACAGATACAGCTAATGTAACAATCACCGATACTGAAAGTACACCTCCAGTTGCCAACTGTGCAGCACCTTTTACTGTTCAATTAGATGCTAATGGAGCTGCTTCTATCACCGTAGCAGATATTAATAATGGCTCAACAGATAACTGTGGAATTGCTAGTGTAGCAATAGATCAATCATCTTTTAGTTGTGCTGATGTAGGGAATAATACCATTACCCTTACTGTAACGGACAGTTCTGGAAATACAGATACCTGTACTACTACTGTTACTGTTGAAGATTCTATTGATCCAACAATATCCTGTACAGCTGATATTATTGTAGCCAATGATCCAGGAAACTGTGGTGCTGTAGTTACGTATGCACAGCCAACGACATCTGATAATTGTTCTACGTCTCCACAAGCTATTGACATGAGTAGACCTAGTTCTTCATTTACTGGAAATGCGCGAGGATACTTTTTTGTTGCACCCGAAAGCTTTACCATAACTGGACTACAAGTTCCTGCAGATCAATCCACTGGAGGTCAAAACATACAAGTTATGCGATTTGCTAATCCTCCTGCGGCTTGGTCAGGTACCAGTGGTTATGATGAATTATTGTATTACACCAGTTTAAATCCAGAACCAGGCTTTATACCGGTTAATATTGATATAACAGCAGGTGATATTATTGGAATATTAGGAACAAGAGGCACGGCTCCTGATGTAAATGCTTATGCATCGGCAACTGACATTACTATAAATGGTACTTCTGTTTCTATTACTAGATTTGGCACACAAAACCCTATTAGTACGGCTCAAGCTCCTCAAGGAAGCTTTTGGCGAGAAGAAGGTGGTTCTATTAGTAAAGTAGCGTTTGAATATCAGTCTAACTCTCTTACTGTAACCCAAACTGCAGGATTAGCTAGTGGAAGTGAGTTCCCGTTAGGAACAACGACCAACACATTTGAAGTAACTGATGCTAGTGGAAACACAGCAACTTGCTCATTCGATGTAACTGTTAATGATACAGAAGCACCAACAGCTAATTGTGTAGCGCCTTTTACTGTTCAATTGGATGCCAACGGACAAGCTTCTATTACAGCTGATGATGTTGACGATGGATCAAGTGATAATTGTGGTGATTCAATGTTAGTAGGGGCATCTCCTTATGATGATACATTAAGTTTTATCGATCCAGCCACCTATACCGAAACAGGAACACCACTATCTATTACAGTAAACGGAACTGCAGTAAACGGAGTGAATGGTATGGATAGAAGTCCTACAGATGGACTTTTATATATTATTGTAAAGCCTAATGGCGGTGGAAGAAGATTAGCAACACTTGATACTACTACAGGTAAGGCTACCTTAATAGGAAGTGGTAATTTACCAGAGAACTTTGCGAGTATTACATTTGATACAAGCGGTACCTTATATGGTGTTACTGGTGATGGTTCTTCTACTTCTGAAACATTATATACTATTGATACTGCTACAGCCGCAATTACACAAGTTGTAGCGCTAGGAAACGGTAGTGATGGAGAATCTATTGCTTTTAATCCAGAAGATGGTCTTATTTACCACTGGTCTGGGAGGGACACCAACTTTGCTTTTGAAAGCATAGACCCGGTATCATTAACTGTCACCCCTATTACCGTAACTGGTTTTGCTACAGATGAAATATTTGGTGCGCAATATATAGGCAATAACACCTTTATTTTAGCAAATTTAGATCAAGAGTTTGTTACGATGACTACTACAGGTGTTTCAACTTCAGTAGGAACTACAGCGCCAAATTACTACAAAGGCCTTGAGTTTATGAATGACTCAAGTGTTACTGTAAGTATTGATCAAGAAGACTTTACTTGTGCAGATTTAGGTGATAATACAATCACTCTAACCGTAACCGATAACGCAGGTAATTCAAGTACGTGTACAACTACCGTAACGGTGGAGGATAATGTTGCACCAGTTGCTAATTGTGTAGCGCCTTTTACTGTTCAACTGGATGCCAACGGACAAGCTTCTATTACAGCAGCCGATATCAATGATGGCTCAACAGATAACTGTAGTGTTGATACAACCAGTATTGATATTACTGATTTTGATTGTTCGAACATTGGTGACAACACGGTGACTCTTACCGTAACTGATACTTCGGGTAACTCAAGTACATGTACCACTACGGTAACGGTTGAAGATAATGTAGCACCAGTAGCCAACTGTGTAGCTCCTTTTACTGTTCAGCTTGATGCTAATGGTGAAGCTTCTATTACAGTAAACGATATTGATAACGGTTCTACCGATGCTTGTGGTATCGCTACCACCTCTATCGATGTGACTGACTTTGATTGTTCTAACGTTGGTGACAATACAGTTACCTTAACTGTGACTGACGTTAACGGAAATACTTCTACGTGTACTACTACAGTTACAGTAGAAGATACTATCGCCCCAACTATCATTTGTGCAATGGATACGTTAGTTAGTACCGATCCGGGAGATTGTTATGCAACAGTAACCTTCCCAGATGCTTTGGCAACAGACAACTGTTCTGGTGTGACCGTAGCACAGACTGACGGATTACCTTCTGGTAGTCAGTTCCCGGTGGGTGTATCGACTATTGAGTTTACTGCTACTGATGCAAGTGGTAATACAAGCGTATGTACGTTTGATATCACTGTAGAAGACAACGAAGCACCGTTGGCTGTATGTGAGAATATCACCATTCAGTTAGATGAATTTGGTTCAGCTTCCATTACTGCTGCTGATGTAGACGGTGGTTCAACAGATGCTTGTGGTGTGGATACCATTGCTATCGATCAAGATACTTTTGATTGTTCTAACGTAGGTGACAACAATGTAACCTTAACGGTGACCGATGTAAATGGAAATACATCAACTTGTACAGCTATCGTAACCGTGGAAGATATCACAGCACCTGATGTGGTTTGTCAAGATATTACCGTTCAGCTTGATGCTACTGGTTCAGTTAGCATTACAGGGATGGATGTAGATGGTGGCTCTACCGATGCCTGTGGCATTGCTAGTTACGACCTAGATATGGATACCTTTGATTGTTCCAACGTTGGAGTGAATGCTGTAGAATTAACCGTAACAGATAACAATGGCAATACAGCAACTTGTACGGCTATGGTAACAGTAGAAGATAACACATCGCCAGATTTAGTTTGTGCTGACTTCACCCTTGAATTAGGAGAAGATGGTACCGCTACCTTATTGCCAGGTGATGTAATTGCGAGCAATGACGATGCTTGTGGTATCGATACCACAGCAGTGGATATTACAGAGTTTGACTGTAGTGATATTGGTACACCGGTTACCGTTCAAGTATTTGTTAGCGATGTAAACGGAAACTTAAGCACGTGTTTTGCTGAAGTAACAGTAGTAGATGTAATGGCACCGGTTGTTACGTGTCCTACAGACCAAACCGTAACAGCAGACTCAAGCGGAAGCTATACAATCCCTGATTATTTTGCAACAGGAGAAGCATCCGCTATTGATAACTGTACCAGTGATGTGACAATCACTTCACAAGACCCTGCAGCAGGTGAGTTATTATCTGAAGGTGTGTACACAGTTACACTTACTGCGGAAGATGATAATGGAAACGTTGGTACGTGTACCTTTGAGTTGACCGTTGATCCGGAATTAGGTGTGCAAGGAGCAGATACTTTAGGTACTGTTCAGTTATACCCTAACCCAGCAAACAATCAAGTAACGATTGGGAACCCATCACAAAACAATTTGAAAGAAGCAGTTATCTATGACCTTACGGGTCGTGTGATCCGCACTATCAACTTGAATGGAATGGGCGCTGAAAAAACTATTGATATCACCAATCTTGCAAGTGCTACATATTTAGTACGCATTAGCAGTGAAAATGGAGCTGTTACAAAACAGTTGATTAGAGAATAAATTAGTTATTACTAGTTTTTAAGTTGAAACCCGAAGGTGTAATACCTTCGGGTTTTTTATATCCATTATTTAATATAGTTATAGATACAATCAGATGTTATATGTATTATAAACAGTTATTTCAGCATTTATATAGTAGATAATATTTCAGCCCTATTCCCAACTTCATCCTCCCTAATAAATAATATCTTTACAAAAATTTCTTTTGAAACGCTAACCCATGAATTTAACCATTGAAAACATTGTATTAGTAGGTTCCTTATTGCTTTTTATCAGCATTATTGTGGGTAAAACGTCTTATAAGTTTGGAGTCCCCACGTTATTACTCTTTTTGGCAATAGGAATTCTAGCTGGCTCGGAGGGAATTGGTGGTATTCGTTTTGATGACCCACAACTAGCACAGTTTATTGGTATTGTTTCCCTTAACTTCATTTTGTTCTCTGGAGGGTTGGATACCAACTGGAAGGCGGTAAAACCTATCTTACGAGAAGGTATTGCTTTATCTACCTTAGGGGTCTTACTCACAGCAGTTTCATTGGGAACCTTTGTGTGGCTACTGACTGATTTTACCATTTATGAAAGTATGCTTTTAGGCTCAATAGTTTCATCTACCGATGCTGCTGCTGTTTTTTCCATTTTGCGTTCTAAAAGCCTGGCACTAAAAACTAATTTACGCCCTACCCTAGAATTAGAAAGCGGTAGTAATGACCCTATGGCGTATGTGCTAACACTTGCTTTTTTAACCTTAGTTATTAACCAAGACCAAAGTATTCTATCTATTATACCCATGTTTTTGCAACAAATGGTATTGGGGGCTATTGCTGGGTTTATATTTGGTAAAGTAAGCAAGTTTATCATCAATAAAATTAAATTGGATTTTGAGGGTCTTTATCCGGTATTAGTGATTGCCCTAATGTTTATAACCTTTTCGGCAACCGACTTTTTAGGTGGGAACGGGTTTTTGGCTATCTATATTTGTGCAGTGTATTTAGGGAACCAAGATTTAATACATAAAAAAACTATTTTAAAAATGTATGATGGGCTAGCTTGGTTGATGCAAATTGTATTATTCTTAACCCTAGGGTTATTAGTGTTCCCAAAGCAGGTGGTTCCTATTATGGGAGTTGGACTGCTTATCTCATTGTTTTTAATTTTTGTGGCACGACCAGTAGGGGTCTTTCTTAGCTTGATATTTTTTAAAATGAAACTTCGCAGGCGGTTTTATATCTCATGGGTAGGTTTACGAGGGGCCGTACCTATTGTATTTGCTACCTACCCACTTCTAGCGGGTATTGATAAGGCTAATATGATTTTTAATATCGTATTTTTTATATCGGTTACTTCGGTATTATTTCAGGGTACAACTTTGTCTATAGTAGCAAAATGGTTGAATGTAGGCTTACCTGAAACTTCTAAAAAATTATCAGCTACCGATTTGCTATTATCTGAAAACCCAAAAGCAGAAATGAGAGAGTTTACCATAAGCCCCAATTGTTATGCTGTTGACAAAGAAATAGTGGAATTAGGGTTTCCAAAAAATGCAATTATTGCGATGATTAAACGCAACGGTAGTTACATAACGCCCAATGGTTCAACCATACTGAAAGCACAAGACAATTTAATCGTACTTGCGGATCAAGTTGAAATATTTGAAGATGTACACAAAACTTTAACTACCCCTTAATTACAAAATGTTACCACTAAAAACTGCTATCGTTTTTACATTATAGCGTTTGTAAAAGTTTATGATTTCATTAAAGTATTGTACAAGTTCAATCCTGTACTTTTAAAACTGCAAAAAACAAACTGTATGTACCGCATTAAAACAGCATTATTCTTATCAATAGCTTTTCTTATAGTCGTAAGTTGTAATACAAAGAAAAAGGATGATTCTTCAGTAAAAGAAAAAGAAAGCATTCAACAAGAGAAAAAGAAACCTAAAGGGCTTCAAAAAGGCTGTTATGTGTATAATGATAATAGATCAACAATTTCATTGCAAGTAATGAATAAAGAAAATACAGTTAAAGGTACTTTGTTATTTGCCTTAGCGAGAAAAGATAAAAATACAGGCCGTTTTATTGGGCATGTGAAAGATAGTATTCTACTTGTTGATTATACATTTGAATCAGAAGGTGTAGAAAGTGTTCGAGAGGTCGCTTTTCGTATTAAAAATGACACCTTACTACAAGGATACGGCCCTACAGAGATGAAAGATGGTAAACGTGTTTTTACCAATCCTTCATCACTTACTTTTGACACTAAATTTCCGTTAGTGAAAAAGCCTTGTGTGGATTAAATTGCGTTTAAGGATTGTTCGTATCAATCTTTGGTGGCTTTACCACAAAAGGTGTGAACCAGTCCCACGTTACTCCTATCGATAAGCGCGGAAAACTATCCACAAACCGATAGTTATAATCATCAAACCCAAAGCTAAATGCCGTGAAAAATCCTAAATCCGTATCCCAAGGGTACAAGACCCCATAGGTTTTAGAACGGTATGGATCGGTGGAAGGATGCGACCCTAAATGTAGGAATACCTCCTGTCCTACTGTGTAACGCATACTTTTGCAATACCCTGTAAATTCATAACCCAATTCAAATTGATGCCGCCCATAAATAGCAATATCTTTTGGGTTATAGCCTCCAAAATCAAAAAGTCCCATAAAGTTATTGTGGTACAACTGATACGTAAACGTATACGAATGAATCCGTTTTGGATTGTTCTCTGCATCAAAACGGTTTACCCGATAGTTAAGTGACAGCCTAGAGAGGTTTGTAGAAAAGTTTCCACTTTTACGATTCAGTATAGCTGAAAGGTCGGTGTCATCGGTAATGGTTTCGTAAACGGCCTGTCCTTCTTCAGATTCATCTTCAAATTCAGTACTAAAAGCAGCTCCCGTTTGTCCGTTACTATAATGACCTGTTTCAATGGCCATAGTGAGGAAATTATTGTTATTTGTTCTCAATATGGATTGCCAACCCAATAAAGCTTTGTATGAAGGCGTTTTTACTGGTTTTGAGTTCCCTTGATACATTCGCAACTGAGGTTGTAAGGTAAGATAAAAGGCATCGCCTCGTACAATACTGTCTCTCGTTAATGATTTTCGAATGTCGTTATATACGCCGTAATATACAACGGGTTTTGCGTCGAACAAAATTTGTTCGTATTCATTATTCCCAAAACCACCCGATAAATAAGGCCGCTGTGCTATGGGGTAATAATCCTTAAATGCTGAAAAATCCTGTTCTTCCTTTTTCTGTGCTACAGCACTAACTGTTAGTAATAAAAAGAAGGTTGTGAATACTAATTTCATAATGATTCAATACTAGTTATAAAAAAGAAGTTAAAAAGGATAGCCAATAGCAAAGTTAAATACGGGGTTATCTGCTTGAAAATCGAAACGCTCGCCTTCAGGTAAAGAGGGATCGTGAAAAGGCGCTGCTAAATCAAACCGTAGTACAAAACCCTGAATATCTACTCTTAAACCGACTCCTGCACCCATTCCTAATTCACTAATAAAACTAGAACTAAACTTTCCTTGTCCGTCTAATGCCTCATTGGCTTTCGAATTCCAAATGTTTCCAGCATCGGTAAATACAGCGCCTTTTAAGTACGAAAATAACGGAAACCGATATTCTACATTAGCTTCTAACCGAATGTTTCCGGTTTGGTCAAAGAACGAATCACCCGTATCACTCCCATCATAAGTTCCAGGTCCTAAAGAGCGAATTTGAAAGGCTCGAACGCTATACGGACCCCCAGAAAAATACTGTTTTACATACGGTAATACATCTGAGTTCCCATAGGCATATCCATAGCCTGCAAATAACCGAGTAGCAATGGTTTGCTCTTTTCCGAAGTTAAAATGATACCTGCCATCTATATCGGCTTTGGCGTATTGCGCATATTCTAATCCCAAAAAGGTTTTAGGCTCACCTGCTTCTTCAGTTTGCCCTAATAAACTAATGGAATTTCCGGCAACGTCCAGAGTAGCATTCAGGTAAAATTGGTGGGTGTCTTGCGTATCTACCATTCCGTTATAGGTAAAAGAATAGGTAAGCCCCGATATAAACTCTTGATCAAAACTACGCTGTAAAAAAGGGTTCTCTTCTAAAATAGCATCAAACTCTTCGGTAGTATCAGAAAGTCTTGTGTAATTTATAGATATTGGATTTATATCGTGTGTAACATAGCGATTTGCTCGCCACGAATAACCAAATAAAGCAGTACCCGAAAGCAAGGTGTATAATTTACTTCGGTTTAAATAATTAACCCCTATACTGGTTTTAGTCTTCGGAATGGAATATTCAAAAAAATCATCATCAATTTTAAATGGTGAAATAACCCGCGGAAAAATAAGTTCGGTTTTTAACCCTAGATCTAGACTGGTTCTTCCAGTACTGTTACTGCCACCGCCGGCTTGGAATTCATATCCAGCATTTGCAGTAATATTTAACGTTTCGCCTCCTTTAAATAAATTACGGTTGCTAAAAGTTAAAGCCAAATGTGGCCCAGCAAAATTGTTCGATTTGGTGACGGCTTGCAGTTCAGCCCGAATCGCTCGTTTATTTAATGGCGATAGAAAAATATCGGCTTCTAGTATACCTAAAGAATCGGTTGCTGAAGAATCTTTTACCCTATACTGAATATTGACGAATTTATACGCGCCAATGGTTGACAACCGCCTCGCTGTATTTCGAGAAGTTTCGGGATTGTAATACGCTCCTTCTTCTAAGGTTACAAACGGGTCTAAATGTTTCGGTTTAAAAAAAGTTCCTTTTTGTATATAGTTTTTATCCTGAAATCGAACCGTATCCATTGTTGTGGAATCCGTTTGCACATCGTTATTTGGATAAATATTTACTTTTGAAATTTTATATGGAATAATGCCTTTTGTAGGTACTTCATTTTTCAACCTTAAATATAAATCAAACCGTTTGTTGTCATATTGATTGGTATCCGTCTCAAAAATTAGGAAGCCAGGATTAAAATTATAGTAGCCTTTTTTCTTTAAATCGTTATCTATACGTTCGCGTTCCAGCTTCATATTCGATAAATCAAATCGCATACCGGGTGTCAATTTTGAAGTCGCCACACTACTTTGCATATCACTGTAAATAGGCTGGGGCAAACTATCTAATTGATAGGTTTCCATTTTGTAAGGCGTAGGAACATTTACGGTGTATTTTATAGAAGCTTCGGGTTTATTTTCGCTTTCAGTAAATTCTGAACTGGCAGTACTATAGAAAAAACCAGTATTTTCCAATCGGTTTAATAATATCTGCTCAACTTGGTAAGGTTCCACATCAGATTGATAAACAGGTTCTTCTCCTATTTGTTTATACAACCATTTGTTTAAAAATCCGGGTGTAGAATCTTGTACTTTATAGTAATAATATAGCCCTGGGTACATCCCTAAAAACTTTTTATTAGGATCTGGCCGCAGCGTATTTTCTAAAGCAGTTTTTAACTGAGCTTGGTTTTTAATAGTAGAATCTGCCTTAATTTCTATTTCGGCACCGGTATAAAGCCGTTCTTCTTCGGGAATGAATTTTTTCACACTACAAGCTTGTAGTAGAAGGAAAAAGCATGCTATTAAACCTACTTGTTTATGTGTTATAGTTACGTTCACGTCGTTACTTGTTATCTTTTTGTTCTTTTTCGGTTTCTGTTTCAGGGTTTTCTTCTTCTTTAGATTGTGATCGAAGCATGGCATCCCATAAATCCTTAAACTCATTAAATTCTTGTGTAAAAATTAGCGCAATACCACTTACAATGGTTTGCCCATCTATTACATTTTCAAATTCATTTCTTCGGAAGCCTTTTAATCGGTAGCGCCCGTTTTCAGTTAAAATGTACTCTAAACTTACATTTCCAATTAAAGGTGCTGGCTCTCCAGATGAACTGCTGCCTTGTATATCTACTTCACTACCCACACTTACAATAAGGCGATCGTTAAACAATTTCTTTCTAGCAGCAATATCCAATTGGGTACGCTCTTGTGGGGAATCACCCTGATAATCGGTATAACTATCCAAACCAAAGTCTAGCTCTACTCCCGTATCGCCCAATAATTTATCTGAAAAAACATTCAACTGATCAGACAGCGCATCATTCAAGTTGTCTCGTGCAATGCTTGCCGCTCCTCCTCTACTCCCATCACTACCGGGCTCTGGGTAAAAACGATTCAATACCAATAATGAAAATACTTGTTTGTTCAATTCGTTCTCTTGCTGATTCAATTGTTGGATACGACCATATACTTGTCCGCCAACCGAACCTTGTTCGTCTTCCGGCATATCTAAATTAAATGAAATTTTAGGCTGCATCAACTCGCCATCAACATTTAAATACACATAAAAAGGCAATACCTGTCTGTATTTGTTTTTAACCGAAGGATCTGCACCTGAAGTCTGCGAAGCCATTAACGGCGAAGCGGAAGCCTCTACATCATAAATAGCACGAACATCCAATTTGGCATCAAACGGATCACCAGACCAAGTGATACGGCTACTGGGGTCTAATTCGAATCTTCGGTTCACTACGTTATATAGATTCATTTCATAATGACCGTCGGCAACTTCATACACACCACTAAGATTCATTCTTCCGTTCGGGTTCATTGTGAAATTAAACTCCCCTTCTCCCGAAACTTGAAAATTGTCACCGGTTTCTTCATCAATAATAATTTTCACTTGTGCTTCTTTCCCAATATTTAAATCTGCTGAAATATCAAAACCGGTAACCGTGGCTGTTTGTTCTTCGGTTCTGGTTAAAATAGCATCTGGATTTTCGCGATTTACAAAAATTACAATTCCGTCACGTTCTTCAATATTCACGGCTGCTGAAGGCATCACATAGGTAACATCGGTATTAGAACCGACTGTTAGGGAACCTTTTAATACAGGAATTTGAAGGTCACCCGACAATGTAGCATCAGCATCAAAAGTTGCGGTTCCGTACAGGAAGTCATTATCATCTTCGGTGGCGTTTAGCACTTGAAAATCTTTGGCTTTTAACTGTAAATCAAAGGTAGGGTTAACAAGGTTTTCAGTGCCAATACTACCTGAAGCAGCAAAAGTATTGCCGTTTTCATCTGCTATTGTAAAATCGGACATTGAAAGCCCTTTGTTGTCAATGTTGAGTTCTTCATCGGCCAACGTAAAGGCGGCGTTTAGTTTTGCTACCTTAAAATCAGCATTAGAGAAAAGCAAGTTTCCTTTATAAACCGGTTCATCTAACGTCCCATTAACAGTAAACTGACCAGAGAAACTACCATCAGCTTCTGTAACTTCACCTTGTGTAAAGCCTTCCAACGCTTTCATTTTAAATTCGTTGATGTCTATATCTAAATTCAAGTTGGGTGTTTCAGTGGTTGCTACATAATCACCCGTTATATCCATATCGATAGCGCCTTCTTTTAAAGCTGCATTAAAATCGTATCCATTTCCACCAGTAGAACCGGCATCGACGCTTAGTGTTCCTAAGTTTACATCTAACAAACTAAGTTGTTGAATATCGATATCGGCCAATAAGCCTGTACTGCCAAAAATATCTTCTACTACAACTTGACCGTTTAATATTCCAGTAGCTAACTTCTCTTCAGGGTTTAAATAATTGAGGAATTCACTTAATTTGAAATTTTCAAAAAGGACACCCACATGGTCTTTCTCATTAGGTAGTTTATCTGTAAATTCAAGTGATTGGTCATTTCTGCTGAAACGAAATTCATTAAATTCAATTTTCGATTCACTTAAAAGCACTTCATTATTAGCCGGAACCCTCCAAGGGTTTTTCTGAATAATCAACGAATCGGGATTTACGTGGAACCGAAGCTTGTCACTTGTACCCGTTATTTCAGATTGAATTTGAATTAACTTTTCATCTTCGTAATATGAAAGAAAATCCAGTAATAGCTTTTCACCATCCTTATTTCCTTTTATTTCTGTTTTTTGAATCGCCAATGGCCCAGCATTAATTGCATTAAAGCCTGCATTAAACTGAAAGTCGTCCTGACTCGTTCGCATAGAAACCTCAAGACTGTCCAATTCGTTTCCGCCGTAATTAATATGCGGTGCTACGATATTTGCTGTTAATAATCGTTCTTTTTCCTTAAAATCGACTGATAAGTCTATCGTGTCCATGTCTTTCACATTGACTAGAAACACTTCGTTTAAAACGGGTGATTGCCGGATGGTTCCTTTTACCGTTAAATCTACAGGGTTTTGTAAAGTATCTGTATTCACGGGTTTTTTAGAAAAGTAACTGAAAATATGTTTTTGAACAGCCGCACTAAATCGTTGTGGGTCGGTATTCGATTCTAAAGTTAGGTTCAGCATTTTATTGTCGACCCATATTGATGTCGTATCGCTACTAACGTGAGCCGTAGCCAAAAGACTACCCAATAAATAACTTTTATCGTCATACACCACCACGCCATCGCCAATGGTCGAAATAACGTCAAAACTGTCGCCATTGCTTACAAAATCGGCATTCAGTTGCATTCCAGCACGCACATAGCGGTCCATTAATCCCAATGCTTCTAAATCAGCACCTATTAGATGAAGGTCCAAACTTGCTTCAGGCGCAACAGAATCCAACACTACGGAAGCGTTTAAATCTAAATTCAGGTTTTTATCCTTGTATTTTGAAACAATATCCCCTTTTCCGTTTTTTACGTTTCCAGAGATTTTTAAATCCCGAATTTTATAGTCGTTCATCTGGAAGCTATCTACCACTACTTCAGCAGTTGCATCTAAGGTATTTATGGTTGTCCCTTTTCCTTCTGCGGAAGCTGTTAATGATAATTTCCCAAACTGTTCATCTTGTAACAATTCGCCAACATTGTATTCCTCTATGTTGAAATCGGCATTAAAAGCCAGCTCATCTGTATTTTTGAAGTTTCCTTTTACGGTTACTACCCCTTGCGAAGTAGTTAAATTAGCATCTGCTGTAATATCATCGGGGGTTCCGCTTGCGGTACCACGCAATGCGATATCCTGTGGAAGCTGAACACCTAATTCTTCTTCCGAAACAAATTGAACGAGATCACTTTTTATAGTTTCGGCCGTGAATGAAGGAACATTGAAAGAAAGTTGCTCAGGATCGGTTGCATTATAAACTGTTGCTGTAGCCGAAACATACGTCGTTTTTCCCCAATTCACCTTCGCAGATGGAATTTGCAAAGCACTCAATACACCATTAGCTCTAATAGTTCCTGAGATAGGGTGTTTACTCGCGGTTTTTAAATATTCGTTGTTTTTTAAGTCTGGCTGAAATTGAAAAACATCTTGTAAGGCAACCCTAAACGAAGGAATAGTTAAGTTGGCTTTTGTAGTTTCTGGGGAATTAATCAATGTATTTAAACTGGCGTATTGTAATGTAGCATTTCCAGAAAGGCTACTGTTATTGGCTGCAACCGAAAGGTCGGACACGTTCATATTTGTATCAGTAACGGCAAGGTTTACCGCAGCTTTATGGACTGAATTTCCGGACCCTTCTTGAAACGAGAGGTTTTCTAAGTTAAGATTGGCCGTTTTGTCTTTTAATGAAATGTCTGATGCTTGTAATTCCAGATTAGATATAGAAACAGCATTGGGATTAAAAGTTCCCTTAACAGGTTTTGCATCGTCAATTGAGTAGCTGATATTATTTTCAGAAAAATCAATTTCAGCTATGGAAAGAAGAAGATTAGGCCATAAAGAGGCGTTTTCTGATACTACATCGCTTTCTTCTGCTTCAACAGCTTCCTCTTTATTTGATTTCATATCTATTGCCACAATGGATTTGTTAAGCTCCAGTGTGCCTATTTCAAAATCTTGATTGGTCAAGTCAATTTTAGGTACTTCAGCATAAAAATCAATCAAATCTACTTCGGCGCTCAAGCCTTGTACATTATCTTGATAGGTTGCAAAGACGTTTTCAATGGTAAGTTCGTCTATCGCTAAAAATGGTAAAGGAACATCTGCAGGCGGCGTGGCAGGCACAGGGTTTTGAATATATTTTATGCGGCTGTTTTTAATAGTTCCTTCCGAAGCCCTAAAATCCATGTTTTCTATGTCGGTTTTGTCCATTTCAAGTTCTAACTCACCAACTGTAAATCGACTATCAATGCCTAAAACGGCATCATTGTAAACAACATCAAAATCTTCAAAATTTAAATCACCTATAATAATATTCATAGGTGCCGACGTGGTGTCGGTTGCGACGATGGTAGTGTCTTCCGAAGCAAAAGCATCAATCAAAAACTGAAGGTTATAACCCGAAACTGAATCTTTACGAATAATATTGGCACGCAGACCTTCCCAATCAACCGATTCTACGCCAACACCGTTTCCGCGAATGATGGGCCAAAGTGGTACATCTGCTTCCAGTGATTTTGAATAAACAAGTGTATCACCTTTTTTGTCTTCCAGGAACAAACCTTTCAGCATAATATCACCGTCAAAGGTGATAAAAAGCTTTTCTATTTCAACCTTGGTATTCGTTTTATCGGATACATATGAAACAACTTTATCTACGATAATGCCTTGCCCCCAAGGACTTCTAATAAACAAAACAAGTAATAGAAGAAATACCAATATCCCTAACATTACCCTTGCAATGCGTCGGAATATGCGGTATTTCTTTTTTCGAGCCTTACTTTTAGGCTGTGTAATAGTTGTTTTTTCTGTGTTCTTTTCCAAATTGTAATGAGATAACGCTTAAGTATAAGAAATCACTCACAAAATATGGTTTTCTGAAATAGTTTTTAGTTATAGAAATGATAACTTTTTAAATAATTTTTCAGAAAAAAGAACAACCGCTAAGCTGTTTTGAGATAATATTTCTTCCGAAGCCAAAATGAAATCCGAACCAGTAAAATTAAAGCCGGTACTTCAACCAACGGACCAATAACCCCTGCAAACGCTTGCCCAGAGTTAAGACCGAATACCGCAATAGCCACTGCAATGGCGAGTTCAAAGTTGTTTCCGGCAGCTGTAAACGAAATAGCAGCGTTTTTATCATAGTCTGCTCCCATCGCTTTACTGAAAAAGAAACCAATGATAAACATCAACGCAAAGTAGATTAATAATGGAACCGCAATGATTACAACGTCCATTGGTATTTCTACAATTAATTCTCCCTTTAGAGAAAACATAACTACAATTGTGAACAATAAGGCAATTAAGGTTAAAGGTGATATTGCGGGTATAAATGTTTCTGTGTACCACTTTTCTCCTTTTGCTTTCACTAAAATAAGACGACTTAAAATTCCCATTAAAAACGGAATCCCTAAGTAAATAGCAACGCTTTCTGCAATAGTAGCGATGGAAATATCGACGATAGCTCCTTCAAACCCGAAGTATGGTGGTAGTATTGTTATAAACAACCACGCGTAAAAACTATACGCAAATACTTGAAATATACTGTTTAAGGCGACTAATCCGGCTCCATATTCGCTACTTCCTTCAGCAAGATCATTCCATACCAATACCATTGCAATACATCGTGCGAGACCAATAAGAATAAGCCCTACCATATATTCAGGATAATCATGTAAAAAGGTGATTGCCAAAACAAACATTAACACTGGACCAATAATCCAGTTAAGAATCAAGGATATAGAAAGTATTTTTACATTTTTAAATACTTTAGGCAGCAGTCTAAAATTTACTTTTGCTAAAGGCGGATACATCATCACGATAAGCCCAATCGCGATTGGAATATTAGTACTACCAGAACTAAAGGAATCAACTATTTGAGGAAAGGAAGGGTAAAAATACCCAATCCCAACTCCTATTGCCATCGCAATAAAAATCCATAGGGTTAGATAGTTGTCTAAAAAACTTAATTTTTTCATTATTCTGATTCGTTTTAGTTTTTTTCTATAAAATTTTGATATTCTTCAGCCGTGAGAAGGGTATTTAGTTCTTCTGTATTATCAATCTTTATTTTTATCATCCAACCATCAGAATAAGGTGTGTCATTCACCGCCTTTGGGGTATCGTTCAAAGTTTCATGGATTTCTGTAACTTCTCCTTTAATAGGTATAAACAAATCGCTTACGGTTTTAAGAGCTTCCACAGAACCAAAAACTTCGTTTTGATCAAATTCATCCCCTACATTAGGCAAATCAACATAGACGATTTCACCCAATTCCTTTTGTGCAAAATCTGTTATACCAACAGTACCGATTGAATCGGTTACCTTTATCCAAGTATGTTCTTTTGAATATTTTAAATTTTCAGGTAATTTCATAGTTATTTTTTTATTCGCCATTTCGTAAATTATCGGCATACGCATTGGGCAAGCTACTTTCTTCTACTGCTTTTACTGCTTTTTCAATATCGTAATCAAACCTTACAAATTCTACTGAAATAGCATCCTTGTTTTTAATTGAAGCATCTTCATCAATATTCAATATAATGTAACCTCCTCTGTTGTCGCTATCTTTTGGTTTGCCAACTGAGCCAATATTAATGGCGTGCTTAAAATGAACTTCACTTTCTGTTGAAGCATCTAAGATTCTGTGATATGGTTTATGGGTATGCCCAAAACACATAACATCTGCATCGGCTTGCTCCATAATACGAAGCATGCTTTTTTCTGCCCTATCTTCAAATAGATATTCGTTAATACGACGCGGACTACCATGGACAAATAATACATTCAGCTGATCGTCGTTTAACTGAAACTCCAATTTAATATGAGCTGGCAACGTGCGTAGGTACTTTCTGTTTTTGTCGTTCACCAATTCGTTGGTTAAAGAAATAGAAACTGCCCCATTGGCTTTTTCTTCATCAGTTTTATAAGCACATCCACAATCGTCACTGCTTCTACCAATACCAAAATCATAGTTGCCAGCGATGGTAGGAATGTTTCTTTTTTTAATTTCTTCAATTACCTCATTTGGCCAAATGTTGTAGCCAACTAAATCGCCAAGGCAATACATAGCATCAACATCCTGCTTTTCAACATCTTTAAAAAATGCTTCTAAGGCTGGTAAGTTGGCGTGTATGTCACTAAATAAAGCTATTTTCATTTTTTAAATTTTTAAATTTTTAAAATTAACAACAACCCGAATTAGGACTACATGAAGCTGCTGGTTCTGCTTTTAATTCAGAAAGCTTTTTCTTTTGTTTAGTTTCAGGTATACCACAGTTTTCTTTTGCCAAACAATCGGTTTGCTTGGTGGTTAATGTGAAATGTCTTCCATTGAAATCTAATCCGTACTTTCCAATCGTAGCTCCTTGATATTCTACTTCAATTTCAAGAGTATCATCTATTTGAAGTGTCTTTTGTGATAATTCAATAATATGACCCAGTTTTTCAGGATGTAAACGGTGGTCATAATCATCTGCTTCCCATAACTGAAAATTAACTACTTCTTCATTTCTAACTGTGCCACCACAGTCGATGAAGTTTTTGGTTACTTTTCCTACTTCGGTCACGTGAAAGTGATTCGGAACTAATGAACCATTAGGCAACTCAAATGCGATGGTTTCAGATTGCGTTAAAATGTTTTTTATTTCAGAAAGTTTCATAGTATATAATTTTATTATCGTAATAATACGATTGATTCATGTAAATTTTTTTTAGCAACAAGTATCGTTAGCTACATCTGTATCTTGGTTTAAAAAAGAAGTTAAAACCGCTTTCATCTCGTCCCAAACAGTTGTATTGATACAGTAACAAACGCTCGTACCTTCTACAGTTCCTTGTATAAGCCCCAAGTTTTTTAATTCCTTTAAATGCTGCGAAATAGTTGCTTGTGCCAACCCTATTTCGTCTACAAGGCTTCCACACACACAACTTTCCGCTTTAAATAAGTACTGTAAAATAGCAACTCTAGCAGGATGTGAAAATGCTTTCGCAAACTGTGCCAGTTGATTTTGTTGTACTGTAAATATTTCAGATTTGGTAATTCCCATTATGTTAATTGTTACATTGCAATATTACGATGAATAAAAATATCTCACAACTTATTTCTGAAAAATCTACAAAAATTACTTCTTATCATACATCAATGCACACATTAAAAACCTTCTTTATCTTTGATACAAATAAATAAACTATGGACTATCAATTAATTAAGAACGAAAAAGAGAACCGTTTTGAGGTTCACATAGAAGGCTTAGTGGCCTTTGCGGATTACAAACTCAATAAAGACAAAATTGCTTTTACGCATACTGAAGTTCCAAAAGAACTTTCAGGAAAAGGCGTTGGTTCTTTTATTGCTAAAGGCATATTAGACTATGCTGCTGAACACGAACTGAAAGTGAAACCATATTGTCCTTTTATTAAAAGTTACATAGACAGACATCCTGAATACCAAGAAAATTCAATATTTCACAATAAAACCGAATAGCTATGAGTACAAAAAATATAGAATTAGTAGCAGAACCCAGAGCCCCGCATTTTGTAGGTGATGGTTTTCGAGTACATAACTTTATTCCCAGCGGATTTAGATTGGACATGGAACGTATGAGTCCGTTTATCATGTTGGATTACAACTCTAAGTTTTACTTCCCTCCCACTGATACCCCAAGAGGTGTGGGCGTACATCCGCACCGTGGCTTTGAAACGGTAACAATTGCGTATAAAGGTAAAGTTGCCCATCACGATAGTAGCGGTGGGGGCGGTGTAATTCAAGAAGGCGGTGTACAATGGATGACGGCAGCGTCTGGTGTGTTACATAAAGAATATCATGAAGAAGAATTCAGTAAAGCCGGTGGTGACTTTCAAATGGTGCAATTGTGGGTAAATCTTCCCGCAAAGGATAAAATGTCGCAACCCAAATACCAAGCGCTTTCTGCTAAAGAAATCAATAGCTATGAGCTACCAAATAATGCAGGGACAGTTGAGGTAATTGCAGGTGCTTATAAAGATACAAAAGGCACGGCCAACACCTTCACCCCCGTACATATGATGAATGCACGATTGAATAAAGGCGGAACTGCTGACTTTTCTTTTCCTGAAAACTACAACACCTGTTTATTGGTTATTGAAGGTAGCGTAACCGTAAATGAAACAGAAACGGTACCGACCGATCATTTTGTATTGTTTGAAAACGAAGGGGAAGCTTTTACCGTAAAAGCTTCGGAAGATGCAGTAGTTTTAGTTTTAAGTGGAGAACCCATTAACGAACCCATCGCTGCCCAAGGTCCGTTTGTAATGAATACCAGAGAAGAATTGACGCAGGCAATAAATGATTTTAATATGGGCAAGTTTGGGTATTTAGAATAGTAAAAAGAATTCAGTAACTTTAAAAAAGCAATGATATGAAAACAGGAACCCTTTTACAACAACTTCCATATCCTGGAAATGAAAAGAGCAAACTAACCCTTCATTTATTTCTTCAAATAATAGGGAAAATACGATTATCGTTATCCCATAGAAAAAATCATTGGTGGTACATAACCGAATATGTAGACACCAAAGGGTTTACAACGGGTCCTATTTTCTATAATTCCGGAGAAAGTACGTTTACTATTACTTTAAACATTCTTTCTCATAAGTTAGAAGTAGATACAAGTAAGGGAGAATCGGCGCAATTTGATCTTCAAGAAGGGTTAACAGTGGCTGACTTTTATAAGAAGCTGCTAGGAATCCTTTCCGACTTTACTATTTCGGTAAATATGGTAGAAAAACCTTACGATTTGGGTATCGAAGAATCTTTTTCTGAAATTACAGCGTATCATCATTACAACCAAGATTATATCACCAAGTTGTGGAAAACCTTTCAATGGGTAGATGGTGTTTTCAAAGAGTTTAGTGGTCGCTTTTATGGAAAAACGTGTCCGGTTCACGTTTATTGGCACTCTATGGATATAGCGGTCACCCGATTTTCAGGTAAAAAAGCGCCACCCATGCCTAAAGAAGCAAGAATATCTGACAAAGATGCGTATACCCACGAGTGTATCAGTTTCGGATTTTGGGCGGGAGATGATAAGATGAAAGAGCCAGCTTTTTATTCGTACACCTACCCTGCCCCAACGGGATTGGGTAAAAAACCATTGCAACCAGATAATGCCTTCTGGATGGATGCCAACGGAAGTCCGATGGCTATTTTAAAATACAACGACCTTCTTACCAAAGAAAACCCTAGAGAAACCTTACTGGCTTTTATGGAGTCTGCTTATCGTGCGGGAGCTAGTTTGGCAAACTGGGATATTGACGAATTAGAAGTTCCTTCTTTAGAAAACGTATAAATCATGTCAAACATTCAAACCATTATTCCGGAACGCGCTGCCAACATTGGTAATTTTATGGTTGGCAGGTTGCTTCCTTTTCGAAGTAAACGAATGGTGGGCCCTTTTGCTTTTATAGATCATATGGGACCCGTAACAATGGACAAACAACAAAACCTTGATGTGCCACCGCATCCGCATATTGGGCTTTCTACCTTAACTTTTTTATTTGAAGGTGCTATTGTGCATCGTGATAGTTTAGGAACTGAAGTAGAAATTAAACCCGGAGCTGTCAATTGGATGACAGCTGGAAAAGGAGTTGTACATTCTGAACGAACACCCGATTATCTTCGGAATACTGAAAAAACATTACACGGATTGCAAATTTGGGTAGCCCTTCCTAAGCAGTTAGAAGCGATGGCCCCTTCATTTCATCATATTAATAAAGAGGATATTCCAGAATGGGTCGAAAATGGTGTAACTATTAAACTGATAGCCGGAGAAGTACTGGGAAAAAAATCACCCGTGCCTGTACACAGTAGTTTATATTTTATCGAGTTAAGAAATACGTCCCGACAGAAAGTTTCACTAGGAAGTGATTTGTTTGGTGAAAGCGGCTTATACATTCTTGAAGGTGCCGTTTACAGTGAAGGAAATACATACGAACCCAAACAAATCATGGTTGCAAAGGACAGTACCTTATGTGAGTTTGAAATGGCTGAAAATTCTACCGTTTATATTTTTGGTGGTGATCCTTTTCCTGAAGAACGACATATACACTGGAATTTTGTAGCCTCGGAAAAAGAAACAATACAAAAAGCAAGAGACGATTGGAAGGCACAACGTTTTCCGAAAGTACCAGGCGAAACTGATTTTGTACCTTTACCCGAATAACCAAAAAATTTCTAGCATGAAAACTGGACGATTAGAAGCTTTTAGCGATGGCGTATTGGCTATTGTAATTACCATTATGGTATTAGAAATGCAAGCCCCAGAAGACACCAGTATTGAAGGCCTGTTAAAAGTACTTCCCGTTTTTGTAAGCTATGTTTTAAGTTTTATTTACATTGGTATTTATTGGAATAACCACCACCATTTAATGCAAGTGACCGAAAAAGTTAATGGTGGTATTTTATGGGCTAATTTGCATCTACTTTTTTGGTTATCACTTATCCCTTTTGCAACAAGTTGGCTAGGTGAAAACCACACACAACCATTACCCATTGCTTTATATGGCGCTGTTTTATTAATGAGCGCTATTGCTTACCGAATATTAGAATCGGCCTTAATTAAGCATCACGATGAAAATTTTGTACTTAAAAAGTTGACCAAAAAAGGTAGCAAAGAGAATATTTCGATACTTATTTATGTGGTAGCTATCCCATTATCTTTTGTAAATACATTGATAGCGATAGGTTGTTTTATTTTGGTTGCCATATTTTGGGCAATACCTGATAAGCGAATAGAAAAAGTACTATCCAATTAATACGGCTTAAAGTTTTTATCAGCCAACGATTTTCTCACTCGGCTTAAACTTTCCGGAGTAATGCCTAAGTATGAGGCTATCATCCATTGTGGTACGCGCAATAGTAAATCGGGGTATAATTCAATGAAGTTTAAATATCGCTTTTCTGCGGAAGCGCCTAACAACAAATCAATTCGTTTTTGAAGATGTTGAATGTGATTATGAAGTAACTTTTTATTGAATTTTCTGAAAGAAGTACTTAGTTCTGAGGCCTTTTCAATAAATTCATCTGTTATAAAAACTACTTCGGCGTCTTCTATTGAATCAATAATAAAATAGGAAAGGTCGTTAAAGTAAATACTACCTCTATCACCTATAAACCAATTTTCTGGAGCAAATTGTACAATGTGTTCTTTGCCGCTTTCATCCAAAGTATAAGCACGAAGCAGCCCTTTTTCAACAAACATAGAAGCTTTACAGGTTTCCCCTTGTTGCAGCAGTACTTCGCCTTTTGAAAAAGCTTCAGAACGTAAAAAGGGAGTCAACTCATTGAATTGCGATTGGGTTACCCCACCCCTATTCATTATGTATGATTGAAACGTCTCGCATTCCATACCAAAACTTTAGTTTATTTTGAAGGCTCTTTCTTTTTCTTCGGAGGCATCGGTCCACGTAGATGCACAACTAATCCGTTTAAAAAATTCCGAAGAAATTGATCGCCACATTCCATATACTTTGGGTGATCTTCCTTCCGGAAAATAGCGCCTAATTCACTCTTAGAAACCCTAAAGTCTACTAAAGAACAAATTTTTACAATATCGTCATCACGTAACTTATGTGCTACGCGAAGTTTTTTCATAATGTCGTTGTTAGATAATGCCATATTATTTTATATAATTGATTCTTTAAATTTAATATCAAGCGTTTTCTGCAATTGATGAATGTCTTGCAATTCACTTGGTAAAATTAGCGCAATGGAAGATCCCGTTTTTCCGGCTCTGGCCGTACGCCCACTTCGATGGGTGTAATATTCTTGTTGATCAGGCAATTGGTAATGAATTACAAAACCGAGGTTATTTACATCAATTCCTCTCGCAGAAACATCAGTAGAAACAAGTATCTGTACTGCTTCTTTCTTAAAAGCACGCATTACTTTATCACGTTCTTTTTGTTGCATGTCGCCTTCTAGTGCTTCTACTGAAAAACCATCTTCTTTTAAAATTTTAGTAAGGTTTTGAGTGCCAGCTTTGGTACGGCAAAAGATAATTCCGCGGTCGTCTTTCAAAGTATCCATTAACCTGATTAACGTTTCAACTTTATCTTTTAAGGCTGTTTTTATGTAGTAGTGTGAAATGTTAGCATTTACCAACGAATTTTTATTCACTTCAATTTTCACTGCATTGGCATCCATGTAGGTTTTTACAATCTTCTTTATATCCTCTGGCATAGTAGCCGAAAACAACCACGTACTGCGTTGCTTGTTTGCTTGCTCTAATATTTTATTAAGGTCTTGTTTAAAACCCATGCTCAGCATTTCATCAGCTTCATCTAAAACCAAGGTTTTGATGGTATGTAAATTAATTTCACCTCGTTTCATTAAATCCATTAACCGTCCAGGAGTAGCGACGATGATGTGGGTTGGACGTTTTAACCTTTTTATTTGAATATCAATTTTTTCACCACCGTACACCCCTTCAGCAAAAATCATTTCGGGAGCATATTTGGTAAACTTAAAAAGCTGTTTCTGGATTTGTTGAACCAACTCCCGAGTTGGTGCTAAAATCAAGGCTTGCACAACAGCATTGGACGCATCGATATTTTGCAATAATGGCAAGCCATACGCTGCGGTTTTACCAGTACCTGTCTGTGCTAAACCAACTAAATCGGTCTTCGATTTTAACAAAAGTGGAATGACAGCTTCTTGAATTTCGGTAGGAGTTGTAATATTCAACTCTTTTAATGCTTTTATATATTCTTTTTGAATTCCTACTTGTTGAAATGTTGCCATATAGCCTACTTTTTAGAATGCAAAGGTACGTTTTATATTCTGGTAATAGAACGTATCGTCTTTTTTAGAAGCCTATCGAGACTATTTTTTTTTGACCATAAACACCTAATATAAAGCAACCTACGACTAAACAAAATCATTCTATTTAAAATTAATCTAAATAAACTTTGAAGAAAGAAAAAGGGTTATTAGTTTTGCGTCAAAATTAACTATTTATATCAAGTCTAAATAATAATAAATGTATAAATTAACCCAACTAATTCTATTTTTCCTAGCTATTACAGGTGCTACGGCACAAACAGCAAATATTGAAGGAACTGTTACAGACGCAAATGACACACCACTTTTAGGTGTAAATGTATTTGTGAAAAATTCTCAAAAAGGAGCACAAACCGATACGAATGGGCATTTTAAAATTAATAATATTTCTGAAGGAACTCATACAGTTTACTTTTCTTATGTAGGATTTAAAAATCAAGAAGTAACTGTTACCCTTACTCAAAATGAAACCAAAGAACTTCCTTCAATCACTATGTACGAAGGAAATGAAATTTTACAAGAAGTAGTGGTTAATGGGGAACGCCGAAATAAATTTTCCCGTAAAAAAACAGCTTATGTTTCAAAATTGCCTCTGCAAGATCTTGAGAACTCACAAGTATATAGTACAATCACAACCGATTTATTAAAATCACAAGTAACAACCAATTTTGAAGATGCCCTTAAAAATGCAACAGGTATTGAAAAACTGTGGACTTCTACAGGACGTGGTGGTGACGGTGCTGGGTATTACTCATTGAGAGGGTTTTCGGTTCAACCACAATTGGTAAATGGTGTGCCCGGAATTACAAACGGGACGATTAATGCAGCCAATATCGAACGTATTGAAGTGATAAAAGGGCCTTCTGCCACGCTATTTGGTAGTACCGTAACATCCTATGGCGGATTGATTAATGTGGTTACTAAAAAGCCATATATTGGTTTTGGTGGGGAAGTTTCATTTACATCAGGAACGTATGGTTTAAATATGCTTTCTGCCGACTTAAATACGCCGTTGGACAAAGAAAATAATGTTTACTTTCGTTTAAACACTTCATATTCTACCGAAGACAGTTTTCAAGACGCAGGTTTCAGGAAATCATTTTTTGTAGCCCCTTCCCTATCCTATAAAGTAAACAACCGCTTATCGTTCTCTTTCTACGCTGAAATTACACAAGCTGAACAAACAAACCCAACATTCTTATTTTTAAATCGTTCAGCACCATCAAGAGCTCGAAACCTAGACGAACTTAACTATAATAATAAATTATCATTTACAAGTAACGCCTTAACGCTTACAAATCCTTCCGCTAACTATCGTGTGGAAATGGATTATAAATTGTCCGATACGTGGCAATCACAAACCATTCTTTCAAAAAGTAGCACGTCAACAGATGGGTATTACTCATATTTGTTCGACTACGGAATTTTAGAAGGAACCACGTTTAGCCGTTTAATCAGCAAACAAAATTCACGCACCAACACAACTGATATTCAGCAAAATTTTGTGGGAGATTTCAAAATAGGAAACCTTAGAAACCGCGTGGTTGCAGGTGTTGACTATTTTAATTCAACTGTAACAGATAATAGTACTGGCTATGCTTTCTACGGAAATGTTCGTGCAAACGGTGAAACCATCAGCGATAACCCGTTTACTGAAGAAGTTGAAGAAGGTTCATTCCCACTAACGACATCTGGGGTTGATGCGGCTTTAGCATCGCAATCTGTGAACAACATTAAGTCCAAAACACACGTATACAGTGCCTATGTGTCAGATGTTTTAAACATTACACCTACCTTATCTGCTATGGCTGGCGTTCGTTTTGATGTCTTTGATAATGAAGGTGATTTAAGTAATCCAGATGATGATTACGATCAAAGCACCTTCTCACCAAAGTTTGGATTGTTGTATCAGCCTATTAAAGATGTTATTTCAGTATTTGCTAATTACCAAAATGGTTTTACAAACGTAGCCCCAGCTTTGGTTGGCGATCCACAAGATGGTGATCAAAACTTAAAGTCTTTTGACCCTGAACAGGCAAATCAATTAGAGGTTGGTGTTAAAACCAATTTCTTCAAAAACCGATTGAATGCTACGATTAGCTATTATGATATTAATGTAACCGATAAAGTAATTACCGATCCAGCATCACCTTTTAATAAAATTCAAGGTGGTGAAGTAGAAAGCAAAGGTTTTGAAATTGAAGTAAATGCCAACCCTGTTCGGGGGTTGAATATCAAAGCTGGTTTCAGTAATAATGATAGTGAAATTGTTAAAAATGACAACCCCATTTTATTAGGAACACGTCCTGTAGAGGCTGGTCCTGAAACCTTATACAACCTATGGGCAAATTATGAGTTTCAAGAAGGGGCTTTAGATGGCTTCGGGCTTGGAGCCGGATTTAATGGTGCCAGTGAACGTGTAACTATTAACTATGGCCCTGCCGGTCAGTTTGTATTACCTGAATATACAGTGGCTAATGCATCTGTTTTTTATCAGGCCAATAAATACCGCATCGGGTTAAAACTAAACAACGTTTTCAATAAAGAATACTATAAAGGGTGGACTACCATTACACCGCAAACCCCACGTGCATTATATGCGAATTTCACCTATAAATTTTAAAAGTATAACCATTGAATAATTGATTGATTTTTTGTTAAGTGACAATAACCCTGCAATGGTTCAGGGTTATTGCTTTTAAATAAACCAAATGATAACTGTAACGATTTTACTTACTATTTTAGGTTTTTATATGCTGCTTTTAACGTCAAAAAGAGCCGCAATACTTAAAACTATTCCTGAAAGAAAATTAGCTGTAAACAATAAGCAAGTTTTTAATATTTCAGGGGTACTTCTTTTAATAATAGCTTTTGTTGTACTTTCTATAGTTTGGGGAATTGGTGCTGGTATTATTTCAGAGTTTATAATTCTCTCTATCGTAGCAAGTCTTGCCGTAATTATTGTTCCGTTGCAGGTTGTCAATTACAAACAGATGACTCTCATTTTTATTCTTTCATTCATTTTTGAACTATACCTAACCTATGCCAGCTAATAAAAAATACTTAACAACCTCTTCTTGGCAACGCTTTGCTAAAATTTCAGCAGGAATTGTTGGCGGATATATTATTTCAGCCTTGTTACATATAGCATTGGCATATTGGTTACCCAATCCGGAAATGGTTTTAATTACTTCGGTGTACACACTTTATATATTGTGGGTTGCGATTATAATTATGTCCTTTTTAGCTAAGAATGGGTGGAAATTATGGGCTCTTTATTTAGCTATTATTATTGTTTTGAGTGTTTTGATTTACTTCGGAAAAGCATATAACCCTATTAATTAAGCAGTATGAGCAAACGGAATTACAACGTATTTTTTCACACCCATACGGTTAGCGGAATCGTTATAAGCGTTGCCTTATATATAATTTTCTTTGCCGGGGCTTTTGCGCTAATCAAAGATGAAATAACAGCTTGGGAAAGGGGTGATCCTGTTCGTATGGAACAAGCTGAAAAGGTTGATTACAATCGGGTTGTTGATAGCATTAAAGCGCAAGGTTTTAATCTCTACGGAAGGGATATTAGAATGATTGCCCCAGATGCTAAACAGCAGTTATACGTATTGTTAAGCAAATCGCAAGACACCACAATTGTTAATGATGATAACAAGAAGTATTACTTTTTCTTAGACGCTGTAGATTACAGTCATTCAGAATATTATGACTTTTATAGTATTGGCGAATTAATTTACAGACTTCACTTTTTTAGTCAAGTCCCTGTTATTGGTATTTACATTGCCGGGTTTATTGCACTCTTCTTTTTGTTTGCTATTGTAACGGGTGTAATTGTGCATTGGAAAAAAATTATTCAGAATTTTTACACCTTTAGACCTAAAAAGAAATTAAAGACCATTTGGACCGATGCGCACACCGTTTTAGGTATGATTGGTCTTCCCTTTCAATTTGTATTTGCTGTAACCAGTTGCTTTTTGTGTCTTTCAGCATTAGTATTACTGCCCGCCAATTTTGTATACAATAACGACCAAGACAAAACAATTGCAGAACTGCGCCCCATGGCGAAGACCTACGAGCTAGAAAAAGAGAAGTTTACAAACATTCCAGACTTGAATGTTTTTATGGATAAAACGCTTAGCAAGTGGGAAAAATTCACGCCTGCTCAAGTGTATATTCGTAATTATGGTGCCGTTAACATGAAATTTCAGGTGGACGGTTTATTAGATCCGGACAATAAATTTTTAGGAAACGGACGTACTGTTTATGATGTAGCTTCTGGAGAGTTAATTTCAGAAAAAAATCCGTACGACAATGATTATTTGGAAGATGTAGAGTTAACGGTTCGTAGGCTACACTTTGGTGATTTTGGCGGATTACCGTTGAAGTTTATTTATTTCGTTTTGGCTTTAATTACCTGTTTTGTAATTATTTCAGGGGTATTAATATGGTTGGAAGCCCGACATAAAAAAAATGTCCCCATTGAGCAGAAGTTATTTAACCGAAAAGTAGGACACATCTATTTGGCTATTTGCTTGAGTATGTATCCTGTTACCGCTTTCTCTTTTATTATTGCGAAGTTACTTCCAAGATCGATGGATGCTTCTCGGGAATCTATTTTATACGCTGTTTACTTTTTAGGCTGGATAGCTGTTGCTGCTGCATTCCGCTTTATGCGAGATAATTATAAAACAAATAAATACACCTTATTGTCAGGAAGTGTATTAGGCTTTTTAATCCCGGTAGTAAACGGTATTACTTCCGGAAATTGGATATGGAAAACCTTTGCTGAAGGTCAATATGAAATTTTCTGCGTCGATCTTTTCTGGATTCTCATGAGCATCGTTTCATTATGGGTTGTGCTTAAATTAAAACGACCCGTTACCAATATTGATCATTCTGAATTAATCCAAGAACGAAATCAACAACTAAAACAAACGGTTACCACATCAACTAAAACAACAAGTAAATTAAAATTTATGAGAACAAAAACAGCAATGCTATGGTTATTCTTAGCTATCGGATTTATAGTACATCATATTTACGGTTTATTTAGCGTCTATTATAATGAAACGGTTATGATTGAAGGCGCTACTGGCGATGTACCAATTAATCATCACTTATGGCGTGTAGGATTGGAAGGGTTAGCTTTACTTTTCTTCTTACTTACTTTTGAAGTTAAAAAATCATGGTTTCGATGGACTTCCTTCTGTTGGGCGTTAGTTGTAGGTTTATTTAATGTCTACCATTTTGTAGCATCGCTATTTTATGAAGTTTCTAATATTTCCGAACTGCTCATTTTAGCGATGATGGTACTAGCCAATATATTTCTTGCTAAAAGTATCCTTAGTTGGAACAAAGAAGAGGTTAGGCAACAAGTTCAAAATGAATAATTTTCTTTCTGAAATAAGCACCTTTAGAGTTCTATAAACAGTCTGGCACTTTTTTTGAAGTTTTCTCATTACTAACACATTAAATCCATCAGTTATGAGACATTCAAACAAAGTGCCTGAAGTAAATGCAGGAAGCATGGCCGACATTGCTTTCCTATTATTAATTTTCTTTTTGGTTTCCACAACCATTCCAAATGATAAAGGAATTGTTCGTAAAATACCTGAACCGTGCCCACCCGGACAAAAATGTGATACTGAAATTAACGAACGAAATCTCTTGAGCATTAATATAAATAAAGAAGGTGAGCTACTTGTAAATGAAGGGGTTACACCCTATAAAGATTTAAAAGAAATCATTAAAGATTTTATAGACAATAATGGTGATGCTACTTGTGATTACTGCAATGGAAATAAGGTAGCGGCTGCATCTGATAATCCTAACAAAGCTTCTATTTCTATCAAAACACACCCAAAAACACCTTACAAGGCTTTTGTAACAGTACAAAATGAGCTAACGGCAGCATACCTTGAATTACGCAAACAATATACAGAATCTGTTTTGCAGAAAGACGCTGATAATCTTACTAAAGAAGAAATCAAACAAGTGCAACAAGCGTATCCTTTTCGTATCTCTGAAGCAGATATTCAATAAATGGTTATTCTGAAAGTTCTTTTAAATCTTCTTCAAGATCAAGTTTTCTAAATTTTGGAAGTAGTGCGCCTGTTCCTACAACTGTAATTAGCGTCATACAACCACCAAAAACTACAGCGGTGACCGTTCCCATTAATTTGGCTGTGACGCCACTTTCAAAAGCACCAAGTTCATTAGAAGAACCCACAAACATAGAGTTTACCGATGCTACGCGACCTCGCATGGCATCAGGGGTTTTTAATTGAAGTATTGTTTGACGGATGATCATCGAAATTCCATCGGTCACGCCGCTCATAAATAAGGCGAAAACCGAAAGCCAGAACCAAGTTGAAAGTCCGAATACAATAATACAAAGTCCGAAACCGAAAATAGCAGCCAATAATTTCATACCCGCATTTTTATTAAGCGGAAAATAGGCCGATGTAAACATAATAATGGCAGCCCCTACTGCCGGTGCGGCTCGAAGAATTCCGAAGCCTTCAGAGCCTACGTGTAAAATATCTTGTGCGAAAATGGGAAGTAATGCCACGGCTCCACCAAACAATACGGCTATCATATCTAAGCTTAAGGCCCCAAGAATCACTTTATTATTAAATACAAATTTCAAACCTCCTTTTAAACTTTTCATCACCGGTTCACCGATGTTTGGGTTTAATACCGGCTTTTTAGGAATTTGAGATAAGCTGATTAACGCCAACAACGAAAGACCAAAAATGAAACACATGGACCAATGCACTCCAATCCAGTGAATGGCAAATCCGCCAAGTGCCGGGCCTAAAACGGCTCCTACTTGCCAAACGGAACTACTCCAAGTAGCTGCGTTGGGATATACTTTCTTGGGGATTAATAATGAAAAAAGAGAAAAAATGGTTGGGCCTATAAAAGCGCGTACAATTCCTCCTAGAAAAACCAAAAAGTACACACAGTATAAAACGGTATTTGTTGTCAAACCACTAATTATCCGTGGCCAAGTGATTAAAAACAACCCTAAGCTGACAACAGAAAAACCTATAATGCACTTGATGAGTAAGCTTTTCTTTTCTTTTTGGTCGACTACGTGACCTGCGAACAACGCCATAGAAACTGCTGGAATTACTTCCATTAGACCAATAATACCTAATGAAAGCGGGTCTTTGGTAATGCTATAAACTTCCCATTCTATAACTACAAATTGCATGGTCCAAGCAAAGACCATCGCAAATCGAAGTAGTAAAAAAATATTGAATTCACGGTAGCGTAATGCTGCGTAAGGATCATTTTTAGGCATAAAAGAAAATAAAGGTATTTCTGTCTTGCAAAATTACTATTCTTTTAGAAGCCTATCACTTCATAAGGCTGAAAATAGCAATTCCGTAAATAGCAAAACGTGCAAACCTTAGTAAACCAAATAATAAGTAATTTCTAAATTTATAGTTTATGGTTCCTGCTGCCATACTAGTTATTGAGAAAGGGATAGGTAATAAAGCACCAACAACTATTAAGAAACCACCCCATTTACGAACGTTTTTAAGGTGTTTCTTCATGCGTACTTCAACATACTCATATACGGATGGAATTTGTAGTATCCACTTTCCTATAAAATAGCTTCCTATTCCGCCAAGGTATGATAGGCCTGCCAAAAAAGATAAATAAACAACAGGGTCGGACATTTTACTAGACCAGGCTATAAAAATTTCAGGTGGAATCAATCCCAATAGGGTTTCACTAGCAAAAAAGACCAATAAAACACTAATAGGTGGATAGGTTTCTGTAACGTGAGTGAAAAATTCGCTGAAATCTACTACCAACCAGTCTACTAAAAACAATACTCCTACAAATAAAAGTATAGGAATAATACTTTTTTTAAGGCTATTGCCCACAAAGGTATAAAACCCCGTGAGGCTATAATACTTATGCATTCGCTTTAAGCCGTTTTCTTTTTTCTGTTCTGTCTTTTCCATAAATCTTACTTCATAGGTAATATAATGCTTTCAATTTTAAAGGTTGCAAATATAATGCTAAAAACTGTTTGATAATATAAAAAAAACTTAGGGTTATGGTTAAATTTTGTTAAACAAAAAGTTTCTCGTTGTCCCAATCGACAGGCAAAGTTTCCAAAATGGAAGTTAGGTCTGCAAAATTAATACATCAAATACTTTTAAAACTAAGCGTAACTACGTATTCCTTTTTTTTTAAGAATCTGTATCTTTAACCCTACAACTAACAAATGCATCCAAAAAACAAACATAACAGTTCTTATAATTTTACTAATTTAAGTAAAACACACCCTGATTTGACATCCCATGTTTTTATGAATAGTTATGGGATTAAAACAATAGATTTTTCTGACAAAGAAGCTGTTTTTCATTTAAATAAAGCCATATTAAAACGAGAGTATAGTGTTAACGACTGGCATATACCTGAAAATTACCTTTGCCCACCTATTCCTGGGAGGGTAGATTATATTCACCATTTACATGATTTGGTTTCAGAAAACAATACCAATTCTTCTATTACGGGGTTGGATATTGGTGTTGGAGCTAGTTGTATCTATCCTATTTTAGGATCTCGACTCTATAATTGGGATATGGTGGGTTGCGATATCCATGAAAATTCAGTGAAAGCAGCTATACTAAATATTGAAGCTACCCCAGATTTAAAAAAGAAGATTCAAATTCGACATCAGAAAAATAACGCTAATATTTTTGAAGGGGTAATTAATGCAGGTGAACATTATCAATTTTCGATGTGCAATCCCCCTTTTCATGCTTCAGAAGAAGAAGCTGTGAAGTTAGCGAACGCTAAAATGAGAAACCTTGGATATTCTGAAGTACATACTTCAAACTTTGGTGGCCAAGCGAATGAATTATGGTGCAATGGTGGGGAAAAACTTTTTATAAAAAGAATGGTTAAGCAAAGTGTTGATTTTAAAAATCAAGTTGAGTGGTTTACGTCTTTGGTTTCAAAAAGTGATAATCTTCCCAAGATACAGAAGTACCTTAAAAAGGTAAATGCTACACATAGAATAATTAACATGTCGCTAGGAAATAAAAAATGTAGAATCGTTGCTTGGACGTTTCAGTAAAGCTGAATTACTCTTCTGGTGGGTAACCGTTTATTTCTTCGAAAACCCTGTCGAAATTTTCTCTAAGGTATGAGCGCAGTTTTAATCGGTAATCATTTTTTAACCAACTTACAAAGTTGTGGGTACTTTTACTAATACACTTAGTATAACGCTCTATGCGATGGTCTATATCGTCTCCCAGCTCTTTAGCAAGTATTAAAGCATCAAACACATCTTCACTGTTTTCTATACAAATTTTGGCATGCTGCTCAATAGAACGTTCTAAGATAACTTTAGTGGACTCGCCATTTTTTACCGATTCTGTGTACGCCTTTTTTACATTAAAATAAACATCTTCAGAATTAGAGAATTGCTCTCGTAGTTCATCGGGCATTTCATATTTAAAATTGCTTTCAAGCTCCTCGTCATCTATTAAGTTATCCAAGAAATACTTTGGAGATTTAAAAATACGCTGCCAATCTAAATCTTCTCCCCAAGCACCAAAACGGTAAAAGTTATTACCTAAATCGATTACATTAAAGGTAGTTTTATTGTTAGTGATACGAGAACCGCGCCCAATCATTTGGTAATATAAAGTCAACGAACGTGTTGCACGGTTTAAGATGATCGTGTCGACAGTAGGCTCATCAAACCCAGTTGTTAAAATACTTACTGAAGTCAATATGGCATCAGGTGTTTCCCGAAACCATTTCAATATCATTTTACGTTCTTTTTTTGAAGCAGTATTATCTAGGTGCATAATTGGGTACCCTGCACGTTTAAATGTATCATAAACATACAATGAGGTATTGATACCATTATTGAAGATCAATGTTTTTTTCCCTTTACTACGTTCTTCATAAGCTTGTAGCAACCTACTAAGCATATCTGTTCCCGTATATAAATCGTCTGAAGATTGCACGGTATAATCCCCGTTAGACCCCACTACAAGTGAAGTAAGACCAACATTATAAGAATAATTTAAAGCACGAGCCAAAAATTCATTTTCAATCAAAGCTGGAATGCTTTCCCCTACAATAAGCTCATCATAATTATCCTTCATAGGAAGTTCTATATTCGAACTTAATGGTGTTGCTGTAACCCCCAATAAAAATGATTTATCGAAGTATTTAAAAAGTTTGGTAAACGAGTTGTAATGCGCTTCATCAATAATAACCAAGCCAATATCTGAAATATCCAGCATATTGTCCCGTAACCTATTATTGAGCGTTTCTACCATTGCAACAAAACAACTATACTGATTTTGATCGTCAAGGTTAGCGGTACTATTAATCACTTTGTTAACCACACCAAACTCGGTCAACATTTTTGACGTTTGTTTACAAAGTTCTATCCGGTGGGTTAACACCAGTACTTTTTTGTTTCGGGTTCTAAGATACTCTCTAACTATTTCAGAAAAAATAACCGTTTTACCACCACCAGTAGGTAATTGATATAATAGGTGATAGTCTTCTGGAGCTTCCTCAAAACTTTTAAAAATCTTGTTTATAGCTCCCTTTTGGTAGTTATAAAGGTCTTTATCGGTTTTCTTTTCTTTTAAAACAGTGTTGTTGCTCGCCATGGTCATTTAAATTCCTTTCTGAAAAATAAGGTTGCAAAAATAAGGCCTTTTAAGTGGTTTAAAAGAATTTTACGAAAGAAATCTAAAAAATTTTAATTAATTAGATAATTGAAGCTATTGTTTAACAATATTACTTTCACGAATTTTAATACTGCGTAAAGGATAGTTAGTAGCAATACCGTCAATGCCACTATATATTGCCGATTGTATTTCTTGAGAAGAATTTAAGGTGTATGAAATAATTTTTATGTTATTTATATGAGCAAGCTGAACTTGAGTATAGGTTGGCACTCCAGAGGGACCTATATATTCTCCTCCAATACTTATAATTTTATCTATTTCAGTTTGCCCCCACTTTCTTCCTACTAAATATTTAACAGGAATAGTTGCGTTTATTTCTTTAACTCTTCTAATTTCATTGAAATTAAAAGCTATTACTGAAACTTCTTCTTCCATTTTTAATTCTTCAATCAAAGAAACAACATCGTCCGCCATATGAGCATCTTTAATTTCAATTTCTACTTTTATATTTTCTTTGGCCAACTGTAATACTTCTCTTAAAGTAGGAATGCGTTCATTTTTAAAATCTGAATCAAACTTTAAAGTATAACCCGCCTCTAGCTTACTAATTTCAGAATATGTTTTTGAAGAAAGAAGTCCTGACCTATTTGTTGTCCTGTCTAGTGTACTATCATGTAACACTACAATTTTTCTGTCTTTTGTATAGCGGACATCACATTCAAAATAATCAGCACCTGCTTCAATGGCTTTTTTAAACGCACTCATTGTATTTTCAGGAGCTATACTTGAATAGCCACGATGAGCACTAATTACAAATTTTTGTTTAATAGGCGCATACTCAAAAGACATAACCCCAAATAGAAGAATAAGTAAACTCACTTTTTTCATGCTTTTATTTTTATCTAAAATAAAAACCGCCCATAAGTAAGTTATTAAGCAAAGGTTATGGTATTACTATTTTATATAGCTGTGGTATTAAGTTTTTATCACTATTTAATATGACCTTACAGCTATAAATGTTAAATATAAGTTAAATTACTACTTTGTAATGCATAGTACTGTAACAAAGATGATACTACGTCGTCTATTTAATATAACCCGATAAAAACTATTTATTATGAGAACATTAGACAGCAATCAAATCACGGAAAGATTACAGAACTCAAACAGCTATGCTTGGAATCAAAAAAGAAGATACCGATAAGCAATAATCATTATTAATTAACTTATAAAAACAAAAGCCATGAGAACTTTAGACAGCAACCAACTTACAGAAAGATTACACAACTCGAACAGCTATGCTTGGAACCAGAAAAGAAGGTACCGATAAGCTGAGGTCATCATCAATCAATTAAAATTAACTACCATGAAAATTCAAAGAAACGTTAGAAAAAGGCTGATAAGTGCTGCAAGAAAACAGCATTCCTTCTTCCCTTTTAGAGAAAACACCCATACGTATGAAGACCCTTATTTTGAAGAAACCAACCGCTACGCTTACTAAAGCCACAAGGTTGACAGAAATGTAAAAAGCTGAAATTATTTAAAATTTCAGCTTTTTCTTTTATACTTACTTTGTTTTTAGTTTTTGTTTAATGATTTCAATCGCATCATTAATAGTACGAAGGTTTTCCATATCGGCATTCGCAAACTCTACATCAAACTCATCTTCTACGTCCAGAACCACATCTACCAAATGGGCTGAGTTTATATTTAATTCCCCCGTAAGATCCTTATCTGGTGCTATATCTTCTTCTGAAACATCTTCCGGTAAATACGTTTTTATAATAGGAAGCAGTTTCGCATAAATTTGTTCGGTGGTCATATCAATTTTTTCTTCTAAAGATAACACACGCATTCACATCACCAAAACCGAAACTAGCTTTTATCGCGGTTTGAATATTGGTTTTTAATAATTTCTTCGGAATTTTTTCAGAAGCTATCATTTTTTCAATTTCTGGATGTACTGTTTCACAGTTTACATTCGGAAAAACAAAACCTTCTTTTAACTGAAGTATAGTTGAAACAACTTCAATACTACCACTCGCGGCCAAACAATGTCCCGTCATTCCTTTCAATGAATTTATATATGGAAAGTCAGTTCCTTTTCTTCCCAACGCTTCACTCCAATTTTGTATTTCCAAAGCGTCTTTTGTGGTTGCAGTAAGGTGGCCATTTATATAATCGATTTCTGAAGCTTCAATTCCCTCTTGATTTAAACTCTCGGTAATACATCGCTGTACGGCAAGGCTATTGGGTGCGGTCATACTACCCTCACCTCTTTGTCCGCCGCTATTTACAAAACCACCCAACACTTCTGCATAGATAGTTGCACCTCTTGTTTGGGCACTCTCTAGTGATTCTAACAATAATGCTCCGGCTCCGCAACCCGGGACAAATCCGTTAGCGTTGGCATCCAACGGTCTCGACGCTGCTGTTGGATTGTCATTGTATTGATAAGGTAATATTCGCATCGCATCGAAACCACCCCAAACATATGGGCCGCCATCGTTACTGCTTCCGCAGAGCATTTGAGTCGCTTTGCCTGATGCAATATGTTCATAACCCATTATAATTGCTTCGGTTCCGGTGGCGCAAGCTGAGGAATTGCCCGTAACTCTATTTCCGGCACCTATCATTCCTCCCAGATATGCAGCTACGCTACTCGCCATTGTTTGTGCAACACTCGTACTTCCCAATCGGCGTACGTTGCCATCATCAATTTTATAAAATGATTCCCTAAATTTTTCTACAGAACTGTTACCAGAGCCAAAAATAATACCCAAATCCCATAGTGGTCCATTGTCCTTACCTACAGGTTGAACTCCCGCATCTTTTAGCGCATCCATTCCAGCAATAACGCCATATAAAATGTTGTCACTATTGAAGTTTTTAAGTTGAAGATCGGTAAAATATTCTTTTATTTTTTCTTCTGAAATGGTTGCGACTCCTCCAATTTGGCACGAAAAGTTTAGTTCTTTTAGTTTTTCATGAAACGTAACACCTGAAGTTCCAGATTGAATAGCTTCTGTAAATTCAGTTACTCCTACTCCATTGGGTGCCACTACACCAAGACCTGTAACCACTACCCTATTCTTCATCATCTGAAGTTTTAATCATTCCACTAATGGTTCCTTTACAGATAATCTCATCTTTGCTATTGAGCATTTTTACAGCACATTTCAGTTTATTAAACCGAAAGTATTCTTTTTCAGAAACCACAGTAACAGTTTCTCCTGGATAAACCGGTTTCAAAAAATCGATGTTCGTATTGCTTAACGCTACTTGTAAATTTTTTAAGGAATTTTCAGAAGTTGTTTCAGAAGTTGTTTCAGAAAGTAAATAAAAACCAAGACAAACTACACCAATTTGCGCCATACATTCGGTAAGGATAACACCTGGCGTTACGGCCATCTCTTTAAAATGTCCTTTATAAAAATATTCTTCCGGACTAAAAGTATAATTTCCTTCTACTTTTTCTTCAGAAATAAAAGTCAACGCATCTACAAACAGAAAAGGTTTTTGATACGGAAGAGATTTTAATATGGTTTCAAATTTTGTTTCCATTTACTGTAAACTTTCTCCTCCATCAACCGTTAAAACGGTGCCATTGATCCAGTTTGCTTCCTCTTTACAAAGTAAATAAACCGAATTTGCAACATCTTCAGGGGTTGTTAATCTATTAAACGGACTCCTTTTTTTTGCTTTTTCGGTAAGGATTTCACTTCCGGGGATTAATTTAAATGAAGGGGTCAAGGTTGTTCCTGCTTGTATGCAATTGGTTGTAATCTTCATAGGAGCTAGTTCTACAGCCATTTGCCGCATTAAGGCTTCCAAGGTAGCTTTAGCTGCCGAAACCGCTCCATAGCCAGGCCAAACTTTTGTATTTCCCTCACTGGTAAAAGCAATGTTCCTTGCATTTTCAGTAAAAATTTCTTCGGCAATTAAAGCTTGTGTCCATTCGTACCAGCTAGTGGCCATTCCGTGTAAAGTAATATCAAGGTCTGTCATAGATAGCATGTTCAATTGGGCGGCTTGCATTGTTTTTAAACTTCCCTTGGCAATGCTATGTAGCAATAGTTTACATTTATTTTTAGGTATAGAAGTTAATACTGTTTTGATTGTTGTTTCTTTTAAAGCATCTTTATTAAAATCCATTACTTCAACACCAGCTCCTTTCATTTTTTCTAAATGTTCACTCAACTCTGGCATATTGTTTTTTCGAGTACGATGTACAATACAAATATTCATCCCACATAAGGCTAGTTTATGAGCAGTCGCAAGTCCTAGACCGCTACTGCCGCCTAAAATTAATGCCCATTGATTGTTAAACTCTTTTTTCATTTTAAAATTCTAAAAGGATTCGTTGCGCTGAAAAACCAGGGCCAAAACTTAACATAAGTCCTATATCCCCTGGATTTGTCTTTTTATTTAAAAACCTTTCTAAAACAAAAAGCACTGTAACACTGCTCATATTACCATACAATTTAAGAACTTCTTTGGTATCATCTATGTTTTTTCCTAAACTTCCGAAAAGCTCTTCCACCGTTTGCACTATTTTTTTTCCACCAGGATGAAATATAAGATAGTCCACATTTTCAATTGTTTTATTATTTTTCTCTAAAAATGGATGTACGATATTTGGAAAATGATCGGCTATGGTCTGTGGTACTTCTTTATCCAAAATCATTTGTAAACCAGTATTTACCAGCTTAAACCCCATTAAATTGGTTGCATCATAAAAATGGTACATGGCTTCATCTAGCAAAGTAGGACCAGAATCTTCTTCGTTAGATGATAATAAAACACAAGCCGCGCCATCACCAAAGATTGCAGCACTCACGATATTTGCCATTGAATAATCATTTAACTGAAATGTTGCTGTTGGCGCTTCTAATGCAACAACAGCTGCACGTTTTCCAGGGTTGGCTTTTAAAAAGTTTTTGGCATAAATCATTCCTGAAACGCCAGCCGCGCAGCCCATTTCGGTAACAGGAAGGCGAACCACATCTTGCCGAAGCTGTAATTCATTAATTAAATATGCATCGACCGAAGGAATCATAAAACCCGTACAACTTACTGTTATGATGTAATCGATATCTGTTGCTTTCCAGTTGGCTTTTTGTAATGCTTTTTCTAAAGATTGTTTGCCTAGTTTTTTAACTTCTCTTACATATATTTCATTTCTAGATTCAAAATCGGTGTGCGTAAAAACCTGTTCGGGATCCATTATTGAGTATCTACGCTCTACCCCAGAACCTTCGAAAATTTTAATCACCTTTCTCTGAAAACGAGATTCTTGACCTTCTAACCACATTTTAACAAGTGGCAACGTTTCTTGTGTAGTTTGGGAATAAGGTGGTAATTGCGTGGCTACCGATTTAATTTTTACGCTCATAAATTGTTTTTTAAAATCCATTGATAACGAAAAGCCCATTTCCAATAGATTAGGGATTGTTGGTTGTTGATTTTTTCTGAAAAATGCTCTAATTCTTTTCTTTTAAACCCTCTGGCTACCGATACCAAGCCATCGTGACGGGCAATTTTCGTTTTTAAAAATACCCTGCTAAACCCTTTAAACAATATAAAAGCTGCTTTACTACGTTGCAAATCATTTACTACTACTCCTATTTTTGATGTATATACCAAGTTTTGAAGAATGGTTAGAATACTATCATTTTTAAAATGGTGCAAAAACAAATTACATAGTGTTATATCAGATTTTGGGATTGATTCTTTTGAAAAAACATCAACAGTATTAAAGGTAAGGTTTTCATAGCTTTTTGATCGCTCTTTTGCTTCTGAAATTATATTAGGGTTTGCATCTAGACCAATTAGCCTAAAATTATATCCATTTCGTTTTCCAAAACGAGCACACTTCCTAAGCATTTCCCCATCACCACATCCTACATCAACAATAGTAAGTGACTTATTTTTAGGGCTTTCTTTTAGTAACTCTCTAATTCCTTTTAATGTTATGTTTGCGCCACCCAATAAGCTGCTAACGGTTTTTAAATCGGTTAACACAGCTTGCATTTCTTTGCCTTGTAAGTTGAAATCGTCCATGATTTCAGTTTCAGCAGACCGTTTTTTTGAAGTATACTTAGGCATTTTTTATAGGGGTTCCGTGTGTTTTGTTTATAATTGTATTCAGTAGACTTGGAAATGTGTTAAGCAAAGAAAAACCTATATTGGCTGTTGTATCATTCATAAGTAATTTTTGTATGTATCTGCCGGTTTTCAATCGTTTTGAAAAAGTATAGTTCCATTGGTTTTCATACTCTTTCTCTAAAATGTTTCTATCTATTTTATTGTTTTTGTATTGTTTCAGAAATAATTCGGAAAAAAGTTTAGCACTATGAATGGCCATTGCCATACCATTTCCACAAAGCGGATGGATTAAACCCGCACTATCGCCTATCATAAAAATATGATTTTCAATCGGTTTTTTAGGTTGAAATGAAATCTGCCCAATCGTTAAAGGTGAATCAAATATTGGAATGGCTTCAGAAAAAAATTGATTTAAATTAGGGTTTTCACTCATATTGTTTTTCTGAAAATCTTCGATGCCTTTAAATTTCTTAAAAGAGTTGTAGGTGGTTAAATAGCAGGCGTTAACACCTCCCGTTTCAGTTTTTGAAAGGCCACAATATCCGCCTTTAAAAGTATGTAATGCAACTGTATCTGCTGGAAAATCATACTTATAATGTGCTTTAACCGCTAGCCAAGAAGATTTTTGCTTTATAAAATTTCTTTTTAATTTTCTGTCAATATTTGACCGTTTTCCGTGGGCTCCCACTACAAATTTTGCCCTAAAGTTTGTATTATCTTGGGTTGTAATTGAAAAAAAATCTTTTTGAAATAAAATGGTATCAACAGTTTTAAAAACAACGTCACTTGTTTCTTTCATTTTTTCGAACAGCAAATTGTCAAAGTAATACCGACTTAATCCAAAGCCTCCCAAGGGCAATTCAGTATGTAGTTTTTTATTGTTAGGATTTGTAATTTCAAGGCTTGAAATAGGTACAGCGCCTTCGGTTAAAGGATGAATATCTAAAGATTTTAAATAAGGTAATACTTCATTTGAAACATATTCGCCGCACACTTTATGATGAGGATAGGTGTTTTTCTCAATTAAAAGTACATCAACACCTTTTCTTGAAAGGTGCAAGGCACAGGTTAATCCTGCTAGGCCACCTCCAATTATTACAACATCATAGATTCTACTAATTGCCATTGCATAAAGTAAACGGGATTTTACCACATAAAAAAATCCTGCTTCAATATATAAAGCAGGATTAATTGTGTATTAGTGTAAATAGTTCTTAATTTCCACCTTGTTGTGCTTCCTGTTCTGCATCATCTACCATTTTTTCATTAGGTACGATGGCAACATTTACACGACGGTTTTGAGCACGACCAGCTTCTGTACTGTTATCTGCCACTGGCGTTTGTTCTCCAAACCAGTTAGTTGTAAACCTTCCATTACTCAACCCTTTTGTTTGTGTAAAGTAATTAGTAACAGATTGTGCGCGTTGCTTAGAAAGCGTCATGTTATACGCTTCAGAACCTGTACTATCTGTATGCCCAACTACCAATACATCGGTATCTGGATATTCACGAAGTACGTTAGCAAGCTTATCTAATGTTGCTTGTGATGCTGCGTTAATATTGTATTTATTAGTATCAAAATAAACACCACTGTTTTCATCGAAAGTAACTACAATACCATCGTCTACACGTTCTACTTGTGCTCCCGGTATTTCAGTTTCAATTTTCTGGGCTTGTTTGTCCATTTTATTACCAATAATAACTCCAGCAGCTCCTCCTGCAACACCACCAATTACGGCTCCTAACTCTCCATTACCACCTTTACCAATATTATTACCTAAAATGGCTCCTAATACAGCTCCTCCAGTGGCACCTATTACAGCACCCTTTTGTTTGTTGTTTGCATTTTTAACAGCCTCACAGTTTGTAAATGCCGTTAAAAAAAGGAAGGCTAAGCCAATAATCGATATTTGTTTAAGTGTCTTTTTCATTATTCATTAATTTTAGTAAAGTTCATATTTATTGTAAAAGGAGATCCTTCTAGGTTAACTGTTTGTTCCCAGCGCATTGTTGACTCATTCAACTGCGTTAGTTGCAAACGGAAACCAACATCATTATCAGATTTTCCTTTAGCATTGGTTGGTTTTAGTAAGAAGTCGTAAAGACCTGTTGTAGGATCTATCTCCTGTATAGTAAAGATAAAGTTTCTATCTCCTGTAGGGCAATCTGAATTATTTATAGTGTATACTCCTGTGTTATTATTCGGAATAAATCTCCAGGTACTACCTTCAAAACATTCTTTTGAAGTATCTCCCAACAAGGAAACATTAAATTCCCCAGATTCACTATATGTTATATTATCCAAAGACCAATATCCTTTGATGATTTTACGTGATTCAGAAACTGTTTTGGAAACACCGCAAGACAATACGGTCATAGCCACTACAGCTAATATAATTAGTTTTTTCATACTTGGTAATTTTAAATTTTAAGGGTTAGTATAATTTAATTAATATTTTATCTTCTAAACAATCTAGATAATAAAGATAGTACAAGTAGTACTAAAAATATCCAAAAGATAATCATTGCGATATCAGTCGCACCTTCTGCGATGCCACCAAATCCAAATATTGCCGCAATAATTGCGATTACTAGAAAAATAACAATCCAACGTACCATAATTTTTAAGTTTTAATGATTAGTATATCACTAAGGTACGTAACAATCGTTCTTGAAAAGGAATGTTTACAATAAGTTTAACAGCAAATGTTAACATTTTAATAAGCTGCTAATGAAGCCAATTCTTCTTTAAAACGTTCTATAGGAAGGTACTGTTTTTCAAGGTTTGCAGCGAATGGAACTGGGGTTTCCATACTTGCTACACGCTTAATTGGCGCGTCTAAATATTCAAAACAATTTTCAGAAATTAACGCTGAAATATCTGAAGCTAACCCACCAAACATGGAATCTTCTTGAAGGATAATCACTTTGTTGGTTTTCTTTACTGAAGCATAAATAGTTTCAGTATCTAACGGTGAAAGGGTTCGCAAATCAATTAAATCTGCTGAAATACTTGACATTTCATCTAAGGTTTCTAAAGCCCAATGCACTCCAGCGCCATAGGTAACTATGGTAATGTCATTTCCTTCTCTTATTAAAGAAGCTTTTCCTAAAGGTAATGTGTAATAATCGATTGGAACTTCTTGACGAACACTTCTATACAAAGCTTTGTGTTCAAAAAACATCACTGGGTTAGGATCTTCAACTGCTGTGGCCAGTAACCCTTTTGCATCATAAGGAAACGCTGGGTAAACTACCTTTAATCCGGGAGTATGGGTAAACCAAGCTTCGTTCGTCTGACTATGAAAAGGCCCTGCTCCCACTCCTGCGCCACAAGGCATTCGAATTACCACATCTGCTTTTTGGTTCCAACGATAATGACTTTTTGCTAAATAGTTTACAATAGGATTGAAACCTGAAGTTGCAAAATCGCCAAACTGCATTTCCATAACAGATTTATATCCGTTGATAGAAAGCCCCATAGTAGCAGAAATTATGGAAGACTCGCATATAGGTGTGTTCCGCACACGGTCTTTACCGAATTCATCTATAAACCCATCGGTTATTTTAAAAACACCTCCGTACTCAGCTATATCTTGTCCCATGATTACAAGATTATCGTGACGTTGCATAGATTGTTTTAATCCTTGAGAGATTGCATCAACCAAGCGAATTTCTTCGGTTTCATTATTGGGTGAAACTTCTTTGTATTCAAAGCTTTCATATAAATCATTCGTTTCGGTTGCTGTATCTGCTACAATCACTTCTTCAGAAAAAGCCAAATCGAGGTTTTCGTTTATTTCAGAAATTATTTCCTCTTTAAATCGTGTGTTATCTTCTTCAGTAAGTAAATTTTTATTCCGAAGAAATGCTGCAAAATTTTCAAGAGGATCTTTGGCTGCCCACTCATCGATCAGTTCTTGCGGAACGTATTTGGTACCACTCGCCTCTTCATGGCCTCTCATTCTAAAGGTTTTAAACTCTAATAACACAGGCCGTGGGTTTTCCCGCATATCTTTTACCAGTGATTTCACTTTGGTATATACTTCCAGAATATTATTTCCTTCAACAATATGTGCTTCCATTCCGTAGCCTTTACCCCGGTCGGCAAGGTTTTCACAATTATACTGTTCATTAGTAGGAGTAGAAAGTCCGTATCCATTATTTTCAATACAAAAAAGAACAGGTAATTGCCATACCGAAGCTACATTCAATGCTTCGTGAATGTCCCCTTCGCTTGTTCCACCTTCGCCAGTAAAAACAGCACAGACCTGCTTATTATTTTTTAATTTGTTTCCTAAGGCAATACCATCGGCAACGCCAAATTGTGGCCCCAAGTGTGAAATCATCCCCACTATTTTAAACTCTTGAGTTCCAAAATGAAAACTACGGTCACGCCCTTTTGTAAAACCATTGGCTTTACCTTGCCATTGTGAGAATAATCGATATAAAGGTATATCGCGCGTAGTAAAAACACCTAGGTTTCGGTGCATGGGCAAAATATATTCATCTTTGTCTAAAACTGAAGTGATCCCAACCGATATGGCTTCTTGACCAATACCACTAAACCATTTTGAAATTTTGCCCTGTCGTAATAAAATGAGCATCTTTTCCTCTATTAATCGAGGTTTCAACATTCTTTTATATAAGGAAATTAAAGTGGTATCATCAATATTGCTACGATCGTAATTAAATTGAATTGTAGATGCAGTTTCGGTGCTCATAGTTTCTTTTTAGTACTTTCAAATGTAGAAAAAATAGCTGTTCAGCAAAGCGTTTAATTCACTTTTTTAACTTCGGAAATGACCTCTATATTTGGTATATTTGTAATTTGAAAATAAAACCTTATGAATAATATACCTGTCTCTTATACACATCTGACGCTGCCGACGATCTACTCTGTGTAGA